>Ga0209542_10000031_pt1 | contig 369283 bp, 330 predicted proteins | sample RifCSPhighO2_01_FD_184028 | JGI IMG/M metagenome (GOLD analysis project Ga0209542, IMG submission 184028) | Soil microbial communities from Rifle, Colorado - Rifle CSP2_plank highO2_0.1 (SPAdes) (version 2) | ecosystem: Environmental > Terrestrial > Deep subsurface > Rock core/Sediment ...
AGGAGACTGCGATGACTTCGGTCACCAGGCCTTTTTCTTTCAGGCGCACGGCCTCTTCAACGGCGATTTCGTCAAAGGGGTTCATGCTCATCTTCACGTTGGCGATGTCCACACCCGTGTTGTCCGATTTGACGCGGACCTTCACGTTGTAGTCCACCACGCGCTTGACAGGGACCAAGACCTTCATTGCTGCGGCTCCTAGAGTTGGTTGAATTGACGTTTACGTAAACTGGAACATTCTATGCGGCACTGCAACGAAAGCGCTACGGGCCCAGCACACAGATCACACGATTAGAAAAAAGAACGATCGTGCTTTTTGTGGATTATAGGCGAGTGGGCGCAGCACCTGTCTAGAGTTTGCTGTCGCCTTGGGCAACCTGCAGCTGCCGGACAAGCGGGCAAGGCTACTCAGAACCCGCCAGTGCGCGGCCCACCGCCGCATTCGACACAGCAGGGGGCAGTGCTCCCTCGACCTGCACATGCATGACCCGCTGCGGATAAGGGATTTCGATCTTGTGGGCGCGCAGTGCACTCAGGATGGCGCGGTTGATCTCCGAGCGCAGGCCCAGCGAACCGTTCTCGGGGTCGGCAATCCAGAAGCCCACGGTGAACTCCAGCCCATCGGCACCAAACGCCGACAAGGACACACTGGGCGCCGGATCGCGCAGCACACGGCTGCTGGCAAAGGCGGCCTCGCCCAGCAGCCGCGTCACCAGGTCCACATCGCTGTCATAGCCCACGCTCACCACGGTGGACAACCAGACGCGGGGGTCCGCCAGCGACAGGTTTTCCACCCGCTGGATGATCAGCATCTCATTGGGCACGATGGACTCGCGGCCCGTGGACGAGCGCACCACCGTGTAGCGCGCATTGATATCGGTGATGCGCCCCTCAAAATTGTCCACCCGCACATTGTCACCAATGCGCATGCTGCGCTCGGCCAGGATCACAAAACCGCTCACATAGTTGGACGCCAGCTTCTGCAGGCCAAAACCAATGCCCACCCCCACAGCGCCGCCCAGGACCGACAACGCGGTCAGGTCAATGCCCACGGCCGAAAGGGCCATGATGAGCCCGACGAAGATCAGCAGCGCCCGCACGGCATTGCTCACCGCCTTGCGCAGCGACAGCTCGGCCCCGGTGGCCGAGCGCAGCAGACGCGACTCGATGGCGGCAGATATCCACAGCGCGATCAGCAGCACGGCAGCAGCCGTCAGTGCCCCTTCAATCATGGTGCGCACCGACAGCGTGGCGCCTCCCACCTTCCAGTGGATCTGGTCCAGCTCTTCGAGCACCAAGGGCAAGAGCCCTGTGACCCACAGCACCATGCCCAGCCAGGCCAGCCACGAGATGGAACGTTCAATCGGCCGCACCCAGGCGGCATCCGGGTAGGCCACCTGCAGCACCTTCACCCCGATGCGGATGACCACCAGCGACACCAGCACCGGCACGGCGACCTTGAACACGGCCAGCGGAACCCACTGCAGCAGCACGGTGCGCGCCACATAAGCCAGGCACAGCAACGCCAGCGGAAACAGTGCGCCATCGACAATCCGCGTGCCGAACAGGATGGAGCGCGGGTCACCCCGGTGCAGCCCACGCTGCAGCAGCGACACCAGCAACCAGGCCAGGCCCAGGCAGGCAGCCAGGGCGGCAAATTCCACCAACACCGTGGGTCGAAGAAACGCCTCGGCCCAGCGGCCCACATCTTCCAGCATGGGGGTTTCTGTCGTGGCCATGGCTCTCAGCGCTTCCAGGTAGGCTGGCGCTTTTCGGCGAAGGCGCGCGCACCCTCTTGCGCGGCGCCGTCCATCATGTTGGTGGCCATGGTCTGGCCCGCCAGCTGGTAGGCCGCATCGATGCCCAGCTCCCGCTGCTGGTACACCAGCGCCTTGCCCATGGCCACGGCCACGCGGGGCTTTTGCAGGATGGACTCCACCAACTTTTCGACCTCGGCATCCAGCGCATCGGCGGGCACCACACGGTTCAACAGACCCTGCGCCAGCGCGGTGGGCGCATCGATGAAATCGCCGGTGAGCAACATTTCCATAGCCCGCTTGGCGGGCACATTGCGCACGAGCGGCACGCTCGGCGTTGCGCAGAACAGGCCGTAGTGGATGCCACTGGTGGCAAAGCTGGCGCTGTCGGCCGCCACCGCCAGGTCGCACTGCGCCACCAGCTGGCAGCCCGCCGCCGTCGCCATGCCCTGCACCCTGGCGATCACGGGTACTGGCAGCTTGTGGATGGTCAGCATCATGCGGCTGCATTGCGCAAACAGCTTCTGGTAGTACGCCAGCTCCGGGTTCGCCGCCATGTCCTTGAGGTTGTGCCCGGCACAGAAGGCCTTGCCTGCTGCGGCCAGCACCACCACCCGCACGGACTCGTCGCGGCCCGCATCGTCCAGCGCCTGTTGCAGCGCAGAGAGCATCTCTGCACCCAGCGCGTTGAATCGGGCCGGGTCGTTCAGGGTCAAGGTGACCACGCCACGGGCGTCGCGGGTGGTCGTCAGCACATCATCGAAGTTCTTTGTCGTCATAGTTTGCTCCTCTCAGCCATCTGCACGCCGACTGAAACTGGCACTGCCCAGGCGGGGGCCGCCGCGCAAGGGCCGCCCCGCCGCGCTGGCGGCGTCCCCCTTCCGCATCGCGCAGCGATGCAAGAGAAGGGGGAAGCGGCGAAGCCGCTCAGGGGGTTGGTCACAAATCCGCGAGGACCCGCAAATGTGCCTCCACACTGCGCGCCAGCGGCCCCATCACATAGCCGCCCTCCAGGCACGACACGATGCGGCCCTTGGCATAGCGGCGTGCCACGTCCTTCACACGCTGGGTGATCCAGGCGTAATCCTGCTCGGTCAGGCCCAGCTGGCCCATGTCGTCCTCGCGGTGACCGTCAAAACCCGCACTCACAAAAATCATCTCGGGCTTGAAGGCCTCCAGCCGGGGCATCCACATCATCTCGATGATCTCGCGGATGTCCATGCCCCGCGTGTAGGCGGGCACGGGCACGTTGACCATGTTCGGGGCGGGATCATGGTCGCCGCTGTAGGGATAGAACGGGTGCTGGAAGATGCTGACCATCAACGCCCGGGGGTCATTGGCCAGGATGTCCTCGGTGCCATTGCCGTGGTGCACGTCAAAGTCCACCACCGCCACGCGCTGCAGGTTGTAGCGCTGCAGCGCATATTTGGCCGCCACGGCCACGTTGTTGAAGAAGCAGAAACCCATGGCCTTGTCGCGGCAGGCATGGTGGCCGGGGGGGCGCACCGAGCAGAACGCGTTTTCCACCTCGCCCGCCATCACGGCATCGGTGGCGGCCAGTGCCGCCCCCGCAGCGCGCAGCGACGCCTTCCAGGTGTGGGCGTTGATAGAGGTGTCGGTGTCGATCTGCGCGTAGTTGGGGCCGCCAGCCATCAGCTCTTCGTTGAGCCGGTCTGATAGGCCGCGCAACGCCGCAATGTGCATGCGGCCGTGGGCCAGCTCGATGTCGGCCAGCGAGGCCTCGGGGGCGTCGTAGCGCTCCAGCGCGTCGGCCACGCCGGTGATCAGCAAGCGATCCTCAATGGCGTCCAGCCGTTCGGGGCATTCGGGGTGGCCCGGGCCCATCTCGTGCTTCCAACAATCCCGATGGGTGAAATAGCCCGTCTTGCTCACAGTCTTGTCCCCGCGTGTCGCATTTTTCTCAATTTTTCGGATAACGTCATGCCATGAACGCACAGCACAAAATCAAATCACTTCTGGATCAGCTTAACACGGTGATCGTGGGCAAACAGGCCCAGGTCCAGGACTGCGTGGCCTGCCTGCTGGCGGGGGGGCACCTGCTGATCGAAGACGTGCCCGGGGTGGGCAAGACCACCCTGGCCCACGCCTTGTCACGCACCTTCGGCCTGCAGTTCTCGCGCGTGCAGTTCACGGCCGACCTGATGCCCAGCGACCTGACCGGCGTGTCGGTGTACGAACGCGGCAAGGAAGCCTTCGTGTTCCACCCCGGCCCGGTGTTTGCCCAGGTGCTGCTGGCCGACGAAATCAACCGCGCCAGCCCCAAGACGCAAAGCGCGCTGCTCGAAGCCATGGAAGAAAAGCAGGTGTCGGTGGAAGGCGAAACCCGCGCCCTGCCCCACCCGTTCTTCGTGATCGCCACGCAGAACCCGCACGACCAGCTGGGCACCTTCGCGCTGCCCGAGTCGCAGCTCGACCGCTTTTTGATGCGCATCTCCATCGGCTACCCCGACCGCGCCGCCGAACGTGTGCTGCTGGCGGGCGCGGACCGGCGCGACATGGTGGACACCATGCTGCCCCTGCTGTCCGACGAGGAACTGGCCGAGCTGCAGCGCCAGGTGCAGGCCATCCACACGGCCGATCCGCTGCTCAACTATGTGCAGGACCTGATTGCGGCCACCCGCTCGGGCCGGTGGTTTCTGCAAGGGCTCTCGCCCCGCGCGGGCATTGCCCTGGTGCGCGCGGCCAAGGCGCAGGCCCTCATCAGCGGGCGCGACTATGTGGCGCCCGATGATGTGCAGGCGGTGCTGCCCCAGACCATTGCCCACCGCCTGGTGCCCGTGGGCGACGCCGGACGCGGTGCGGTGGAGCAGGTGCGCGCGATGGTCGAAGCGGTTCCGTTGCCCTGACCCATGGAATCCGCCACCCCACCGCCCCTCCCACCCCTTGCGCGCTGGCGCAGCCTGGCCGCCACGCTCAACCCATTTGCGCCGCTGCGCCGCCGCTTCCAGCGCTGGTGGCAGGCGCGCCTGCCGCTGAGCGACACGCTGGCGCTCACGCAGCGCAATGTCTACATCCTGCCCACCGGTTCGGGCTGGATGCTGGCGTTGACGCTGATCGTGCTGCTCATCGCGTCCATCAACTACCAGCTCAACCTGGGCTACCTGCTCACCTTTTTGCTGGCGGGCAGTGCGGTGATCGGCATGCACATCTGCCACGCCAACCTGCGCGGCCTGACCCTGCACCTGAAAGCACCCGAGCCGCACTTCATGGGCAGCAGCACCGCGTTTGACATCCAGCTGTCCAGCGAGCGCAAGACCCCGCGCTACGGCATCGCCCTGTCGGTGCACGGCACGGGCAAGGAGGCGCAAAAGGAACCCCATCATTGGGCCTGGACCGACGTGCCAGCGCAGGGACAGTCCAGCGTGCAAGTCGCTTTCAAGCCCGAGCGCCGGGGCCTGCACCGCGTTCCCACATTGACCGCCGAGACGCGCTTTCCGCTGGGCACCTTCCGCGTCTGGACCTACTGGCGCCCCGCTGCCCAGGTGCTGGTCTACCCCGCACCCGAAACACCGACACCGCCCCTGCCGTCTGGCGAACCGCGCGCGGGCGGAGCGGGCAACACGCCCACACAGGGCATTGGCGAATTCGACGGTGTGCGCGCCTACCGCCGGGGCGATCCGCTCAAGCTCGTGGTCTGGAAGAAGGCCGCCAAGTCGCTGGCCACTGGCACCGACGACCTGGTGAGCCGCGACGCCCAGCAGGCCCAGCGGCACGAGCTGTGGCTGGACCTGGCCCGTGCCTCACTGCCCGACCACGAGGCCCGCATCTCGCGCCTCACCGCCTGGGTGCTGCAGGCCGACCGGCTGGGGCTGGACTATGGCTTGCGCCTGCCGGGTGTGGAGATCGCCCCGGACACGGGGGCGGCCCATCGCAGAAATTGCTTGGAGGCACTGGCATTGTGCTGATTCGTCCCTCAAAATTTAGATCAAACTGGCACCTTGCGCTTGCTAGAAAAGCGCAAAAAGCTACATTTTTGATAGCAAATCAATCACCACCTGTCGGGCGTGCCCCCTTGCCATGAACCTGCGACAGACCCTTGTTTCCCTGCCTCGCGACGCCCGCGACACGCTTTTTCTGCTGTTCGTGATCGTCTGGGTGATCGCGCCGCAGGTGTCCAACCTGCCGGTGTGGACCAGCCTTCTGGCTGGCGGCCTGCTGCTGTGGCGCGGCTGGCTGGCCTGGACGGGCCGCCCCCTGCCCGGCCGCTGGACAGTGGCCGCCCTGCTCCTGGTAGCGGTGGCAGGCACGCTGTTCACGCACCGCACCATCCTCGGGCGGGATGCGGGTGTCACCCTCATCGTCATGCTGCTCGCCCTCAAGATGCTGGAGCTGCGCGCACGCCGCGATGCCATGGTGGTGTTCTTCCTGTGCTTCTTCACGATGCTCAGCAATTTCTTCTTCTCGCAATCTCTGCTGACTGCCGCCGCCATGCTGGTGGCGCTGCTGGGGCTGCTCATGGCACTGGTCAATGCCCACATGCCGGTAGGGCGCCCGCCGCTGGCGCAGACCTTTCGCATGGCGGGCACCATGGCCCTGCTGGGCGCGCCCATCATGGTGGCGCTGTTCATGCTGTTCCCACGCATGTCACCGTTGTGGGGCATGCCCGGCGAAAACCTCTCCGGGCGTAGCGGCCTGTCGGGCACGATGAAGATCGGGGACATGGCCGAGATCGCACTGGATGAGCGGGTGGCCATCCGCCTGCGCTTTGAGGGGGCGCCCACCGATGTGCCTGCGCAATCCACGCTGTACTTTCGTGGGCCCGTCATGACCGCGTTCGATGGCCGGGAATGGCAGGCCGAGCCCTTCCGCGAAGACAGCGCCTGGGCCGCACGTGCAGCCCTGCCCGCCAATCTGCAGGTCAGCGGCCCGGCGGTGCGCTATGAGGTGACGCTCGAACCCCAGCGCCAGCCCTGGCTGATGGTGCTGGAGGCCACCCCCGAGGCGCCCCAGCTGTCCAACAACATGCAGGCCTACATGACGCAGGACCTGCAGTGGATGACGGCACGTCCCATCACCGAGGTGATGCGCTACCAGGCCGTGAGCTACCCCGAGTTCCGACACGGCCCCCAGCAGTCGGTGCGGCAACTGCGCGTGTACACCGAGCTGCCGCCCGGCTTCAATCCGCGCACCCTGGAGCTGGCGGCACAGATGCGGGCAGACCCTGCACTGGCGAACGCCCGCACGGAAGTTCTGGTGAATGCCGTCCTGCAACGCCTGCGCACAGGGGGCTACAACTACTCCCTCGATCCAGGCGTCTATGGCCAGCACACCGCCGACGAGTTCTGGTTTGACCGCAAGGAAGGCTTTTGCGAACACATTGCCTCGGCCTTCGTGGTGCTGATGCGCGCGATGGATGTGCCAGCACGCATCGTCACGGGCTACCAGGGCGGCGAGCGCAACCCCGTGGATGGCTACTGGACGGTGCGCAACGCCGATGCCCATGCCTGGTCCGAAGTCTGGATGGAGGGGCGTGGCTGGGTGCGTGTAGATCCCACAGGCGCCGTCTCGCCGAACCGCGTGGGCCAGTTCCAGCGTTTGCGCGCGCCCCAGGGTGCGTTCGCCAACGCCCTGGGCACCCTCAGCCCGGGCATGGTGCAGAACCTGCGGGCCGTGTGGGAAGCCGTCAACAACGGCTGGAACCAGTGGGTGCTCAACTACACCCAGAGCCGCCAGATGGACCTGCTCAAGGCGCTGGGGTTTGAATCTCCCAGCTGGCAGGACCTCACCACCGTGCTGGGCAGCCTGGTCATCGCGGCTGCACTGGGCGGCATGGGCTGGAGCCTTTGGGAACGTGCCCAGCACGACCCCTGGCTGCGGCTGCTGGCCCGCACGCGCCAGCACCTGGCGCGCGCCGGCCTGACGCTGCCCGAAACCCTGCCCCCTCGCGCCATGGCCGAACGGGTGCGCGCGCATTTCGGCCCGCAGGCTGCTGGGGTCGCAGACTGGCTGCTGCGGCTGGAACGCCTGCGCTACGCCCCCCACCCCGACACCGAACTGGGAGCCCTGCGGCGCGAGTTTCGCGCACTGCCCTGGCCAAACCGATGAATCCCCCCTGAGCGGCTTCGCCGCTTCCCCCCAAGGGGACGATGCCCTTGCTGCGGGGCGGCCCTTGCTTGGCATCCCTGGCCTGGGTCGCGTCGGTTTCGGGGCGCAGGGACAAAACAAAGTAACGAACAACCCAAATGAAGAAGACAGCTCCATGGATCACAACAGCTATATTTTTGATAGCTGCTTGCGCACTACCAGTAAGCGCTAGCCCGCAAAAATCCTCCAAAACCAGCATCACAAAGCAAAAGCCAGCCGTGCTCTACGCATCGCGCCCCGAGGCGCTGCAGTTTGCCGACGACCTGGCTGCGCGCCGCGACCTGGACCGCGAATGGGTGCGCCAGGCCATCGGGCAGGCGCATTTTTTGCCGCAGGTGCCCCGGCTCATGCTGCCGCCACCCAAGGGCACGGCCAAGAACTGGCGCGTGTACCGCAGCCGCTTCATCGACCCCATCCGCATCCGCGCCGGCCAGCGGTTCTGGCAGGAGAACCAGGCCACGCTGGAGCGCGCCGAGCGCGAGTACGGCGTGCCCGCCGAGATCATCGTGGGGATCATCGGCGTGGAGACCATCTACGGCCAGCAGATGGGCACGTTCCGCGTGATGGACGCGCTGGCCACGCTGGCGTTTGATTTCCCATCAGCCCATCCTCGCGCCAAGGAGCGCACCGAATTTTTCCGCCGCGAGCTGGAGCAGTTCCTGAGCCTCACCAACCGCAGCAACACCGACCCGTTCGAGCCGCGCGGCAGCTACGCCGGTGCCATGGGCCTGGGACAGTTCATGCCGTCGAGCTGGGTGCGTTACGCCGTGGACTATGACGGCGATGGCCGCGTGGACCTGTTCAACAGCCCGGCCGACGCCATCGGCTCGGTAGCCAACTACTTCCGGGGCCACGGCTGGACGCCGGGCATGCCCACGCACTTTGGCGTGCAGTTCGACACGGCACGGCTGCAGATGGATGACCTGCTGGCGCCCGACATCCTGCCCACCTTCAGCGTGGCCAGCATGCAAGCCAAGGGCGCTGTGCTCGACGCGGCTGGCGTACAACACAACGGCCCGCTCGCGCTGGTGGAGCTGCAAAACGGCGCAGAGGCGCCGAGCTATGTGGCGGGCACCGAAAATTTCTACGCCATCACCCGCTACAACTGGTCGAGCTACTACGCGATGGCGGTGATCGAGCTGGGCCGCGAAGTGGCGGCGGCGCGCGCGCGCTGACCCGCGCAGGCGCACCGGGGCGTCTTTTTGGGGGGAGGCGCGGCAGCGCACCGCAGGCCCGGCATGAGGACGGCCGGACGGCCGATGCGGGGTTTGGCGGCGCCTGCAAGCGCGCTTGCGCAAGTCAGTCCACAATGCCCGGCTTGGACCGCTGGCCCGGCAGCCCTGCAGCAGCGGCACACCTCTTTGCCCACCCCCACCCCACCCCTTTTCTTCATGCCTGTATCACCTTCTCCAACGCCCGCTGTGGACGCCATCGTCCGGGTGCGCGGCGTGAGTAAAACCTACGCGGGCGGCTTTCAGGCGCTCAAGAACATCGACCTGGACATCCGGCGCGGCGAGATTTTTGCCCTGCTCGGGCCCAACGGCGCGGGCAAGACCACGCTCATCAGCGTGATCTGCGGCATGAGCAATGCCACGGCCGGCTCCATCACCGCAGACGGCCACGACACCGTGCACGACTACCGAGCCGCCCGCGCGGCCATTGGCCTGGTGCCGCAAGAGCTGCACACCGATTCGTTTGAAACCGTGTGGGCCACCGTCAACTTCAGCCGGGGCCTGTTTGGCAAGGCGCCCAATCCGGCGTTCATCGAGAAGATCCTCAAGGACCTGTCGCTGTGGGACAAGAAGGACAGCAAGATCCTCGCGCTGTCGGGTGGCATGAAGCGCCGCGTGCTGATCGCCAAGGCGCTGTCGCACGAGCCCAAAATCCTGTTCCTGGACGAACCCAGTGCTGGCGTCGACGTGGAGCTGCGCCATGACATGTGGCGCCTGGTGCGCGAGTTGCGCGACGCGGGAACCACCATCATCCTCACCACGCACTACATCGAAGAAGCCGAAGACATGGCCGACCGCATCGGTGTGATCCGCAAGGGTGAGCTGATCGTGGTGGAAGACAAGGACGTGCTGATGCGCAAGCTGGGCAAGAAGCAGCTCACGCTGACCCTGCAGCAGCCGATGGACAAAGTGCCCGACGCGCTGGCACGCTGGCCGCTCGTGCTGAGCCAGGGCGGCACCGCGCTGACCTACACCTTCGACACGCAGCAGGAGGACACGGGCATTGCCGCCCTGTTGCGCGCACTGGCCGAGCACGGCATTGACTTCAAGGATCTGCACTCCAGCGAAAGCTCGCTCGAAGACATCTTTGTGAGCCTGGTGCACCAGGACACCCCTCAGCAGAAAGCACCCCAAGCATGAACGGCCTGAACTGGCATGGCGTCAGCGCCATCTACCGCTTTGAGATGAACCGTGCGTTTCGCACCTGGATGCAGAGCCTGATCGCGCCGGTGCTCACCACCGCTCTCTATTTCATCGTGTTCGGTTCCGCCATCGGCTCACGCATGGGCGATATCGGCGGCGTAAGTTACGGCGCCTACATCATCCCCGGGTTGCTCATGCTGTCGCTATTGAGCGAGAGCATCTCCAACTCGGCCTTCGGGATCTACATGCCCAAGTGGTCGGGCACCATCTACGAGCTGCTCAGCGCGCCGGTGAACTGGGTGGAGGTGCTGCTGGGCTACGTGGGCGCAGCGGCCAGCAAATCGCTGCTGGTGTCGGTGCTCATCCTCACCACGGCCCGGGTGTTTGTGCCCTACGAAGTGGCGCACCCGGTGTGGATGGTGGGTTTCCTCGTGCTCACCGCCGTCACGTTCTGCCTGTTCGGCTTCATCATCGGCCTGTGGGCCGACAGCTTCCAAAAGCTGCAGGTCATCCCGCTGCTGGTGATCACGCCGCTGACCTTTCTGGGCGGGGCGTTCTACAGCATCAACATGCTGCCGCCGTTCTGGCAGACCGTTTCGCTGTTCAACCCGGTGGTCTATCTCATCAGCGGACTGCGCTGGGCGTTCTATGGCCAGGCCGATGTCCACATTGGCGTGAGCACGGGCATGACGCTGGTGTTCATGGCCGCGTGCCTCGTCGTGGTGTGGTGGGTGTTCAAGACGGGGCGCCGCATCCGGCGTTGAGCCCACCGCCCCAAAAAATTCACGCTGAGCCCTTCGGTGGACTCAGCGTGAACGGTTCAGGACGTGGACTCAATACCGCTGCATGCTGCAGCTGTGTGGCTGCTGCGCCTTGGCAGCAGGAATCTGCCGCACCACGCGAAAGCCGTAGCCCGAGCCTTCCACATCAAACTTCACGCCCGGTGCGCCTTTTTTGTCCATCACGCCCACCACCAGCGCCTGCTGGAACTGGTGGTCCGCCGCGCGCATGCTGCCGCCCTGGCCCGAGAGCCGCACATCGGCCTTCTCCATCTGGCGCGCCACGGCCACGGCGTCGGTGCTGCCCGCACGCTCGATGGACTGGGCAAGGGCCTCCACCATGAGCTGCATGCGCATGTGCACGTAGTCGTCCTGCGGCTTGGGAAAACGCTCGCGGAAAGACTGGTAGAACGCCTCGCTCTGGGCGCCTGGCACATTGGGCAGCCAGTCGGCCACCGCCACCACCTTGCCAATGCCTGCATCACCCATGGCAGCGGGCGCGCCCAGCGCGTTGCCATAGAAGGTGTAGAAGCTGCCCTCGTAGCCCACTTCCCGCGCGGCCTTCACGAGCAGCGTCAGGTCATTGCCCCAGTTGCCTGTGACCACCGCCTGCGCGCCGCTGGTCTTGATCTTGACGGCGTAGGGTGCAAAGTCCTTCACGCGGCCCACCGGGTGCAGCTCGTCGCCCACCACCGCCACATCGGGGCGTTGTGCGGCAAGTTGCTTCTTGGCCTCGCGCAGCACGGCCTGGCCAAAGCTGTAGTCCTGGCCGATGAGGTACACACTTTTGAGGGACTTGTCTTCGCGCATCACATCCATCAGCGCGGCCATGCGCATGTCGGCGTGGGCGTCAAAGCGAAAGTGCCAGAAGCTGCACTTCTCGTTGGTGAGGATGGGGTCCACCGCCGAGTAATTCAGAAAAATCACGCGCTTGTTCGGCTCGCGCTCGTTGTGTTTGTTGATCGCCTCGATCAGCACCGCCGCCGTAGCCGATGAATTGCCCTGCAGGATGACCTGCGCGCCATCGTCGATGGCCGCACGCAGGGCCGACAGCGCCTCTTCGTTCTGGCCCTTGCTGTCGTAGCGCTCCAGCGCCAGCGGGCGGGGGCCACCCGCAGCGGCTGGCAACTGCACGCCACCCCGCGCATTCACACGTTCCATGGCCCAGTAGATGTTGCGGTAAACCGCTTCGCCCGTGTTGGCAAATGCGCCCGACAGGCTTTCGATGAGCGCCACCTTCACGGGCTTGGCCTGCGCCACGGCAGCGGCTGGCGCTGCAGCCTGGGCATGGCTGGCGGACACCGGCAGCAGCACGCAGCACAGCGTGGCTGCTGCGGCCAAAACGGATTGACGTAATGCCGCTGCGCCTGTTTTCAAGCCCACGGAGTGCAATTTATTCATGCCATTTTTCCCTTGAAATGCGGTGTGGCCGCACACACCTCTTTGGCATGCGGCGACCACGTCGAGAGCCGCGCAGTGTATAGGAGTACCCCATGATCTTCGCCCCCGTGATCCGCCGCGCCGCCTACGCCCAAGCACCCCGTTCCGCCGACCAGGCACTGCAGCGTTTTCTGATGGGCACGCTGGCTGACCCCGCTGCCGCACGTTCTGCAGCAGGCTGCACTGTCACGCAGGACGACAAAGCGACCACCTTGCAGCTGGATGTGCCCGGCCTGGCCCGCGAGCAGTTGCAGATCAGCATTGAAGGCAACGTGGTGCGCCTGCAAAGTGTGGAAGGAGCCCCCCGCAAGGTGCAGCGCGCCTGGGAGCTGGCCGCCGACATCGACGCCGCCAACAGTAGCGCCAAACTGGAAAACGGCGTGCTGACACTGACCCTGGCCAAGGTGGAGCCTGCCAGCAAGGCCACCACGCTGACGATCCACTAACTATTGAATTAATAGCTACAAACGCCCGTACCATAAGCGGTACGGGCGTTTTTCATTCAAATTCTCTTTCCAGACCCGATGCATTACTCATGCCGCAGCGCATCGATGGGGTCCATGCGGGCAGCGCGCCGTGCCGGGAAGTAGCCAAACACCACGCCAATGCCCGCAGAGAAAAGAAACGACAGCAAATTCACCCCGGGGTTGAACAGGTAGGGCACCCCCATCAGCCCTGACAGCGCGAGCGACGCGCCCGTGGCCAGCACGATGCCGATGAGACCGCCCAGCGCGGCCAGTACCACGGCCTCGATCAGGAACTGCAGCAGCACCTCGCGCTCCAGCGCGCCAATGGCCAGGCGCAGGCCAATCTCGCGCGTGCGCTCGGTCACGCTCACCAGCATGATATTCATGATGCCGATGCCGCCCACCAGCAGGCTCACGGCGGCCACGGCACCCAGCAGCGTGGTCAGCACCTTGGTGGTGCCCGAGAGCGTGTCGGCCAGCTGCTTGGTGTCGAGCACGTTGAAGTTGTCTTCGTCCGAGTCCGACAGCTTGCGCAGCTCGCGCAGCAGTTGCGTGAGGCTGGCCTTGACCCGCTCGGGGTCGCTGCCATCCTTCATGGAAACCAGCAGCGTGTTCACCCGCGTGTTACCCGTCACGCGGCGCTGCAGCGTGCGCAGCGGCACCAGCACCGTGTCGTCTTGGTCGTTGCCAAATGCACCCTGCCCTTTGGACGCCAGCACGCCCACCACCTCGCACGAAAACGCCTTCACGCGCAGCTGGCCGCCCACGGCATCGGCGGTGCCAAACAACTCGCGCCGCACGGTCTCGCCGATCAGGCAGACGGCGGCACCGGCGCGCAATTCGGCGTCGGTAAAGACGCGGCCAGTGCGCACGGTCCAATTGCCGGTCTCCAGCCAGGCGTTGGTGCTGCCGATCACGCTGGTCGTCCAGTTGCGCCCGCCCACCACCGCCGTGGCGGCGGCGCGCGCCTCGGGCGCCACGGCCAAGATGCCGCCGATCTGCTGCGCGATCACGTCGGCATCAGTGTCCTTGAAGGCCGGGGCGCCCGTGCCGCCGCCGGGCCCCATGCGCTGGCCGGGGCGCACTTGCAGCAGATTGGTGCCCAGGCCCGAGATCTGGTTCTGGATAGCCAGCGTGGCGCCGTTGCCCAGCGTGACCATGGTGATCACCGCGCTCACGCCGATCACGATGCCCAGGATGGTGAGGAAGGAGCGCATGAGATTGCGCCGAATGGAGCGCAGCGCCAGCAGCAGGGTGTTGAGCAACATCAGTGGCCCCCTGAATCCGCAGTGACCACGTTCGATACGTTCGATACAGCTACAGCATCAGCGTCCAGGCCCTTGGGATGCGGGTTGGCCGCGTCGCTGTCCACCACGCCATCCACAAACCGCACGATGCGCCGCGCGTACTGCGCCATGTCGGGCTCGTGCGTGACCATCAGCACGGTGATGCCGTGGTCGGCGTTCAGGCGCCAGAGCAGTTCCATGATCTCGACACTGCGCTGGGTGTCGAGGTTGCCGGTGGGCTCGTCGGCCAGCAGCACATCGGGCTCGGTGACGATGGCGCGCGCAATGGCCACGCGCTGCTGCTGCCCGCCCGACAGCTCGGCGGGTGTGTGGTGTTCCCAGCCCTTGAGGCCCACGGCCTCCAGCGCACGCGCGGCCGCCGCATGGCGCGCGGTGGCCGACTCGCCCCGGTACAGCAGAGGCAGCTCCACATTCTCTTGCGCCGAGGTGCGCGCCAGCAGGTTGAAGCCCTGGAACACAAAGCCAAAGTAGCGCCGCCGCAGCCGTGCCCGCTCGTCGCGCGAGAGCGACTCCACATGCACGCCCTTGAACAGGTATTCGCCCGTGGTGGGTCGGTCCAGGCAGCCCAGCGTGTTCATGGCCGTGGACTTGCCCGAGCCGCTGGGGCCCATGATGGCCACAAAGTCGCCCTGCGCAATGTCCAGGTCCACGCCCTTGAGCGCCTGAAAGGCCAGCGCCCCTTCGCCATAGACCTTGGTCACGCCACGCAGGCGGATGATGGGGGTGTCGCCCGACACGCTCATGGCTTGGCCCCTGCCGCGCGCTGGTCGGTGATCACGTCCATGCCGGGCGTGAGGCCGTCGCCCGTGACCTCGGTATGGCGGCCATCGCTGATACCCACCTGCACATCGATGGGCTTGGCGGCGCCGTCCTGCAGCACCCACACCTGCCGCGTCTTGCCCGCGCCATCGCCCGCCTCGCCCCCCGCACCCGGTTTGCGTGGGCCCGAGCCAGACCGTGGCATGCGCGGCATGAGCTGCGACATGATGCCGCCGCTACTGCTGCTGCCGCCCGATGCAGCAGGCTTGGCACCACCGGCACCCGGCTTGGCCTCTACCCCGACAGCCGGCGCAGGCGTGAAGCGCAGCGCCGTGTTGGGCACCAGCAGCACGTCCTTGCGCTCGGTGGAAGTGATGGTGGCCGCCGCCGTCATGCCGGGGCGCAGGCTCATGTCGCTGTTGTTCACCTCCAGCCAGGTGATGTAGGTGACCACGTTGTCCGTCTTGGTGGAGCCAAACGACACGCGCGTGACCTGGGCCGGGTAGCGGCGCGAGGGATAGGCACTGACCGTGAAGCTCGCTTCCTGACCCACCTTGACCGAGCCCACATCGGCTTCGTCCACGCTCACGTCCAGCCGCAGCCGCGTGAGGTCTTCGGCCACGGTGAACAGCGTCACGGCCTGCAGCGATGCGGCCACGGCGTTGCCGGGCTCCACCGTGCGGGTCAGCACCACGCCGTCGATGGGCGAGCGGATGGAGGCCTTGGACAGGTTGGTTTCGTCGGTGGACAGCGCCGCACGGGCGTCCTCCACCGTGGCACGTGCACTGGTCTCGTCGGCGCGGGCGCGGTCCAGTGTGGCGCGGCCTGCGTCCAGCTCGGAGGCCGAGGGCACCTTGCCGCCGGACAGGCGGGCCACTTCTTCGAGCCGGCCAAAGTTGGCAATGGCCTCCTTGGTGGTGGCCACGGCCTGGGCCAGGCGGGCCTGCGCCGACGCCAGCGAGGCGCGCGAGCGCAGCACCTGCGATTCGAGCTTGGCGGTGTCCAGTTCCACCAGCAGCTGTCCCTTCTTGACCTTGTCGTTCACATCCACCAGCACCTTGCGCACGGTGCCCGACAGCTCGCTGCCAATGGTGACCGAGCGCGTGGGCTGCAGCGTGCCATTGGCCGACACGGTGAGTGTGAGATTGCCCCGGCGCAGCTCTTCGGTGACATAGGTGGGTGCAGTGCTGGCGGCCTGGCGCGATTGCCAGGCGTAGACACCGCCCGCCACGATGGCCAGCGCTGCCACGCCCAGCCACAGCGACGTGCGCTGCCACCAACGGTGCGGGCGGTCCGCGCCCAGCAAGGCGCTCAGGTCGGCGGGGGCCGCCTTGGCGGGTGTGGATGTCGCGGGGGCGTCGGTGTTTGGCATGGGACGTGAATCAGAGATTGGAGGGCTGGCGATAAGGACAGGGGCTGGATTAGCAAGGCGGCTATTGCCAGCCTCCCCCCAAGGCCTTGTAGAGGCGCACGTGGTCCGCCGCGACGGCAGCGGTGGTGATAGCCACGCTTTCTTGCGTGGACAGCAGCGTGCGCTGCGTCTCCAGCACGGACTGAAAGTCGATGAGGCCGCTGCTGTAACGCTGCTGCGCCAACAGTGCCGCATTGCTGGCTGCGTCCGCAGCGGCCACCAGCCGCGTGAGCCGCTCACGGTCGCCAAGCAAGGCCACCAGCGCGTTCTCCACATCCTGCAGGGCCGTGAGCACGGTGGCTTCGTAGGCCACGCGGGCCTGCTCCAGCGCTGCAGACTGCACACGCACCTGCGCGCGGGCCGCGCCACCATCCAGCAGCGGGATGGACACGCTGCCCAGCAAGGCGCTGGTTACCGCACTGCCCCCCGACAACGCGCCCAGCGTGAGGGCACGCAGGCCCAGCGAGCCACCGAGGGAGAAGCTGGGGTAGCGCGCCGCATCGGCCTGCGACACGCGCGCCAGGGCGGCTGCAATGCGTTGCTCGGCCGCACGCACATCGGGCCGCTGGCGCAAGGTCTCGGCAGGGATTGCCAGGGCGAGCTCTGCGGTCGGTTGCGGCACGGGGGCACTGGCGGCCAGGGTAGCGTCGAGCGCGCCGGGCACCTGGCCTGTCAGCACGGCCAGGCTGTAGCGCGACTGCGCCAGGCTGGCTTCCAGGCTGGGAATCTGCGCGGCGGTCTGCTCGGCCGCTGCACGGGCCTGCTCGGTGACGAGCGAGGTGGTGAGCCCGGCCTTCAGGCGCCACTGGGTGATCTGCAGCGTCTCCTGCTGGCTGGCCAGGTTGCTGCGCGCAATGGCCAGGCGCTGCTGCAGCCCGCGCAGCTCAATGTAGTTGACGGCCACCTCGGCCGCCAGCGATACCTGAACGTCGGCCAGGCTGGCCTCTGCCGCGCGGGCGTCAGCCTCGCTGGCGCTCACGCCGCTGCGCAGGCGGCCAAACACATCGGGCTCCCAGCTCGCATCAAAACCGGCCTGAAAGGTGTTGCCCGTGCTGTTGCTGGCCCGACTGCGCTGCGCCGAAGCCGATGCGCCCACGCTGGGCAGCAGGCCGGCCGATTGCACATCCACCTGCGCACGCGCCTGCTGCAGCGCGGCCTGGGCGGTGCGCACGCTGGTGTTGGCGCGCAAGGCTTGCTCGACCAGCGAGGTGAGCACAGCATCGTCAAACCGCTGCCACCACTGGGCCAGGGATGTAGCCGTAGCCCCTTGCGCGGTGCCGTTGCCCCCCGCAGACCAAGCCGGGGGAACGGCCACTGCGGGCAATGCGCCATCCGTGGGTGCCAGGCTGGCACACCCGGCGGTGGCCAGCACGCACAAAAACAAGGCCGTTTGCCTCCACGGCACAGCACGCAAAGGTCGCGCTGCGCGGGCAGTGGGTGTGCCGGGAGAGGCCAGTGGGAGAAAACGCATGGGCAAGGGCTACGCAGGGGAAAACCCCATTGTGAGCAGCGATCGCGCCCACAAGGTACCCACTGGGTCAAGCCTGCGTAAAGAATTGATGCAAGGCAAAGGTCACGCCACTGGATGCCGATGCATGCGTATGCGTAGAACGGGCGAGCGTGCTTCGCCGCACAGACGGCCCCACACGCAAGGGGCTGGGGTGCCGCTCAGTGCGCGAGCCGCGATTCGTCCCGCAACAGCCCCACCGGCGCCAACGCCCGGGCCCGGTACTCGCTGGGGCTGCACCCCACATGCGAGCGGAACGCGCGGCTGAAATGCGCGCTATTGCTGAAGCCCCAGGACAGCGCAATGTCAGTGACCGAGCGCTGCGCATGCGCCGGGTGGCGCAGGTCGCGCAGACAGGCCTCCAGGCGGCGGCGCTGAATCATGGCGGCCAGGGTTTCCTCGTCATCAGCCACCGCGTTGTACAGGTGCCGCTTGCTGCAGTTGAGCGCCTGGGCCATGCGGTCGATGGTGAGGTCGGGGTCGCCCAGATGCCGGTCGATGTACTGGCTGATGCGGTCGCGCAGGGCCTCGCGCTGCGACAGCAGGCTCTGCTGCCCGTTGCGCTCCAGCAGCGACAGCTGCACCAGGTGCGTGATCACATCGGCCACGCCGTCGGCGGCGGCGTCGGACATGGTGGGCAGCTCGGCAAACGCGGCGCGCATGGTGTCCCAGGCCAGCCGCGACACGCCACTGGTGCCCGAGAACCGCTGCACCATCAGGTCATCGAGCTTGAGCTTGCGCTCGGGCAGTTGTTCCTTCGGGATCATCAGCACCATCTGGCGCACGGCCTCGGGGTTGCTCACGGCATAGGCGCGTGTGGTGTCGTACACGCTCCACTCACCCGGCGACAACCATACCTGGCGACCGTTCTGCTCAAAGCACGCGCGCCCTTCGAGCTGGGCCACCACCTTGATGTAGGCCCGGTCGCTGCCCCGGATGAGGCTGGGGGTGCGCACCACGCGGTGGCGGCTCACGTCCAGCTGGCACAGGTTCACATAGCCCGCCTGGCCCGAGGTGATGTGGCCGGCAAAGGCATCGTCACCAAACGCGTCGGACTCCAGCCCGCCAATCAGGCGCCACACCGCATCGCCCCAGAGGTGCAGGCGGTCGCGCGCAGGCACAGCGTCGGTGGATACCTCGGTCAGGGGGTGGGCCATGGTGTCTCCAGTGCGGGTTGCGCAAGCCTGATGGTTATGCAGCTGAATTATCGGACGCCCCGTTACCCCGTGCCACCGAGGGAAATCCGGGTAAACCCGCTGCCGTCTGCACGCTGAGGCAAGCGTTTTGTGCACGCTGAGCGCAGCGCGCACGAACGCGTCTGCCTACGATTCCCGGCACGGCGTGCACCACGCAGGCCCCATCCGAGGAGACACACAATGACAGCACACCAACCCTCCAAACGCCAGTGGATCAAGGGCGCCGCCGCCACGGTCGGCACCCTGGCCGTGGCACCCCAGCTGTGGGCCCAGGGCAGCAGCGCGGCACCCGTGCGCATCGGTTATGCCATTGCCCGCACGGGCCCCTGGGCGGCCGGTGCCCAGGTCAGCCAGGAGCCCAACTACCTGCTGTGGGCCGAGCAAGTGAACGCAGCGGGCGGCCTGAGCGTGAAGGGCACCAAGCGCCCCATCGAACTCATTGGCTACGACGACCGCAGCGAGACCGAGACCTGCGTGCGCACCTACGAAAAGCTCATGGGCAGCGACAAGGTGGACCTGATCCTGCCGCCCTGGGGTTCCGGCGCCAACTTCGCCATCGCGCCGCTGGCCAACCGCTTCGGTTACCCGCTGCTGGCACCCACGGCGCTGTCGCGCAAGCTGATCGACATGAACCTTCCCTATTTCTTCTCGCTGCTGCAGCAGCCCGACAAGATGATGGGTGCACTGGTGGACATGCTCGTAGCCAACAACGTCAAGACCATTGCCATCGTCTACATGGACGATCTGTTTGGCCTGGAGAACTTTGCCGCGCTGAACAACGCCCTCAAGAAGACCAGCATCCAGGTGCTGGAGCGCAAGAGCTACCCGCTGGGCGTGAAGGACCTGGCGCCCGTGCTGCGCGGCATCAAGGACCAGAACCCCGACGCCTTCATCGGCATCACGTACCCGCCCGACACCATCCTGGCCAGCCGCCAGGCGCGCGAGGTGGGCCTGAACCCCAAGTTCTTCTACGCTTCGGTGGGCACGGCCTTCCAGCTCTACAAGAACGTGATGCAGGCCAACACCGAGGGCGTGATCGGCATGGGCTCGTGGAGCGTGAAGACGAGCCCCGAGGCCAAGGCGTACTTCGACGCCCATGTGAAGAAGTTCAACAAGGAGCCCGACCGCTGGGCCAGCGGCCACGCCTGGGCAGGCCTGCAGATCCTGCAGCAGGCCGTGGAAAAAGCGGGTCTGGACCGCAAGGCCCTGCGCGAGCAGATCGCCAAGAACGAGTTCCAGACCATCCTGGGCGGCATCCGCTTCCAGGGCAGCGAGAACGCGTCCATCCCCGGCACCGTGAGCCAATGGCAGGGCAGCGACTTCGAAGTCGTGTGGCCCAAGGACCGAGCCACCGCGCAGTTGAACACCGCGAAACCAGCCTGGAAATAACAAAGTGTCTCTGACCTCCTGGGCCGAACTGGTCGCCAGTGGCCTCATTACCGGCGGCATCTATGCGCTGGTGGCCATGGGCCTGAACCTGCAGTACGGGCTGATGCGCATCATGAACATCTCGCATGGCGAGTTCCTGATGCTGGGCGCCTTCCTCACCTGGTCCGCGCACACCCTGTGGGACATCTCGCCGCTGCTGCTGATGCCGCTGGCTTTCATCGCGCTGTTTGCGCTGGGCGTGGTGGTGCATGCGCTGTGCTTCAAGCGCCTGGCCGCCCGCGCACCCAATGTGGACGTGTTCGAGGCGCGCAGCCTGATGGTGGGCTTTGGCCTGATGTTCCTGGTGCAGAACACCGCGCTCCTGATCTGGGGTGGTGACCTGCGTGGGTACGAATACCTGGCCGACCCGGTGCAGATTGCAGGCATGCGCTTCACGGAAAACAAGCTGGTGCTGTTTGGCGTGGCACTGGCGCTGTCGGCCGCGCTGATTGCGCTGCTCAAGCTCACGCTGCTGGGCAAGGCGGTGAGGGCGCTGATGCAGTCGCCCACGGGCGCGCAGCTGGTAGGTATCAACACGCGGCGCCTGCACCCGATGATGTTTGGCATTGGCCTGGGCCTGTCGGGCGTGGCGGGTGCGCTGCTGTCCATGACGTATGAGATTTCTCCGTCGATGGGTGAGCCCTACACCGTGACGGCGCTCATCGTGATCACGCTGGGCGGCTTTGGCAGCCTGGCGGGCAGTCTGGCCGGTGGCCTGCTGCTGGGCGTGGTCGAAGCCCTGGGCATGCACTTCAGCAGCCCGTCTCTCAAGATGCTGCTGAGCTATGCGGTGTTCATCGGCGTGCTGATCTGGCGCCCCAACGGTTTGTTTAGCAAGAAATGAAACTCCTCCCTTCCAACAAGCCCTGGCTTGCGCTCGCAGTGGGCGTGGCCGTGGTCGGCACCTCGCCCTGGCTGGTGTCCGAGTTCGTGGCCTCGGTGCTGCTCAGCTGCCTGATGTACATCGCGCTGGCCACCAGCTGGTCGTTGTTCTGCGGTGCCACGCGCTACCTCTCGCTGGCTACCTCGGCCTTCTTTGGTATTGGCGCCTACACCAGCGCCACCCTGCTGGCAGTGTTGCCCTGGCCCCTGGTCATCCTGGCCGGCGCTCTGATCGCCACCGTGGTGGCCGTGGTCATGGGCGCCGCCGTGCTGCACCTGCGCGGCACCTACTTTGCTGTGCTGACCTTCGGCATGACCGAGCTGATCCGCCACGCGGTGACCTTTGTCGAAAAGCAGGTCTCTGGCACCGTGGGCCGCGTGCTCACGGTGGTGCCCAGCAACGAGACGGTGTACCTCACGGTGCTGCTGATCGCGGCGGCGGCCATTGCCACCGCCATTGCCATCCAGCGCAGCCGCTTTGGCCTCGCACTGGCAGGCATCGGCGCCGACGAGCAGCGCGCGCAGACGCTTGGGGTGGACACGCGCCTGGCCAAGATCGCGGGCTTTGGCATCACCGCCGCCTTTGCAGGCGCCGTGGGCGCGGCCATGGCCGTGCGCTGGACCTACATCGAGCCCGCAGCCGTGTTCAGCCCCTTTATCGGCTTCCAGACGGTGCTGATCGCGTTGATTGGCGGCGCGACCAGCATTGGCGGCCCCATTCTCGCAGCCATCGTGTTCAGCCTGCTGGCCGAAACCCTGCGCCTGCAGCTGCCCTACGGCTACATGATGGTGCTGGGCCTGCTGCTGATTCTGTGCGTGATGTACTTGCCCAATGGCCTGGCCACGCTGTGGCAACGGCGCAAGCCTGCCGAGGGAGCACACCATGGCTGAAGCACTTTTGACCATTGACAGCGTGACCGTGCGCTTTGGCGGCCTGACTGCCGTGGATGGCGTGAGCGCCACGCTGCACACGGGCGAGCTGATCGGCATCATCGGCCCCAACGGTGCGGGCAAGACCACGTTCTTCAACGCCATCTCGGGCGTGCAACCGCCTACCTCGGGCACGCTGCACTGTGGTGCCGACAACCTGACCGGCAAGGGCCCGCACCACTATGCGGCCCACGGCATTGCGCGCACCTTCCAGACGCCGCGCGTGTTCCCCGACATGACGGTGCGCGACAACGTGCGCTTTGGCATGCAGTTCGCAGGCCGCCACCGCCAGGGGCCCGAGGGGCTGCGCAGCGAAGGCGAAATCCTGGCCATGCTGGGCCTGGCACACCTGGCCGACCGCCCCGCCGCCGACGTGACGCCTTCGCAGCAACGCCTGCTGGAGATCGGCATGGCCCTGGGCACACGCCCGCGCCTGTTGTTGCTCGACGAGGTGGCTGCGGGCCTGACAGAGGCCGAGGTGGACGCCATGGCCCAGCGCATCCGCCGCCTGCGCGATGACTGGGGCCTGACCGTGGTGTGGATCGAGCATGCGGTGACCACGCTGCTCAAGTACGTGGAGCGTGTGCTGGTTCTGCACCAGGGCCGCAAGATTGCCGATGGCACACCCGCCGAAGTGGTGCGAAACCCGCTGGTGATCGAGGCCTATCTGGGGGACGAAATGACCCACAGCGCAGAACACGCGGAACAAGGAGCCACGGCATGACCGGCGCACACCTCACCGTGCAGAACCTGACCACGGGCTACCACGGCTTTCAGGTGCTGCAGGACCTGGCACTGGAAGCCGCGCCCGGCATCACCGTCATCGTCGGCCCCAACGGCGCGGGCAAGACCACGCTGCTCAAGGCGTTGGCGGGCCTGCTGCCGCGCCAAGGCACGGTGACGCTCGACGGCCAGGCCGTGCCTGCGATGAACGCCACCGCCTGCGTGCAACGCGGCCTGGCTCTGGTTGCCGAGGGCCGCCAGCTCTTCCCACAGATGACGGTGACCGAGAACCTGGAGCTGGGCGGCTGGCTGGTGCCATCGCGGGTGCGCGCAGAGCGTTTGCACCAAGCGTTCGAAGACTTTCCCCGCCTCAAGGAACGCGCCACACAGCTCGCAGGCACCATGAGCGGCGGCGAGCAGCAGATGGTGGCCGTGGCCCGCGCCATGATGAGCGGCCCGCGCCTGTTGATGCTGGACGAGCCCTCACTGGGCCTGGCGCCGCGCATGGTCGATGAGCTGCTCGCCATCGTGCAGCGCATTGCCGCGCAGGGCGTCACCGTGCTCATGGTGGAGCAGAACGTGCGCAAGGCACTGCAGATCGCGCAGCGCGGCTATGTGCTGGAGCGCGGGCGCATTGTGGCGTCTGGCGAAGCCTCTGACCTGCTGCAGTCCGACGTGGTGCGCCAAGCCTATCTGGGCGTGACCTGAATACCTCTTTCCCCCTTTTTATCTGTTCTTTTTCAGGAGCTTTCAATGACTGCCATTTCCATGCTGATCAACGGCGAGCGCGTGCAAGCCACCGGCGGCGCCACGTTTGAGCGTCGCAACCCGCTGGACGGTTCGGTCGCCACCACGGCACCCGCTGCCAGCGTGGCCGACGCCAAGGCCGCTGCCGACGCCGCCGCCAAGGCCTTTCCTGCCTGGTCTGCACTGGGCCCGAACGCCCGCCGCGCGCTGCTGCTCAAAGCAGCACATGCGCTGGAGGCCCGCACGGCCGACTTTGCGGTGGCCATGGCGGCCGAGACCGGTGCCTCGGGCATGTGGGCCGGTTTCAACGTGCACCTGGCTGCCGGCCTGCTGCAAGAAGCCGCCGCCCTGACCACGCAGATTGCAGGCGAAGTGATTCCGTCCGACGTGCCCGGCAGCCTGGCCATGGGTGTGCGCCAGGCGGCGGGCGTAGTGCTGGGCATTGCGCCGTGGAACGCACCCGTCATCCTGGGCGTGCGCGCCATCGCCACGCCATTGGCCTGCGGCAACACGGTGATCCTGAAAGGCTCGGAGCTGTGCCCCGCCACACACGGCCTCATCATCGAAGCGCTGCAGGAGGCCGGTTTGCCCGCCGGTGTGGTGAACTTTGTGACCAACGCACCGGCGGATGCAGGCGCCGTCGTCGAGGCCATCGTGGCCCACCCGGCAGTGCGCCGCATCAACTTCACCGGCTCCACCAAGGTGGGCCGCATCATTGCGCAGACCTGCGCCAAGTACCTCAAGCCCGTGGTGCTGGAGCTGGGCGGCAAGGCCCCGCTGCTGGTGCTGGATGACGCGGACATCGACGCCGCTGTCGCAGGCACCGTGTTCGGCGCATTCGCCAACTCGGGCCAGATCTGCATGTCCACCGAACGCATCATCGTGGACAACGCCGTGGCCGACGAGTTCGTGCCCAAGCTCGCCGAGCGCGCCAAGGCCCTGCCCCTGGGCGACCCGCGCAAGGGCCCGGTGGTGCTGGGCTCGGTGGTGGACATGACCACGGTGCAGCGCTGCAACGCCCTGATCGACGACGCGCTGGCCAAGGGCGCCACGCTGGTCTGCGGCGGCAAGAGCGACAGCACGCTGATGCAGGCCACGGTGCTCGACCATGTGACGGCAGAGATGGACATCTACCGCGAAGAATCGTTCGGCCCCGTCAAGCCCGTGGTGCGCGTGAACGGCGTCGAGGAAGCCATTGCCTGCGCCAACGACAACGAGTTCGGCCTGTCCTCCGCCGTGTTCAGCCGCGATGTGGCCAAGGCCTGGAACGTGGCCGCGCGCATCGAGTCGGGCATCTGCCATGTGAACGGCTCCACGGTGCATGACGAAGGCCAGATGCCTTTTGGCGGCGTGAAAAGTTCGGGCTATGGCCGCTTTGGCGGCATGGCGGGCGTGCGCGAGTTCACCGAGTTGCGCTGGATCACGGTGCAGACGACACCCCGCCACTACCCCTTTTGAAAATCAAAAAAGATAGCTGCTAACGCTTGCTGGACAGGCGGTAGCGGCCTTTTTTATTCAGATAATCAAACCGTGATCGCATCCAGCGGCCAGCGCGGCTTCACGTCAAAGGCGTAGTCGGTGTTGGCCTGCTGCTGCCCTGCCTGCAGCCGCATGGCCGCCGCCATGGCAATCATGGCGCCGTTGTCGGTGCACAGGTGCAGCTCAGGGTAGTGCACCCGCACCTTGGCGGCGGCACAGGACGTGTTGAGCTGCGCGCGCAGGTGCCGGTTGGCCCCCACACCACCGGCCACCACCACGCGCTTCAGGCCGGTCTGCTTGAGCGCGGCCAGCGTCTTCTTCACCAGCACTTCGACAATCGCAGCCTCCGTGCTGGCGGCCAAGTCGGCCTTGCGTGCCTCCAGTTCGTCACCCAGCTTCTTGGCCTGCGTGAGCACCGCCGTCTTGAGCCCGGCAAAAGAGAAATCGAGGTTGCCACTGTGCAACAGCGGGCGCGGCAGCTTGAAGGCTGAGGCATCGCCCTGCTCAGCCAGGCGCGAGAGCGCTGGCCCACCCGGGTAGCCCAGGCCCATGAGCTTGGCGGACTTGTCGAACGCCTCGCCAGCCGCATCGTCAATGGTCTCACCCAGGATCTCGTAGCGGCCCACGCCGTCCACACGCATCAGCTGGGTGTGACCGCCTGATACCAACAGGGCCACAAAAGGGAATTCAGGCGGGTCGGCGCTGAGGAAGGGCGACAGCAGGTGCCCCTCCAGGTGGTGCACACCCAGCACCGGCTTGTTGAGCGCTGCGCCCAACGCGCACGCCACGCCCGCCCCCACCAGTAGCGCACCCGCCAGGCCCGGCCCGCGGGTGTAGGCCACCACGTCCACATCGGCCAGCGACTGGCCGGACTCGGTCAGCACCTGCGTGGCCAGCGGCAGCACACGTCGGATGTGGTCACGGCTGGCCAGCTCGGGCACCACGCCACCGTAGGCCTGGTGCATCTCAATCTGGCTGTGCAGCGCGTGCGACAGCAACGTGGGCACAGCATTGCCCGTGGAACGGACCAATGCCACGCCCGTTTCGTCGCACGAAGATTCAATACCGAGGATCAGCAAACTCATGCCCCGAGTGTAAAACCCGGCCCCGTTCAGGGTCGGATGCAAAAACCCCTGCTGGCAGTCACCAGCAGGGGTTGTGCGGATGGATGGCGCCTGCCGACGCGGCGGCTTGCTTACCAGCGGTCCGAACGCATGCGCAGTTCCCAGCTTCCGCTGCGCAGTTCATACACGCCCACGGCGCCGTAGCGCTGTTCGCCCTTGTCGTCCCAGGTCATGGTGCCGATCACGGGCGCATAGCCGTTGATGCTGTGCATGGCCTTGGTGATCGCTTTCGGATCGGCCGACTTGGCCTTCTGGATGGCGGCTGACAGCACATAGGTGCTGTCGTAGCTGTAGTGGCCGCCATAGGCCGGGGGCTTCTTGTAGGCCTCGATGTACTTTTCAAGGAAGGGCTTGCCGGTGGTGAACTCCTTCGCTTCCAGTACGGGCGATGTGGCGTAGACGCCTTCGACCATGCCCATGGCCTTGGTCATGTCGGTGGTCTTGATGGTGTCCCCGCCCAGCAGGCTAACCTTGGTGTGGTCAACCTTGCGCAGGGCTTCGAGCAGAGCCAGGGCCTGAAAGTCGTTGAGGGTGGACACGATGACCTCGACCTTGGCGGCCTTCAGCTCGCCAGCCAGTTCATCGAAAGCCACCGTCTTGTCGTCAAACGACTTGCGCACCACCACTTCCTTCTTTTCAGCCTTGAGCTGCTCGGCAGCACCGTCGGCCAGGCCCTTGCCGTAAGGCGTGCCATCGTCCAGCGCAGCGTAGCGGGCGGCACCCAGCTGTGTGGCGGCAAACGAGCCGATAGCGCGCGCCTGCAAGGTGTCATTGGCCACCATGCGGAAGGTGGTTGGGAAGCCGAGTTGCGTGAACTTGGGGTTGGTGGAGATGGCGATCTGGGCGATGTCCTTGGCGGCGTAAATCGGAGCCGTCTCAATGCTCACCCCCGAATTCAGGTGCCCGATCACCGCCACCACGCCCGAGTCCACCAGCTGCTGCGCCACGGTCTTGCCGGTGGCGGCGTCGGCCTTGTCGTCCACCGACACCACCTCCAGCGTCACACGCTTGCCGTCCACGGTGTAGCCACCCTTGTTCAGTTCCGCCACGGCCAGGTTGACGCCGTTGAGCAAATCCTGCCCCAGCGCGCCCAAGGGGCCGGAGAGGGGCTGGGCCACGCCGATCTTGATGGTGTCGGGCACCTTGCTGCAGCCTGTCAACACCAGCAGCGCGGATACCGCCACGGTGGTCAGGGCCAAGCCGGCAGAGATACGCCGCCGGTCAATGTGCTTGTTCATGCAAATCCTCTTGAATGGGTCAATGTGACCAGATGTATATGCGATGCGACCGGGTAGCTGCTATCGGGTATGCCCTGCCCATCGACAAACTATTAGCAAGTTTCAGGCCTTGGAAGCGGCCACAACCTGCTGCCAGCCTGCAGCCCCGGAACGCACCGCTTCGATGCACCATTTTGTGGCGTAAAAATTGCTTATGCTCCTGGGTATGAACGAGTCTCTGCGCATCGTGGTGGTTGCCCCGGATCTGGCAGTCGCCGACCCCGCCGACGAACACGCCGTACTTCAGGCGGAACGGTCGCGGGCGCTGCGCATTGGGTTGCTGGAGAACAACTTCAACCTGGTGGCCACCCTGCCTGCCGATGTCTTCCTGAGCGAGCGCATCGCCCAGCTGCAGCCCGACCTCATCATCGTGGACGCCGAAAGCGAGGCGCGCGACGTGCTCGAACATGTGGTGATGGCCACGCGCGACGAGCGGCGCCCCATCGTGATGTTCACCAACGACGAGGACACCTCACACGTGAAGGACGCGGTGGCGGCGGGCGTGTCGGCCTACATCGTGGCGGGCCTGGCGCCCCAGCGCATCCGCCCCATTCTGGACGTGGCCATGGCGCGCTTCCAGCACGAACAGGCGCTGCGCGCCGAGCTGGCCGACGCCAAGACCGAACTCAAGGACCGCAAGACCATCGACCGGGCCAAGGGCCTGCTCATGCAGCGCCAGGGCCTGAGCGAACAGGCCGCGTACGAGAAACTGCGCAAGACCGCCATGGACAAGGGCCTCAAGCTGGTGGACGTGGCGCAGCGCATGCTCGATGTGATGGATCTGCTGGGGTAGGCAGGTGACATCCCCCTGAGGCGCTGCGCGCCTTCCCCCTTCTCTCGAATCGCTGCCGCGATTCGGGAAGGGGGACGATGCCCTCGCTGCGGGGCGGCCCTTGCTTGGCATCCTTCGCCTAGGCCAAGCCCAGCTCAACCAGCTTCTCCCAGATGGTGCGCCGCACAAACGCAGTGCAGCCAGCGCGCATGCACCAACCCTGACCATTGCAGGCCAAAAAAGGCCGTTTGCGCCTTTCCAGCATGCCCAGGCAGCTATCAAAAGCATAGTAATTGTGGCGCCAAACTGGCGAAAACAGGCTGGCACGCTGCTTGCATTAACCCTGGCAAGACCAAAGACGGTCCCACCACTGACAGCACTGACCCAATGGCGGGCCGGTGCTGACACAAGGCCCCCCAATGGGCTTTGCCATGGACAAAGGCGTCCCTCTCCGAGCCCGTTTGCGCATGCAACCCGGCCAGGGGAGGACGCCTTTTTTGTTTTCTAACGCACCGAGGAACCGCCCCATGACCGATCTGTTGAAAACCAGCCTCAACCGCCGCACCGTGCTGCAGGCAGCTACCGTTGGCGCCGTGGGCGTGAGCCCGGCACTGCGTGCCCTGGTGCACGCCCAGGGCTCGGACGCCCCCGAGAAAAAGGAAGTCAAGATTGGCTTCATCCCGCTGACCGACTGCGCCAGCGTGGTGATGGCCTCGGTGCTGGGCTTTGACAAGAAGTATGGCGTGACAATCATCCCCACCAAGGAAGCATCGTGGGCCGGTGTGCGCGACAAGCTGGTGAATGGCGAACTCGACTTTGCCCACGTGCTGTATGGCCTGGTGTACGGCGTGCACATGGGCACGGCCGGCCCCAAGAAGGACATGGCCGTGCTGATGAGCCTGAACAACAACGGCCAGGCGATCACGCTGTCCAAGGCACTGGCCGACAAGGGCGCAGTGGATGGCCCGTCTCTGGCCAAGTTCATGGCCGCCAACAAGCGCGAGTACACCTTCGCAGGCACCTTCCCGACCGGCACCCACGCGATGTGGATGCACTACTGGTTGGCCGCCGCCGGCATCAACCCGCTGTCGGGCGCCAAGCTGATCACCGTGCCGCCACCCCAGATGGTGGCCAACATGCGCGTGGGCAACATGGATGGATTCTGCGTGGGCGAACCCTGGAACCACCGCGCCATCATGGATGGCATCGGAGTGACCGCCAACACCACCCAGGACATCTGGAAGGACCACCCCGAGAAGGTGCTGGGCACCTCGGCCGATTTCGTCAAGAAGAACCCCAACACCACCCGCGCCGTGATGATGGCCGTGCTGGAAGCCAGCCAGTGGATTGACGCCAGCCTGTCCAACAAGATGAAGATGGCCGAAACGGTGGCCCAGAAGTCCTACATCAACACCAGCGTGGACGCCATCAACCAGCGCATCCTGGGCCGCTACCAGAACGGCATGGGCAAGACCTGGGACGATCCCAACCACATGAAATTCTTCAACGACGGCGCGGTGAACTTCCCCTACCTGTCGGATGGTATGTGGTTCCTGACGCAGCACAAGCGCTGGGGTTTGATCAAGAGCCACCCCGACTACCTGGCCGTGGCCAAAGAGATCAACCAGGTGGACCTGTACAAGTCGGTTGCCAGCGCCATGAAGATCAACGTGCCCAAGGACCCGATGCGCACCGCCAAGCTCATGGACGGCGTGGTGTGGGACGGCAAAGACCCCGCCAAGTACGCCGACAGCTTCAAGATCAAGGCGTAAGCGCCCTGCCCCGCCCACCCTGCCAAGGAGAACACCATGGTCAGTGCCGTCTTTCACTCCCCGTTGGATGCAGCCCCCGTGGTTGCACAGAACGCTATGAATAATGTAGCTATCAGCGCTTCTCCAGCAACCGCCAGAAGCCAAAAACAGTCCAAGGCCGAAACAACGGCGAGCCCCGCCCCTGCCAGTCGCGACTGGGCGGCCCTGTCGCGCAGTTTCTGGATGACGGTGCTGCCGCCGCTCTGTGGCCTGGGCCTGCTCATCGGTCTGTGGGCGATGGTATCCACCACCACCGGCGGCAGCATCCCCAATCCGGTGGAGACATGGAAGCAGGCGCTGGAAATCTTCAGCAACCCGTTCTACCGCAATGGCCCCAATGACCAGGGCGTGGGCTGGAATGTGCTGATGTCGCTGGAGCGCGTGGCCGTGGGCTTTGGCATGGCGGCGCTGGTGGGCATTCCGGCGGGCTTCGTGATCGGGCGCTTCAACTTCCTGTCGCGCATGTTCAACCCGCTCATCAGCCTTCTGCGGCCGGTATCGCCTCTGGCGTGGCTGCCGATCGGTCTGCTGGTGTTCAAGGGCGCCAACCCCGCCGCCATCTGGACCATCTTCATCTGCTCCATCTGGCCCATGATCATCAACACCGCCGTGGGCGTGCAGCGTGTGCCGCAGGACTACATGAACGTGGCCCGCGTGCTGAACCTGAGCGAATGGAAGATCGCCACCAAGATCCTCTTCCCCGCCGTGCTGCCCTACATGCTGACCGGCGTGCGCCTGGCCGTGGGCACCGCATGGCTGGTGATCGTAGCTGCCGAGATGCTGACCGGCGGCGTGGGCATCGGCTTCTGGGTGTGGGACGAGTGGAACAACCTCAACGTCAAGAACATCATCATCGCCATCTTTGTGATCGGCATCGTCGGGCTGGTGCTGGAGTTTGCGCTCATCAAGCTGGCCACCGCATTTACGTTTGAAGAGGTGAAAGCATGAACACGACCACCACGGCAGCATCCACACACCCTTCCATGAGCACCAAGTTCATCGAAGTCCACGGCGTCGAGCAGACCTTCAAGACGGCCAAGGGCCTGTTCCCCGCGCTGCGCGACATCAACCTGACGATTGCCAAGGGCGAGTTCGTGGCGCTGATCGGCCACTCGGGCTGCGGCAAGTCCACGCTCTTGAATCTGATCGCCGGGCTGACCACGCCCACCAACGGTGCGCTGCTGTGTGCCAACAAGGAGATCAAGGGCCCCGGCCCCGAGCGCGCCGTGGTGTTCCAGAACCACTCGCTGCTGCCCTGGCTCACCTGCTTCGACAACATCTACCTGGCCGTGGAGCGCGTGTTTGGCGGCAAGGAAACCAAGGCCCAGCTCAAGGCCCGCACCGACGCCGCACTGGCCCTGGTGGGCCTCACGCCCGCTGGGCAAAAACGCCCCGGTGAAATCTCTGGCGGCATGAAGCAGCGCGTGGGCATTGCCCGGGCACTCTCCATGGAGCCCCAGGTGCTGCTGATGGACGAGCCCTTTGGCGCGCTGGACGCCTTGACCCGCGCCAAATTGCAAGACGAGCTGCTGGAGATCGTGGCGCGCACCCACAGCACCGTGGTCATGGTGACGCACGACGTGGACGAAGCCGTGCTGCTGTCCGACAAGATCGTGATGATGACCAACGGCCCGGCCGCGACGATTGGCGAAGTGCTGACCGTCGACCTGCCCCGCCCCCGCAAACGCGTGGAACTGGCCGAAGACCCACAGTACGTGCACTACCGCAAGGCGGTGATCGACTTCCTCTACACCCGCCAGGGGCACGTAGAAAAAGCAGCTTGAACCGCTGGGCTCCAGGCCCGACAACACGGCAAATCAAAAGGGCTCTGACCAGATCGGTCAGAGCCCTTTTCGTTTTGTCCCCATGGTAGGGCCGTCGCACGCGCGCAACCCCAGGCCAGCGCCCCCCGCGCAAGGGCCGCCCCGCCGCGCTGGGTGCGTCCCCCTTCCCGAATTGCGAAGCAATTCGAGAGAAGGGGGAAGGCGCGCAGCGCCTCAGGAGGTTGTCCTCTAATGGCTACCAGTGATGTACTGCTCCAGCTGTTCAATGATGAATTTCTGCTCGGAGATGATGTCCTTGACCAAGTCCCCGATCGAGATCATGCCCACGAGTTTGCCGTTGTTGTCCACCACGGGCAGGTGGCGCAGGCGGCCGGTACTCATGATCTGCATGCACTGCTCGCTGGTCTGCTCGGGCCGCACAAAGCGTACCGAGGTGGTCATCACATCGCGCGCCAGCGTGGCGGCTGACGTGCGGCCCAGCAGGGCGATCTTTCGCGCGTAATCGCGCTCTGTGAAGATGCCCACGATGGCATCCCCCTCGGTAACCACCAGGGCGCCGATGCCCTTGTCGGCCATGAGCTTGAGCGCATCGAACACCGACGCCGTGGGCGCAATGGTGTGGACAGTGGCGTCCGGTTTGGACTGAAGAATTTTGGCGACTACGGTCATGGAACCTCCCTCGTAACACCTGGAACAGGTACAGAGAGATTTCAGCCCATAAGCCCAACGGGCGCAAGCCGCGCAAGCCCGATTTATCCCGCTTTTGGGCCCGGTGTGGCAACAGCGATGCATATGTTTCGACCCTGTTGCATTCGGCCGAACCCGAAACAAACTGAAAAGAACCGAAACGGCGACGAGACGACGCCGCAGCGCCGGCCGGGCACGATACAGCCCATGTCCAACGCACTTCCAAAGGAATCAACGCTCACCCTTCTTGCCTCGGATCGATCGCTTGCGACCGGCTGCGGGCCTGAGATTCTTCTCATCGGCCACAGGCAGGAAACAAGCGTCCAGATTGTTTCCAAAACTGGAACAGTTAGTTTGCGACCAGCTGGTTTTTCTTCATCCACCTGCGGCGTACAGTTCATCCCATCGATGAGCCGAACCCGCAAGGCGACTCACCGAACCCGGTGCTAAGCACGTTGTTTTTGATCTTCGCTCCGGCTTTTTTGAGACGCTTTTTTTAACTTCAAGGACTTTCATCATGAACAAGACCGCACGTTTTCTCTCTATCGCCGCTGTGGCTGCTTTCGCTTCTTTGGGTGCCCAGGCTGACGAAGCTGATGGTTCGCAATTTGCCCTGAAATTCGACACGAACCGCACCCGTGCCGAAGTGGTTGCCGAAGCCGCCGCCGCAGTCCAAATGCGCAGCCAGGAGCCCGCAGGCTCCCGCGTGGTGACCTACAAGTCCACGGTAGACCGCGCTGCAGTGCGTGCCGAAGCTGCCGCACAAGCCATGCGCACTGGCCGCGTGGGCCCCGCTGAAGGCGGTTGATTCACCTTTTTGAATCCACGGCTTCGCGCTTCACGTATTCCAGACACCTCGTCCCCATTTTTTGAATTTCACAGGAGTTTCACCATGAACAAGACCGCACGTTTCCTCTCCATCGCTGCTGTTGCCGCTTTCGCTTCCTTCGGTGCCCAGGCTGACGAAGCCGATGCATCGCAATTCGCCACGAAGTTCGAAACCAGCCGCACCCGCGCTGAAGTGATGGCTGAAGCCTCCACCGTGCCCCAGACCAGCGGCGCCATCCCCGTCGGTTCGCGTGCTCTGGTCTACACCTCCACGGCTGACCGCAATGCAGTGAACGCTCAGGCTGTGGACGCGCTGCGCACCGGCAAGATCTCTTCCGGCGAAATCGGTTCGCTGTAATTTGCCGGGTCTGCGCTGTGGCGCAGACCCTGAATTGCAAATGCAAAAAGGCCGAGGCCCCGCATGGGGCCTCGGCCTTTTCTATTGCCGGGGCTGAGCCCCGTCAACAAGCGTTGGTTTACTTGCCAGCCCGTGCCTGCGCCACAGCGCCCTGCACATCCTTCCACAGGCTTTCACCCACATTGGCAGCGATGCTCGCGTTCACGGCGCTGAGCTTTTCGCGCATGCGGTTGGCTTCGGCGGCAGGCAGCTCGTTCACTTGCATGCCTTTGCCCTTGAGGTCGGCCAGCGCCTTGTCGGCCTCGGCACGCGTGTCCTGGCGCTCGAAGTCGCGGCTCTTCTTGGCGGCGTCGAGCAGCACCTTCTGCTCGGCCTTCGACAGGCCGTCCCAGTATTTCTTGCTCACCAGCACGATCCAGGGGCTATAGACGTGGTTCGTCACCGTGAGGTACTTCTGCACCTCATAGAACTTGCTCGACAGGATGGTGTTGTAGGGGTTCTCCTGGCCGTCAACCGTCTTGGTTTCGAGCGCGGTGAAGAGCTCGGAGAACGGCAGCGGCACCGCGTTGGCACCCAGGGTCTTGAAGCTGTCGAGGAACACGTTGTTCTGCATCACGCGCAGCTTGATGCCGTCCATGTCTTCCAGCTTGTTGACGGGGCGCTTGCTGTTGGTGAGGTTGCGAAAGCCGTTCTCCCAGTACACCAGGCCCACCAGGCCTTTTTCCTGCAATTTGTCCATCACCTTCTGGCCCACAGGGCCATCCAGCACCACATCGGCCTCCTTGGCGTTGTTGAACAGAAAAGGCGTGTCCCAGATCGCCATTTCTTTGGTGATACCCACCAGCGTGGCGGTGGAGCCCACCATCATCTCCTGCGCGCCACCGATCAGGGCCTGCTGCATCTGCACATCAGAGCCCAGCGCCGCAGCACCGATGGCGCGCACCTTCATCTTGCCGCCCGAGGCTTTTTCGACCTCTTCGGCAAACAGCTTGGTGGCGCGGCCCTGGTTGGACACTTCGTTGAGGCCATAGCCAAAACGGATGATGCGCGGCTTGATGTCTTGCGCAGCGACCTGGAACGAGCAGGTGATGGCGGCCACCGACAGGGCGGCGAGCAGGGTACGGCGGAAAGTTTTCATGGTTGTCTCCATTGGCGAAGGAAAGAAAGGCACGGGAAAAAGAATCAAAGAGGCGAGGTGGGCGAACTGGCACACCCCGCACCAGCGGCCGTCGCGCAAGGGCCGCCCCGCCGCGCTGGCGGCGTACCCCTCCCGCATCGCGCAGCGAGGCGAGGCGAGAGAGGGGTGAAGGCGCGAAGCGACTCAGGGGGTGCTTCATCTCACCTCATCCACACCACAGGGGCTGTCACGATCTGCGGGAACGCCACCAGCAGCGCGAGGATCAGCACATAGGTGAAGAGAAACGGGTTCACGCCCTTGATCACGCTGTGCATCGAGATGCGCCCCACCCCGGCCACCACGTTGAGCACGGTGCCCACGGGCGGCGTGATGAGGCCGATGGCGCCGTTGAGCACAAACATCAGGCCGAAGTACACCGGGTCGATCCCCGCCTTGACGGCAATGGGCAGCATCACGGGCGCAAAGATCAGGATGGTGGGCGTGAGGTCCAGCGCCGTGCCGATGAGCACCAGCACGATCATCATCACGGCCATCAACAGGCGCGGGTTCTCCACCAGCGGGCCCAGCCAGCTGGTCAGCACATTGGGCAGGTCGGCCAGCGTGATCATGTAGCTGGCCACCTGGGCGCCTGCGCACAAGAACATCACGATGGACGTCGTCTTGGCCGCACGCACCAGCACCCCATAGATGTCCGCCAGCTTCATCTCGCGGTGGATGAAAAGTGCCACCGCCAGCGCATAGAACGCGGCCACCACGGCGGCCTCGGTGGGGGTGAAAACCCCCGTCTTCATGCCGCCGATGATGATGAGCGGCATCAGCATGGCCCAGAAGGCGCGTGCCGTGGCGCGCAAGCGGTCCTTGGCGGGCAAGGGTTCGCCCTTGGGCAGATCCAAGCCGCGCAGCACCCAGCGCCAGGCAAAGATAAGGCCCGCGCCCATCATCAAGCCAGGCACGATGCCCGACACAAACAGCGCCGAGATCGAGGTGTTGGTCGTCACGCCATAGATCACGAACGGCATGGACGGCGGAATGATGGGCGCAATGATCCCGCCCGAGGCGATCAGCCCTGCCGAGGTGTTCATCGGGTAGCCCTGCTGGCGCATCATGGGCAGCAGGATGGTGGCCAGCGCGGCCGTGTCGGCCAGGGCCGACCCGCTCATGCTGGCCATCAGCACCGCAGCGCCGATGGCCACATAACCCAGCCCACCCCGGATATGCCCCACCCATGCCTGCGCCATGTCGATGATGCGACGGCTGATGCCGCCTGAGTTCATCAGCTCACCGGCCAGGATGAAGAACGGCACGGCCAGCAGCGGAAAGCTGTCCACCCCGGCCACGAGGTTCTGCGCGAGCAATTGCGTGTCGAAAAAATCCAGCACCCAGGCCATGCCAGCGCCAGTGAGCACCAGGGCCAGGCCCATGTTCATGCCGGTGCCCATCAGCACCAGCATGCCCAGCGAAAAAACGATAAAAGCCTGCGCTTCGGGTCCCATGGCCATCATCACTTACTCCACCTCGGCGCCGTGACCGAGTTCCAGCGGCTTGCGTTGAATCAACTCGATGACCGCCATCACTCCGATGGCCACCGCGCACAAAAAGGCCGGCAGTGGTAGCAACGCCGCCGGGTAGGCCATGACGACGGAGCGGCTGCCCATGCCCACCACTACCTGCTGCCAGGCGCCCCAGGCCAACATGGCGCTGGCGCTGATCACCAGCAACCGGATCACGGCCGTCAACAGGCCGAAGGCCACCGGTCGCTTTGCCAACAAGCCCGCCAGACTGGTAAAGGCCATGTGCTCACCGGCGGGGTAGGCCGCTGCGGCGCCGATAAAAACCATCCAGACAAACAGCAGGCGCGACAGCTCTTCGCTGGCCGCCACGCCGCTGCCGAAGCCGTAGCGCAGCACCACGTTGATGAAGACCGCCACGGCCATCACGCCGAGGCAACTGGCCATCAGCAGCTGGGAGATCCTGGCGAACCGGCTGAGCGACGGCTGCAGTTGCGCTTGTTGTGCAGGGGAATTCATGCAGACTCCTGGGCGGCGATCCAGGCCGAAGCCTGTTGCTGCAGCGTGGCCAGATCCAACAGCGCATCGAGCCGCAACACGCCCGCCTCGCCCACCGGTGACTCCAGCGTGGCGAACTGGCTGTCCACCAGCGCGCTGGAAAAGAAATGGGTGCCCGCGCGCGCCGCCACACGTTGGCCTGCGTTGGCGCGGTCGATCTCCAGGAACACGAACCGCAACCCCGGACAGGCGCCGCGCAGCCGGTCTCGGTAGGCCTTCTTGAGCGAAGAGCAGGTCAGCACCGCGCCGTGCGGGTGCGCCTGCAGCAATTGCCCCAGCGTGGCCAGCCAGCCCTCGCGGTCTTCGTCGGTCAGGGCAATACCCTGGCGCATTTTTTCGCGACTGGCTGGGCTGTGATGGTCGTCCCCTTCGATCAGGGGCAGCCCTTCGGCCTGCGCCAGCGCAGCGCCGAGGCTGGACTTGCCACATCCGGCCACACCCATGACCACCAGATAAACCGTTGACGGCAAAACACTCATATTGGTAGCGCTATCCAAGCAATCCGTAAAAAAGGCATCCGCTCCCGGATGCCGCACAAACTGTGGCAAGTTCTTCAACTTCATCCAAAATGGCGGGCATCGCCTTGCTCCATCGCTTGGACAGCGCTATCCTAACCAGATCAATCTCAACCCCCATGAGGGTTAACCCTTGAACAAACCCGAGACAAGACGCCGCTCCAGCGGCCGCATCACGCTGAACGACGTGGCCAAGGCCGCCGAGGTGAGCCCCATCACCGCGTCCCGTGCCCTGCGCGGCGAGCGCGGCGTGGCGCAAGAACTGGTGCAGCGTGTGAAAGACGCCGCCGCACAACTGGGCTACGTGCCCGACCCCGCCGCCCGCGCACTGGCCTCGCAGCGCAGTGTGCAGGTGCCGGTGCTGGTACCGCTGCTGTCCAACGCACTGTTTGTAGACGTGCTGGAGGCCGTGCACCGCACCCTCTTCCCGCACGGCTACCAAGCCCTGATTGGCGTGACGCACTACGATCCGCAGGAAGAAGAGCAGCTACTGCGCACCTACCTGGCCCACCGCCCGGCGGGCCTGCTTGTCACGGGCTTTGACCGCACCGAGGCCGCCCGCCACATGATTGCCACCAGCGGCGTGCCCTGCGTGCACTTGATGGAAATGACGCCCGCACCCGGCGTGTTCTGCGTGGGCTTTTCGCAGCAGGACGCAGGCCATGCGATGACAGCCCACCTGCTGTCGCGCGGCCACAAGAACATCGCATTCGTTGCCGCCCAGCTCGACCCACGCACCATGCAGCGCGCCGAAGGCTACCGCCGTTGCCTGCGCGAGTCGGGGATGTACGACCCGCGCCTGGAGCTGCTCAGCCCGCAGCCTTCATCCATCCGCCTGGGCGCAGAGCTGCTGGAAGAGGTGCTGCGCACCCGCCCTGGCGTGGACGCCGTGTTCTTCTGCAACGACGACCTCGCGCAGGGTGGTCTGCTGGCCGCCCAGCGTCTGGGTCTGGCCGTGCCTGGCCGCGTGGCCATTGCCGGCTTTAACGATCTTGCGGGCAGCGACCAGATGCTGCCGCCGCTGACCACCGTACGCACCCCGCGCTCGGCCATCGGCGAGGCCAGTGCGCAGATGCTGCTGACGCTGATGCGGGGTGAGATGCCGGAGAAAAATTCAGTGAATCTGGGGTTTGAGCTGACAGTGCGGGCAAGTACATAAGCCCCCTGAGCCGCTTCGCGTCTTCCCCCAAGGGGAGGCCACCTGTGGCCTGGCGAAGCCGTTCCACGGTGGCACTGGTGATGGCACCGTGCCAGTTTCCAGGACTGCGTGAAATCCCTTGGCGCTCAGAGCGCCGCCAAGGCGCGGCTGGACGACGATGCGCCCTTGCCAGCCTTCATCTCCTTGCGCAACGCCACCGCGTCCCGCGCCTGGCTGGGCGCCGACGCATCGATGCGGAACACCTGCACCGTCTCGGTCATCGTCTGCGCCTGCCCGTTGAGCTGCATCGCCGAGGCGGCGTTTTCCTCCACCAGCGCGGCGTTCTGCTGCGTGATGGTGTCCAGTTGCGCCACGGCGGCGTTGACCTGAGAGATGCCGCTGAGCTGCTCGTTGGACGCGCTGTGAATTTCACCGATCAGCGTGTTCACGCGGCGCACCAGCTCCAGCGATTCGGTCATGGTCTTCTGCGCTGCGTCGGTCTTTGCGTGGCCTTCGCCCACCTTGGTGGCCGAGTCGTCGATGAGCTGGCGGATTTCCTTGGCGGCCGAGAGCGTGCGGTGCGACAGGCTGCGCACCTCGGAGGCCACCACCGCAAACCCGCGCCCCTGCTCACCCGCACGCGCGGCCTCCACGGCGGCGTTGAGCGCGAGGATATTGGTCTGAAACGCAATGGAGTCGATGAGCTGGGTGATCTCGCTGATGCGGCCGGAGGCAGTCTGGATCTGCTTCATGGTGCTGGCCACGCCGTCCACGGCCTCGCTGCTGCGCTCAGCCACCTGGGTGGCCTGGGTGGCCAGCACGGTGGCCTGGCGGGCCGATTCGGCCGTCTGCTTGACGGTGCCGGTGATTTCCTCCATCGACGCCGCCGTCTGCTCCAGGTTGCTGGCCTGGGCTTCGGTGCGTTCTGACAGGTCCTGGTTGCCCTGCGCGATCTCGCGGGTGGAAAGCTGCATGTGTTCGCTCTCCTGGCGCGCATCGCGCACGATGGACAACAGGTTCACATTGAGCTGGGCCAGCGCCTTTTGCAGTTGACCCACGGTGTCGCTGCGCGACGCCGCAATCTTCTGGGTAAGGTCGCCTGCGGCCATGCGGTTGGCCCAGCGCAGCATCTGCGACAACGGCGCCACGGTGGCCCGGTGCAGGTACACCGCCATGCCCAGGGCCAGCAGCACCACGCCCAGCCAGGCTGCGCCAGCCGCGACGGTCATGGTGTGCCCGCCCAGCAGCGCAGCCCCCCACGACGCGAACACCAGCAGCAGCGTGCACAGCATGATCTTGCCGAGCGGCCCGAGCTGCACTGCGCGGGCCATGCGCCCCCAGAGCGTGTTCTTGACGATCTGCCCCTCGCGCAGCACGTGCACCAGGGTTCCAGCCTGTTTTTCGGCCTGCATCTGGCGGTAGAGCTGGTCGGCGGCCTGTATCTGGTCGCGGGTGGCCTCGGTGCGCACGGACATGTAGCCCGTGGGCTGGTCGCCCTGCATGAGCGGGGTGACGTTGGCCATCACCCAGTAGAACGTGCCGTCCTTGCGCCGGTTCTTGACCGGGGCCGACCACGGGTTGCCGCTGGCAATGGTCTCCCACATGTCGCGGTAGGCCTCCTCGGGCATGTCGGGGTGTCTGACGATGTTGTGGGGCTGGCCCAGCAGCTCTTCCTTCTCGTACCCGCTGACCTCGATGAACATCGGGTTGCAGTACAGGATGCGGCCCTTGAGATCGGTGGTGGACACCAGGGTCTGGCCTTTGGGGAACGCATATTCCTGCGTGCTGATCGGGAGATTGACGCGCATGGGGACCCTCCTCAGGGAATGCCTCGTCACCTCATAACCGGGCAACACGGCAACGGATGAACCGAATACATCCTATGTTGAATTTTTATGATTTGAAACACCTAAGTGGCTCTGCTGGTTTGCAGCCACCAAATTGGTGCATCGCGCCAAAAAAGTGCATCACACCGGAGCACGCTGCACTAACTTGGACTGGCAGGCAATTTTAACTTCAAATTTGATAGCAAAAAACTCTCGATACGCAAGCGCCAGCTGCCGTTTTTACTCAAACCAAGTGCCACCAGAACTTGGCACATCCTTTGCATGTTCAGCACCACGGTCAACGCTGGCCGTGTGTCAGCCCGGTGCAACGGCGGATTGGGCGAACAAGACGTTGGCGTCTTCATGGGATGTGTGGGGCTTGCAAACAAACCAGCAAGCCCGCGCGGCCCGTGTTGGCGCCTTTTTGTTTTTCTGCCCGGTTGTGGGTGTGCTTGCAGCAGCACAGCAGCCTCTTTGCGCTAGATCGCCATGCTTCAATTTCGAGAGTTTCTCAAGTCCGGCCACGCCCCAACGCTGTGGTCGTCCTTTCTGTATTTCGGTTTCTCGTGCGCAGTCTGGGTGATCAACGGTGCCATGGCACCGTTCATCCGCGATGCCTTCCAGCTCACACCGACGCAGATGGGCATGATGCTGTCCATTCCCATCTTTGCGGGCGCCCTCATGCGGTTTCCGCTGGGCATCCTGGCGCAGTACATCGGTCGCAAGAACGCCACGCTGGTCGAGATGGCGGGGATCTTTGTGGCCATGGGCTACGGCTACCTGTTCGTGCATTCGTACAACGACCTGCTCGCCATGGGCATCCTGCTGGGCGTGGCGGGTGCCAGCTTTGGGGTGGCCCTGTCACTGGGCTCGGGCTCGTTCCCGCCGCGCTACAAAGGCCTGGCCATGGGTATCGTGGGCGCCGGCAACGTGGGCACTGCGGTGGCAGCCCTGCTCGCGCCCATGCTGGCGCAGAAGTTTGGCTGGCAGGCCGTGTATGGCTTTGCTGCCGTGAGTGTGGCGATACCCGCGCTGGTGATGGCGGTGTATGCCAAGGAGCCGCCCGACCTGGCACCCCACGCCAGCTTCCGTGAGCACATCGCCTGCCTGTTTGAAAAAGACGGCTGGGCCTTCAGCCTGATCTACGCCGTGACTTTTGGCGGCTTCATTGGCCTGACCACCTTCTTGCCCAGCTACTTTTATGACCAGTTCGGCGTGAGCAAGGTGGCGGCCGGCCAGCTCACGATGATGGCGGCATTCCTGGGCGCGGCCCTGCGCGTGTTTGGTGGCTGGCTGTCGGACCACTGGGGCGGTGTGAACACCCTGACCGGCGTGCTGGCCATCACCGCCGCCAGCATGGTGCTGTGTGGCTTGGCCGAAAAATCACTGCCCGTGACCATGCTGCTGTTCCTGGTGTGTTTTGCGGCCCTGGGCGCGGGCAACGGCGCCCTGTTCCAGCTGGTGCCGCTGCGCTGGCCATTGGCCACGGCGGTGGCAGGCTCGATGATCGGCGAGATCGGCGCGCTGGGCGGCGGCCTCATCCCCAATGGCATGGGCATCTCGCGCCAGTACACCGGCACCTACCTCTGGGGCTTTGTGGGCATTGCGGTGTGCGCGCTGGCCATGCTGGTGCTACTGCGGGTGATGCAGATCCGCTGGACGCGCACGTGGGCGGAGAAGGGTGGACGTGCGCGCAGTGCGTGACCGGCGTAGCCGGTGAGCGCACAAGCGCTCGCCACACTTCCAGCAAAAGGGCACTCGCTCAATGGGCGTCGTGCATGCACGGTCTTTGACCAAAACAAGCCCCAGCGCTTATCTCATAAGCGCTAAAAGCTATGTTTTTAATAGCAAATCGCCGCGAAAGCTCACCGCGGCAAAAACAGCAGCCAATAAATCAACAGCACATTCACCAGCACGCTCACGGCCAGAGCGATCTTCCACAGGGCCGTGGCATCGCGCTGCATCAGCGGCTGGGGCCCGGTCGCCGACAGGGGGCGTGAGGCGCCGCGCTCCAGGGCCAGCAGCAGTTCCTCGGCAGTTTCAAAACGCTGGGCGCGGTTGCGGGCCACGGCCTTCAGGGCAATCTGGTCGAGCCAGATCGGCACGCCCGGGTTGTGGCGGCTGGGGGGCACCGGGTCGCGGTGGTAGCGGCCCAGCTGGTACTGCACCACCTCGCCATAGGGCAGGCGCCCGTGGCTGAGCAGCTGGTACAGCGTGACCCCCAGCGCAAACAGGTCGCTGCCCGCGTCGGGCAACTGGCCGGAGGGGTCGCCGCCCTTTTCATAGCCCGGCCACTGCTCCGGGTTCATGTAGCTGGGGGTTCCGGCGTGCAGGCGGCGTGTGGCCTCGGGCTCGCGGCCTGAGAGGGCCACGCCCAGGTCCAGCACACGCAGCACCCCGTCGTCGCCCAGGTGCAGGTTGTCGGGCTTGATGTCGCGGTGCACCACGCCCTGGCGGTGCAGCCAGCCCAGCACGCGCGCGGCCTGCACGGTCACCGTCACAGCCTGCCCCACGGCCAGGTGCTGGCGATGGCGCAGGCGCTGCCCCAGCGTGTCGCCGGAATGCCAGTCGTACAGCAGGTAAAACGCACTGGCTGCGGCGCCATCGCCAAAGCCGCCGTCTCCCACCGGCCAGTCGTTGAGCCGCGCCAGATGGGCGGCGGCCTGGCCCGACTGCATGCGCCGCGCCACCCAGGCCTCGTGCGCCAGCGTGGCGCGTTCTTCGGCGTCGTGGGCGCGCGCGGGCAGCAGGGTCTTGAGGGCATACAGCCGCTGCGTGGCTCCGTCGCGCACCTGGTACAGCCGGTGGATGCCGTTGTCGGCCACGATGGCTGTCACCGTAAGGCCGTCCACGGTGTCGCCCACCTTGAGCAGGGACAGCACGGGCAGGTCCTGGGCGCGGCGCGATTCGTCCTGCAGCGTGGCCTCCAGCGCGCCCTGCACCCGCACCACCAGCGCGGTCACGTTGTCGCTGCTGCCACGGCGCAGGGCAACCTGCACCAGCTCGTCGGTGAGCGCCTGGGCCGGGTTCTCCTGGCGCAGCAGCTGGCGCAGTTCGCGCTCGGGCATGCTGCCGTGCACGCCGTCCGACAGCAGCACAAACAGGTCGCCGCTGCGCAGCTCGCCCTGGCTGTAGTCCACCACCACGTGGTCGTCCAGGCCCATGGCGCGGGTGAGCTGGTGCCTGAGATCGTGCTGCGCCATGACATGGTCGGTGGTCAGCTGGTGCAGGCGGCCCTCGCGCACCAGGTAGGCGCGCGTGTCTCCCACATGGGCCAGCGTGTAGGACTGGCCACACAGCACCAGCGCGGTCAGCGTGGTCAACCCCACCGCAGGCTGGCGGCGCCGGTTCATGGAGGCGAGCCAGCCGTTGTGGGCGGACAGGATGCGGTCCAGCGCCACCGTGGTGTCCCAGGTGTCGGGCGTGGCGAAGTAGTCGTTCACCAGCGTGTTCACTGAAGTCTGGGCGGCCTCGCGGCCATTGCCGCCGGTACTCACGCCGTCGGCAATGGCCGCGATGGCTCCGCGCTCACGGTCGCGCCCCTGGCCCAGCACGAGCGCGGCGAAGTCTTCGTTCACCTCCTTGCGCCCGGCCTGCGAGGTGTGGCCGAAATCCAGTTCAAAAGTCATGCACCAGCTCCTTGCAGGTTCCGTGCCCAAGGTGGTGCGCCCCGCGCCAGACAAGGGCATACCCCCGTGGCACCTGCTCAGAGCCGGGGCAGCACTGCACCACCCCCCAGACGCGGGTCTCAAAACACCCCCAGAAGCCGCCCCACCTCAGTGCAAATCGACTGGCACAAGCATTGCTTAACTCCAGCAACGACCCCACAGGGTCACGCAATCCACCCGTGCAATGGCGCAGGGGTGGATTGCCCGGACGAAGGCGTCCGCACATGCGGTTTCGACAGGAATTCGAAACGGCATCGTGTGGACGCCTTTTTTGTTTTTCGAATCGCCCAGGCGATAGAACCGACGGAGTCACGATGAAAAAGCTCAAGCTGGTGATGGTAGGAAACGGCATGGCCGGTGTGCGCACGCTGGAAGAGCTGCTCAAGATTGCCCCGGATCTTTACGACATCACGGTGTTTGGGGCCGAGCCCCACCCCAACTACAACCGCATCCTGCTCTCGCCCGTGCTGGCCGGCGAGCAGACCATCGACGAGATCATTCTGAACGATTGGTCCTGGTATGCCGACAATCACATCACGCTGCACACCGGCTTCACCGTGACCGACGTGGACCGCGTGCGCCGCGTGGTCAGCGCCACTAGCAAGGATGGCACGGTGGTCACCGCCGAATACGACCGACTGATCCTCGCCACAGGCTCCAACCCCTTCATCCTGCCCATCCCCGGCAAAGACTTGCAGGGCGTGCTGGCCTACCGCGACATTGCCGACACGCAGGCCATGATCGACGCGGCCGCCACGTACAAGCATGCCGTGGTCATCGGCGGCGGCCTGCTGGGCCTGGAGGCCGCCAACGGCCTGATGAAGCGCGGCATGCAAGTGAGCGTGGTGCATGTGGGCGACTGGCTGATGGAACGGCAGCTGGACGACGTGGCCGGGAAGATGCTGCAAAAGTCGCTGCAGGAGCGCGGCATGCAGTTCTTGATGAAAGCACAAACACAAGAGCTGATGGGCAACGCCGAAGGCCGCGTGGCCAGCGTGAAGTTCAAGGACGGCACTGAGGTGCCTGCCGACCTGGTGGTGATGGCCGTGGGCATCCGCCCCAACACCGCCCTGGCCGAAAAGATGCGCCTACACGTGAACCGCGGCATCGTGGTGAGCGATACGCTGCAGACCACTACTGACCCCCGCATCTACGCGGTGGGCGAATGCGCCGCGCACCGTGGCATCGCCTACGGGCTGGTGGCCCCGCTGTTCGAGCAGGGCAAGGTGCTGGCCAACCATTTGGCCGAATTCGGCATCGGCCGCTACCAGGGCTCGCTCACGTCCACCAAGCTCAAGGTGACGGGCATCGACCTGTTCTCGGCCGGGGACTTTCAAGGGGGAGACGACACCGAGGAGATCGTGATGAGCGACCCTTTCGGTGGCGTGTACAAGAAGCTCGTCATCAAGGACGACAAGCTTGTGGGCGCCTGCCTGTATGGCGACACGGTGGACGGCAGCTGGTACTTCAAGCTGCTGCGCGACGGCCGCAGCGTGACCGACATCCGCGACAAGCTGATGTTTGGCGAATCGCACCTGGGCGACACCGGCCACCAGGGCCAGAGCAAGGCTGCCGCCATGCAGGACAGCGACGAGGTATGCGGCTGCAACGGCGTGACCAAGGGCGCCATCTGCAAGGCCATCAAGGACAAAGGCCTGTTCACACTGGATGAAGTACGCAAGCATACGAAGGCCAGCGCCAGCTGTGGCTCGTGCACGGGGCTGGTAGAGCAGATCATCATGTTCACCGCCGGTGGCGACTACAGCGCCACGCCCAAGACCAAGGCCATGTGCGGCTGCACCGACCACGGCCACCAGGCCGTGCGCGACGCGATCCGCAGCAGCAAGCTGGTCAGCATTGCCGAGGTGTTCAAGTTCATGGAATGGAAGACGCCCAACGGCTGCGCCACCTGCCGCCCGGCGGTCAACTACTACCTCATCAGCACCTGGCCGAAAGAAGCCAAGGACGACCCGCAAAGCCGCTTCATCAACGAACGCAGCCACGCCAACATCCAGAAAGACGGCACCTACAGCGTGATCCCCCGCATGTGGGGCGGGGAGACCACGGCCGACGAACTGCGCCGCATTGCCGATGCGGTGGACAAATACAAGATCCCCACCGTCAAGGTCACGGGCGGCCAGCGCATCGACCTGCTGGGCGTGAAGAAGGAAGACCTGGTCAATGTGTGGAAGGACATCGGCATGCCCAGCGGCCACGCCTACGCCAAGGCGCTGCGCACCGTGAAGACCTGCGTGGGCAGCGAGTGGTGCCGTATGGGCACGCAAGACAGCACCCAGATGGGCAAGGATCTGGAGCGCGCCATGTGGCGCATGTATGCGCCGCACAAGGTGAAGTTTGCGGTGAGCGGCTGCCCCCGCAACTGCGCCGAGGCGGGCATCAAGGACGTGGGCATCATCGGCGTGGACAGCGGCTGGGAGATGTATGTGGCTGGCAACGGCGGCATCAAGACCGAGGTGGCGCACTTCTTCACCAAGCTCAAAACCGCCGAGGAAGTGCTGGAGTACACCGGCGCGTTTTGCGAGCTGTACCGCCAGGAAGGCTGGTACCTGGAGCGCACCGTGCATTACGTGAACCGTGTGGGCCTGGACTATGTGAAGAAGCGCATTTTGGAAGACCACGAAGGCCGCAAGGCGCTGTGGGAGCAGCTGCAGTTTGCGCTGGACGGCGAGCCCGATCCCTGGTTCGACTTTGACAAGGCGGCCGTGGACACACGCCAGTTCGCGCCCTTGAGCGCCTGATCGCCCAAGTCCGGAGAGACCCCACCATGCACCGCAGAACCCTTTTGACCGCCGCCAGCTGCGCCGCTGCGTGCAGCGCCCTCGCCCCGCTGGGCAGCGCCCACGCCCAGGTCACCGACCTCAACGACGCCATCAACAAGGCTGGGCGCCAGCGCATGCTGAGCCAGCGTGTGGGCAAGGCCTGGCTGGCCCTGGCCCACAAGGCCGACACGCCCACGGCACGCCAGGTGATGGAGCAGTCCATCGCGCTGTTCGAGCGCCAGCTGGTGGAACTCAAGGCCTATGCGCCCTCGCCCACCATCCGCGAAACGTACACCAAGCTGGAAACCGCGTGGGCCGCCCACAAGACCACGCTGGCTGCCGCCACATCGTCCACCGACAATGCCAGCGCCATGCTGCAGGCCGATGCCAAGGTGCTGGCCCTGGCCCATCTGGGCACCACGCAGTACGAGGCAGCCTCGGGCAAGCCCGTGGGCCACCTGGTGAACATTGCAGGTCGCCAGCGCATGCTGAGCCAGCGCATGGCCAAGTTCTACCTGGCCGCCATGCTGCCGGTGGACGCGTCCACCGCCACCACCGAAATCGCCAAGGCCCGCAGTGAATTCATCGCAGCCACTGAGCTGCTGCGCAATGCCCCCCAGGCCACCAACCGCATCCGCCAGGAACTGCAGCTGGCCGACGGCCAGTGGGTGTTTTTTGACGCTGCGCTGCAGCGCATGCAGGGTGGGGGCAACGTGAACCGCCAAGTGGCCGAGGTGTACGTGGCCAGCGAAAACCTGCTCTCCAGCATGGACCGCGTGACCGGCATGTATGCGGCGCTGGCCGCCTGAGCCCGCCCAAGACTTACTCAAAAAATATTGCGAGCCGCCCCGCGATGACCCTGACAGGCTCCCCGACAACACCCAAAGACACCGAAGGAACCATGATGACCACAACCAACAGCCCGCAATGGAAGCTGATCTGCCGCGTGGACGACATCCCCGTGCTGGGCTCGCGCCGTGTGGCGCGCCCACAGGGCCTGGATGTGGCCGTGTTCCGCAACGATGCCGGAGGCGTGTTCGCACTGCTCGACCGCTGCCCGCACAAGGGCGGGCCACTGTCGCAAGGCATCGTGTTTGGCACGCAGGTAGCCTGCCCGCTGCACAACTGGACCATCGGCCTGTGCGACGGGCAGGCATCGGCTCCCGACGCAGGCTGCACGCCCAAGTTCGCCGTGAAGGTGGAAGATGGCGCGGTGTATCTGGATGCCCTGGAGCTGGACGAGCATGCGGTCGATTTGACGCGCCCCGTAGCAGGGCCGGCGCGGCGCGGCCTGGCGGCCTGATCACCCCGCAACGTCCATCGAACACCAAAGCTATTAAATACATAGCTATCAGCGCTTTTCCATCAAGCGCTAGAGCCCAAAAAACATCTGGAATCCACGCCATGCAAGAAACGAAATCCACCTGCCCCTACTGTGGCGTAGGCTGCGGCGTGATCATCGAATCCGAAGGCGCGCAGATCACCGGCGTGCGCGGCGACCCCACCCACCCCGCCAACTTTGGCCGCCTGTGCACCAAGGGCTCGACCCTGCACCTCACGGCCAACAGCCCCGTCACGCTGCAGACCCGCTTGCTACAGCCCCTGCACCGCGCGCAACGCAGCGATGCTCCCCAGCCCCTGCCATGGGACGCCGCGCTGAACCTGGCCACCGAAAAATTCGCAAACACCATCCAGAACCACGGCCCCGATGCCGTGGGCTTTTACGTGAGCGGCCAATTGCTCACCGAGGACTACTACGTCTTCAACAAGCTGGCCAAGGGCCTGATCGGCACGAACAACATCGACACCAACTCGCGCCTGTGCATGAGCAGCGCGGTGGCGGGCTACAAGCAGACCCTGGGGGCCGACGCGCCACCCGCCTGCTACGACGATGTGAAACACGCGCAGTGCCTGTTCATTGTGGGCAGCAATGCGGCCTGGGCCCACCCCATCCTGTTCCGCCGCATCGAAGACGCACGCGCCAGCAACCCCGGCATGAAGGTCATCGTGGCCGACCCGCGCCGCACCGACACGGCAGGCATGGCCGACCTGTTCCTGCCCATACAGCCCGGCAGCGACGTGATGCTGTTCAACGGCATGCTGCACATCATGCTGTGGGAGGGCTGGGTCGACACAGCCTACATCGCCGCACACACCACGGGCTTTGACGAGCTCAAGGCCCTGGTGCGCGACTACACACCCGAACGCGTGGCGCAGACCTGCGGTATCAGCGTGGCCGACCTGACCACCGCCGCCAAGTGGTTTGCGCAGTCCAAAGCCACGCTCAGCCTGTACTGCCAGGGCCTGAACCAGAGCAGCAGCGGCACGGCCAAGAACGCAGCGCTCATCAACCTGCACCTCGCCACCGCACAGATCGGCAAACCCGGCGCGGGCCCGTTCAGCCTGACCGGCCAGCCCAACGCCATGGGCGGGCGCGAGGTGGGAGGCCTGGCCAACCTGCTCAGCGCCCACCGCGACCTGGCCAACCCCCAGCACCGCGCCGAAGTGGCTGCACTGTGGGGCGTGGCCGATGTGCCATCCAAGCCGGGCAAGACGGCCGTGGAGATGTTCCAGGCCGCCGCCGATGGCGAAATCCGGGCGCTGTGGATTGCCTGCACCAACCCCGCCCAGAGCATGCCCGACCAGGCCACCGTACGCCGCGCACTGCAGCGCGCCGAGTTTGTGGTGGTGCAAGAAGCCTTTGCCACCGCCGCCACCTGTGCCTATGCCGACCTGCTGCTGCCCGCCACCACCTGGGGTGAAAAGACCGGCACGGTGACCAACAGCGAGCGCCGCATCTCGCGCGTGCGCACTGCCGTGCCCGCACCCGGCCTGGCGCGCCACGACTGGGCCATTGCGGTGCAGTTTGCGCACCAGCTGGAGGCCCGCCTGCGCCCCGGCCAGCCCACGCTGTTCCCCTACACCACTGACGACCCCGACCAGGGCGCCGAAACTGTGTGGAATGAGCACCGCGAGAGCACCCGCGGACGCGACCTGGACATCACCGGTCTGTCGTGGGGCATGCTCGAATCTGCAGGCCCCCAACAGTGGCCATTGCCTGAGGGATCCACCACGGGCAAGGCCCGCCTGTACGAAGACGGCGTGTTCCCCACCGCCGATGGCCGCGCCCGTTTTGCCGCGCACGCATGGCAACCCACGGCCGAGCAGCGCGAATCGCGCTACCCCTTCAGCCTGACCACGGGCCGCCTGCGCGACCAGTGGCACGGCATGACGCGCACCGGCACCCTGGGCCGCCTGTTCGGCCATGTGGCCGAGCCCAGTGTGCAATTGCACCCGCAAGACATGGAGCGGCGCGGCCTGAAGAACGGCGACCTGGTCTATGTGACGAGCAAGCGCGGCACCATCGTGGTGCCCGCGCAGGCCGACACCACCGTGGGCCTGTCGCAGGCTTTCATGGCCATGCACTGGGGCAGCGAATTTTTGAGCGGCTGCTCGTCCACCGGGGAGCGCTTGGCAGGCGTGAACGCGCTCACCACCTCGGCCTATTGCCCCACGTCCAAGCAGCCCGAGCTCAAGCACGCGGCCGTGAAGGTGCTCAAGGCCGAGCTGCCCTGGACGCTGCTGGCCATGGCCTGGCTGCCCGCCGACAGCGCCCAGGCCACGCGCGAGGCGCTGTCCGCGCTGATGGCGCAGTTTCCGTTTGCGAGCTGCGTTCCCTTCAGCAACAACACACCGCTGGGCGAACCCGGCCGTGAGCGCGTGGGTGTGCTGCTGCGCGCCGCCGCGCACGAGGCACCGCCCGACGCCACTGTGGAACGCATCGAATCTCTGATGGGCCTGGCCTCGGCCGACACGCTGCGTTATGCCGACAAGAAACGCGGCCAGCGCCGCGCCGCGCGCTTGATGCGCCGAGGCGAAAGCACCACGCTCGAAGGCATCGTGCTCGCGGGCGACACCAGCGCCGAGGGCTGGCTCAAGACCCTGCTGCAGGAAGAACTGCCCGCGCAGACTTATGGCCGCCTGCTGCTCGTGCCCGGCGCCAAAGCCCCCGTGGCCGTGCAGTCGCGCGGAAAATCGGTGTGCACCTGCTTCAACGTGACGGACACCGCCATCACCGCCGAGCTGGCGCACTGCCACGGAACCGACGACGACCGCCTGGCGCAACTACAGGGCAAGCTGCGCTGCGGCACCAACTGCGGCTCGTGCCTGCCCGAACTCAAGCGCATGGTGCGCGCTACGGGGCCACTGGCGTCCAAGCCCCTGGCGCAGGCCACCATATAACCAAAAGTTCTCTGGGTTGCGAGAAAATAGCCTTCAAACCAACAAACCCCACCAGGACTTGTGCAACAGGGCTGCAGCCAGGCGCTTTCGGCACAGGCAGTACGCCTGTACGGCAAGCCGAAACAACGACGCTGAAGCCCTGTTTCACAAGTCCCGCCACCAAAGACCATGGCCATCGCCCAGTACATCAAGGAAATCGGCCGCGGCGCGCGCGGCGCCAAGCCACTGTCGCGCGAGCAGGCCACCGACCTGTTCGGCCAGGTGCTGGACGGGCATGTGAGCGACCTGGAGATCGGCGCGTTCTGCCTGGCCATGCGCATCAAAGGCGAGACGTCCGAAGAGATGTGCGGCTTTCTGGATGCCACGCACCAGCGCCTGGCCCTGCTACCCGCCACCGACCGCCCGCTCATCGTGCTGCCCAGCTACAACGGCGCGCGCAAGCTGCCGGTGCTGACGCCGCTGCTGGCGCTGCTGCTGGCGCGCGAGGGGCTACCCGTGCTGCTGCACGGCATGCGCACCGAGGCGCGGCGCATTTTGGCATCCGATGTGCTTCTAGCGCTTGATGTACCTGCGCTAACAGCTCCTGAAAAAATAGCAAACGGCACCGTGCGCCATATCCACACCCAGCATCTGCACGCAGGCCTGGCGCGCCTGCTCTCTGTGCGCGAGGTGGTGGGCTTGCGCAACCCAGGGCACAGCGTGGTCAAGCTGATGAGCCCGTGCGCGGGGCCGTCGGTGGTGGTCACTGCGTACACACACCCTGAATATTTCGAGATGCTGCAGACCACCTTTCGCACACTGGGCGTGAGTGCGCTGCTCTCGCGCGGGCTGGAGGGCGAGGTCGCTACTGATCCGCGCCGCACACCGCGATACGACGGTTTTGTGCACGGCGTGCACGCGGTGCTGGAATCACAGCAGCCCGGGACCGCCAGCGAGGTGCCCGGCTTACCCACCGAGATCGACGTGTCCACAACGGCCACTTACACCCGCTGCGTGCTGGCGGGCGAGTTGCCGATTCCGCCTGCGATTGAGCGCCAGGTGGAACATATCTTGCGACTTGCGGAACAAACCAATTCGGAGACATCCCCATGAGCCGCCCCACCCACACCAACACCCTGCCCCCTTCCAAGCCCCACCTCGGAACGGGAGGCAGCTGCACGCTGGTGGGCGCTGGCCCCGGCGACCCGGAACTGCTCACCATCAAGGCGCTCAAGGCCATCCAGGCCGCCACCGTGCTGCTGGTGGATGACTTGGTGAGCGACGCCATCGTGGCGCACGCGTCGCCCACGGCCCGCATCGTCTACGTGGGCAAACGTGGTGGCTGCAAGAGCACGCCCCAGGCCTTCATCGAGAAGCTGATGCTCATGGCGGTGAACGAGGGTGAGAACGTGGTGCGCCTTAAAGGCGGCGACCCGTTCATCTTCGGCCGGGGTGGAGAAGAAGTGGAGCACCTGCGCGCGGCAGGCGTGCCGGTCACCGTCATCAACGGCATCACGGCGGGCCTGGCGGGCCTGACCTCGCTGGGCGCGCCGCTCACCCACCGCGAGCATGCCCACGGCGTGGTGTTTGTCACCGGCCACGCCAAGCCCGGCGATGCTGGGACCGACTGGCGCCAACTGGCCGCCACGGCCCGCGACGCCAAGCTCACGCTGGTGATCTACATGGGGGTGAGCGGCGCCGCCACCATCGAGCAGGAGCTGCTCACCGGCCTGCCCGCCAGCACGCCCGTGGCCATCATCCAGCATGCCAGCTTGCCCCAGCAGCGCCACGCCGTCACCACACTGGGCGCACTGCACACCACCATCACGCGCGACGGGCTCGCCAGCCCCTCGGTGATCGTGGTGGGGGATGTGGTGCGGGGTGTGGCGCTGGCGTCGCAGGACGCGATGCATTCCACGTCTGAAAAATCCGAAGCACCCCGGGCGCGGCGCGCTGTCTGACGACGTGGGGGTGCCTGCGGCTCTGCGCAGCACCGGCCGCCTCCACAGCGCCGCAGCAGGCGAGCGATCTATCCAAAGCTGATAGCATCGCCGCGCGCAGACTCTGGAGAGAGTCTTCGCCAAGCCCCGACCCTCACGGGCCGCGCATTGTTGCCACCCGCCCAGGAATTCGTTTGAACCAACGTGTCGTGCACCCCGCAGCGGTTCTGGTGCTGTCTTTTCTGACCGTCATCGCTGCCGGCACGGTCTTGCTCATGCTGCCGCTCTCGCACGCCCAGGGGCAGAGCGCGCCATTTCTCACGGCATTGTTCACCGCCACCTCCGCAGTTTGCGTGACAGGGCTGGTCGTGGTGGACACCGGCACCTATTGGAGCGGCACAGGCCAAGCCCTCATCATGGGCCTGTTTCAGCTGGGCGGCTTCGGCATGATGACGTCGGCCACGCTGATGGGGCTGCTCATCAGCGGGCAAATGCGCATACGCACCCGGCTGCTGCTGCAGGCAGAGACCCATTCGCTGGCGCTGGGAGACGTAAAGAGTGTTGCCAAGATCGTGCTCCAAGTGACGGTTGCCGTCGAGCTGCTGATGGCGCTGGCACTGGGCCTGCGGTTCGCACTGGGCTATGGCATGCCCTGGGGAGAGGCTGCCTGGCAAGGCATGTTCCACTCCATATCGGCCTTCAACAATGCGGGCTTTTCGACCTGGGCAGACAGCGTGGTGCGGTTCTCGTCCGATGTGCTGGTGCTGGCTCCGCTGATGCTGGCGATCATCATCGGAGGCCTGGGGTTTCCTGTGCTGCACGAGCTACTGGCCGAACGCGGACGCAAACGCCCACTGTGGTCCATGCACACCGCCCTCACGGTGTGGGGCTCGCTGGCGTTGATCGCACTGGGCACGGTGGTGATCTTTCTGGCCGAGTTCGACAATCCGGGAACGCTGGGGCCCATGGGCTGGGCGCACAAGGGGCTGGTGGCACTGTTCACCTCGGTATCGGCACGCACGGCAGGGTTCAATGCAGTCGATATCGGAGCGCTGAGCACCGAATCACTGGCGCTGCACTACATCCTCATGTTCATCGGCGGGGGCAGCGCGGGCACCGCCGGGGGCGTCAAGGTGACCACGTTTTTTGTGTTGGTACTGGTGGTGTGGAACGAAATCCGTGGGCACCGCGACGTCGAGTTTCGCGGCCGTCGCATCGCCGATTCGGTGCAACGCCAGGCCATCACCATCTTGGTGCTCAGCGCGGCCGTGGTGGGACTGGCCATTTTGCTCATCTTGCCGCTCACGCCGCTACCGCTGGAAAAAGTGCTGTTCGAAGTGATTTCAGCGTTCGGCACCGTGGGGCTGTCTACGGGCATCACCGCCGACCTGGTGCCGGGGGCGCAGGCCATCATCATTGCGCTCATGTTCATTGGGCGCGTGGGCGTGGTCACCCTGGCCGTGGCCCTGGCCACCAACCAGATGCGCCGCAACTACCGTTACCCCGAGGAGAAACCCATTGTTGGATAAAGCCGTAAAGAACCTGTCGGGCAGCGTGGTGGTGATTGGCCTGGGCCGCTTTGGCACCGGGGTTGCCAAATCACTGGTGGAGCTGGGCCACGACGTGCTGGCCATCGAGAGCGATGCCGAGACGGTGCAGTCGCTGGCGAGCGTGCTACCCCATGTGGTGCAGGCCGACGCCACCGACCTGGAAACCCTGCGCCAGCTGGCCGTGCCCGACTTTGCGCATGCGGTGGTGAGCATCGGCGGCAACCTGGAGGCGAGCGTGCTCACCATCCTGAACCTGAGCCAGCTGGGGCTCAAGGACATCTGGGCCAAGGCCATTGACCCCCAGCACGGCCGCATTGCCGAGCGGGTGGGTGCGCACCATGTCGTCTACCCCGAGGCGGACATGGGCGAGCGCGTGGCGCACTTGGTCACCGGCAAGATGATCGACTTCATCGAGTTTGACGACGGCTTTGCCATTGCCAAAACCCGGGCGCCGATGGAGACACACAACAAGCCATTGTCCCAGTCCGACGTGCGCAAACGCCATGGCATTACGGTGGTGGGCATCAAACGCCGCCACCTCGACTTCATCTACGCCAAGGCAGAAACCGAAATCAAACCGGGCGACCACCTCATCGTGGCAGGCCCCACGCGCATGGTGGAGCGCTTCGCAGCGTTGTACTGAGCGCCCAGCGCCGCACCGCACGCGCCCTTCCCTGCCGCCAACGTGCCAGAGCACCTTGCGCGGCTGGTAGCGGGCGCGGGCCAAACCTCGTCAGTGCGTCTGCATCCATCGCATCGAAAACGGCTGCGACCGTGACACTGGCCCGGGTATTGCTTGACCAGATGTATCTGAATGCAATCAGCACAAGGAACACCATGGCAGCCTTCCCCATCTCCACCCGCAACGGCATGGCCACTTCCTCAATGCCAGCTTCGACGTCCTTTTCGCCCCCCTCTTCGACGCTGTCTTTGGCGCCCAAGGCCGGGTCTTCAACCAGCCGTGACGGCGAGATGTCGCTGGTCAACCTGGCGGCACGCCAGCGCATGCTGTCGCAGCGCATGGTGTTGCAGACGGTGCTGGCCGCACGCGGCAGCGATCTGCACATGAAGGCGGCGCGCAGCTCATTGACGCTGTTCACCGACAGCCAAGCCAAGCTGGTAGACACTGCCGGTCACTTGGATGCCGCCAACGGCGACATCATCCGCAAGACCTACCACGGCCCCAACGGCGTTGGCGCCACGATTGATGCGTTTGCACAGCAGGTGGGCACCACGCTGGACCTGGCAGAGCGCAACAGCCCGCGTGTGGAAGACGCGCTGGCGCGGCTGGTGGAGTCCACCGACAGCGCACTGGAGGCCTTGAATACCGCCACCACCGCGTTCGATCAAGTGGGCAAGGCCAAGTCCGAAACCCTCATGAAAGAACTGGCGGGCATCGTGGCCTCCATCCAGACAGTGGCCCGCGAGGCCAAGGTGGTCAGCTTCAATGCCCAGGTCATGGCCGCCCGCGCAGGCCAGCACGGACGGGAATTTGCGGTGGTGGCCAACGTACTGTCGGGTATCACCAACGAAATAGACGGCCTTTCGCTACAGGCAGTATCGCTGGCTGGACGCAGCCGTGGCGCAGCCTGAAAAGGGCGCAACAGGCACTTACAATTGCAGCCATTGGAAACGGTGGCCGATGGGCAGAGCGCCCACACTCAGCCCACCACCGGGCAGTAGCCCGGCTGTAGCGGGCCTGTACTCTTTCACGCCAGACACACAACACTTTCGGGAGATGCGTAAGCCATGAAGATCACCACCCTGTGCAAGCGCCTGGCGTTGGCCGGTTGCCTGCTGGCAAGTACCAGCATGGCCTGGAGCTACGAAATCAACGCAGGCAAGGTGCTGGACGGTGCGGGCAAGGCCATCCAGCTGCGCGGCGTCAACTGGTTTGGCTTTGAGACCAACAACCATGTGGTGCATGGCCTGTGGGCGCGCAACTGGACTGAAATGATCACGCAAATGCAGGCCCAGGGCTTCAACGCCGTGCGCCTGCCGTTCTGCCCCGCCACCCTGCACGGCTCGGCGCCGCCCAGCAGCATCGATTACGGCCGCAATGCCGACCTGCAGGGCCTCTCGGCCATCCAGGTGATGGACAAGGTGGTCACGGAACTGAGCAACCGTGGCATGTATGTGCTGCTGGACCATCACACCCCCGATTGCCAGACCATCAGTGAACTCTGGTACACCCAGAGCTACAGCGAACAGCAATGGATCAGTGATCTGACCTTTGTCGCCCAGCGCTACGCAGGCGTACCCGGCGTCATCGGCATCGATATCAAGAACGAACCCCACGGTGCCGCCACCTGGGGCACGGGCAACAACGCCACCGACTGGAACCGCGCCGCCGAGCGCGCAGCCGCTGCCGTATTGCCGCTGGCTCCCCATTGGCTGATTGCCGTGGAAGGCATCGGCGAGAACCCCAGCTGCTCGGGCAGCAACGCGCACTTCTGGGGTGGAAACCTCGAACCTCTGGCCTGCACGCCCCTGAACATCCCCGCCAACCGCCTGCTGCTGGCGCCGCACACCTACGGGCCGGATGTCTACGTGCAGCCTTACTTCAATGCTTCGAACTTCCCAAGCAACATGCCGGCCATCTGGGACCAGCATTTTGGCCAGTTCGTGCAGGCCGGTTATGCCGTCATGCTGGGCGAGTTCGGCGGCAAATTTGGCCGGGGCGATGCGCGGGATGTGCAGTGGCAGAACGCGCTGGTGGACTACATGGTCGGCAAGGGCATGCGCAGCGGCTTCTACTGGTCGTGGAACCCCAACAGCGGCGACACCGGCGGCATTCTGGACGATGACTGGACCACCGTGCGCACCGACAAGGTCCAGTTGCTGAAGCGGCTGTGGGGCGACGGTACAACGCCCACAACCCCTACAACACCCACCACCCCCACGACGCCGACGACGCCCACCCCACCAACGCCCACTGGCGGTTTCTCGGTGCAGGAGATGATGGACAGCGTCTGGAACGCAGGCTATTGCCAGCGGGTCCGCGTCACCAACCAGGGCACCGCCGCTGGCAACTGGGCGATCACCATCCCCGTGAGCGGCACCATCAACAATCTTTGGAATGCCACATGGACGCAGGCTGGCAGCAACCTGAACGCGTCCGGCGTGGACTGGAACAAGACCCTCGCCCCCGGGGCAGCGGCCGAATTCGGTTTCTGCGCCGCGCGCTGAGCAACTTTTTCCCCAATTGAACAAGGGCTCCTGCCATGCAGGGGCCCTTTTTTGTTCCGGGTTCCCGGCCTACCCGCCAGCAGTCTCGCGCACCTGCCTGAAACGCTCCGCCAGCTCCTTGCGCAAGGATTTGCGCAGCAGTGCCGCATCCCAGCGGCGGCGTTCGTCGGGCGTGGAAGGCGACAGCGGCGGCACCTGCACCGGCTTGCGCGCCTCGTCCACTGCCACCATCGTGAAGAAGCAGCTGTTCACATGCCGCACCACCTGCGAGCGGATGTCTTCGGCCACCACCTTGATGCCAACCTCCATCGACGAGGAACCGGTGTAGTTCACGCTGGCCAGGAAGGTCACCAGCTCTCCCACATGGATGGGCTGCAGAAACATCACCTGGTCCACACTCAACGTCACCACATAGCAGGCCGAATAGCGGCTTGCGCACGAATAGGCCACCTGGTCCAGCAGCTTGAGAATGGCCCCGCCGTGCACATTGCCCGAAAAATTGGCCATGTCGGGGGACATCAGCACCGTCATGCTGAGTTGGTGTGAAGGGATGTTCATGCCGCGATTTTAGGGCTCCCCCGTGTCGCAGGCGCAACGCTGCAGGCCGCTACACTCGCGCCACACAAGCCAGATCACGGCCCATCAAAAAAGCCAAGCAGGCCGGGAGGCCAGAGGGGAAACCATGCTCGAAATCGACAAGCTCAATGAATTCACCGAAAGCCATGGCGCGCTGCGCACCGGGCGCGGGCTGGTGTCGGGCGTGATTGCACTCACGCTGGCCATCCTGTGTTTTCTGGGCGTGCTGGCCTTCCACTTCCCCGAGTACCTGACGACACCACAGCTGCGCAAGAGCTACGACGTGACGGTGATTCGCACCATCATGCTGACCGCCATGGCCATCGCGGGGGGCATCTCCCTCGTCAACATCCTCTTCAACCGTTCGCGCTGGCTGGCCACGTTTGCCTTTGCCATGGTGGCGCTGGCGGCGTTACTGGGCGGCCACAAGGTGGAGGTGGACCCGAACTTCCCTGACAACACACCGTACATCGGCCTGGACTGGTTCATCCTCGACCTGCTGGGCAGCTCACTGATCTTCATATTCATCGAGAAACTCTTTGCACTGCGCAAGGACCAGCCCATCTTCCGCGCCGAGTGGCAAACCGACTTCCACCACTTCATCGTGAACCACATGGTGGTGGGCTTTGTGCTCCTGGCCACCAACCTCATCGTGCACAAATTTTTTGGCTGGGCGGCCAACGACGGTATGCGCGGCTGGGTACAGGGCCTGAACTTCTGGGTGGCGCTGTTCCTCATCGTGCTGGTGGCCGACCTGGTGCAGTACTGGACGCACCGTGCCTACCACGAGGTGCCGCTGCTGTGGCGCCTGCATGCGGTGCACCACAGCGTGAAAAGCATGGACTGGATGGCCGGCTCGCGCCAGCACATCCTGGAGCTGCTCATCACCCGCACACTGGTGCTGGCGCCCATCTACGTTCTGGGTTTCAGCAAGGAAGTGATCGACGCCTACATCGTCATCGTGGGCTTCCAGGCCGTTTTCAACCACGCCAACGTGAGCGTGCGCCTGGGCCCGCTGCGCTACGTGCTCGTCACGCCCAACTTCCACCACTGGCACCACAGCCAGGACCAGGAGGCGCTGGACAAGAACTACGCTGCGCACTTTGCGTTTCTGGACTACCTGTTTGGCACCGCCGTCAAAAGCACCAAGCTCTGGCCAGAACACTACGGCGTGCTGGGCGACTACGTGCCCAACGGGTTTGTGAAGCAGTTCAAGTTTCCGTTCACATGGAAGGGCTGAGAGGCTGATTCACCTCCCACACCGAGGAGGGCTACAGCTTGCCGAGTTCGGCTTCGAGCGCTTTGAGCTGGTTGCGCAGCTCCTCGGTTCGGGCCTCACACGCGGCTTTGTCCTTGCCCGCTGCAGCCGCGCGTTCCTGCGCGAACTGGGAGCCTTGTGCCAGGGTGCTGCGCCGCAGCGGGCCTGCATGCGCCACTGCGGCATCCGGTGCCGTTGCCGCGCATTCCTGCTGGTTGCGTTCGAGGGCCGCGCGCGCCTGCGGCACGCCCTGGTTCTGCAGATAGTGTTTGCGCTGCCAGGTGGGGCCGAAGGCGCCCTCCTTCGCGGTGGAGGGGCCGGGTGGAACAGGGGTGGCGCCCTGCATGGCTGGCTTCACCTCGATCTTCTCGCCCTGGCCCAGGCAAGGGCCATCCTGGAACGACACCTTGCCATCGGCATCCGTGCATTTGTTGACGGCCCAGGCCGGGGCCAGAAAGCCCAGCACCAGGGCGCAGGCGGCACAGCGTATCGGTTTCATGGAATAGTCCTCGGCGGGTGGATGCCACATGCTACCGCGCCGCGCACGACCGGTTCAGAGCCTCCTTGGTGGCATCGAGGCCTTGACCGACACCAACAAGGCGTGCCCCAGGGCTGGGGGCAGCCGCTCCAGTTTCAAAAAGGGATTGGGATTGACGCCTGTCCCTAACTTGACGCACCCCCGGTAAAAACCCGGTGGGTGCGCGGCTACCGCACTCCTACCATCGCCGCACCTTGAGGCCACGGTGGCCACGACCAGGAGGAGCTGTTTGATGAAGACCCACGTTGCCTTGCCCGTTAACCAGCGGCTTTCCCAGGCGCGCCGCCGCAGCCTCGTGCTGGCACTGGCAGGCGGTGCGGCCTTGGCCAGCCTGTCTGCCAGGGCGCAACCCGCTCCGGGCAAGGGCGACATCCTCATTGGCCGGTCTACCGCGCTATCGGGTGGCATGGCCCCCTTTCTTGCGCCCATCCATGAAGGACAGGACGCTGCAGTGGAAGACGCCAATGCCAAGGGCGGCATTGGCGGACGCAAGATTCGCCTGGTGACGCTCGACGACGGGTTCGATCCGCGCCGCACGCTGGAGAACGCCAGGCAGCTGAGCGAAAAAGAGGGCGTGCTGGCCTTGTTGGGCGTGTCGGGCACCTCTCAAGTGATGGCGCTGCTGCCCTACCTGGTGCAAGCCAAGCTGCCACTGATCTCGGTGTACACGGGAAGCCCTGCCATCCGGGCGCAGCAGCATCCCTACCTCTTCACCACACGCGCCAGCTATGCCGACGAGCTGGTCAAGATCGTGCGCAACCTGGTGGCAGTGCAGACCTCTCGCATTGCCGTGGCCTACGAGAACAACGACTTTGGCAAGCTGCTGCTGCCGCTGGTCGAAAAAACCATTGCCGCCGAAGGCGCGACGCTGGCCGGCTCGCATGCCATCGCGCCAACCGGGGCAGACGCCAACGACGCCGCCAAGGCCCTGGCCGCCCAGAAACCACAAGCCGTGCTGCTGGTGGCGGCGGGGCCGCCTGTGGTGGCCTACGTGCGGGCCAACCGCGCGCACCTGGGAGTGCCGGTCTACACCTTGTCGCTGGGCGCAGGCTCCGCAGTGCTCAAGGCGCTGGGTGACGACGCGCGCGGTCTGGCCGTGGCACGCACCGGCCCCTCGCCCACCAAGCCCACCATCGCGCTCACGCGGGACTTCCAGGCCTCCATGAAGCGCCACGACAAGCCCGTGGACTACGACCGCTACACCGGCTACATGGATGCGCGCGTGCTGATTGAAGGCCTGCGCGCAGCAGGGCCTGGCGTCACCCGGGCCAGCCTGGTCCAGGCCATGGAAGGCCTGGGCACCCTTGACCTGGGCGGCTACAGCTACCAGTTCAGCCCACAGAACCACCACGGCTCGAACTACGTGGACATCGCGGTGGTGGGCTCTGGCGGGGTGTACCGGCAGTGATGGCGTGAGGGTCCCATGAACGCTGCGGCGACAATGGCGGCCCTGTCACCGCTGCCTGTTCATCACTGTGTCCCACACTTCCCCTGTTTTTGACGTCGTCATCATCGGCGCCGGTGCTGCCGGCCTGTTCTGCGCGGGCCAGGCGGGCCAGCGGGGCCTGAAGGTGCTGCTGATCGACCATGCCGAAAAGGTGGCCGAAAAGATCCGCATCTCGGGCGGCGGACGCTGCAACTTCACCAACCGCGACCTGGACCCCGCCGCGCCCCACAAACACTTTGTGGGGCAGAACCCGCAGTTCTGCCGCTCGGCGCTGTCACGCTATACGCCCGCCGACTTCATTGCGCTGGTGCAAAAGCACGGCATTGCCTTCCACGAAAAACACAAGGGACAGCTGTTTGCCGACCGCTCGGCCGAGGACATCATCGCCATGCTGCTGGCCGAGTGCGCGGCGGGCCAGGTGACGCACTGGCAACCTTGTGCGGTCAAAAATATAAAGTTTTTGGCCCCTGGCGCTTATCCATCAAGCGCTACCAGCTATCAAATTGATACTGACCGTGGCCCGGTGCAGGCGCACTCGCTGGTCATTGCCACAGGCGGGTTGTCCATTCCCAAGATCGGCGCCACCGACTTTGGCTACCGGCTGGCGCAGCAGTTCAACATCCCGCTCGTCGAGCGCCGCCCAGGCCTGGTGCCGCTGACTTTTGATGGCACGGGCTGGGCGCCGTATGCGCAACTCGCGGGCTTGGCGCTTCCGGTGCAAATCAGCACCGGGGCCAAGAAAACCCGTATGGCCTTCGACGAAGACCTGCTGTTCACCCACCGGGGCCTTTCGGGCCCGGCCGTGCTGCAGATCTCCAGCTACTGGCAGGAAGGCACGCCGCTGGCCATCAACCTCGCGCCCACGGTGGACCTGCCCGCCGCGCTGGCGCAGGGCAAGGCCCGCTCCCGCAAGCTGATCGCCAACGAACTGGCCACCCTGGTCCCCAGCCGCCTGGCCGACGCCTGGGCGCAGCGAGAGGCCGACTGGCAGCGCCCCATCAACGAGGCCAGCGACAAGGCCCTGGCACGGCTGGCCGAGCAGCTGGCGCGCTGGGAGCTGACGCCCACGGGCACCGAGGGCTACAAGAAGGCCGAGGTCACGCTGGGCGGCGTGGACACCAAGGCGCTGTCGCAGCAGACCATGGAGTGCAAGACGCAGCCCGGCTTGTACTTCATTGGCGAAGTGGTGGACGTGACGGGCTGGCTGGGGGGCTACAACTTCCAGTGGGCCTGGGCCAGCGCTGCGGCGTGCGCGCAGGCGCTGGCAGCGACACCCCCCTGAGGCCCCGCGGGCCTTCCCCCGCTCTCCCTACGCTGCCGCGACCTCTCGCGTTAACAATCCGCGATGCTGTCGGGCCCAGGCCTCCAACTGGTCCGCAGGCAGCGGGCGGCTGAAGTGGTAGCCCTGCAGCTCCTCGCAGTCCAGCGCGCTCAGCACCTGCGCCGTGGCCAGGTCTTCCACCCCCTCGGCCACAATCTTGAGGCCCAGCGTGTGGCCCAGCGCGATGATGGCGCGCGTGATCGCCATGTCGGCGGGGTTGCTCAGCATGTCGTGCACGAAGGACTTGTCCACCTTGAGCCGGTCGATGTCAAAGCGCTTGAGGTAGGCCAGGCTGGAATACCCGGTGCCAAAGTCGTCGATGGACAGCTGCACGCCCAGCGATTTGAGCGCGGCCAGTTGCTGCTCGGCCGCGTGGGCGTTGTCCATGAGCTGTGACTCGGTGATCTCCAGCTCCAGCCGGTGGGCCGGCATGCCGGTGCGCGCCAGCAGTGCCTCGATGTCGCTGACCAGCAGCGGGTCAGCCAGCTGCGCGGCCGAGAGGTTGACCGAGATGGAGACATGCGCCAGCGGATGGACCAGCCCGCGCGCGGAGGGGCCCGACAGCGGCACCTGCCATCGCACCCATTGCTCGCAAGCCTGCTGCAGCACCCAGCCGCCGATCGCGCGGATCATGCCGGTCTCCTCGGCAATGGGGATGAATTCGCTGGGCGGGATGTGGCCCAGGGTGGCGTTGTTCCACCGCAGCAGTGCCTCCACGCCCAGCAGGCCGCCGCCCTTGGCGGACAGGCGCGGCTGGTAGTGCAGACTCAGCTCCTGGCGCTCCAGCGCGCGGCGCAGTTGCTGCTCCATCGTCTGGCGGGCCAGCGCGCGCTGGTCGGTCTCGGCCGAATAGAACAGCGCCATGTCGCGGCCCGTGGTCTTGGCCTCGTACATGGCGGCGTCGGCACGGCGCATGAGCTCGTCGATGTCGCTGCCGTCCTCGGGGTAGACGGCGATGCCCACACTGCACGACACGTTCAACTCGTGCCCTTCCACCGGGTGGCTCTGGCGGATGAGCGGAATCAGGCGCCGCTCCACCAGCTGCTGGACATCCTCGCGCCCGGCCACGTCGCGCATCACCACGACGAACTCGTCGCCGCCCAGGCGGCTGACCGTGTCGCGGCTGCGCACGGCCTGCGTGAGGCGCCCGGCCACCGAGCGCAGCAGGCCATCGCCGATGTGATGACCCAGCGTGTCGTTGATGGCCTTGAAGCGGTCCAGGTCGATGAACAGCACAGCCACCTTCTCGCCCGTGATCGGCGCCTGCGCCAGCGCCATCTGCAGACGCTGCACGCACAGCGAACGGTTGGGCAACTCGGTGAGCACGTCGTGGTGCGCCAGGAACTGAATGCGCTCTTCGCTGCGCTTGCGGTCGGTGATGTCGATGGCGATGCCGATGTGGTTGGCCAACGTACCACCCTTGGTCTCGCGCACGGCCGACACCATAAGCCAGGCCGGATAGGTCTCGCCCGAGCGGCGGCGAAACCGCACCTCGCCCTGCCACGACTCCTTGTCGAGCATGGTGCGGTGGATCTGCGCCGACAGCGGCTCGGCACCCGACTCTTCCAGCAGAAAGCCCAGGTCCTCGCCGATGACCTCGTAAAAGTCGTAGTGCGTGCTGCGGCAGAACGCCTTGTTGACGCTGATGATCTGCTGATCGGCGTTCATGATGATGATGCCCTCGGACGAGGCCTCGAACACCTTGGCCCACAGCTCCAGCCGCTGCTCCATCACTTTGAGCACATTGATGGGCGTGAACGCGGTGAGCACCGAATCGCGCCCCTGGAACTGCAGGCGCCGCGCCGACAGCACGGCCCAGGAAGGCTCGGCGGTGCCCTTCCAGCGCACCTCGAACTCATCGACCGAGCCCTGGTCCGCCAGGCGCTGGAAGAAGCGCGCCCGCACGCCGGGCTCCAGACCCACGGCCCACGGGTCGGTCTTGCGGTCACCCAGCCAATGGGCAGCCGGGGCGTTGGAGTGCAGCACTTCGTGCTCGGGCACCGAGGTGACCACCATGGGGATGGGGAAGGCCTCGACCAGCTCGCGCTGGGCCTCGGCCGCGCGCGCGCTGGCGGCCAGCTCCTGCTGTAGCACGCGGTCGCGGTCAAGCTGGGACAGCATTTCATTGAAAGCCGTGACGAGACGCCCGATCTCGTCACGGCTGACCCAGTGCGCGCGCAGTGTGTGGTCGCCGCTCTTGCGCACCTCGTCGGCCACCCGCGCCAGTTGCTGCAGCGGCTTGGCGATCTGCCGCGCCACCAGCGTCACGAGGGAGAGGATGCAGCCCAGCAGCACCAGCGCGGTGCCCAAATGCAGCCACATGCGAGCGAAGAGCCCATCCACACGGCGGTTGAGCAGCCGCTCCAGGTCCACGATACCCACCGTCCAGGCATCGCGCAGCGCGCCCAGCACCTGCATCTGCTGTGTGCCCACCTGCGCCATGGTCAGGCGCGACTCCCCCGCCGCCACACCCTGCAACAACGCCTGGAAGCCCTCCAGGGATTGGTGGAGCGCCTCGCGCGGACCCTGCAAGGCGGCCCGCATTTCGGGCGAGCCTGCGATGAATGCCTGGTTGTAGTCCGCCTCAATGCCCTGCATCACAGCATCCAGCCGCCCCACCAGCGTGAGCAGCTCAAAGGACCACTGCGGACCGCGCCCGGCCTGCGCCGCGTTCAAGAACACCACCGTGTCGTGCACCGCCTGCAGCAGCTCTGGAAACCGCAGCACCACCAGCGACATGCCGTAGTAGCTGTCGAGATCGGGGTCCAGGATCAGGTTGGACTGGTTGCCTACCGTGGTCAGCAGCTCGCGGCCCTCGCGCAACAGCTGGCTGCGCATCCCGGTCAGCACCTGCGCATCCGTTGCAGACGGCGGCTTGGCGGCCAGCTGCCCGAGCACCATGCTGAAGCGTTCACCCACTTCCTGCGTGCGCAACTGCTCGTCATACGCCTTGCGCACGCCCGTCAGCCGTGCAATCACATCGCCCGCCAGCGGCGGCTGCTGGGATGCATCCAGAAACTGCCCCATGAGCCCGTCGCGCAGCACCGCCGCATACGTGGTGCCCACGATCTCCTTGCGTGTGAAATCGATGGCCACGTACTTTTCGTGGATCAGAATGCTGGACACATAGATCACCGCCGACAGGTCCAGCAGGTAGATGAGCATGAGCTTGCGCCCCACACTGAGGCGGCCCAGCCAGCCCGAAACGCGGTGCATGAATGCCATGGTGTCTGTGGCGGCAGGCCCACCCGGGCGGATGACCTGGGCAACCCACCGACGGTGGTAAGTGATTGTTACAACGTGAAGCAATTTCCACGCCATTGCGCGGCCTGAGGATGGACGGAGGCAATGCCTCCGGTGAGAACGACCTCAGTCGTTGTTCGGGCGCGGCCCACAGCAGTGCCACATGGCCCATGCCCAGGCAGGCCACCAGTGGCGGCGTCCCGTAGCGCGGGACGGGACGCAGGGAGCTGCACAGGGGTACTTCCCATCCGCGCCACAAAGGCTATAATCTCCGGCTTTGCTGGCAATGCCCCGTCGGCCAAATACTAGTTACAGACGGGGAAACCGCTTTGTACGGACTTGAGGCCCGATCTCCCCAAGCCCCTCTGCAGGCACCATTTGGAAAACCATTAGCTAATGACTACGATCCGCGTAAAAGAAAACGAACCCTTTGACGTTGCACTGCGCCGCTTCAAGCGCACCATTGAAAAGCTCGGCCTGCTGACCGACCTGCGCGCCCGTGAGTTCTACGAAAAGCCCACCGCAGAGCGCAAGCGCAAAAAGGCAGCTGCCGTGAAGCGCCACTACAAGCGCGTTCGCAGCATGCAACTGCCCAAGAAGATGTACTGATCCATCTTCGGCCCCGAGCCTTTTGCTTGGGTCCCAGAACCCGCGCTAGGGACGCCAAGCGCGGGTTTTTGTTTTTCGGGTTTGCCAAAAGGCTTTCTGGCGTCGTTGCAACGCCTTGCCGTAGCGAGACTACTGTCTGCGGCGTTGACGCCTAGCCAGAAAGCCTTTTGGCAAACCCTTGTCCCTGTTTGAAACCCAAAAAAGGAAGCCGCCATGAGCCTCAAGGACCAGATCACCGAAGACATGAAGACCGCCATGCGCGCCAAGGACAGTGAGCGCCTGGGCACCATCCGCCTGCTGCAGGCTGCGATGAAGCAAAAGGAAGTGGATGAGCGCATCGAGCTGGACGACGTGGCCGTGGTCGCCATCGTGGACAAGCTCATCAAGCAGCGCAAGGATTCCATCACCGCTTTTGAAGGCGCTGGCCGCCAGGACCTGGCCGACAAGGAAAAGGCCGAGATGGCCGTGCTGCAGGCCTACCTGCCCGAGCGCATGTCGGCCGAAGAAACGCTGGCGGCCGTGAAGGCCATCGTGGCCGAAATCGGCGCATCAGGCCCTGGCGACATGGGCAAGGTGATGGGCGTGGTCAAGACCCGCTTGGCTGGCAAGGCCGACATGGGCCAGGTTTCGGCCGCGGTGAAGGCTGCGCTGGCAGGCTAATCGCCCCCTCACCACCACCCAGTCAGTATTTTTTTGATAGCTGCTACCGCTTGCCAGACGGGCGGTAGCAGCTATTTTTGCTTCAAACCGGGGTGCTTCCCCCCACGTCGGCATCCCGCGCCATCCACCCGGAGCGGAAATGCTCCTGCAGAAACTCCACACACACGCGCACCTTGGCCGACCGCTCCAGCCGCGTCGGGAACACGGCCCACACATTGGCCTCCTGCTGCCACTGCGGCAGCACCTGCACCAGGCGCCCTGCCTGCAGGTGCGTACCCACATCCCACAGCGAGCGCAGCACGATGCCGCGGCCATGGACCGCCCACTGCACGGCCATCTCGCCGTTGTTGGCCGACAGCGGGCCGCGCACCTTGACCGACTCTTCCTGCGCGCCGCTGCGCAGGCGCCACACGCCAAACGGGTGGTCGCGCTCCTTGATCACCAGGCAGTCATGCGCAGCCAAGTCCGCCACCGTGCGCGGAGCGCCCTTGTGCTGCAGGTAGGCGGGCGCTGCGCAGAGCACGCGATGGTTGTCGGCAAGGCGGCGCGCGATGAGGTGTGGCGCAATCTCATCGCCCACGCGCACATCCAGGTCAAAACCCTCGCCCGCCACATCCACCAGCCGGTCAAATACCTCCAGCCGCACCTGCAGCCCCGGATGCTGCTCCACCAGACGCGACAGCGCAGGCGCCACGATCTGCCGCCCAAAGCCGAAGCTGCTGCTCACGCGGAGCAGCCCGCGCGGCTCGCTGCGTGTGATGGCCACCTCCTGCATGAGTTGATCCATGTCGTCCAGGATGCGCTGCGCCCAGTGGAAAACGCGCTCGCCTTCCTCCGTCACCGCCACCCGGCGGGTGGTGCGATGCAGCAGCTTGACCTGCAGGTCCTGCTCCAGCAGGCGGATGCGCTTGCTCACGTAGGCGGGCGACGTGCCGAGCTCGGCAGCAGCCGCGCCAAAGTTGGACTTGCGCACCACCGCCGTGAAAACGCGCAAATCGTCGGCAGCTGGGTTTTTATGCACGATGTGTGAATGATGGAGCCACAGTTGGCGGATTGTAGTTTTTGATGGCGCTCGGAATAATGCAGTGCACACACCGACCGCACCCACCTACGGCTTCCCTCTACCCTGCCCCCCTGCCCCCCTGCCCGCACCATGAACGCACCCACCACCAAGACCTACCGCATCGCCGTCCTGCCCGGAGACGGCATCGGCAAAGAAGTCATGCCCGAGGGCCTGCGCGCCATCCAGGCCGCCGCCGCCCGCTTTGGCTTTGAACTGCAGTTGCACGAATTCGAATGGGCCAGCTGCGACTACTACGCCGCCCACGGAAAAATGATGCCCGACGACTGGAAGGCGCAACTGTCGGGCATGGACGCCATCTTCTTCGGTGCCGTGGGCTGGCCCGCCACCGTGCCCGACCATGTGTCGCTGTGGGGATCGCTGCTCAAATTCCGCCGCGAGTTCGACCAGTACATCAACCTGCGCCCCGTGCGCCTGTTTGAAGGCGTGCCTTGCCCCCTGGCCGGCCGCAAGCCCGGTGACATCGACTACTACGTGGTGCGCGAGAACACCGAGGGTGAATACACGTCGCTCGGCGGCATCATGTATGAAGGCACCGACCGTGAAATCGTCATCCAGGAATCGGTCTACTCCCGGCACGGTGCCAACCGCCTCTTGAAGTTCGCCTTCGAGCTGGCCCAAAGCCGCCCTAAGAAGCACGTCACCCTGGCCACCAAAAGCAACGGCATTGCCATCAGCATGCCCTGGTGGGATCAGCGTGCCGACGACGTGGCCAAGGGCTACCCCGAGGTCACACTGGACAAGCAGCACATCGACATCCTCACCGCCCGCTTTGTGCTGCAGCCCGGCCGCTTTGACGTGGTGGCGGCCACCAACCTGTTTGGCGACATATTGAGCGACCTGGGCCCTGCCACCACCGGCACCATTGGCCTGGCGCCTTCGGCCAACCTGAACCCCGAGCGTAACTTCCCCAGCCTGTTCGAGCCCGTGCACGGCTCGGCACCCGACATCTATGGCAAGAACATCGCCAACCCGATTGCGATGATATGGTCGGGCGCGCTAATGCTGGACTTCCTCACCCAGGGCCAGGGCGCGGGGCGGCAGGCGCACGATGCCATCGTGGCGGCCATCGAAGAAGTCATCAAGAGCGGCCCGCGCACACCGGACCTGGGCGGCACGGCCAGCACCACGCGGGTGGGTGAGGCCATTGCGGCGCGGGTGGCTGGGCACTGAGCCACAGCTCTCGCCAAAACGCTCCTATTTCAATAGCTTAAAAGGCATACCCACCGCTCGGAAACAGCCCTTTTTACTTGAAACAGCGGCTATGTGGCAATGTCCTCGTGCAGACAGAGGTAGTTGCCCTCGGTGTCCTTGAACCACGCGGCCTTCTCGGCGCCCAGCACACACACGTGGTTCACGGTCTTGAGGCCCGGGAAGTCGTAGTCCTCGAAGACCACCTTCGCGCGTTTCAGCGCGTCGATGGTGGCCGCTATATCAGCCACCTGGAAACTGACGGCCGTGTGGTCGGCCTTGGTGCCTTCCGGCTTGGGGAACAGCGCCAGTGTGCTGCCCCCCACGGCATAGACAAACTTGCCATCAGGCCGGAAGCCGCCGGGTTTCAGGCCCAGGCAGCCCTCATAGAAAGCACGGGCGCGGTCCATGTCCATCACAGGCAGCATGGTGGTTACAGAAGCATCGGACAACATACCAGGTCCTTTCGCTCAATCCGGCCCCGGGCCTTGCAGCCCCTGGTGTGCTCCAGGCCCCGGTCCGGGCCGCATGACCGGTTGGTGCAGTCTAGGCCGATCTCCGCCGCCTGAACAGTGCACGCATTGCAGGCAGTGAGGAGGCCCGCTCCCATCACCCCCCATGGGGCGGCACCCTGAAGTTCTCGCTGATGCGCTTTTCCGCCCGCGCCAGGGCGGCGCCCAGCGCCCGCAGCCACCGCCCACCCAGGCGCCGCACCCGCCGGGGCCAGCGGCCCCCACGGCCCAAGTGCTGTGGCACAACCCCCAGCGGCTGGCAGACGTGGGAGTGGCGGGTCGTGCTTTCGGGGTCCAGACGGGTGGGATGCAACATGGCCCGGATGCTCGGGGTTGACGTACCATCTGTAAAGTTGAATTCAATGAAGACTCAATTCATAAAAACTGATGCGTAACTTCAACCTGGACCACTTGCAGACGCTGATCGCCATTGCCGACCTGGGCAACTTTGCAGCGGCCGCACAGGCGCTGCACCTGGCGCCGCCCACCGTCAGCCTGCACATCAAGGAGCTGGAATCGCGCCTGCAGGCCGACCTGGTGGTGCGGGGTCGGCGGCAGGCCGAGCTGACGCCCGCCGGCGAGGTGCTGGTGCAAGAGGGGCGCCAGCTGCTGCTTGCCTGCGACGACCTGATGGAGCGCGTGCGCCGCCGCGCCTCGGGGCGCCAGGGCATCGTGCGCGTGGGCGTGTCGGCGGGCGTGAGCACGCGCCTGCTGCCGCGCATGCTGGAAGCGCTGGCGGCGCGCTGCCCCGGTGTGGAGATCCGGCTGGAGGCGATCGGCTCAGCCGACTCGATGCAGCGGCTCAAGGCCGGCACGCTGGACATCGGCATCATCGCCAGCCCCCAACCTCCTTTGGCCGAGGTGCGCCAGACCCCCTGGCGCAACGACCCCATGGTGGCGCTGCTGCCTGCGGCCTGGGAGGCGCCCGCGTTCGCAACCCCTGACTGGCTGGCCACCCGCCGCTGGGCATCGTTTGCACCAGCCACACAAATGCACGGGCTGATTGCGAACTGGTTCGGCCAGGCGGGCCACCACCCGCGCCCCTTTCTGGCGCTGAGCTACCCCGGCGCGCTCAAGAGCCTGGCGGTGGCCAGCCAGTGCGCTGCGCTGCTGCCGATGGAGGAGGTGGAGGACCTGCAGGGCACGCCCGATGTGCAGATCCGCCCACTCCAGCCCCCACTCATGCGCCCCATGGCCGTGGCGCACCGCCACCAGCCACCGCCCTCGCCCGCCGTGGAGGGCGTGCTGCAACTGCTGGCCGAATTTGCGGACTTTGGGGAGTAACAGCTGGGCTTGCCGCCTGCCATCACACGGGTGGCAAGACCGGAGCGCCTGGGGCACGCCGCGCCGCAGGCCGCCGCAAATAGGGCTGTACAAACAGGTACAGCCCCGTCAACAGCAGCAGTGCCAGCGGCGGCAGGGGTGCATACGTCACCCAATCCGGCGGGTTGCCTGCACCCTGCGCACGGACCACAAAATTGCCAATGACAGTCAGCGTGAACGCCATCGACACCCAGCGGTGAAACCGCCGAATGCCCACACCGGCGCTCATTGCGCACCTCCGGCCGCGAGCTGGATCATCTTCCAGCCATTGCCCGCCGGGTCCCGAAAACCCGCATCCACATTGCCGTACCGGTCCACGGGCTCCTGCGTGAACTCCACGCCCTGGTCGTGCAGCCGGGCATACGCAGCGCGGCAATCTGCCACATGCAACACCAGCGGCGGCATGGCGCCCTTGGCGACCATGGCGCGCAGCGTCTGCGCCGTGGCGGCATCGTGGATGGGCGGGCCGGGTGTGAACAGCCCCAGCTGAAAGTCCGGCTGGTCGGGGTGCAGCACCGTCAGCCAACGGTACGGCCCGTTGCGCACGTCGGTGTGCACACGAAACCCCAGCTTGCCCACATAGAACGCAAGCGCTTCGTCCTGGTCGTCCACATACACACCCACCACACCAACGCCTTGGTTCTTCGTCATCAGATCTCCTTAGTTGCTGATGACCGATTTGTACCTTCCGCCAGGCGGCGGCGCTTCTCCAAAACTGCTGTGGTGAGGTCGGGACGCTGTGCGGCTTTCAACACACAGGCGGGCACCCGGTCCAGTGGCGTGGCATTGGCCTGGGCCTCCCTGCGCACCCCACTGGGGCTCATCCCCGTGATGTCGCGAAAGATGCGCCCGAAGGTGCCCAGGCTCTCCCAGCCGGTGGCAAAGGCGATCTCGGTGATGGGCAAGTTCGTATCGCGCAGCAGCGTGGTGGCCTGCTCGATGCGGCGGGTCAGCAGGTAGCGGTGGGGCGGAATGCCGAACGCCTGCCGGAACGAGCGGGCGAAGTGCGCCTCCGACACCCCGCTGACCTCGGCCAGCCGCTGCACGGGCCAGGCCTCGTGCGATGCGGCGTCCATGCGGTCCTTGGCGCGCAGCAGGCGGCGCAACAGGGTCGGGGCCTGCGGCGCAATAGCCGCACCCGACGTCTGTTTCGACGGCGCGGCGGGCGCGCTGGAGGGCAATGGGTGCGGGCGCTCAAACGGCATGCGCGAAGCATATCGCCTTGGGTTCTGGCGACCCGCCCGATTTTCCCGGGCAGGGACTGCTGCTGGCACACACACTCGGAGCCGCTTTTCAGGCTACCTGCACATCGCCAAAGACTTCGAGCGCCTGGCCGTTCAGCGCCCGCAACGTGTCCATGGAGTCCACCGCCTCGCCCAAGGCCAGCGCACCGCTGCGCTGGTACGCCGGGGCCATCAGGCGCTGCGCGGCCTCCAGCACCAGGGGCGCCGTGACGGCATAGATGTCCTGGCCGCGCACACCGGCCGTACGCACCACGCCGTTCTGCACCAGCCGCACCACCAGTTCAAAACGCTGGGCCGACCGGCCGCTGCCATCCACCGCCGTGGGCGGCGGGGTGCTGGCATCGCGGATGTCGGCCAGGGCCGAGCGGTTGATGAGCGAGCGGATGGTGTCGGCCTGCAGGTGGTGGGCCAGGGTGATGGTCTCGCTGAACGGGAGCTCCACCATGGCATAGGTCGCCAGGGGTGCAGCAAAGGTCCAGTCGGGCACGTCGGCAGCGGGGACCAGCGGCACCAGGCGCCCGCCCTGTACCACCTGGCGCTGCGCCTTGTTGCGCTCGCCCGTCAGGCGCGTGCCTTCGGTGGGCCACCAGCGGTCCAGCCCCATGGCCACGGTGATCTCGTCGATGGGGCCGGGAGCGGCGAGCGCGCTGGCCAGCAGGTCGGCCAAGCCACCGTAGAAACCGGCAGCGGGCACCACCACGCGCCCGGCAGCCACGGCGGGCGCCTGCAGATCGGCAAAAGTGGCCTGGGCGCTGGGCTGCTCGGCGGTCACATCGATGTAGTGGGCGCCCGCCTGCAGCGCGGCCTGCGCCACCGGGGCGGCCGTGTCCATGAAGGGCCCCGCGCAGTGGATGACCACGCCACAACCGGCAAAGGCCTGCACCAGCGCCGCCGGGTCGTCCAGCACCGCCACGCGGCACTCCACCCCCGAGGGAAACAGCGCAGCCAGCCGGGCGGCATTGCGCCCCACCGCCACCACGCGCAGGCCCCGGCGCAAGGCCTCCTGCGCCACAAACTGGCCGGTATGGCCGCTGGCACCGTACACCGCGATGGAAGGAACAGAGGATGTCATGGAGAACCTTTCGGGAAAGAAGTGGAGGAGAAAATTAACGATACAGACCTGTCTGTTGTTTGAAGATTACAGACAGGTCTGTATCATGTCAAGCATGGCTGCACATTCTTTTTCCCATCCCCTCCCGGCAACCGCGCCAGGCGCCCGTCCCAAGCCTTCGTCACGGCGCGCTGCGACGGCCTCCAGCGAGCCCGTGCAGGACGTGCGCGAGCGCATCCTCGACACGGCGTCGAGCCTGTTCTACCAACGCGGTGTGCGCGCCGTGGGTGTGGACCTGGTGGTGGCCGAAGCGGCCGTGGCCAAGACCAGCCTGTACCGCTACTTCCCCACCAAGGACGACCTCATCGTGGCGTTTCTGGAGCGTGAAGACGTGGACTTCTGGGGCCTGTGGGATGCGGTGGCAGCGCAGCATGCCGACGACCCGGCCGCCGAGCTGCAGGCCCACATGCAGTGGATCGGCGAGCGGCTGGGCCGCTCCAACTACCGGGGCTGCCCGCAGATCAACGTGGCGGCCGAATTTGCCGAGCAGGACCACCCTGCCCGCTTGGTGGCCCGGCAGCACATGGTGACGCTGCGCAGCCGCCTGCACGGCATTGCAGAGCGGCTGGGCGTGCCCCGGCCCGAGGCCCTGGCGGCCCAGCTGGCTGTGCTCATCAATGGGGCTTTTGTGAGTTCAGGCCTGCTCAGCGGCGAGGAGGCGACACCCGTGCTGCAAGCAGCAGTGCAGGCCTTGCTGGCGGGTGCGCGGGCAGGCAACACGTAGCGCAACAGCTGCTCAAAAAACAAAAAGGCCCCCGCTCGCCGCGAGGGCCTTTTTTGCATCAGCGCGGCCCTTTGCGGCGGCTGCGCTACGGACCAGGCGTTAGCTCCCCGCCACCTTCATGCGGTTCACCAGGATGGAGCCCACGGTCTTGGCGCCGTAGTTGTAGGCATCCGCACCCACGGCCTCAATGCCCTTGAGCATGTCTTTGAGGTTGCCCGCGATGGTGATCTCGTGCACCGGGTAGGCGATCTTGCCGTTCTCCACCCAGAAGCCGCTCGCGCCGCGCGAATAGTCGCCGGTCACGTAGTTCACGCCCTGGCCCATCAGCTCCACCACAAAGAGGCCCGTGCCCAGCTTTTGCAGCATGGCGTCGAGGTTGTCGCTGGCTTGCGTGAGGCGCGAGGTCATCACCAGGTTGTGCGAGCCGCCCGCATTGCCCGTGGTCTTCATGCCCAGTTTGCGGGCCGAGTAGCTGGACAGGAAGTAGCCCTCGACGCGCCCTCCTTTGACCACCTTGCGCGGCGCCACGCGCACGCCTTCTTCGTCGAACGGCGAGCTGCCCTTGCCGCGCAGGATGAAAGGGTCTTCCAGGATGTCGATGTGTTTGGGAAAGACCATCTTGCCCAGCGAGTCGAGCAAGAAGCTGCTCTTGCGGTACAGCGAGCCGCCGCTGACGGCCTGCACAAAGCCGCCCAGCAGGCCGGCGGCCAGGGTGGATTCGAACAACACCGGGCATTGCGTGGTGGGGATCTTGCGGCTGCCCAGGCGGCTCAACGCGCGCTGCGCGGCGTAGCGGCCCACGGCCTCGGGCGATGCCAGTTCGGTGGCGTCGCGCATGGAGCTGTACCAGGCATCGCGCTGCATCTCGGCGTTGCGGCCGGGCAGCGAGGCGATGGGTGCGACGGAGAAGCTGTGGCGCGAACTGGCATAGCCGCCGCGAAAGCCGCGTGTGTGGGCGCTGAAGAAATGGCTTTGCTGGGCCGACACGCCCGCGCCTTCGCTGTTGGTGATGCGGCGGTGCGTCTTGAGCGCGGCGGCCTCGCAAGCCTTGGCGATTTCAGCGGCCTCTTCGCTGGTGATGGCCCAGGGGTGGAACAGGTCCAGATCGCGGTGCGTGTCGGCCGGGGCGATGTCATCGGCGTCCGGCAGGCCTGCCATGGGATCTTCGGCCGTAAAACGGGCGATGTCGTAGGCTGCCTGCACAGTCTGCTCGATGGCCTTGTTCGAGAAATCGGAAGTGCTGGCGTTGCCACGGCGTTTGCCAAGGTACACCGTCACGCCCAGGGATTTATCGCGGTTGCGCTCCACGTTCTCCAGCTCGCCCTTGCGCACGCTGACCGACAGGCCGCAGCCCTCGGACGCCTCGGCGCCTGCGTCGGTGGCGCCGAGCTTTTTGGCATGGGCCAGGGCGCGGTCCACCAGGTCTTCAAAGAACGCGCGGCTGTAGCTGAAGCCGTTGTCAGGGGTGCGGGAGGTGGCAGGCGCGGGCGCTGCGGCAGCCGCGCTTTGGGCGCGCGCGGCGCGGGTGGAGGGTTTATTCATAGCGGCAGCTATGATACTTGCCGCTGTGGCGCGCTCTGCGCCGCTTCTCTTTTTGCCCCCACCCATGTCACGCAAACCCAAAAAAGGCTACTTTGTGCGAGGCCAGTTCGTTGCCGAAGGCAGCGAAATGGACATTCAGCTCAAGGCCGAACTCAAAGGCACGCCCGATGCCAGCCGCACCGATCTCAAGCGCGAAAGCGACGAACTGCAGGAGCTGGGCAAAGAGCTTTTGAGCTTGCGCGCCGACCTGTTCGAGGCGGTGGGACTGCCCGACAAGCTGGTGGACGCGCTGGCCGAGGCCAAGCGCATCACCAACTTTGAAGGCAAGCGCCGCCAGATGCAGTACGTGGGCAAGATCATGCGCAAGCTCGAACCCGAGCTGGTGTTAGCCGCCCGCCAGGCGCTGGAAGAGCAGCACAAGGGCTCGGCCACCGAAAAGATGCAGTTGCACCTGGCCGAACACTGGCGCGACCGCCTGATTGCCGACGATGACGCGCTGGCCCCCTGGATGGCCGAGCACCCCACCACCGACACGCAGCAGTTGCGCGCGCTAATCCGCCAAGCCCGCAAGGACGCACAGCCTGCGGGCAAGGAGGCCAATGTCCAGGTCTCGCAAGGCCTGGCCCCGCGCAAGGGCCGCGCCTACCGCGAGCTGTTCCAGCTGGTGCGCGAGCACCTGGGCGACACGGGTGCGGACGAGGCCAGCGATACCGATGAGGACCACGGCGATGAGTGAGCCTTCTGCCCTGCACGACCCGGTGAAGATCGGCATCGTCTCCATCAGCGACCGCGCCAGCAGCGGTGTCTATGAAGACAAGGGCCTGCCCGCGCTGCAGGACTGGCTCACACGCGCGCTGCACAACCCCATCACCTTCGAATCCCGCCTGATCCCCGACGAGCAGGACGGCATCAGCGCGGCGCTGATCGAACTGGTCAACGCAGGCTGTTGCCTGGTGCTGACCACCGGCGGCACGGGCCCTGCCTTGCGCGACGTGACGCCCGAGGCCACGTTGGCCGTGGCGCACAAGGAAATGCCGGGCTTTGGCGAGCAGATGCGCCAGATCAGCCTGAAGTTCGTGCCCACCGCCATCCTCTCGCGCCAGGTGGCCGTGGTGCGCGACCAGAGCCTCATCATCAACCTGCCCGGCCAGCCCAAGGCCATTGCCGAGACGCTGGAGGGCCTGAAGGAGGCCGACGGCAAGCAGATCGTACCCGGCATCTTTGCCGCCGTGCCGTACTGCGTGGACCTGATTGGCGGCCCGTATCTGGAAACGCGCGACGAAGTCTGCAAGGCGTTCCGGCCCAAGAACGCGGTGCGAGCGCCCCGCCCGGCCTGATTTCTCAAGATTCAAAGAAAAATAGCTGCTAGCGCTTATCTCACAAGCGCTAGCAGCTATATTTTTTATAGCAATCTGATTTTTGAATACAGCGCCGGCAAGCCGCTACTTGCCCACCAACTCGTTGAGCTTGCCTGCCTCGAACTGTTCCTTGAGCGCGGCGTCACACGGCACGCAGTCCTTGTTCTGCGGGTTGGTGGACAGCTTCTCGATGGCCTGCCACAGCAGCGCAATCTGGTGCTCCTGCGACGAGGCGTTATCGATCAACCCGCGCATGGCCTGCGAGAGCGGATCGTCCTCCTGCGTGATGCCATAAGCCGTGAACTTGCGCGCCTGCTGCGGCTCGGTCACGTCCGCACTTTGGCCCTCTTTGGACGGGATGATCCGGGCCGGAATGCCCACCGCCGTGGCGCCCGCAGGCACCGGCTTGATGACCACGGCATTGCTGCCGATCTTCGCGCCGTCACCCACTTCAAAGCCGCCGAGCACCTTGGCGCCCGCACTCACCACCACGTCCTTGCCCAACGTCGGATGGCGCTTGGCACCTTTGTACAGCGAGGTACCGCCCAGCGTGACGCCCTGGTAGATGGTGCAGCCGTCGCCGATCTCGGCCGTCTCGCCCACGACCACGCCCATCGCATGGTCGAAGAACACGCGCTCTCCAATCTTCGCGCCGGGGTGAATCTCGATGCCCGTGAACCAGCGCGCAAAATGCGAAATAAAGCGACCGAGCCATTTCAGGCCGTGGTGCCAGCACCAGTGCGCGGGGCGATGCAGCCAGATCGCGTGCAGGCCCGGATAACAGGTGATCACCTCCCACGTGCTGCGCGCGGCAGGATCGCGGTCGAGGATGCACTGGATATCGGAGCGCAGGCGGGCGAACATCGGTTCTTTTCGTTATGTGTTTATGGCCGCACAGTCTAGCGTTTCGCCTCAGCGGCCTCGATCATGGCTTTGGCGACACCTCTCAAGATGTGGATTTCTTCAGGGCTGAGCTGCGCGCGATTGAAAAGCTGGTTAAGGCGGGGCATGAGCTTCTTGGGTGCGGCGGGGTCCAGAAAACCGATGGTGGTGAGCGCCTGCTCCCAGTGGCCCAGCATGCCCGCTACCTGCGCGGCGTCGGCCAGGGCGCGCTGTGGTGTGGCATCCAGCACCGGGAACCCGCCCAGCGCCATGCGCCATTCGTAGGCAATCACCTGGATGGCGGCGCCGAGGTTGAGCGAGCCGAAGCCGGGGTTGGTCGGAATCGACAGTGCTACGTGGCAGCGGTACACATCCTCGTTGGTCATGCCAAAACGCTCGGAGCCAAACAGGAAGGCGATACCGGCCTGGCCGGCTGCCGCAGCCGATGGATCTTCTGGATTTGAGGTGTTTTTGGCCTCTAGCGCCTTTCCATCATGCGCTAGCAGCTCTTGTTTTAATAGCAATTCGAAATGGGCACGCGGCGCAGCCGTGGGCGGCCCGAAGTCGCGCGGAGTCATCGCCGTGGCGCACAGGTGGCTCATGCCGTCCAGCGCTTCATCGAGCGTTGCAACGATGCGGGCGTTCTCCAGCACGTCGAGCGCGCCACTGGCGCGCTGGATGGTCTCCTCGCGCCGCAGCACGTTGGCCCAGCGCGGGGCCACCAGCACCAGGTCATCAAAACCCATGGTTTTCATGGCGCGGGCGGCAGCGCCCACATTGCCGGCGTGGCTGGTGTTGATCAGGACAAAACGGGTCTTCATGGGCAGGTGCAGGACAAGGGAAAAGGCAAGCGGTTAGGCGAAAAAGAGGCTCTGCGGGTAAAATCCTGCCCTCATTGTCGCCGCCCGCATCGCCGGGTCGGATCGCACCGCTCCTGATTCGCAGGCTGCCTCGCTTCATTGTTGACGCACGGCGCCCTGCTCACCACCACAATTTATGTCGTCCAACCTGCACCCCATGCTTAACGTGGCCATCAAGGCCGCACGCGCCGCCGGCGCCATCATCAACCGCGCGGCCCTTGACGTGGAATCGGTGCGGATCTCGCAAAAGCAGATCAACGGCTTTGTGACCGAAGTGGACCACGCGTCCGAAAAAATCATCATCGAGACGCTGCTGACGGCCTACCCCGGCCACGGCATCCTGGCCGAAGAGTCGGGCAGCGAATACGGCGCCAAGGATTCGGAATTTGTCTGGATCATCGACCCGCTGGACGGCACCACCAACTTCATCCACGGCTTTCCCGTGTACTGCATCAGCATCGCGCTGGCTGTGCGCGGCAAGGTCGAGCAGGCCGTCATCTATGACCCCTCGCGCAACGACCTGTTCACCGCCACCAAGGGCCGTGGGGCCTACCTGAACGAGCGCCGCATTCGTGTAAGCAAGCGCACCCAGCTCAAGGACTGCCTGATCTCCACCGGCTTCCCCTTCCGCCCGGGCGACAACTTCAAGAGCTACCTGAACATGATGGCCGACGTGATGCAGCGCACCGCCGGCCTGCGCCGCCCCGGCGCCGCCGCGCTGGACCTGGCCTATGTGGCTGCGGGCTTCACCGATGGTTTCTTTGAAACAGGCCTGTCGATCTGGGACGTGGCTGCGGGCTCGCTGCTGGTGACCGAGGCCGGTGGCCTGGTGGGCAATTTCACGGGCGAAGCGGACTTTCTGGAGCAGCGCGAGTGCCTGGCCGGCAGCCCCCGCATCTACGGCCAGCTGGTACCTATTCTGGGCAAGTACAGCAAGTTTGCGAGCGCTGGCGACAAGGCGGCTGTGCGCCAGGCGGCTGCGACAGACGCACCCGTCAGCGCTGAAGCCGAGGCTGCAGCCGATGCGGAGTCCGACACCACAGGTGCCGCCCCACAGGCCGACGCCCCCAAGAGCGAAGACGCGCCGTTCTGATCTCAACTACCGCCGCCAGCAGTGAAGACAGCGCACGATGACCACTGCTGAGGTCTCGTAACTGGACTACGCAGCGGGCAAGACGCACACCAGTGCAGCCGTGCAAGGGCCGCCAAGCCGCACTGGCTGCGTCCCCCTTCCCGAATTGCGCAGCAATTCGAGAGAAGGGGGAAGCGACGAAGTCGCTCAGGGGGTTGTCCTTTATCCAGGGTCGGGGTATTTCTGGGCAATGCTGCGGAAGTCTTCCGCAATGTCCACAAATGCATCCACCATGTCGGGGTCAAAGTGCGTGCCCTTGCCGCGAATGATGGTGTTGCAGGCCTGGTCGTGTGAAAACGCGGGCTTGTAGACGCGCTTGCTGATGAGTGCGTCGTACACATCGGCCACGGCCATGAGGCGCGCCGACACCGGGATGGCATCGCCCGCCAGGCCCTGCGGGTAGCCTGAGCCATCCCACTTCTCCTGGTGGCTGTAGGCGATCTCCTTGGACACGCTCAAGAACGCCACGCGCATGCCCAGGCGCCGCTCGGCTTCGTCAATGGCGTTGCGGCCCAGGGTGGTGTGGGTTTTCATGATCTCGAACTCTTCCACCGTGAGTTTGCCGGGTTTCAGCAAGATGCTGTCGGGGATGCCGATCTTGCCGATGTCGTGCAACGGAGCGGACTTGTACAGCAGCTCGATCATGCGGTCGTTGAGCACGGGCTCGAAACGCGGGTGGTGGCGCAGCCGCTCGGCCAGCGTCTTCACATACAGCTGGGTGCGGCGAATGTGGTTACCGGTTTCGTTGTCGCGCGTCTCTGCCAGCGATGTCATGGCCATGATGGTCACGTCCTGGATGGCCTGCACCTCCAGCGTGCGCATGGCCACTTCGCGCTCCAGGTAGGAGCTTTTGTCGCGCAGGAAATCCGCCGTGGCCTTGAGCGCCAGATGGGTGTTGACCCGCGCCAGCAGGATGGGCGGACTGATGGGCTTGGTGATGTAGTCCACGGCCCCCAGGGCCAGGCCCGCGCGCTCGTCGTCGGTGTCGGAACGCGCGGTGAGAAAGATCACCGGGATGTCGCGCGTGGCCGCCGCAGCCTTCAGGCGCCGGCAGACTTCATAACCATCCATCTCGGGCATCATGATGTCGAGCAGGATCAGGTCGGGAGGGGTGTCGGACTGCGCGATCTTCAGGGCCTTCTCGCCGTGGTTGGCCACCTTCACCAGGAAATGCTCGCGCAGCAGGCTGCCCATGAGGGTGAGATTGTCCGGCGTGTCGTCCACCACCAGCACCGTGGCGATCGGCTTGTCAACAAGAGCGGCCTGTGGGGAGGCAAAGGGCGCGTTGTCCATGGAAGTTCCTGGGTGTTGTGCCGCTCAAGGGGTGTGAACGGCAGGGTGTTCGGGGCCTGACACGGCGGCCATTGCCGACAGTGCTTGCTCAAAATCAAAATTCTGGGTGTGCATCTCGACCACCGTGAAGCTGCTCCCCAGCGCGGATCGGAGCACCTGGACATTGTGTTGGAAAAACTCCGGAGCTGCAGGGTCGTCCTGCTCCAGCAGCGTGCGCAGCTTTTGCAGGACCGCCGTGGCGCCCATGCCGTGCAGCGCGGCCCCAGTAGGGGTTTCCAGGACTTCCGGCCGCCCCGTTTGCTGCCCCTGCATCCACGCCTGCAATCCCGCCAGCAGGGGCTGCAACGCAGCGCCCAGGGTGGCCGTCAGTCCCGCGGACATTTCGGCATGCGCCTCACTGCGCAAGGCCTGCTCCAGCGCTTGTGCATGGGCCGACACCTCCTGCGCGCCAATGTTGGCCGCGACCGAGCGCAGGGTGTGGGCCAGCCGCTCGGCCAGCACCACATCTGCGCTGGCGACGGCCTGCTCCAGGTGCGCAATCACCGACGACTGGCCTTGCACAAATCGTCGCAGCATCTCGGCGTACAGGCCCGGCTTGCCCAAGGCGCGCTGCAGACCCAGGCGGGTGTCCAGCCCGGCAACTGCGGGAAAAGCCGCTGCCACCGCAGCGTCAGCCCCCTCCGGCGCCATCCCATCAGCCCCCCAACCCGAACTGGCACCAGCGCCTGCTGCGCGGGGCACCCCCTCCACAGGCGGTTTGCCCAGCCCCGGCCGGGGTCGAATCCAGCGGCTCAGGGCGGCCCACAAGGCCGCAGGCTCGATGGGTTTGGCCACATGGTCGTTCATGCCGGCCGCAAAACAGCGCTGGCGATCGGACTCCATCGCGTTGGCCGTCATGGCCACGATGGGCAGGTGGGCATGGCGCGGATTGCTGCGCAATTGCCGCGTGGCCGTTTCGCCGTCCATGACAGGCATCTGCATGTCCATCAGCACCACGTCATAAGCCTTGCGCTCGATGCGGTCGAGGGCGATCTGGCCGTTCTCGGCCACATCCACGGCAAAACCGGCTTCGAGCAAGAGTTCGACCGCCACCATCTGGTTGAGCTCGTTGTCCTCCACCAGCAGCACCGACGCTCCCCGGATCTCCAGCGGCAGCTCGTCAGCAGCGGGCGCGGGGGTGACCGCGCGGCGCGGGCTGTAGGTGGAGTGTTCCAGCGGCTGCATCAGCGTGTCGAACAGCAGCGAGGCGTTGACGGGTTTGATCAGCACCGTGTCGATGCCCTGAACGCGGGCGGCACGCATCACATCCTCGCGGCCGTAGGCCGTGACCATGAGCATCTTGGGCACCTGCGCCATGCCCAGGCCCCGGATGTGGCCGGCCAGCTCCACGCCGTCCATGCCCGGCATGTGCCAGTCCAGCAGTAGCAGACCAAAGGGCTGGTGCCGTGCCATGGACTCGCGCAGCCGGTCGAGCGCCTCCAGGCCGGAGTGGGCCTGCTCCACCTCAAAACCCATGGCCAGCAGCATGTCGGACAGCACGGTGGCCGCTGTCTGGTTGTCGTCCACCACCAGCACACGGCGTCCCCGGAGGTCCGGGGGCGGCAGCAGCACGCGCGCGGGTGCACCGCGTTCGAGCGGCACAGTGACCCAGAACGTGGAGCCCTGGCCATAGGTGCTCTGCACCCCCACCTCGCCGCCCATCAGCTCCGCCAGGCTCTTGCAGATAGCCAGGCCCAGGCCCGTGCCGCCATAGCGGCGCGTGGTGGAGGTGTCCGCCTGCTGGAAGCTCTGGAAAAGCCGCCCCATCTGTTCCGGCGTAAGTCCGATACCGGTGTCACGCACTTCAAACCGCAGCATCACCCGGTTGCCCTCTGCCTCCAGCTGCCGCACGGCAATGCTGATCTCGCCCGTTTCAGTGAACTTGATGGCGTTGTTGGCAAAGTTGATGAGGATCTGGCCCAGGCGCAGCGAGTCACCCACCAGGTTGGGGGGCACGTCGGCCGCCACATCGCAAACCAGCTCCAGCCCCTTGGCACCGGCCTTGTAGCCCACCACGTCGGACACACTCTCCAGCATGCGGTCGAGCACAAAGGGCTGCTTCTCCACCATGAGCTTGCCCGCCTCGATCTTGGAAAAATCCAGGATGTCGTTGATCACGCCCAGCAGGTGCTGGCCGGCCTGCTGGATCTTGCTCACGTAGTCGTGCTGGCGTGCTGTCAGGCCCGACTTGAGCGCCAGGTGCGACATGCCGATGATCGCGTTCATCGGCGTGCGGATCTCGTGGCTCATGTTGGCCAGGAAGTTGGACTTGAGTGCGGTGGACTCCTCGGCCAGCTCCTTGGCGCGGCGCAGGTCCTGCTCGGCACGCTGACGGTCGGTGATGTCGACAAAGGTCCCGATGGCCCCGCCCGGCGAGCCGTCGGGCCGCGAGAAGCCGTGCAGCCAGAACAGCGTGTGGTGCACCTTTCCGTCGGCATACGGCAGGTCCACCTCCTTGTGCACCGACTGGACCCCGTGCAAGGCCTCCTGCGCGTCCGCATCGAAGCGTTCGCGCTCGGTCTCGGGCAGGAACGCCAGGTCCCGCACGGTCTTGCCGATCAGTGCCTCGCGCTGCACCCCAAAGGCCTGCTCGTAGGCGCGGTTAAAGCCGATGTACCGGCCGTCCGCGCCCTTGTAGAACAGCGGCACGGGGATGGCGTCAATCAGTGCCTGCTGGAAATCCAGCTGCTCGGCCACCTGCTGTTCCAGCAGCTTTTGTTCGTGGATATCCACGTTGACGCCCACCACCCGCACCGCCCGCCCGTTGCCATCGCGAAATATGCGTGCCGCCGACAGGAACCATCGCACCTCACCGTCCGGCCGCACGATGCGCCAGGAATCGCGAAGGTGGGTCTCGCCGCCCGCCAGGGCACTCGAAAAGGCGGCCACCGCGCGGGCTCGATCATCGGGGTGCAGAACCGCCTGCCAGTCACGCTGGGAGCGCACCTCCGTGCCCGGCGCCAGGCCGAGCAACGCCAGCAGCTTCTCGCTCCACAGCACCTGGGAGGTGAGCAGGTCAATGTCGAACACACCGATCTTGCCGGCCTCCTGCGCCAGCTCCAGCCGGTCTTTGGCCTGCTGCATGGCGATCTCGGCCCGGCGCTGCTCGCTGACGTCCTCGATCACCCAGAGGGATGCGTTCTTGAACCCCTCCATTTGCACGCTGCGTCCTGCCATGCGTGCCTCAAAGCTGTGGCCATCCAGGCGAAACAGCGTCGACACCTGCCGCACGGCGCCCCCGGCGTTCAGCACGGGACCGACCTGGCCGTAGAACTGCCTTGCGCGATCCTCCCCACCCAGCAACACCCCGACGTCCAGCCCCAGCAGCTCGGACGCCGTGCTGCCCATCAGCTCCACAAACGCCGGGTTGAACTGCCGGAACTTCCCGTCCCCCACCAGCGCAATGGGGGGCGCGTTGTCAAAGATGGCAGTCTGCTGCTCCAGCAGCTCGTTGAGCAGACGCTCACGCCGCTCCAGCTCCTTCTGTGCCTGGATACGCCCCGAGGCGTCTTCATGCAGGCCGACGATGGCAATGCGCTTGCCACGCTCGTCAAACACGGGCGAGAGCGTGGCCTCGTCGTGGTAGAGGCTTCCGTCCTTGCGGCGGTTGACAAACTGCCCTTGCCACGAGCGGCCCGAAAGCAGCGTGGACCACATCTCCTGGTAGGTCTGCGCCGGGGTCTGGCCACTGGACACCACCGACGGCTTCTTGCCGCGCACCTCTTGCAGTGTGTAGCCGGAGTTGCGCTCGTACTGCGGATTGACCCAGTCGATGCGCCCGTCCCCATCGGTGATGACCACCGAGACCGGGCTGCTCCCCAGCGCAGCGCCCAATACCCTGAAGCGCTCCAGCGCAGCGCTCACCCGCGCCCGGCTGCGCAGCAGCTCCAGAAGCAGCAGCCCCAGCAGGCTCAGCAGCACGAAGGCAGCCCCTCCCACCTTCAGGCGCTCAGCCCCCGTCATCAGGGTGCTCACGTCATCCAGCATCGCCAGCTGCCACTGGCCGCCGGGGTCGCTCCAATCGACCTGGCGGCGCTCCACTGCGTAGTTCACCCCGTCGATGACAACCTCGCCCGCATCCGGCGCGAAGGGCAGAGAAGAAGCCAGGCCCTTGTCGAAGTGGTTGCCAAACTGGCGCGAAGCGCGGATCGAATCAATGCGCGCCTGCGTGAGCGGCGGCGCCACCGCAAACAGCCACTCGGGCCGCGTCGATGCGAACACCACGCCTTGCGGAGACAACAGCACCGTGGGCAACTGGGTGCTCTTGAGCACCTCGTCAAACAACTCGAACCCCACCTTGAACATCACCACACCGATGATGGAGCTGGAAGGCGTGTCGTTTTCATACAGCGGCGCGGCGTAATAGAGGCCACGCTCCTGCGAGTTGCTGCCAATGGCGGCATACACGCTGATGGCGCCCTTGATGGCCTGCTGAAAATACGGACGAAACGCCAGGTTGATGCCGGTGGATCGGCCCCCCGGCGTCTCGTGCGCCACCACCGTGCCATCGGCCGCCATGACATACACGCCGTTGACCAGAAACCGCCCCCGGGCCACCCCCAGCCGCGCCAGGGCTTCAGGGTCGTCCGGTGCCAGCTGCCCCAGGGCCATGGCCTTGAGCAGCGGCTCGCTCAGGCCCAGCAACGACACCGCGCCCAGCATGCCGCCACCCGTGATCCGGGCCTGCAGCGTGTCCACCGTCTGCTGCAGCAGCTTGGCGCGCTCGTCAGCACGTTGGGCGCCTTGCCAGTGCATGGCCCCCAGCACCACCAGCCAGGCCCCCACCAGTGCCGCAGCCACCACCAGCGCCAGACCGCGCACGCCCGGGGCATTGCGGTCCAGCACCTTGTCCAGAAATCCGCCCACGCCCTCACCCACCCGCGTCACGCGGAACCTCCGTCCAAGCCCTGGCCAACCAGCGAGCGGCTCTTACCGAGCGGGATACAGCAAGGCATCAATGTCCCCCACCGGCCCGGGCCGCCCAAACAGATACCCCTGAAATCCCTCACACCCATGCAGCCTCAGGAAACTCAGCTGCCCCGTCGTCTCCACCCCCTCGGCCACCACCTCCAGGTCCAGGCTCTTGGCCAGCGCCAGGATGGTCCGCACAATCGCCGCGTCGTTGGGGTCCGTCAGCACGTCCCGCACAAAGCTCTGGTCGATCTTGACCTGGTCCAGGGGCAATCTCTTGAGGTAGGACAGGGAGGAGTAGCCGGTGCCGAAGTCATCCAGCGCAAAGCCCACGCCTTCGCTCTTGAGCTGCACCATGCGTGCGATGGTGTCTTCGATGTCTCCCAGCAGCAGGCTTTCGGTGAGTTCGAGCTTGAGTTTGCGGGGGTCTGCGTGGTGGTTCTTGAGGGTCTGCAGCACTTCGGCCACGAAGCCCGGTTGCCTGAACTGCCGGGCGCTGACGTTGACCGAGATGGACAGGTGGGCGGTGGCTTCGTGCTGGCCCCAGCGCTGCAGTTGTTCGCAGGCGGTTTGCAGCACGTATTGGCCTAAAGGGAGGATCAGGCCGGTCTGTTCGGCCAGGGGGATGAAGTCGCCGGGGCTGATCATTCCGCGCTGGGGGTGGCGCCAGCGCACCAGGGCTTCTGCGCCCATGAGCTGGGACTGGTGGTCCACGACGGGCTGGTAGTGCACCAGCAGTTCGCCCCGGGCCAAGCCCTGGCGCAGGTCGGCCTCCAGGTTGGAGCGGGCGTTGACGGCCGCTTGCATGTCCGGGTCGAAGAAGCGCTGGGTGTTGCGCCCTGCCGCTTTGGCCTGGTACATGGCCAGGTCGGCGCGTTTGAGGAGTTCGTCCACCGTGAGGCGTTCGTCGCCAAAGAGGGTGATGCCGATACTGGGGGTGCTGTAGTGCTGGGCGCCGTCGAGTTCGAAGGGCTGGTTCAGGCTGGCCAGGAGTTTCTCGGCCACGGTTTCTGCCTGGGTGGCGGCGTCTTGCAGGTCGGGGGCCAGGGCTTCGAGCATGACGACGAATTCGTCGCCGCCAAAGCGGGCTACGGTGTCGGCTTCGCGCACGCTGCCCACCAGGCGGGTGGCGACCTGGGACAGGAGCTGGTCGCCCATGTCGTGGCCCAGGGTGTCGTTGAGGTCTTTGAAGTTATCGAGGTCGATGAACAGCAGGGCGCCGAGGTTCTTGGTGCGCTGGCAGGCGGCGATGGAGCGCTGCAGGCGGTCCAGCAGCAGGCGGCGGTTGGGCAGGCCTGTGAGGGCGTCGAAGAAGGCCAGGCGCTCGATTTCTTGTTCTGCGCGCTTGCGGTCCGTGATGTCCATGGTGAAGCCATGGGACACCACCGAGCCATCGGGCTCGCGGTGCGGAATGGCATTGGTCATGTGCCAGCGCACGCTGCCGTCGGGCATGCGCACACGGTACTCACACTGCCAGGGCACCAGCCTGCGCACCGACGTGATCGCCGAGCGCTGCACCTGTGGTAGGTCTTCGGGCAACACCCGGAGCATGAGCACGCCGTGGTCGGCGGTCACCTGGCTCGGCTCCACGCCCATGAAGTCACGCACTGCATCGCTGATGTACTGCACGCTGGTGCCGCCATCAGCATGCAGTCGGTACTCGTAGATAAAGCCCGGGATGCGGCTGGCAATGCGCTGGATGAACAGCAGCTGCTCGCGCAGCTGTTCGGCCGCGCGGTGTTCGTCCGTCACGTCCTGCACCACGCCCATCACCACCTGCACCCCGTCGCGTGGCAACGTGCGCTGCACGCGCGACCGCATCCACCGCACTTCGCCATCGGGCCGGCGCCAGCGGTATTCCACATCCAGGCCGGCACCTGGCATGCGGGCCTTGTCGAACACATGGCGGTCCTCGGGCAGGATGCCGCTCACGGCGCGCTCGGGGTCCACCCATTCCTGCTGTTCGAAGCCAGCGATGTCGCACAGGCCGGGCGACCACAGCAGCACCGTTTCGCCCGGGTCTTCGATGCGGCGCCAATGGCCCGTGCGGGCCAGGCTCTCCATGGTGTTGAAGACCTCGGTCTGTTCGCGCAGTTCGCGGCGCACTTCTTCCAGGGCACGTTCGGACGCTGCCAGCGCGGCACGCAGGGTTTCGGCCTCGGTGGCATCGCGCACAGTGACCACGATGCAGTCGCTGGTCACACGGCGGGCTGACAGATCCCAGGCCAGCAGCAGCCGACCGGGCTCGCGCACCACCTGGCGGCATTCGAGCGGCGCACCCACGCGGGCCACGCCTTGCAGTTGGTCCATGAGGGGGGTGCCCGCCAGCAGGTCAAACACCTCGCAGGCATCCGCTCCGGGGTTGCGCACCGCCCCCAGGCCGGGCATGCGGCGTGCGGCAGCGTTGGCAGCCAGCAGCAGCAGACGGCCGTGCTGCAACCGGAACTCCATCAAGGCCACCGGAACGGCATCGACCAGCGCCTGCAGACGCGCCTGCGCCATCGGCTCTATGTGGCCATCGCCAACGGGGGCAAGGAGATCGGTCAACAGTTCGGACGAGATCACGGTCGCTCTGAAACCTTTGAAGCCTGCGGTGGGTAGGAATCCCGCCTGCGCAAGGCGGGGCCGAGGGTCACAGCCAATGTGCCAGCATACAGGCAAGAGTATGTCAAAACGTAACGAACAATAAAAACCTGCTGCATTTGCCCAAGGGAAAACCCGGCCCCCTTCGTGCAGCACGGCGATGACCGTATCCGCCTGGGCCAACGGGCTCCGCCCCCTGCCGCATGCAGTGCAGGCCCGTGGAGCGAACTGCTACAGTCCACGCCTCATTTCTCGGCCCCCAGCATGTCCGACACGCTCGAACACCACACCCCCATGATGCAGCAGTACCTCGCCCTCAAGGCCGGGTACCCTGAAACGCTCCTGTTCTACCGCATGGGCGACTTCTACGAGGTCTTCTGGCAAGACGCCGAGAAGGCCGCGCGGCTGCTCGACATCACGCTCACGCAGCGCGGCCAGTCGGGCGGTCAGCCGGTGGTGATGGCGGGGGTGCCCTTCCATGCACTGGAGAACTACCTGGCGCGCCTGATCAAGATGGGCGAGTCGGTCGCCATTGCCGAGCAGGTGGGCGAGGTGGGCGCCAGCAAGGGCCCCGTGGAGCGCAAGGTGGTGCGCGTGGTCACGCCCGGCACGCTGACCGACACGGAGCTGCTGTCCGACAAATCCGAATCGCTGCTGATGGCCGTGCACCAGGCGCCGCGTGCGCGCTGTGGACTGGCCTGGCTGAGCGTGACGCAGGGCCGCGTCTTCCTGGCCGAATGTGCGCAGGACGAACTGGGCGCCTGGCTGGCGCGCGTGGCGCCCAGCGAGCTGATCTACAGCGCGGGCGTGACAGAGCGCTTTGAGCAACAGCTGCAGGTGCTGCGCCAGGGCGGCGCCTTCACCTGCCCCATGAGCCCCCGCCCCGACTGGCAATTCGACAGCGCCTTGGGCGAACGCAAGCTGCTCGAAAACCTGGGCGCCGCCAGCCTGCAGGCCTGGGGCGCGCAAGACCTGGGCGAATCGCACGCCGCCGCCGCCGGGCTGCTGACCTATGCCGAGCACACGCAGGGCCGCACCCTCACCCACGTGCACAGCGTGCAGGTGCAGCGCAACGACGACCTCATCGACCTGCCCGCCACCACGCGCCGCAACCTGGAACTCGTCAAAACCCTGCGCGGCGACGATGCGCCCACGCTGTTTTCGCTGCTCGACACCTGCATGACCGGCATGGGCAGCCGCCTGCTCAAGACCTGGCTGTTGGAGCCGCGCCGCGACCGCGCCGAGGCGCGCCAGCGCCTGTCGGCCACCACCGCGCTGCGCGGTGCGGGCGGCGCCGGTGGCGGCAGCGGCCCCTGGGCCTTGCTGCGCGGCGAACTCAAAGGGGTGAGCGATGTGGAGCGCATCACCGCCCGCATCGCCTTGCGCCAGGTGCGCCCGCGCGAATTGGTGGGCCTGGGCAAAACGCTACAAAAAGCAGAGCTGCTCGCGCTGAATGGACAAGCGCTGGAGCCCTATTTGATTCAAATCTTCGGCCACCTGCAGCCGCCCGAGGGCTGCACCGACCTGCTGCAGGCCGCCATCGCCGAAGAGCCCGCCGCCCTGGTGCGCGACGGCGGTGTGATCGCCAACGGCTTTGACACCGAGCTGGACGAGTTGCGCGCCATCCAGACCAACTGCGATGCCTTTCTGCTGGATCTGGAAACCCGCGAGAAGGCGCGCACCGGCATCCCCAACCTGCGCGTGCAATTCAACAAGGTGCACGGCTTCTATATTGAAGTGACCGGCAGCCACCTCGACCGTGTACCCGACGACTACCGCCGCCGCCAGACGCTGAAGAACGCCGAGCGCTTCATCACACCCGAGCTGAAAACCTTCGAGGACAAGGCCCTGTCGGCCAACGAGCGTGCCCTGGCCCGCGAGAAGTGGCTGTACGAACAGATCCTCGACCAGCTCCAACCCCACGTGCCCGCCCTCACCCGCCTGGCCCAGGCGCTGGCCACGCTGGATGTGCTGTGCACACTGGCCGAACGCTCGCTCACGCTGAACTGGTGCGCGCCGCAGTTCGTGCCCGAGCCCTGCATCGAGATCGAAGGCGGCCGCCACCCCGTGGTCGAAGCCCGTCTGGCTGAGACATCCAGCGGCAGCTTCATCGCCAACCACACGCGCCTGAACGCCAACACGCGCATGCAGGTCATCACCGGCCCCAACATGGGCGGTAAATCAACCTACATGCGCCAGGTCGCGCTGATCGTGCTGCTGGCCAGCATGGGCAGCCACGTGCCCGCCGCCAGTTGCCGCCTGGGGCCCATCGACGCCATCCACACCCGCATCGGCGCGGCGGACGACCTGGCCAATGCGCAATCGACCTTCATGCTGGAGATGACCGAGGCCGCGCAGATATTGCACGCCGCCACGCCCCACAGCCTGGTGCTGATGGACGAGATCGGCCGGGGCACCAGCACGTTCGACGGCCTGGCGCTGGCCAGCGGCATTGCCACGCACCTGCACGACAAGACCCGCGCCTTCACGCTGTTTGCCACGCACTATTTCGAGCTGACGGAGCTGCCCGCCAAGGCGCGCCACGCGATCAACATGCATGTGAGCGCCACCGAGAGCGGCACCGACATCGTCTTCCTGCACGAGATCCAACCCGGCCCGGCCAGCCGCAGTTACGGCATTCAGGTGGCCAAGCTGGCGGGCATGCCCTCGCCCGTGCTGCACCACGCAAGGCATGCGCTGGCGGCGCTGGAAGAGCGGGCAGGCGAAGATGAATTGCAGGTGGACCTGTTCGCTGCGCCCGAGGTGCCTGAGAGTGCGGGCGCCAGCCCGCTGGAAGCTGCGCTCGCAGGCATCAATCCGGATGCACTGAGCCCGCGTGAAGCACTGGATGCGCTTTACCAGCTCAAGAAGATGGTGGGCTGACGCAGTCACGCACCCCAGCGGGTAGCACTCGCCACCAACGCGAGCCCCGCCACCTGCCCGGCTTAAAGATCCTGCGCCACCGGCGCCAGCTGCCCTAGCATGAAGGTGATGAATGGCGGCACACAGGGCAGGTGCCCGGCCACCGGTTGTGCGCGGCATTCAGTCAGGCTGACCAGATCGCCCGCGCCGCGACTTTGCATCGCGCGCACGGTGCTGACCGAGCTGGCGTAGGGCACGGTGCGGTCATCGCGGCCGTGGTACAGGCGCACTGGCACATTGGGTTTCCAGTCGTAGACGTTGCTGGCGCTGGCCAGGGCCAACACGTCGTCGGCCAGGAAGTGGTCGATGAAACGTGTGTCGTAGGCCACATCGGCATCGCCCGGGATCAGCGCGCGCAGCAGCAGGCGGCGCACCTCACGCTGCACGCTGCCGCCCAGGTAGCGCAGGAAGCCCGGGTTGATGAGCGCGCCGATCACCGGCTGTTCTTGCCGCACCAGGTCCACCAGGCCATCCATGGTGGTCTGCACGTTGTAAGGCCCCGCGCCCGGCACCACCATGCGCAGCTGTTGCAGGTGGGGCGAAGCGCTTGCTTGCAGCGCGCGGTGTGTGGCCATGGTGACGTAGCCGCCTTCGGAGTAGCCGGTCAGAAAGAGCTGCCCGTTGTCCGCCACGTTGGCCTGGCCGCGCCAGGTGCGGGTGGCGGTCAGAAAATCCACCGTGGCGGCTGCGGACGGCGCCGCCAGCAGGTAGGGGTGGGGCGTGCCCTTGGAAGCGCCAAAGCCCACGTAGTCGGGCGCGAGCACGATATAGCCCAGCGATGCGAGCACCACCGCCACCTCGGACGCAACCGCGTTGTTGCTGGGCGCCTCGGCATCGCGAAAGAGGGTGCCATGCTGGTAACTGAGCACCGGGCTTTTGGCGCCCGCTGGCTTTTGCGGAACGCTGACCAGCCCCGAGGCGCGCACCTCTTTGCTGTCGGCATCGGTGGTGAGGTACTCGATCCGGTAAGAAGTGACGCTGTAGCGCGGCACCACGTCCTGGGCCAGCGACTCCTTGGCGGCCAGCGCTGCAGCGATATCAGCGGCCAGCACGGTGCCAACCAAGGCGGCGGATTCGAGCTGGCCGGAACGCGCCGGTGCGGGAGGTGGCTCCGGAGGGTTGCCGCCATCGCCGGGGTCTTGCGCGCTGCCCCCGCCACAGGCCGCCAGCAATGCCACCAAGGCCAGCGCGCAGGCGCGGCGGGTTCCAGACAAAATCAGTGGGTTCAACACGGCAAGGCCCCTCCAAGTGAAGCGGCGGATGATAGGAGCGACGGGCACACACTGCCTGACCCGTAAGCAATAGCCCTTTACCCCCGGGGCGGCAGTTGCCTTGGCTGCCGCCGGGACTTCGGGTGAACGCAAAAGGTTGGGACCTGCCAATTCTTGAGTAAAAATGGCCTCCAGCGCTTGTCCACCAAGCGTTGGTTGCTATCAATACAGGATACCGGCTACGGCGCACGCGATTGCTGGACCGCACTCTGCCCAGGGGTGCCTTCCCACGCCGGACTAAACTCGCGGGTTCCCCTCTTACAACGACCCCACTTCTTCCATGACGTATTGCGTCGCCATCAAACTCAACGCCGGGCTGGTTTTCCTGTCCGATTCGCGCACCAATGCCGGCCTGGACCAGATCAGCTCTTTCCGCAAGATGATGGTCTATGAGAAGGCGGGCGACCGCTTCATGGTGCTGCTGTCGGCAGGCAACCTGTCCATTTCACAGTCGGTGCGCGAGATCCTGCAGACCGAGCAGCTCAAGGACGGTGACTCGGGCGAGACGATCTCGATCTGGAACGCCAAGAGCATGTTCGACGCGGCCCGCGTGCTCGGTGCTGCGGTGCGCCATGTGCACGAACGCGACGGCGCAGCGCTCAAGCGCTCGGGCGTGGACTTCAATGTGTCCATGGTGTTCGGCGGCCAGATCAAGGGTGAAGGCATGCGCCTGTTCCAGGTGTATTCGGCCGGCAACTTCATCGAGGCCACGTCCGAGACACCGTACTTCCAGGTCGGCGAATCCAAATACGGCAAGCCCGTGCTCGACCGGGTGCTCACCCCCGAAACCCCGCTGGACGAAGCCGCCAAGTGCGCGCTGGTGTCCATGGACAGCACGCTCAAGTCCAACCTGTCGGTGGGCCTGCCACTGGACCTGGTGGTGTACGAGGCCGACAGCTTCTCGACCTCCAAGGTGGTCTGCATCGACGAGAACAACCCCTACTTCCGCATGCTGCACGACAGCTGGGGCCAGAAGCTGCGCCAGGTGTTCGACAGCATCGAAGACCCGGCCTGGGGGGGTGGCGCCACCACCGTGCCCATCATGGTGAACCCGGCCCGCAGCAAGCCGCTCAAGAAGATCACCAACCACACCGACAAGCTCATCTGATTTCTCTGACGGCGGGGTTCGCCCTGCCCCGCCGGTATCCCCATGCTCCCCATCGTTTTCTCGCACGCCAACAGCTTCCCGGCCAGCACGTACCGCGTGCTCTTCCAGCACCTCAAGGCCCGGGGGATTGAAGTCAGCGCGGTGGAACGCTACGGCCACGACCCCAAGTACCCGGTGACCAACAACTGGCCCCATCTGGTGCAGCAGTTAGCGGACTTCGCCACGCCGCAGGTGGAGCGCCTGGGCCAGCCTGTATTTCTGGTGGGGCATTCGCTGGGCGGTTTTCTGAGCGTGATGGCCGCCGCCCGCCACCCCCACCTGGTACGCGGTGTGCTGTTGATCGATTCGCCCCTGCTGGGCGGATGGAAGGCCAACGCGGTCGATGTGGCCAAGCGCACGCAGGTCGTGGGCTCCATCTCGCCGGGCAAGGTTAGTCGGCAGCGGCGCTTCAGCTGGGCCAGCAACGAAGAGGCGCTGGAACACTTTCGCAAGAAAAAGGCCTTTGCGCACTGGGACCCCGAAGTGCTGGGCGACTACATCACCCACGGCCTGGTGGACCACGATGGCAAGCGCGTGCTGGGCTTTGACCGCGCGGTGGAAACCGCCATCTACAACACGCTGCCGCACAACCTGGGACGGCTGCTCAGCACCCACCCCCTGCAGTGCCCGGCCGCCTTCATCGGCGGGCGCGACTCGGACGAGATGCGGCAGGTGGGCATGGCGATGACGCTGCGCATCACCCAGGGCCGCACCATGATGCTGGACGGCAGCCACCTGTTTCCGATGGAGCAACCCATGGCCACGGCGGCGGCCATTGAGGCGGCGCTGCTCAATCTGGCGGCGCTGAACCCGGTCAAGCACTGACGACCCACCCGCAGTGTTGGGGGGCTGCGGGGTTTGGGGCGGCATAGCACCCAATACCTCCTGCAATGCCCCGAATAGCGCCGAAAAGCCCCGCCAAGACGGCCTTCGATCAGGGCAAACAAGGTTCGCCCGGAGTGGAGCAATCCCCTACACTGGGGGAGTTGTTACAGTGTGATACACCCCCATGCCCACCCTGCCTCACTTTGCCTCGCGATTGCCTGTGCTCAGCTATGTGCTGCTGGCCGTCTATCTGGTCATCCTCGCAGTCCGCACCCACAACGACACCACCATTGCCCTGGTGATTGCCTCGGTCGTGATGTTTGCCTGCTGCTGGGCCAGTGCCACCCATTTGCTGGGCGCGCGGCCAGCGCTGCAGTTTGTGCTGATTGCCGTGAGTTTTGGCTGGTTTGCCGAGCAGATGGGCTCCTCGCGCGGCTGGTTCTTTGGCCAGTACACCTACACCGACGTGCTGGGTCCCCGTCTGGGAGACGTGCCCCTGGTCATCCCGCTGATGTGGTTTTCGCTGACCTATGCGGGGTATGTGATCTGCAACCTCATCGTCTGGCAAAGCGCGGTGGACGGCGCGCGGGGCCTGGGCAATGCCGCCATGCTGTCATTTCTGGCAGCGATGATCGTCACGGCGTTTGATCTGGGCGCCGACCCTTACATGGTGTACACCCTCAAGGCCTGGATCATGACCAAGACCGATGGCGCATGGTTTGGGGAGACGGTGCAGGGGTTTTTTGGCTGGGTGTTCGTGTCCTTCGTCATCATCTTCGGTTTTCGCATGTCGGTTCGCAAACAGGCCCTGCAGCCATCCAGCCCGTTCTTGCGCCACCATGCCCTGGTTCCGCTGGCACTGTATGGGAGCAATATGGTGTTTCAGATGATCCTGGGCAATCCGGTGGAAATCCGCTCCATTGCGCCGTTTGCGATGGGCATCCCCTTGTTGTGCGCGCTGGCCGGGTACCAGCGCTGGGCAGCCCCCGCAAAGGCCAGCGTATGAACCAGAACACGTCACACTCCAACACCATCTCGGACGCCGAACTGGCGGGTATGCAGCACCACGCCGACCCCCTGGCCGACCAGACCATCGCCGAAATCCTGGGCGACTGGCCCGCAGGGGACGTCGCGGTGGATGCGCCGCAATGGGCACGCATCGACACCGTGAACCGCCTGTTCGGCCAATGGACGGACAACAAGAGCCTGGTGGGCTGGACCGCCCAAGGTGACGGGGTGGATGCAGCCATGGCCCGGGCACTGAACCACTACGTGCAGACCGCGCAAGCGCTGCCGTCCTGGGCCGATGCGAAAAAGATCGAGCGTGCCGAGAAGCTGTTCATGGAGCATGGGGCGCTGTCGTGCATCCTGCTGTTTTGCGCCAGCCTGCCCGAGTGTTATGTGATCCCCGACCTCTCCAGCGTGCTGCACACCTCGGGCCAGCTGGAGCAGAACGCCGAGTACCGCATCCGGTCAACGGCGGCGATGATCTTCCCCGTGATGCTGCACGGTGGCCTCAGCCAGCGCGGCGCGGGCGTGGCGCAGGTGCTCAAGGTGCGGCTGATCCACGCCACCATCCGCAACCTGATCCTGCACGGCAGCCCGCAAAGTGCCGTCAAACAGCTGCTGGCCGGGGGCAGCGGGCAGGTGGCACCACAAGCCCTGCCCAGCGGGGGCGGGCGTCAGGCCATGTTCCAGACGCTGTACGCCCGCGGCTGGAACCTGAAAGGCGATGGACTGCCCTGCAACCAGGAAGAGCTGGCCTACACCTTGCTAACGTTTGGCTATGTGTTTTTGCGCAGCTTGCGCCGCTTGGGGCTGAGGTTGCGCACGGCCGACGAAGAGGCCTACCTGCACGCCTGGAACGTGGTGGGCCACATCCTGGGCATCGACCGGGCCTTGATGGTGGACACCATGGATCAGGGCCAGGCCCTGATGGCGCGCATGCAGGCCCGGGGCCGCGCCGAACCCGTCACACCGGACCCCCGCCCTGCCCTGGGCTGGGCCTTGATGCAGACCATGGAGAACTCGCTGCCCTGGAACATTGTGAAACCCTTTCCCGAACTCATGACCCGCTACCTGTGCGGGCGCGACACAGCCAGCGACCTGGGCCTGACCCAGCCTGTGCCGTGGCCATCGGCGCTGGTGTTCTGGGGGGTGTTGCTGCTCGCCCGTGCCATCGACACCGTGCTGCGCCTGGTGCTGCCCCGGTTCTCGATCGTGAGGACACTCACGCGCATCCTGGGCTACCACTTCATGAGCCGCGTGCTGATGAGCCAGACCCGCCCCCTCCAACTGCCCACCGAGTTGCTCAACCAGGTGGACGAGGTGGTGCACAGCTGGAGCGATGACCCCCACGCGCCGGGCTGGATCAACCGGATCGAAGACCGGCTGACGACGCGCGGCAGCTGGAGCGCGGGCCTGGCCGGCCAGGCCCCTGCCGCACAATCCGCCCAGGCGCAGCAACCCACATAGCCGTTGTTCCCACGCCAATGTCCCCGCTGGTCTGCGCCCTCATGACGATCACCCGGCTTGGTCGTGCGCGCTGCGGCGTGGCGTCCAGCCTGCTTTGGCTGCTCGTCCTCATGGCTCTGCCTGCGGGCGTACAGGCGAACGCGCCTCTGGTGCTGACGCAGGATCGGCCGCAGATGAATGCCTGGGAAGCCATCACGCTCAAGGCCGATCCCACGTACCAGCTTTCGGTGCAGGACATGCTGGAACGCCTGGATGAGTTCGAGGCGCCTGCCCGGCGCGGTGGCTCGCTGGGTGTGCACAAGGCAGCCATGTGGCTGCACATTCCCATCGTCGCGCCCAAGACACCGCTCGCCCCCTGGATGGTGGATATCGGCTACAGCTCGCTGCAGGCCGAGATTTACCTGACCAGTGGCGGCCGAGTGCTCCAGCAGATTCGCACCAGCCAGCGTGATCAGATGCAGCTATCCAGCCGCACGCCAGCGATGGCATTCGACCTGCAGGCCGGACAGGCTTACGACCTGCTGATACGGGTGCAAGCCACCGGACCACTGATCCTGCCCATCACGGTCGGCGAAATGCCCTACCAGATGCACCAGGCCCTGCGCGAGCAGATGTTGCAGGGTCTGCTCAACGGGCTGGCGTTGTGCCTGCTGGCGTACAGCCTGATCCAGTGGTTCACGCAGCGCGAGCACTTGTTCGGCTTTTATGCACTGGTGGTGCTGGGCAGCGCGGGTTTTTCGCTGCAGTTCTTCGGCATTGGCGACCAGTTTTTATGGCCGGGCAATCTGTGGATGAGCCGGTATGCAGGACTGGCCGCTGGGTTGATTGCCCTGGCGGGCTCGTTCCTGTTCCTGAGTGCCGCACTGGCAGACAACCCGCAAAGCCGGTACGCACGCGCCATGCGCGCAGGTGCAGCGATCACAGCAGTGGTCTGCGTTGCCGTCACGCTGGGCTGGCTGAGCATCCCCATCGCCATCGCCTTCATGAGTCTGGTAGGCCCCCTGCCTTCTCTTATCAGCGTGCCTGCTGCCATCACGCGGGTGCGGCAAAAAGACCCCATCGGCACCACCCTGCTGGCGGCCTGGATCGCCTACGGTATGGCTGCCGCACTCATGGTGTGCCTGGTGCAGGGCTGGGTGCCCGCGAACTTCTGGACGCTGCACTCATTCCAGTTCGGCGCCACGCTGGACATGCTGCTGTTCTTGCGCGTCATGGGGCTGCGCGCCAGAGCCATGCGGATGAAAGCACAGGAGGCGCTGCGCGAGCGCGACATCATGCATTCGCTGGCGCACAGCGACCCACTGACAGGTCTGAGCAACCGGCGTGGGCTGCAGCATGCGCTGCAACTTGCGCTGTCTTCCAGCTCACCAAGCCATCTGGTCGCGGTGTATCTGATCGATCTGGACGGGTTCAAGCCCATCAATGACTCACATGGCCACGATGTGGGCGACGACCTGCTGGTGGCTGTGGGCCAGCGGCTGCAAGCCAGTGTCCGCCAGCAGACCGACCTGGTAGCAAGGCTGGGCGGGGATGAATTCATCGTCATGGCCTGCCATCTCGAAAGTCCGCACCATGCCGAAGAGCTGGGCCGATCCCTGCTGCACGCTTTCGATGCGCCGTTCTCCCTGGGCGACCTGAACCTGAAGGTGGGACTGACCATCGGCTATGCCCTGGCCCCCCTGGACAGCGACGACTCCCATGGGTTGATCCGTCTTGCCGATGCAGCCATGTATGCCGGCAAGCAAGGGGGCAAAAGCTCCATCCTGCGCAACAGTGGCGAACTGGCGCTTGCGCCATGAAACAGGCCTCCTGCACCGTGGTGCCCTGCCTATACTGAACCAGCCCGACCATGCCCCGCCGTCACCCCATGCCGAACCGGCCCCGGCCCCACCACCTCCCTTGGCTGGCTTTGCTCTGGGCGTTGATGGTATGCCCCTGGGCGTGGGCAGGTAACTCCCCCTTGCTGCTGAACGACGAGCAGGGAGCCATCGATGCATGGTCCGCCGTCACGCTACTGAGCGATCCCAGCCTTCAGCTTTCAGTGGAAGATGTACTGGCGCAGTCCGATAAGTTCACCCCGCCCCCCAGCGTGGGCGCCACGTTGGGGGTGAGGCCCGATGCAGTCTGGCTGCGCATCCCGTTCGAAGTGGCCTCGACGTCTGACGCCCAGTGGATCCTGGATGTCAACCACTCCGACCTGAACCACATCGGCGTCTACCTCACGACCAGCGGCTATGTGGTCCAGCAAGCAACCCTGGGCAGCCTGCACCCTTACGCGCACCGTCCATTGCAAAGCCGATCCCACGCGCTCACGCTGAATCTGAGGCCCGGGTTGCAGTACGAACTGTTGGTGCGCATCCAGACCCGGGGGGCGATGATCCTGCCAATCTCGTTCTACAAGCCTGCAGCCATGCTCAGCAAGGCGGTCAACGAGCAAATGCTGCAGGGCGTATTGACCGGGCTGGCCCTGTGCCTGCTTGTGTACAGCGTGGGCCAGTGGCTGAGCCTGCGCGAGCCACTGTTCATCTATTACGCACTGCTCACATCCGGCAGCCTGCTGTTTTCGATGCACCTGTTCGGCGTGGGTCGGCAGTTCCTCTGGAGCGACAGCCTCTGGCATGAAGTCCACATGGGAGGGCTCTCTGCCTTGCTCGCCACCTGTGGTTCGTTCCTCTTCATCGGACAGGCCCTGTCGGAGCCAGACTCCAACAAACGCTTTCTGCGCTTCATGCGCTGTGGAGCGGCACTGTGTGTGCTCCTTGCACTGGCATACGGACTGGATGCCATCTCCACCCGCGCCATTGCAGCCATTGTGAGCATCCTGGGCCTTGTACCCGCCCTGATGGGCATCCCCGGTGCGGCACGCCGTGCGATCCGGGGTGATGGGGTCGGCACCAGCCTGCTGCTGGCCTGGTTGGTCTACTTCATTGCGACCGCGATCGTCATCGGCGTCATCAACGGCTGGGTGCCGGTGAATTTCTGGACTTTGCATTCCTTCCAGTTTGGTGCAACGCTGGACATGCTGCTCTTCATGCGCGTGCTGGGCCTGCGCACCAAGGCATTGCGGCTGGAGGCGCTGGATGCCAACCGCGAGCGCGACGCGATGCACTCGCTGGCCCATACCGACCCCTTGACCGGCTTGCCCAATCGGCGTGGCCTGAGCATTGCCCTGGCCTCCGCCCTGCCCCACAGTGGCCCCAACAGCCTGCTGGCCGTGTACGTGATGGACCTCGATGGTTTCAAGCCCGTCAACGACCGGCACGGCCACGATGTGGGCGATGAACTGCTGATCGCCGTGACCCGGCGGCTGCAAGGCCATGTGCGCCAAAGTGACGTGGTAGCGCGCCTGGGCGGCGATGAATTTGTGGTGATGGCGGGCCACCTTGGCAGCAGCCAGCAAGCCCAGGAGCTGGGGCTCAAACTGCTGGAAGCTTTTCGCACCCCTTTCTCTCTGGGCGATCTACAGGTGGAAGTGGGATTGACCATCGGCTACGCGATTGCACCGGACGACAGCAACGACGCACTGGGCCTGCTGAAGCTGGCGGATGCGGCAATGTACAGCGGCAAGCAAGGAGGGAAATTCTGCCTTCGCCGCAACACCGGGGACCTGGCGCTGTCGTCGGCCTGAGCGCGACCAGTGCACACCGCACCCTGCGGCTGAGCCCCAAGGGCCATTCCGAACTGGTCAAACGGCGTGGCTTCCGTTAAACACGGGGCTTCGCGTTACCACCCAAGGATTGTTCACCATGGCCCATCGCAAAAGTCCCGCCCGCATTGCCAAAGACGCCCGCATTGCGCATTTTCAGTCGTTGGCTACACGCCAGGCCGCACCAAACGCACCGGGCGCAACCCTGACCTGGGACGCCGTGGCTGCGCTGGAGGCCAAGCTGGTGGGCCGCATCGTGCTGCCATTCAGCCCCGACTACAACGCTGCACGGCAAGAATCCAACCCCGCGTTTCAGGCTTATCCCGAGATCATCGTCTACTGCGCCTGCGAACACGATGTGCTCGAATGCCTTGCCGTGGCCCGCGCCTACAACGTGTGGGTGGCCGTGCGCTGCGGCGGGCACAGCACGGCAGGCTACTCCGTCAACAGCGGCATGGTGGTGGACCTGAGCGACCTGAAAGGCGTGGTGCTGGACCCACCCCGCGAACGCGTGCATGTGCTGCCGGGCACCGATTTCGACCATTTCAATGGCGCGATGAACCACACCGGCTGGCATGTGCCCACGGGAGCGTGCGGCAGCGTGTGCGTGGGGGGCTTCGTGCAGGGTGGCGGCTATGGCTACACATCGCGGGCCTTCGGCATCCAGAGCGATCTGGTGGAATCGTTCCGGGTGGCGCTTGCCAACGGCAGCATCGTCACGGCCAGCGCGCAGGAGAACCCCGGGCTCTACTGGGCCATGCGCGGTGGCACGGGCGGCAACTTTGGTGTGCTGCTGCAGGTCACCTACCGCATGCACCGGCTGGACCAGGTGTGGGCCTGGGCCATCAGCTGGGACGCCGCGCATGCCGCCGAAGTCCTGACGACGATGCAAGCCCACTACATGAAAACCGGCGCACCCGATGCCCTGGGCTACATGATGAACCTGGGCTACCAGAACAGTACGCCGGTCTACATGGTGCAAGGCATGTTCTGCGGCACGCGCGATGAGGGCATGAAGGCCATTGCACGCCTCATGGCGATACCGAGCGCACAGCTGCTGGTGGACAAGACGGGCACCTACCCCGACATGAACATCTGGCTGGAAGACCACCCCTACACCTTGCCAGACAACCTGCCCGACGGCGTGGCGGAAACCAAGGCCTGCGGCTACATCAGCACGCCGCTGTCAACAGCCGACTGGCAACGCATCATCGATTACTTCAAGACCTCGCCCAACCCCTGGTCGCTGGCTTATCTGGAACCCTATGGCGGCGCCATCAACCGCTATCCCGTGGCCGACAGCGCTTTCATCCACCGCCATGTGGATGCCGACCTCGTGGTGGACGTGTTCTGGACCAATGACACCGAGCGGGCCCAGATGGAAGCCTGGCTCGATGGGTTCATGAACCTGGTCAAACCCTTCCTGAACGGCCACGTGTACCAGAACTATCCCGACGCAAGCCTGCAGGACTTTGCCCAGGCCTATTGGGGCCCTGCATACCCGCAGCTTCAGCAGGTCAAGGCCCAGTACGACCCCGGGAACTTCTTCCACTTTCAGCAGAGCGTCCGGCTGCCCAGCCTGTAGAGGAGGCGCTGCAGGCCAGCCTCCCTGGAGCGGTAGACCACCGCTCAGGAACGGGCCGCTTCCGCGTAATGGAGCCGGCCTTTGCCCGCGCGTTTGGCCGAGTACATCGCCTGGTCGGCGCGGTTCATCAGGGCGTCGATATCCCCCTCCAGCGGGGGATACACGGCCACGCCAATGCTCGCGCCAATGAAAAGGTCACGCCCTTCCACAACCATGGGCTGGTGCAATGCCTCGATGATGCGGTGGCCGATGGTGTCGGTCACGTCGCGGGTGACATCTCGGTCGAGCATGACCAGGAATTCGTCGCCACCCAGGCGTGCCATGGTGTCGCCCGCACGCACCGTGCTGGCAATGCGCTGGGCCACAATGCGCAGCACTTCGTCACCGGCGCGATGGCCTTCGGCGTCGTTCACCCCCTTGAACCCATCGAGGTCGATGAACAGCAAGGCCACAGACCCGGCATTGCATCGCGCCTGCGTCAGGGACTGTTCCAGACGGCTCTGAAAAGCCGCCCGATTGAGCAGGCCCGTGAGTGAATCGTGGTTGGCCAAATAGTGCTGCTGGCGGGCGATCTGGATCTTGGCCGAGACATCCTGGACCAGCGCCATGATCGATGTGACCTGCCCCTGGGCGTCGGTCAGTGCGGAGTTGAACCACTCGCAATGCACTTCGCTACCGTCCTCCCGCACAAAGCAGGTCTCCGCGCGGTTCTGGGACTCCTGCCCCGACTGCAGGCGCTGTAGCGCACTCTGAAGCCCATCGTCCTGAAGTGAGGGATCCACAAGTTCCGTCAGCAACCGCCCCTCCAGCCCCGCCACCTGCAGCCAGCCCATGAGCTGCACAGCGCGCTGCGAACAGTGCAGGAGCCTGAGGTTATGGTCCATCTCCAGCACCGCAAGCGGGCTGTTTTCCATGTGCGAGGAAAGCCGCTGGTTGGCAGCGCGCAGCGCATTCATGGTGACCTGCAGTTCATGAACGTCGAGCGCCGTGGTGATGAAGCCGTCCACCAGCCCCTGCCGGTTGTGCCAGGGGGTCAGGCAGATGGTGCGCCATTCATCAATGCCATACGGTGTGCGCAGAAGGCGCTGGTACTGCACCCGCTCGCCCTGCAGCACACGCTCGACGAAGGGCATGAATCGGGCGCAGTCGCTCTCGCCATACACCTCGACCAGGGTTTTCCCCACCAACTGCTGGGGCACGGCGCCGAACCAGCGGGCGTATTCCTCGTTGACATAGATCATGACCAGACTGCGGTCGATCACGGCCATGGTGGCACCCGCGCTGCGGGTGATCAGATCCAGCAATTCAGCCTTGGACCAGGAATCCTGATGGAAGGCTGTGGGGGGCTGCGACAACTCAGGCTCGTCTTGCATCATGCGGCGATAGCCCCGGCGGGGAGATGGTCATCGACAGAGGGGGCGATCCAACGCTGCACCTCCTTCACGGTGGCCGCTTTGCATCGCCCTGCTACAGGTAACAGTGTGTCAGCACCAGCTTATCACTTTCGGCCGATATGAGCCCCTGTGCAGGCAACCCGGGCCTTTCGCAAAGGCCAGCCCTCGCGCGGTGTTGCACGCTAGTCCACTGAAACCGAGAAATCGGCTGTGCGCCGAGGTGGCAGCGGGTGCAGCGCAAGGCGCGGGCTTTGCCAAGGCTGGCCGCCTTGGCAAAGCCGCAACGCCACGATGCGCCTGCTGCCACCCCGGCCCGAAGGGTGAGGGCCTGGCAGGGCCGCCCTCGTCGTGCCGTGCTCGCCGGGTATGCAACCCGCCTGCGCCCGCCGCCTAGAGGGCGGCCCTGCCAGACCCTCACGCACAGCCGATTTCTCGGTTTCAGTGGACTAACGGCAGCAGCGGTATGCCAGGCCGACGGACACGGAATACCCTGTGGGCTCGACGGTGAGGGGGCTGCGGCGGGCGTCGCCCTTGAGCTGCGATACACGCGCCGCACCCAGAATCACCCAGTGGCGATTGATGGCCGACATGACTTCCACCCCGGCATCCACGCTGTACAGGCCTGCGCCCGGATCAAAGGCAGGCAAGGCCCCGGAACCACCCGCAGGCACACCAAAATGACCGCGCAGATAGGTGCGATCCCCAAAGCTCGCGCCTGCGCCGAAAGTGACTTTGGTCTGCTCGGTCACGGGCCAGGTATAGCCCACGCTGGTGGACAACTGCGCACCGCCGTCGCGCCCCAGAATGTCCTGCGAAAGCCCGGCGCCCACAGACCACCGTGGCGTCAGCGCATACCCAGCGCTCACCCGCGCGCGCAGCGTGGACCGGACCGAGGGCAACCCCACCAGGATCGGTGCATCCGAGCCGTCACGGCCTTTGTCGATGCGCAGCGAGGCGCTCAGGTTGAATTGATCTCCCTGCGCCAGCGTGGCACTGGCACCCGATTCGCGCGGACCCAGCCCATGCCCCATGAAGGCGCTGCCACGCGAGGTACTGAGCCTGAAGCGTCCATATTCGATGGCCCATGCGGGCCGCAAGCTGTTCTTGCGCCCATCACCGCCCGCGTAGTCCGGGCTGGAGCCCACGATGGCGCCCAGCGCGTAGTTGAACAACGGTTTGGGCGGCTCTTCGGCCGCAGGCGCATCCGCGGCGTGCGCCGCCGGCCAGGAGCACAGGCAAGCCAGCAACGAAGCACAAGAAACCAGGGGCGCAATGGGGGCAGAACGGCTCATGGGTGGATTATCAGTCCGCCCACTGCACCCATCCAGTCCATGCTGTCACCAGAACAACGATGCCAAACACGATGCGGTAGTACGCAAACGGTACAAAGCTATGGGTACTGATGTAGCGCAACAACCAGCGCACACACAGCCAGGCGCTCAGGAAAGAAAAGACCAGCCCGGTGACGAACATGGGCAGATCGGCCACCGACAGCAGCGCGCGCTCCTTGTACAGGCTGTACACCCCCGCGCCAATGAGCGTGGGAATGGCCAGAAAGAACGAAAAATCGGTGGCTGCCTTGCGCGACAGGCCCAGCAGCATGCCCCCGATGATGGTGGAGCCGCTGCGGCTGGTGCCCGGCACCATGGCGAGACACTGCACCAGGCCCACCTTGAGGGCGTCCAGCGGCGTCATGTCATCCACCGACTGGATGCGGGTGGCCGCAGGAGATCGGCGCTCTGCCCACAAAATGATGAAGCCCCCAATGATGAAGGTGCTGGCCACCACCACAGGGGTAAACAGATGGGCCTTGATGGCTTTGCCAAACAACAGGCCCAGCACCACAGCGGGCAAAAACCCGATGAGCACATTGAGTACAAACCGCTGCGCCTGCCGCTGCGTGGGCAAGGCCACCAGCGTGGCGCGGATCTTCTGCCAATACACCAGGATCACCGCAAAGATGGCACCGGTCTGGATGGCAATGTCAAACACCTTGGCCTTGGCGTCATCAAACCCCAGCAGAGAGCCCGCCAGGATCAGGTGTCCAGTGGAAGAAATGGGCAGGAACTCCGTCAGGCCTTCGACCACGCCCATGATGGCGGCCTTGACCAGCAATACAACGTCCACGCACACTCCTTGAGAAAAATTTGAATCAAATTAGGCTCTACCGCTTATCTATCAAGCGCTAGCAGCTATCAAAACAGGAGTATATGCCGAGCAGCCCCGCGCAGCCTTCAGGCGGGGGGCTGCCACGGCGCCTGCCACCCGCCCCCCAGCGCCTGCACCAGCGCCACCACGGCCAGCTGGCGGTTGACCTGCAGCTGCAGCAGGGCGCGCTGGGCAGACAGCGCTGACACTTGCGCGGTCACCACCTCGGTGTAGCCCACCTGGCCTTCGCGATAGCGGTTGAGCAGCTGCTGCGCCGTGCGTTCGGCGGCCAATACGGCCTCGCGCCGCAGGGGCTCCTGTTCTCGCAGGGTACGCAGCACGGTGAGCTGGTCTTCCACGCTCTGGAAGGCCGTCAGCACGGTCTGGCGGTAGACGGCCACACGGGCATCGCGTGCAGCCTGCGCCTCCTCCACGCGGGCGGCGGTGGCACCTGCATCAAACACAGTCTGTGCAATGGACAGCCCCAGCGACCACACAGTGCCCGACGCCTTGAACAGATCCGCCACGCTGCTGCCACCGCTGCCGAGGGTGGCGCCCAGGCTCAGGCTGGGAAAGTACGCCGCGCGCTGGATGCCGATCTGCGCGTTGGCAGCGGCCACGGCCCGCTCTGCCGACGCGATGTCGGGACGGCGCTGCAGCAGGGTTGAGGGGACGCCTGGTGGCACCTCGGGCACTTGGGCCACCCACGGCGCACTGGGCACGACAAAGTCGGAGGGCGCCTGCCCCGTCAGCACCGCCAGCGCGTGCTCGAACCGCGCCCGGTTCTGGCGCGCGGTGGCCAGGTCGGCCCGCGCGTTTGCCAGCTGAGTCTGCGCCTGCAGCACATCGGTCTGGGCCACCACTCCGGCGGAATAACGATTCCTGGCGATCTGCAGGCTGCGCTCGTAGCCCTCCACCGTGGCCTGCAGCAACCCGATTTCCGCATCAGCCTCGCGCAGCTGGAAATAGGCGGAGGCCAGGCTGCCCACGGCGGACAGGCGGGCAGATGCAAGGTCGGCCTCGCTGGCTTGCGCACTGGCCTGGGCATTGTTGACGCCGCTTTCGAGCCGCCCCCACAGGTCCGGGGCCCAGTCCACCCCCAACGAGGCTTGGGTCGTGGTGCCGGACCGGCTGGTGCCCTCGCCACCCGAAAGCGTGGCACCGCCCGACAGGCTGACGGAAGGCAGCAGCCCCGCGCGCTGCTGCCGCACCACGGCCTGCGCCTGGGCATAGGCAGCCACTGCTGCGGCAATGTTCTGGTTGGATAGCTGCACCTGCTCCGCCAGCCAGTTCAGCTCGGCGTCTCCGAACAGCTCCCACCAGGGTCCACGGTCCAGCGCGTCGGCAGGCGCGGCTGGCGCCCAGGTGGCGCCCGCCTCCTTGAACGTGGCCGGCACTGGCATCTCGGGGCGCTGGTACGGCGGAGTGACGGAGCAGGCAGATAGCAGCGTCAGCGCGAGCCCGAGGCTGGCCCAGCGTGCGGCGCGTACACCCGGTGCGAGGGGGATGATGGGACGGGTCATGGTGCGCAATCAGACAGCGGCACCGGGGGCTCCGGCGCGGCTCAGTTGTTGTTCGTTGGGTGCGGGCTTGCGCAGCTTGTCGAGCAGCACATAGACCACCGGCGTCGTCAGCAAGGTGAGCAACTGGCTCGCAATGAGCCCGCCGATGATCGCCACGCCCAGCGGCTGTCGCAGCTCCGAGCCCTGCCCGAAGCCGATAGCCAGCGGCAGTGCGCCCAGTGCAGCAGCCATCGTGGTCATCAGGATGGGGCGAAACCGCAGCAGGCAGGCTTCGCGCACGGCCTCCAGGGCCGTGAGCCCGCGCGCGCGCTCGGCGTCCAGCGCAAAGTCGATGATCATGATCGCGTTCTTCTTGACGATGCCGATCAGCAGGAACACGCCGATGAGCGCAATGATGGTGAACTGCATGTTGAACAGCAGCAGCGCCAGCACGGCGCCCACCCCCGCCGACGGCAGCGTGGTCAGCACCGTGATCGGGTGGATCAGGCTTTCATACAGAACACCCAGCACGATGTAGATCACCACGATGGCGGTGAGGATCAGGAACAGCTGTTGCCCCTGCGACTGCTGGGCGCTGAGCGCCGTGCCCTGGAAGCTGCCGCGCACGTTGGTGGGCATGGCAATGTCGGCCTCGGCCTGCTCGATGACCTGGCGCGCCTGCGCCAGCGAGGTTCCGGGGTCGATGTTGAACGAGATGGTAGTGGCCAGCTCGCCATCCTGGTGGCTGATGGACGTGGGTGACGCCCGCTCCACCACGCGCGCCACGGCGCTCAGCGGCACCATGGTCGATGCCGCAGTGCTGATGACATTGCCCGTGGACGCACCGCGCTGGCCCGGGTTGGCGGCCGTACCCGTGGCACCGGTCGGGTTGCTGGCCACGTAGATATCTTTCAGGGCCGGCGGGCCCCGGGTGTACTCCGGCGCCCACTCCATGATGACGGCGTACTGGTTGAGTTCGCCATAGATCGTAGCCACCGAACGCTGGCCGAAGGCGTTGTACAGCGCGTTGTCGATGGCCGAGGCGCTCACGCCCAGGCGCGAAGCGCTGTCGCGGTCCACCTCCACATAGGTCTCCACGCCGTTTTCCGCCTGGTCGGTGTCCACGTCCTTGAGCAGGCTTTCGTCCTTGAGCCGGTCGGCCAGCTTGCCCGCCCATTGCTTGAGGTCCGCCATGTTGTCGCTCTTGAGCGTGTACTGGTAGGTGGAGTTGCTGGAGCGACCGCCCATGCGCAGGTCCTGCACGGGGTTCAGAAACACCCTGAGGCCGGTGATCTGGTTGAGCTGCGGCCGCAGCCGCGCAATGACGGCCGGTGTGCTGTCCGTGCGCTGCTTCAAAGGCTTGAGGTTCACAAACATGAACCCACCCCCGGCCCGGCTGCCACCCGAGAAGCCGACGACGGTGTCCACCGCTGGGTCCTTGCGGATGATCTCCACGGCCTGGCGCAGCTTGCGCGCCAGGGCTTCGGACGAAATGCTCTGGTCGGCCCTGAGGCCCGCGTTGAGCTGGCCGTTGTCCTGCTCGGGGAAGTACCCTTTAGGGATCTTTGCGAACAAGTACACGTTGAGCCCGATCACCGCCAGCAGGATGAGCACCACCAGGCCTTTGCTGGCCAGGGCCCAGTCCAGGCTGTGTCCATACCCGCGCAGCACGCCCTGGTAGCCGCGCTCTGCCCACCGCGCCAGGCGCGACGGGGGCTTGTCGCTGGCCGGGTCGTGCGCCCGCAGCAGCCACGCACACATCATGGGCGTGGTGGTGAGCGAGATCACCAGCGAAATCATCACCGCCGCTGACAACGTGATGGCGAATTCGCGGAACAGCCGCCCCACCTGGCCGTCCATGAACAAGAGCGGAATGAACACCGCCACCAGCGACAGGCTGATCGACAGCACGGTGAAGCCCACCTCCCGCGCACCCTGCAGCGCGGCCTGCATGCGGTCCATGCCGGCCTCGATGTGCCGCATGGTGTTCTCCAGCACTACGATCGCGTCGTCCACCACAAAACCTGTGGCCACGGTCAGCGCCATCAGGCTCAGGTTGTTGAGGCTGAAGCCCAGGAAGTACATCACGCCGAAGGTTCCCAGCAGCGACACCACAGTGGCCACCGCCGGGATCACCGTGGCCCGCGCCTTGCGCAGGAAGAGGCCCACCACCAGCACCACGAGGGCAATGGACACCATCAGCGTCAGCTCGATCTCATGCAGGGACGAACGGATGGAGTTGGTGCTGTCGGACGCCACGGCCACCTGGATGTCCTGCGGCAGCTGGGCCTGCAGGTCGGGCAACAGCGCGCGCACGGCATCCACCGTTTCGATGATGTTGGCACCCGGCTGGCGCGTGACCAGCACGATGATGGCGGGGTCACCGTTGAACAGCCCCACGGTGCGGCGGTTTTCCACCCCGTCCACCACGCGCGCCACATCCCCCAGCCGCACGGCGGCATTGTTGCGCCAGGCGACGATGAGCGATTCGTACTCGGCCGCCTTGCGCGCGGGCGATGGCGTATAGATCTGCAGGCGACGCCCGTCGCCTTCGATGGCGCCCTTGGGCCGGTTGGCGTTGGAGGCCTGGATGGCAGCGCGCACGTCTTCGGTGCTGATGCCGTAGCGGTTGAGCGCAAAGGGCAGCAGCTCCACGCGCACGGCGGGCAGCGAGCCGCCGCCAATCTCCACCTCGCCCACACCGTCCACCTGTGACAGGCGCTGGCTCACCACGTTGGAGACGGCATCGTAGATCTCACCCGGCGTGCGCGTCCTGGAGGTCAGCGCCAGAATGATGACGGGTGATGCCGCCGAGTTGCGCTTGCGGTACGTGGGGTTGCTGCGCAGCGTGGCGGGCAGGTCGGCCCGCGCCGCGTTGATGGCGGCCTGCACCTCGCGAGCGGCCGCGTCGATATTGCGGTTCAGGTCGAACTGCAGGCTCACACGCGCCGATCCGTTGGAGCTGGTCGAGGTCATTTCGTTGACCCCGGCAATCACCCCCAGCCGCCGCTCCAGAGGGGTGGCCACGCTGGTGGCCATGGTTTCGGGGCTGGCGCCCGCCAGGCTGGCCGAGACCGAAATGGCGGGATAGTCCACCTGCGGCAAAGGCGATACGGGCAGTACAAAAAATGCGGCGATCCCCGCCAGGGCCACGCCAATGGTCAGCAGCACGGTGGCGACCGGCCGCTCGACGAAGGGGCGCGAGAGATTCACGACACCTCCCCGGCCTGGACCGGCGCCGCCGCCGTGCCCCGGCCCGTCCAGCGGCGGCCCAGCCGGTCAAACGCCAGATAGATCACCGGCGTGGTGAAAAGGGTGAGCATCTGGCTCAGGATCAGGCCGCCAAAAATCGCCAGCCCCAGGGGCCGGCGCAGTTCCGCCCCCTCGCCCCAGCCCAGCATCAGCGGCAGCGCGGCAAACAGCGCCGCCAGCGTGGTCATGAGAATGGGGCGAAAGCGCAGCAGCGCGGCCTGGTGGATGGCCTGCTGCGGCCCCATGCCCTGGTGGCGCTCGGCGTCGATGGCGAAGTCGATCATCATGATCGCGTTCTTCTTGACGATGCCGATCAGCAGGATGATGCCGATGATGCCGATCACCCCCAGGTCGTTGCCCGACACCATGAGCGCCAACAGCGCCCCCACCCCGGCGGAAGGCAGGGTGGAGAGGATCGTCACGGGGTGGATATAGCTCTCGTACAGCACGCCGAGCACGATGTACACGCACACCATGGCCGCCAGAATGAGCCACAGCTGGCTCGACAACGATTTTTCGTAAGCCCCGGCAGCCCCCAGGAACTCCATCGACAAGCCCTGCGGCATCCCGATTTCCTTCGCGGCAGCGCGGATGGCGTCCACCGCGCTACCCAAGGACACGCCTTCGGCCTTGTCAAACCCCAGCGTTGCCGCCGGGTACTGGGCCACGCGCGTGATCTGCAGCGTCGCCAGTTGCTCGCGGATGGTGGCCACAGCCGCCAGCGGCGTGGGCGTGCCGGAGCCTGTGCGCAGCTGCAAGGTGCCCAGGGCCTCGGGCGTGTTCATGCCTTCCTGCTGGGCTTCCAGGATCACGCGGTACTGGTTGGTCTCGGTGAAGATGGTGGACACGATGCGCTGGCCAAACGCGCTGTAGAGCGTGTCGTCCACGCTGCTGGCCGTGACCGACAGGCGGGATGCCGTGTTGCGGTCAATGTCCACAAAGGCCGACAGGCCCTGCGCGCCCGCATCGGTCGTGGCGTTGCGCACCTTGGGCTCGCGCTGCAGTCGCTCGGCGAGCTTGCGGGTCCAGTCGTTGACCTGCGCGGCATCCACACCGCCAATCGACACGCGGTACTCGGTGGGGCCGGTTTCCGCATCGATCGTCAGATCCTGCGTGGGCTGCAGGTATAGCGTGACACCCGCCACAGACCGCACACGCTCACGCAGCCGCTGCATGATGGCTTCCTGCCCGTCGCGGTCAGGCTTGAGATTGATCAGCATGCGCCCGGCGTTGAGCATGGTGTTGTTGGCCGCATCCACACCCACAAACGAGCTGAGCGACAACACGTCGGGGTCTTGCAAGATGGCGCGCACGGCGGCTTGCTGGAGTTCACTCATGCGGGCGTACGAGACATCCTGCGACGCCTCGACGCGCGCCTGCAGTTGCCCGGTGTCCTGCGTGGGAAAAAGCCCCTTCGGGATCACCACATACAAGAGCGCCGTGAGGGCCAGCGTCATCACCGCCACCACCAGCGTGGCGCCCTGGTGGCGCAGCACCCACTGCAGCCAGCGGTCATAGCCGCCAATCACCCGCTCGAAACCCCTGTTGATACGGCCCGCCACGCCCTTCGGGCCCCCAGCGGGTTCGGCGCGCAGCCAGCGCGCAGCCATCATGGGCACAAGGGTGAGCGACACCACGCCCGAGATGAGAATGGTGATGGCCAGCGTGACCGCGAACTCGCGAAAAAGCCGGCCGACCACATCGCTCATGAAGAGCAGCGGGATCAGCACCGCGATCAGCGACACCGTGAGCGAGATGATGGTGAAGCCAATCTGCGTCGCGCCCTTGAGCGCCGCCTGGAACGGCGGCTCGCCCTCCTCCAGGTAGCGCGCGATGTTCTCAATCATCACGATGGCATCGTCCACTACAAAGCCGGTGGCAATCGTCAGTGCCATCAGGCTCAGGTTGTTGAGGCTGTAGCCCAGCAGGTACATCACGCCGCAGGTGCCAATGAGCGAAATGGGCACGGCCAGGCTGGCAATCACCGTGGCGCGCAGGCTGTGCAGAAAGAAGAAGATCACCAGCACCACCATGAGCACGGCCAGCACCAGTTCCAGCTCCACATGGTGGACCGAGCCCCGGATGCCCGTGGTGCGGTCCGACAGCACCTGCACCTTGAGCGATGCGGGCAGGCTCGCCTGCAGCTCGGGCAACAGCTTCTTGATGTTGTCCACCGTGGCGATCACGTTGGCGCCCGGCTGGCGCTGCACGTTGAGGATGATCGCTGGAGTGATGGAAGCCCCCACGCTCCCCACTTCGTGTGGTTCGCTGCCCCCCGGGGGGGTGTCCGCTTGCTGGGGGCGGCCCGGCGCGGCGCGGAGGGGGTCGTTGACCCCCGCCCACGCGCCCAGCCGGTTGTTCTCCGCACTCTCCACCACACGCGCCACCTCCAGCATGCGCACCGGCGCGCCGTTGCGCCACGACACGATGAGGTTCTTGTAGTCGTCCACCGTCAGCAACTGGTCGTTGGCATTGATGGTGTACGAGCGCTGCGGGCCGTCAAAACTGCCCTTGGCACTGTTGGCGTTGGCCGACGTGATGGCCGTGCGCAGGGTATCGAGGCCAATGCCGTACGACGCCAGCGCCTTGGTGTCGGCCTGGATGCGCACGGCAGGCCGCTGCCCACCCGCCAGCGACACCAGCCCCACACCGGAAACCTGGCTGATCTTCTGCGCCAGGCGCGTGTTCACCAGGTTCTGCACTTCGGTGAGCGGCAGCGTGTCAGAGCTGATGGCCAGCGTGAGCACCGGCGCGTCGGCAGGGTTCACCTTGGCGTACACCGGCGGTGCGGGCAGGTCTGCGGGCAGCAGCGAATTGCCCGCGTTGATGGCCGCCTGCACCTCCTGCTCGGCCACATCCAGCGCCAGCCCCAGGCCAAACTGCAGCGTGATGATGGACACCCCCGAGGCGCTGGTGGACGCCATGCGCGTGAGCCCGGGCATCTGGCCAAACTGGCGCTCCAGCGGCGCACTCACCGTGCGGCTCATGACCTCGGGGCTGGCCCCCGGGTACAGGGTCTGCACCTGGATGGTGGGGTAGTCCACCTCGGGCAAGGCCGACAGCGGCAGAAAGCGGAACCCCACCAGCCCTGCCAGCACGATGGCAATCATCAGCAGCGCAGTGGCCACGGGCCTTTCAATGAATGGACGTGAAGGACTCATGTTGTCGTGTCGCGCTCAGGGATTCTGAGGAGGACGCTGGCGGCGCTGGCCACCTTCTCCACGCTCCCCTCGCGGCCCGCTGGCCCCCGCACGCGGTGCACGGGCGGCCTGCGCACCCGGCAGCTGCACGGCCATGCCATCCTGCAAGCGGTCCCCGCCCTCGGTCACCACACGTTCGCCTTCCTTCAGGCCTTCGGTGATCGCCATCAGCCCCACCGTGGCCTGACCGCGCTTGACCTTGCGCAGCGACACCGTGCGGTCTTCGTTGATGACATAGACGTAGTCGCCATTGGCGCCAGTGCGCACGGCAGTCACCGGCACCACCAGCGCGGGCACGTTGCGCAGCAGCAGCTGCACGTTCACAAACTGGTTGGGAAACAGCGCACCCGCCGCGTTCTCGAACCGCGCCTTGGCCTTGACGGTGCCGGTGGTGGTGTCCACCTGGTTGTCCAGCGTCGAAAACCGGCCCTTGTCTAGTTCGGCCTTGCGCGTGCGGTCCAGCGCCGTCACGGCCAGGGCGTCCGCTGCGCCCTGCGCTGCCTGGATGTCGGCCACGCGGTCCTGCGGCACGGAGAACTGCACGTCGATGGGCGCCACCTGCGTGATGGTGGCCAGGCCCGCCGTGTCGCCCGAGGTCACGTAGTTGCCCGCATCCACGGTGCGAAGACCGATGCGCCCCGACGCGGGCGCGGTGATGCGGGTGTAGTCCAGGTTCAGGCGCGCCGTGCCCTCCTGGGCCTTGTCGGTCATCACCGTGCCTTCAAGCTGTTTGACCAGCGCGGCCTGCGTATCCACGTCCTGGCGGGCGATGGAGTCTTGCGACAGCAAGGTGCGGTAGCGCTCCAGCGTGAGGCGCGCGTTCTCCAGCTGCGCCTCGTCGCGCTGGCGGGTGCCCTGGGCCTGCATCAGCGCCTGCTCGAAGGGTCGGGGGTCGATCTGCGCCAGCAACTGCCCTTTTTTGACCATCTGCCCCTCGGTGAACAGCACCTGGGTCAGCATGCCCGACACCTGGGGCCGCAGCGTGACCGTGGTGGCGGGGATCACGGTGCCCAGCGCATCGATGATCACCGGCAGTTCAGCCTTGCGCACCACGGCATCTCCCACCGTGACCATGGGGCGCCCGCCCCCCGGAAAGCCCGGACCGCCGCTGGATTCACCATTGGCCCGCTGGATGAGATACCACGCCGCCCCTCCTACCAGCCCCACCAACACCAGCGCCAGCAGGCTTCCTACCCATCGGGATCGGCGTGGCGGTTTGCCGGGGGGAGCGGGAGGAATGGCCGATGGCGGGGGCGCGTTGACTTCTTGGGGGTTCATGGCGGTCTTGATTCGTGTTCTCGGGGTGCGTGCAGGGCGGGTGTCAGCACGGTCAACCGTACCGGATCGTAGAGGCTCAGTTCACGCGTTGCTTTGAACGCTGTGCGAAGAAAAGTAAACCTTGGGGTCAAAGCAATTCGTAGGGAAGGCACATCCACCAACGGGCCGACCACCAAAAATGCCCCGCAAGTCACGCCGCGCTCCTGCATTTCGCGGCGGCCCTGGCGCATTTCGTCGCAAGCCGCTGGCAGCGACGGGGCGGTGTCGGCACAGTCCGCTCCATTGAAGAACGAGCCCGGAGCCACACCATGCAACTCACCCCCGTCATCGCCATCCACCTCGCCGCAGCGCTCGCCGCGACCGCCATCGGCCCCATCGCCCTGTGGGCCCGCAAGGGTGCCACCCAACGCCCGCGCCTGCACCGCGCCGCCGGGTATGCCTGGGTAACCCTGATGGTGGCCACAGCCGTGTCGGCCATTTTCATCAGTGGGGGGCCGGGCCCGCGCTGGGGCAGCTTCGGGCTGATCCACCTGCTGATACCGGTCACGCTGGGGATGCTGGTGCTGTCTTTTGTCTTCCTGGCCCGGCGCAACATCGACGGGCATCGCAAGACGATGCAGCGCGTCTACATCGGCGCCTGCGTGGTGGCCGGGGGCTTCACTCTGCTGCCTGATCGCTTTCTTGGCCATTCGCTCTGGTCGGCACTGGGCGTGATCTGACCCTGCCGTTCCCTCTCCATCTGCCCTTTCCACTCAGGAGATCCCCATGCTGCTCAATTTGATTGTTCACCAACCCCAAGCAATGCTCCAGGTCATCAGTCACACCCCCTACTGGGTTTGGGGCATGCTGGCCGGCCTGGTGGGGCTGGGAGCCAGCCAGCTGCGCGACCGCAGCGCCAGCCTGCTGCGAACCCAGCTCATGCCGCTGGGCATGGCCGCCTTCTCGGTGGCAGGCCTGCTGTCGGCATTCGGCGGTTCGGCCTCCTCCGGCGTTCAGGCGGTGGGTCTCTGGCTGGCAGCCGCCACGGCGACCACGGCGCTGGCCCTGTGGTTCCAGCCCACGGCGCCCACCGGCACGCTCTACAGCGCCTCTTCGCGCAGTTTTTACATTCCGGGCAGCGCCATGCCGCTCGCGCTGATCGTTGGCATCTTCCTGACCAAGTATTTCGTGGGGGTCGAGCTGGCCATGCAACCCACCCTGGCACGGGACGGCACCTTCGCGCTGCAGATCTCGGCCCTTTATGGGGTGTTCAACGGCCTGTTCGCCGCCCGGGCCCTGCGGATGTGGCGCCTGGCGCAGCAAAGCGTGGTCTACGGCGCATCCCCCGTGGGCGCCTGAGCCCCGCCAGAACCCTGCCCACCCATCGAACTGACTCACCTTGTCTGGAGACATCACCATGCACTACGTCCACCCCACCCAAGACCCCATCGAACGCCTGGCCCGCAAACGCGCCGGGGCCAAACTCGGCTGGTACATGCACGCCGGCGTCTATCTGCTGGTCAACCTGCTGCTGATCACCCTGTCGGCCGCCAGCGGGCGGCACTGGGCGGTGTACCCCGCGCTGGGATGGGGCATCGGCCTGGTGGTGCATGGGGCGGTGGTGTTCCTGATTGCTGGTGGCGGGCTGCATGAGCGCATGGTGCAGGCCGAACGCGACCGTCTGGCGCAGCAGGGGCAACGTCCTTGAACCCGCCTACACCCGCCTTCCGCACGAAAGAAATCCCATGAAGATGCTCCGACGACTGACCCTGGCCCTGCTGACACTGGCGACATGGGGTGCGGCCACCGCCTCCCAGGCGGGCACGGGGCTGATGGAATTGCCCGGCTTGCTGGGGGATGGCCCCATCACGGTGTTCTACCCCAGCAGCAGTGCCGACGAACCTGTGCAGCGCGGCCCCTTCCAGCTGCAGCTGGCCTGGCAGGGCAGCCCCGTGCGGGGTAACGGCCGCCTGATCGTCATCACACACGGTTCGGGCGGCAATCCGTGGGTCCACACCGACCTTGCGCGTGCAATGGTGGCCGCAGGTTTTGTCGTGGCATTGCCCGAACATGCGGGAGACAACTCCAAAGACCCATCCACCCCCGGCCCCGAGAGCTGGAAGCGCCGCCCCGCCGAGGTCTCCCGCGCCATCGACGCCGTGGCCCAAAACAACCGCCTGGCCCCGTTGCTCACACTGGACAAGGTAGGGGTCTTTGGTGGTTCCGCCGGTGGCCATACGGCGTTGACGCTGGCGGGCGGCGCGTGGTCGCCCGCGCGCTTTCGTCAGCACTGCGAGGCCCACATTGCCGATGATTTTTCCTCCTGTGTCGGGTTCATCACCCGTTTGCACGGCAACCTGCTGGATGGCCTGAAGAAGTGGTTTGCACTGACCGTGATACGGCACCGCTTTGGCGATGAAACCGCCTACACACACCAAGACCCCCGCATACAAGCCGCCGTGGCCAGCGTGCCCTTTGCGGCCGACTTTGACATGACCACCCTTGCCACCCCAAGCATCGCGCTGGGGCTGGTGACTGCGGGCATGGATGTGAACCAGGTACCGCGCTTTCACAGTGACGCCGTGCTCGCGGCCTGCCAGGACCGCTGCACCCACGTAGCCCACCTGCCGGACGCCAGCCACGGCGCCATGCTGTCGCCCATGCCACCGCTGCACCTGCTGAGCGACGTGCAGACCGCGCTGCTGGGCGACCCGCCCGGCTTTGACCGCAAGATGCTGCCCGAGGTGGATGCACGCATCGTGGCGTTCTTCGCCCAGCACCTGCAACCCTTGCACCCCTTTCAACCAGTGCCCTAACGCGGCCATCGTGCGTCACACGCCCCCATGCTCCTCATCTCTGCCGCCACCCTCGGCCTGCTCGCCACCATGACGCAAACCTCCAGATTGCGGCCCCGCAGCCGGTACCCCTTGTTCATCGCTGCCGCCTTGCTGACCCTGGGGCTTGCCGGACTTGCTGCCGCCATCGCCTGGGGCGGCCCCCACGACATCCCGCCGCTGTCCAGCATCAACAATCCGTTCAAGGGCGTGGACTACGGCGGTGTTCCACCAGTCCAGCGCTACACAGCGCGCGACGGTACTTCACTGGCGTGGCATGGCTACAGCCCCAGTCCGGCAACAGCAGCCACACCACAGCGCCGGGTGGTATTGGTGCATGGGTCTTCCGCACGCGGGCAGTCCAACCACGTGCTGGCACAGGCGCTGGCGGCTGAGGGCTATGCCGTGGCTTCCCTGGACATGCGGGGGCACGGCGCGTCCGGCCCCAGGGGCCAGGCCGCGTACATCGGCCAGATGGAAGACGACATCGAGGACTTTCTGCGCGCCGTGCCGCACGCTGGCCCGCAAACGCTGATGGGGTTTTCGGCAGGCGGCGGGTTTGCGCTGCGTTTTGCGGGCAGCGCGCGGCAGGACCTGTTCGACCGCTATGTGCTGCTTTCGCCTTTTTTGCACCACAACGCCCCCACATCGCGGCCTGACAGCGGCGGCTGGGTGTCGGTGGGCCTGCCCCGCATGGTTGCCATCACGCTGCTCAATCAGATCGGCATCACCCGGTGGAACCACCTGCCCGTGCTGAGCTTTGCCCTCAACGACGTAGCCCGCGAGCTGCTCACGCCCCGCTATTCGTACACGGTGGCCACCAACTTCCGCCCCCACGACGACTACCAGGCCGACATCCGCAATGCCCGGGGCACGGTCTGCATCGTGGCCGGGCAGGACGATGAGCTTTTTTACGCCGACCGCTTTGCCGATCTGTTTGCCCAGTCGGGCAAGCCTGTGCCGGTGACCCTGGTGCCCGGCGTGAACCACATGGGGCTGACGCTGGACGCCCAGGCTGTGGGCACGGTGGCGCGCCACGCCTGCCCGGCGTAGCCCGCCCCTAGAATCCCTGCAGCGCCCCGAGCTTTTCACCCCCGACCGCCCCGCCATGACCTCCCCTCTTAGCCCCGAAGAAATCGAAACGCTGGCCCGCCGGCGCGCCAGCGCCAAGCTGGGTTGGTACGTGCACGCTGCAGCGTTCGTGCTGGTCAACGCGCTGCTCTTTGCCATGTCGCGCTACGCATTCGGTACGCGCCCCTGGTCGATCTATCCACTGCTGGGCTGGGGCCTGGGGCTGGTGCTGCATGGGGTGTCGGTGTTCCTGCTGGGCAGCGGCGACGGCCTGCGCGAACGCATGGTGCAGCGCGAGCGCGAAGCCCTGCAGCGCGAACAAGCCCAAAAGCAGCAAGATCAGCACCGGCCATGATGCTGCGACGCCCCTTCAACGGCATCAGCAAGCTGCGGCACTTCCTTCAGGTGCTCGCCTTTACCCTGGTCGTTGCGACTATCCAATATGCCTTCATGCCCGACAAGCCCTACGGGCCGCCGGTGGTGTATTCGATACTGATCGGCACCTTCACCTGGGCCGTGATCGACCTGGGGCGCGAATTGATACCGTCTGCCGCCGAAACGGGCTGGCCGCATGGGTGGCAAGGCATGGCGCTGGTGGCGGGGGGCATCGTTGTGGGGTACGTGGCAGGCACGGCGCTGGCCAACGCCTTGTGCGTGTACTACTTTCACTTCTACCCACCGGGCACGTCCACTACCGGGTCTGACCAGCGCACATCCATTCTCATCACGGCCATTGCCGGGCTGGTGGGCAGCTACTACTTCTACGCCATCCACAAATCGGCGTATCTGGAGGACAAGATGGCCGAGGCGCGCATGCACGCGAGCGAGGCGCGTCTGAAGCTGCTGGAAACCCAGCTCGAACCGCACATGCTGTTCAACACGCTGGCCAACCTGCGCGTGCTGATCGGCACAGACCCCGCGCGTGCGCAAGAGATGCTGGACCGCATGATTGCCTACCTGCGCGCCACGCTCACCGCGTCGCGCAGCACCCAGCACCCGCTGTCCAACGAGTTTGACCGCCTGCGCGACTACCTGGAGCTGATGGCGGTGCGCATGGGCCCGCGCATGGCCTACACGCTGGACCTGCCCGAGGCACTGCGGGAAGTGCCCGTGCCGCCACTGCTGCTGCAGCCCCTGGTGGAAAACGCCATACGCCACGGCCTGGAGCCCCAGGTGGAAGGCGGCCACATCACCGTGCGTGCCAGCACGCGCCCGGGCGCCAATGGCCCGCTGCTGGTGATCGAGGTCAACGACACCGGCGTGGGCCTGCCCGGCACCCTGCCCACGCCGGGCCCCGGTCAAAGCTTTGGTCTGACCCAGGTGCGCGAACGCCTGGCCACCTTGCACGGCGCATCAGGCACTCTTGATTTGATAGCTGCTAGCGCAGGTGGGACAAGCGCTAGCGTCGTTTTTCCTTTGAAACCCGCCCCCAACCCATGAACCAGCCCGCCCCCCGCGCCCTGATTGCCGAGGATGAACACCTGCTGGCTGCCGCACTGCAGCAGGAGCTGGCCCGCGCCTGGCCCGCGCTGCAGATCGCCGCGACCGTGGGCGACGGCCTGTCGGCCGTCAGGCAGGCGCTGGCCCTGCTCCCCGACGTGCTCTTCTTTGACATCCGCATGCCGGGCCAGAGCGGGCTGGATGCCGCCGTGGAACTGGCCGACGCCTGGCCCGACGACAAACCGTTTCCCGCACTCGTATTCGTCACGGCCTACGACCAGTACGCCGTGCAAGCGTTTGAAGCCCAGGCTGTGGACTACCTGCTCAAGCCCGTGCAGGCGGCCCGGCTGCAAAAAACAGTGCAAAAACTGCAGCTAGCGCTGATGAATAAAGCGCAACCAGCTATCAATTTAGAAGCAACCATGGAGCAGCTGCGCCACCTGCTGGCAGCGCCCGGCATTGCCTCGCCATCCGCTGCAGCGGCACCAAGCAGCACCGCCCCCCTCACCCTCATCCAGGCCAGCAGCGGCAGCCAGATCCACATGGTGCCGGTGGCCGACGTGCTGTACTTTGAAGCGGCCGACAAATACGTGCGGGTGCTGACTGCGGCGCGCGAGTACCTGATCCGCACGCCGCTCAAGGAGCTGACGAGCCAGCTTGATACGCAGGTGTTCTGGCAGATCCATCGCAGCACCCTGGTGCGCGCCAGCGCCATCACCACGGTGACGCGCGACGAGGCGGGCAAGCTGCATCTGGAGCTGGCGGGCCGGTCCGAGAAGCTGCCCGTGAGCCGCCTTTACGCGCACCTGTTCAAGGCGATGTAGTCCCCGAGAGTTCTTAGAACGTGTTTACCGATTGGTGGCCAGCAGCAGGCCACCCGCCCCCATGAAGAACCCGCCGGTGGCCTTGTTGAGACGCACCACACCCCGCGAGGTGCGGATAAACCGGCGGATCTGCCGCCCCCCCGCCGCATAAACCGCCGTGGAGACAAACTCAGCCCCCAGGTACACCGCCCCCAGCACCACAAACTGGCGCAGGGCCGGCTGGCCGGGGTCGATGAACTGCGGAAAGACCGCTGCAAACAGGATGATGGCCTTGGGATTGGTGATGCCCAGCAAGAACTCCTGCGCGATGAGCGACTGCAGGCGCACCGGTGCACCGCCCGCTTTGACCGCACCTCCGTCTGCGCCATCCACCACATCCAGCCCGCTGAACTCACGGCTGCGCCACGCGCGCCAGCCCAGCCAGAACAGGTAGCAGGCCCCTACCCACTTCACGGCCGTGAAGGCCGCCTCGGACGCCAGCAGCATGGCCCCCAGGCCCACCGCAGACACCGTCAGGAAAATCGCGAACGCAGCCACCCGCCCCAGCGTCGCCACCATGGCCGCACCAATACCCGCGCGAATGCCGTTGTTGAGGCCACAGAAATTGTTGGGGCCGGGCGTGAGCGCAATGGCAACCGCCACCGGGGCAAAAAGAAGCGCGTCCATGGAACAGTCCTTCAGAGAACGGGAAAACACCCGATAGCGGCCCAGTCTAAAACAAGCGGGGGCGGAAGGCGCAGGCGCTCGGTGCCCCGGACACCACTCAACCGTTCAGTTCCACCACCGTGCCCCAGGGCACGCTGGGCAAAGCCTCGTAGTGCGCCACGACCACCACCCGCCCGGGCTGGCCCGCCACCTGCGCCAGGGCGCGGCCCAGGTAGGTGGCCGACGGCTTGTCCAGCCCGCCCACAGGCTCGTCGATCAAGGTCAGCGGCGCGCCCGAGGCCAGCGCCCCGGCCATGAGCACCTTGCGCTTGCTGCCGGTGGACAGCGCGTAGAACGGCTTGTCCAGATGCTCGTGCAGCGTGAAGCCTTCAATGTGCGTGGCCAGCGCTGCGGCATCCCACAGCGGGTAGTGCGCGGGCAGGCTGTCCAGCCAGCCACGGGCGGTGAGCTTGTCCATGTCACCAGCACGAGGATCGACCCAGAACACCATGTACGCAAAGGCCTTGGGCGCGTCGCTCAGGCGCACACCCTGCAGCGTGATGCGCCCCGCCTGCGCCGTGAGTTCACCCGCCAGCAGGCGCAGCAGCGTGGTCTTGCCACTGCTTTCGTCGCCACGCACCAGCGCCAGGCCTGCGGGCAGCGCCACCGACCACTGGTTGAGCACCCCACATTCGGGGTAGGCAAAACACAGCCCCTCCACCTGCAACACCACGTTCTCAGACATCCTGCTTCCTTGGGTTTGTTGCGCAGGACATTCCGTACAAGCCTGCGCCGGTCCAGGATTCTAGAGAGCGGTCGAGTGGGTCTCGGCTTTGCGCCGCCACCGTGCCCACAACCAGCCGCCGGTCTGGTTGACCACCAGGCCACACAACACAGCGGCTGCGCCCGCCCACTGCAGCGGCAAGGGCGTTTCGCCCAAAAACGCATACGCAGCCCACAGCCCTACCACTGGCACCAGCAGCGAAAACGGCGTCACCCGCCCGGCCGCGTGGCGTTGCAGCAGCTGCGTCCACAGCGTGTAGGCCAGCAAGGTGGCCAGCAATGCGAGGTAAAGCACTGCGAGCAAGGCCCTGCCGTCCACCGCCTGCAATTGCGCCACGACACCGCTGGTGCCTTCGGTCCACACCGCCAGCGCAAAGAACGGAACGATGGGCACCACACTGCTCCACACGATGAACGGAAACGGCGCGTAAGTCCCTGCCCGCGCAGCGCGGCGTGCCACCAGGTTGGACACCGCCCACATGAAGGCCGCGCCAAGGGTGAGCACAAAACCGGCCAGCGTCATCTGCCCGGGCCCTTCTCCATGGGCAAGACCAATGGTCATGAGCCCGCCAAACGCCAGCAGCAGACCCCACCACTGCCAGGGTTTGGCGCGCTCACCCAGCAGCGGTGCAGCCAGCAGCAGCGTAAAAAACGCCTGCGTCTGCATGACCACCGAGGCCATGCCCGCCGTCATGCCCAGCTGCAGACCCAGGAACAGAAAGCCGAACTGCCCCAGCCCCTGCGCCAGCCCGTAGCCCACCACAAAGCGCCAGGGCATCGATGGGCGGGGCACGAACAGCAGAAACGGCAAGGATGCCGCAGTGAAACGCAGGGCACCCAGCAGCATGGGGCTGAGCCCCTGCAAGCCCAGCTTCATCACCACAAAGTTCAGCCCCCAGATGACCACCACGGCCAGCGCGCGCAGCAAGTCGCCACGGCTCAGTGCCAGCGCCGTCATGCAGCCACCGCCGCAGCCGCAGCCACCGGCCGCCCTTGGCGCGCCCGGGCAGCCACGAAGGCTTCGAACGCCTCAGCGCTGGTCTTGCCAGGCACGTAGCCCAGCACCTCCTTGAGCGCGGCATTGAGCAGCACGGGGCGGTAACGCAGAAAATCCAGCTGCTCTGGCCCGTAGCGGCTCAGGCCCAGCGCGGAGCCCACCGCCAGCGCGGCACGCAGCAGGCCCGCAGGCAACTCCAGCACCGGTTTACCCAGGCGCCGGGCGATCTCGCGCAGCGGCAGCGCACCATCGCCCGCCAGGTTGAAACAGCCAGCGTGCTGCGTGCGCAACGCATGCAGGATGGCGCCGGTCACGTCCTCGTCCCAGATGAAAACAAACGGGCTCTCGCTGCCACGGATGGCCAGCAGGCGGCGTTTGTCGAACAGCGCGGTGATCTGGTTGTCCACCCGCTCGCCCAGGATGGTGCCGATGCGCAGCACCGTCTGCGCCAGCGCGGGGTGGTCCGCGCGGTACTGCGCCAGCATCTCTTCTACCAGCCGCTTGTGGTGGGCATAGGCAAACACCTCATTGCCGCGCAGCGCATCGGTCTCGCGCAGCCAGGCGGGGTTGTCAGCGTGGTAACCATACGCGGCCCCGCTGGAGCTGACGACGATGTGCTTGACACCCGTGGCCACGCAGGCATCGAGCACATTCTGGCTGCCCAGCACATCCACGGAGTATTCGAATTCGCGGTTGGATCCTTTGCCCGGCGTGACGATGGAGGCCAGGTGCACCACGCTGTCGATGGCATGGTCGGCCAGCGTCTGCGCCAGCGCGGGATCACGCACGTCCTGCACCAGATAGATCACGCCAGGCAGGCGGCGCTCGGCAGGCACCTCGCGCACATCGGCCGCCACCAGCGTGTGCACACCCTCGCGCGCAAGGGCGGCCACTACACCCCGGCCCAGAAAACCGTCGGCCCCGGTCACCAGGATGTGGCGCGTTGCCAATGAAGAAGCCGTCATGCGCCGTGCTCCTTGGCCGAAGCCCCCAGCGGCACCACCGCAGGTCTGCGGCCCCACCATCCCGCCAGCGCCAGGCCGGCAATGATGTCCCAGAAGCCCCAGACACCCGCCACCACGGCCATGCCCCCCAGTCCTCCAAAAAAACTGAAGATCAGCACCAGGCCCAGGCCCGCGTTGCGGATGCCCACCTCAATGCTCACCGCGCGCCGGTCGTAGTCCGACAAGCCGCTGAGCCGCGCGCAGGCGTAGCCGGTGCCAAAGGCCAGCGCGTCATGCAATACCACGGCCAGCAGCACCAGCCCCACGTAGTCGAGGAAGTAGCGCCAGTTGCCCGCCACGGCCCCGACGATGAAACCGATCAGGCAGACAAAGCTGAGGATGCGCACGGGCTTGTTCACCCGCTGCGTGAAACGCGGCAGCTTCTCCGCACACAGAATGCCCAGCGCAAACGGCAGCCCGATGATGGCGACGATGTGCCCCGCCATCTCCAGCGGGTCGAGCGCAATGCTGCGCAACAACGGGGCCGCCGTGGGGTGCAAACCGCCCCAGAACGCGAAGTTGAGCGGCATGAGCACAATCGCGAGCGCGTTGGAGATCGCCGTCATCGACACCGACAGCGCCACATTGCCCCCGGCGCGGTGCGTGAGGATGTTGCTCACATTGCCCGGCGGGCAGCAGGCCACCAGGATCATGCCCAGCGCAATGCTGGGGCCGGGCTGGAGCAGCAGCGTGAGCACAAAGGTCACGGCAGGCAGCACGATGAACTGCGCCGCAATGCCCACTGCCATGGCTCCGGGCATGCGCAGCACGCGCTTGAAGTCGGCCACGCGCGTATCGAGCGCGATGCCGAACATGAGAAAACCCAGCACCACATTGAGCGCCACGAGCGATGCAGGGTTGAAGTTGAGGCGTATTTCGTCGACGGGCAGCATAGATAACCTTTGAGTTCAGTTCTTCACCGCGTATTGCGCAACGCGCAACGCACGAGACTGTTGCAGCGACAGCGCGGGACGCCGAGCAAGGGCCGCCCCGCAGCGAGGGCGTCGTCCCCTTGCCCGCAGTGCGCAGCGCTGCGAGAGCGGGGGGAAGGCGCGCAGCGCCTCAGGGGGGCTTTCATGCCAGGGCAGCGGCCGCTGCCCGCACCGCGTTGCGGTAGGTGTCCTTGTGCACGTAGTACGCCATGCGTTCGAGCTTGAGGTACTTGAAGCCACCCGACAGATCGGGTGGAGGCCCGGCCTTGGCCTGGCGCAGGGCCTCGGCGCGCGGTGATCCTTCAGACTGCGCCTTGAAAAAGCGCGCTACCAGCTCCGCTTGCTCGTAACGGCCCTGCCAGCCGATGCCGCTGGCCTCGATCATCCCCATCACGGCCAGGTTGTCGAAGCGCGGCGACAGGATGTTGAGGTACAGCTGCGGCGCCATGCCGTTCCAGTTGAGCAGGCTGTGGTCGATAAAAGGGTAGTGCAGCTTGTAGCCGGTGGCGCAGAGCACCAGGTCGTAGTCATGCGCGCTACCGTCCTTGAAAAACACGGTGTGGCCCTGCAGGCGCGCAATATCGGGCTTCACATGGATGTCGCCGTGACCCAGGTGGTGCAGCACCAGCGAGTTCACCACGGGGTGCGATTCGTACATCTTGTAGTCGGGCTTGGGCAGGCCAAACCGCGCCGGGTCGCCGGTGAACCACTGCAGCACCACGCTGTCGATCTTCTGCTTGAGCCAGGGCGGCATCTTGAACTTGCCACCCAGCGTGTCGGCGGGCTGGCCGAACACGTATTTGGGGACGAAGTAGTAGCCGCGCCGCACCGACAGATCCACGCTGCGCGCGTAATGCACCGCATCCACGGCTATGTCGCAGCCCGAGTTGCCCGCGCCCACCACCAACACGCGTTTGCCTTTGAACAACTCCGCGCTTTTGTAGGCGCTGGTGTGCAGCAGTTCGCCATCAAACTGGCCTTCAAAGCGCGGCATGTTGGGCTCGGCCAGCGTGCCATTGGCAATCACCACGCCCTTGAACTCTGCGGTCTGCGCGGGTCCGCCGTGCTGGCTCCAGGTGATGCGCCACAGCGGCGCTGCGCCCTCGCCCACGGGTTCCACCTTCAAGACGCGGGTGCCAAACCAGTAGCAGGGACGCAGGCCAAAGTGCTCGGCAAAGTCCATGAAGTACTGCCGCATCTCGCGGTGGCTGGGGTAGTCGGCCACCTCGGGTCGCATGGGGAATTCGGTGAACTCCGTGGTGTGTTTGCTGGAGATGAGGTGCGCGGACTCATACACCGTGCTGCGCGGGTTCTCGATGTTCCACAGGCCGCCCACGTCGGTGTGTGCTTCAAAGCCCTGGAAGGGCACCCCCAGCTTTTGCAGGTTGCGCGCAGCCGCCAGGCCACTGGGGCCGGCGCCTATCAGAGCGATCTGGGTGCGGGTATCTGCCACAGTGGGTGTTGTCTCCGTTGTCATGCGTTTTTGCTTTCGTTGTGTATCGGTGTCTCCGTAGGCAACGGCAGGCCCGGAATGGCCGTGGCCCCCGCCTCGCCCACGCGCGGCTTGCGCGGCTGGCCCAGCAGCAGGCGGTCGTGCAGGGCATCGGGCAACAGGTTCAGCAAGCGGGCCAGCCAGCCGATGCGCGCGGGCAGCACGATGTGGGTACGACCTTGCGCGACGCCCGCCAGCAGGTCCCGGGCTGCGGCTTCGGGCTCCATCAGGCCCGGCATGGCAAAACGATTGCCCGCCGTAAGCGCGGTGCGAAGGTAGCCAGGGCTCACCGTGCTGACCACAATGCGTTCACCACGCAGCTCGGCACGCAGGCTCTCCAGGTAGCGGATGAGCCCGCCCTTGCTCGCGCAATAGGCACCGTTGCCCGGCATGCCGCGCCAGCCTGCAATGCTGGCCACACCCACCAGGGCGCCTCGCCGCTGCGCGCGCATGGCTTTCACAAACGGCTGAAAGGTGGTGGCCGCGCCCAGCAGGTTGATCTCCAGCATGCGGCGCAGCACCGCGAGGTCGTCGGCTTCGGCAGTGTCAAAGCCGCCTGCCACGCCCGCGTTGGCAATGACGAGGTCGGGCACCGCGCCCGAGCGCGCCACCCAGTCGGCCGCCATGGCCTGCATCGCCGTGCTGTCGGACACATCGGGCGTGTACACCGCGCAGCGCCCAGGCGCCAGCGCAGCCAGTGCCTGCAACGTGGGCAAGTGAAGCCCCACCAGCGCCACGGCGGCGCCCTGGCCGATCAGCTCCCGCGCCAGGGCCTGGCCCAGGCCACCACAAGCGCCTGTGAGTACCGCGTTCCGAAAAGTCGCCGCCATGAGCACCCCGTGAAATGTTGGTTTGCAGCTTAGCCACAATGCTCAATAATCCCGAAATGTTTTATGGATTCGTCTCGAATTCCGGGATTTATGACCAACTCATCCCCCAGCCTGCGTCTGTTTGAACTGCTGGAAATCATGTGCGCCCATGGTCGCCCGTTCAGCCTGGCGGACGCCATCGAGGCCACAGGCTGGCCCAAACCCAGCGTGCACCGCATGCTGGGCCAGTTCGAAAGCGGTGGCCTGCTGGCGCGCGAGCCCGATGGGCGCCGCTACACCCCCGCACCCCGCCTGCTGCGCCTGGCCGAAAGCACGCTCAGCGCGGGCACCCAGCATGGCGTGCGCCATGCGGTGCTGCGCCAGCTGGTGGCCGATATTGGCGAGAGCTGCAACCTCACGGCGCTCAGCGGCGCCGAGGTGATCTACCTGGACCGCGTGGAGTCGGCCTTTCCGCTGCGCATGGAGCTGCGGCCCGGCACGCGCGTGCCCATCCACTGCTCGGCCAGCGGCAAGCTGTTTCTGGCCCACCTGTCAGCCGCGCGCCGGGCGGCGATCCTGGACGGACTGCCGCTGACCCGCCACACGGCCACCACTTTGACCGACCGCACCGCCCTGGAGGCCGAGCTGGAGCAGATCCTGCGGCAGGGTTACGCCACAGATGCCGAGGAGTTTGTGGATGGTCTCGTTTGTGTGGCTGTGCCTGTGCTGGGCAGCGGGCGGCGGCAGGTACGCTGCGCCGTGGCCCTGCAAGCACCGGCGGCACGCATGCCGCTGGCGCAGGCGCTACAGCAGGTGACCCGCCTGGGCGAAGCCGCCCAGGCGCTGGGCCGCACCTGGACATGACATCTCTTTAACGGACACCATGAACCTGAACTACCTGGATTTTGACTACAGCGAAGACGCGGACGGCGTAGGTACGTTTGACGCCGTGGCGAGCGTGCAGCCCGCGCAGATTCCCGCATTGCAGACCGAGATCAGCGCCGTGCTCGTCTGGGCGCACCAGCATTGGCCCGATGCCTGTGGCCCGTCGGAAGATGGGGGCATATGGCACTACGACCTGCAGGGCGTGCAGGAGGTCAGCACACCGCTGGTACTGACGTTTGATGACTCCGCCGGGCAGCTGCGTGCGGCGCCAGGCAACCCCGCCCCACCCCGGACCACGATCACCTTGACAATCAGCGGAAATGCTGACTTTTGCGGTGCGTTGCGCGACGCCTTCGCGATCGAATAGCCTCCATAGCCCCAATTACCAGCAAAAGCCCCACGTTGCGAACAGGTTAGCGCGTCGGCAAGCGGCAATCTCTCGGGCATCGCTACAGTTGCGACTCCTCAGTTCAACTCAAGACCGGAGAGTTTCATGCTGTCACGCCGCCACTTCCTGGGTGCAAGCCTGGCCACCACCGTTTACGCAGCGGGCTCGTTTGTCCCCGTGTGGGCCCAGAACGCGCCCAACTTCGGAACCCCCACCTTGCCCAGCCCCGGCTTTCGCCGCATGAAGGTGGGCGATGTGGAGGTGATTGCGCTGAACGATGGCATCACGCGCCGCCCGCTGGGAGAGGAATTTGTGAAGAACGCGCCGCTGACCGAGGTGCGTGCGCTGCTGGCATCGCAAGGACTGCCCACCGACTACATCGACGTGCCCTACACACCCTTTCTGGTGGTGGCAGGCGCGCGCAAGATCCTCATCGACACCGGCTTGGGCGAGTTTGGTGGCGTCACCACCGGCAAGCTGCTCGACAGCCTGCGCGCGGCGGGCATGCAGGCAGCCGACATCGACACCGTGCTGATCAGCCACTACCACGGCGACCACATCAACGGCATCCGCAACAAGGCCGGTGAGTTGGTTTTCCCCAAGGCCAAGGTGATGGTGCCCGCCGCCGAACACGCGTTCTGGATGGACGACGCCCGCATGGCCGCTGCGCCCGCTGGCATGAAGGGTGCATTCGATAACGTGCGCCGCACCTTTGCCACCATGCCCGCAGACACGCTGGTGCAGTTTGCGGCCGATGCGGAAGTGGCGCCGGGCATCAAGTCTGTGGCGGCCTATGGCCACACGCCGGGCCATACGCTGTTCGAGCTGACCTCGTCGGGCCAGAAGTTCTTTTATGTGGCGGACCTGACCAATGTGCCTGCACTGTTCGCACGCAATCCCGACTGGGCTGTGACCTTTGACATGGACGCCGAGGCTGCGCGCAAGGTGCGGCGCGATGTGTTCCAGCGCATCACCGCCAGCAATGCCATGCTGGGCGGCTTCCACTTCCCGTTCCCTGCATTTGGCCGCATGGCGGCTTCTGGCAATGGCTATGCCTTCCAGCCTGCCGCCTGAGCCCCGCATTGCCCGCCGTGCGGTGCTGGGTGCCGGGCTGGCCTTGGCCAGCCTGCGCGGCTGGGCGGCGCAAGACGCGGATGCCGAAGCCTTGTTGCGCAAGGGCGGGGTGGTGGCAGCCTTCCGCCACTCGCTGGCCCCCGGCACGTTTGACCCCCCAGGATTCCGCCTGGGTGACTGCAGCACCCAGCGCAATCTGAGCGAAGAAGGCCGCGCACAGGCACGCAGCGTGGGCGCGTGGTTTCAGCAGCGGCAACTCCAACCTGGCAAGGTTTTATCAAGCCCCTGGTGCCGCTGCGTGGACAGTGCCACCCTCGCCTTTGGTACGCCGCAGGTCTGGGCGGCACTCGGGTCGCCACGGGGTAGCCCGGAGACCACCGGTGCGGCCCACCTGCGTGAACTGCGTACAGCGCTGGCCACAGCGTCGTCTCAGCCCGGTCGTTTCGAAGTATGGTTCACCCACATGTTTGTGCTGTCCGACCTGGCAAATACCAACACCAGCTCGGGCGAGGGGCTGATTCTCCGGGCAGATCGCAGTGGCAACGTCGAGGTCCTGGCGCGTCTTTCCATACCCGCCTGACGGGGTGACCTGGCGGCTTCCCGCGAATGGGTAGCGGGCGGGCATGGCGGCGGGTCGTTCGCCTACATCGGGCGCGGGGGAAAGGACTATCCTCAAGCCACGCTGCTGTGCCGGATGCCCCGGAACGCGGCGCACGAAGGACATGCCCATGGCAAACACCCAAAGCCCTCCCCCGCAGTCAAATACCCGCAACGCTGCCACCTGGCCTGCCCCCTACCCCGCCCAGCAAGTCGGCACAGTCCCTGCAGACCAGCCAAGCCATGACCGCGTACGCATGGAGCTGCAGATTGATCTGAGCTACGAGGTGGACCAGCATGGTGCCGATTTTGTCTTCAACATCCACGCGGCGCAGACACCCAACCAGTCGGTAAGCGCAGAGCGCCTGGTTATCAACCAGCCCATTGCCCACCACATTCATACCGATCCAGCCACGGGCAACCGCTACCTGCGGCTGCATGGAGAGCCCGGCACGCTGGAGCTGTCGTATTCAGCCACGGTCGATATCAACCACTACCGCATCGACCCCTCCCAATTGGCAGAGGTACCGGTGCGGCGCCTGCCGCAAGAGGTAATGGGCTACATCTACCCCAGCCGGTATTGCCAGTCCGACCGGCTGCTGCGCCTGGCGACGAACGAGTTTGGTGCGCTGTGGCAAGGGCACAGCCGCGTGCAGGCGATCTGCGACTGGGTGCAGCGGCACGTGGCGTTCACCTCCAACACTTCCAACTCCAACACCTCTGCGGTGGACACGCTGGTGGAGCAGGTGGGCGTGTGCCGTGACTTCGCCCACCTCATGATTGCCTTGTGCCGCGCCATCAACATCCCGGCCCGCTTCACCACCGGAACCGACTACGGCGCTGACCCGGCCCTGGGCCCCCCCGACTTTCATGCCTATGTGGAGGTGTACCTGGGCGACCGCTGGTACATCTTTGACCCGTCTGGCACGGCGATCCCCATGGGCCTGCTGCGGTTTGGTGTGGGGCGGGATGCGGCAGATGTGGCCTTTGCCACCATCTTCGGTGGCGTGTGGGCCAAGCCCCCCGTGATCCGTACGATGGCCATTCAGGATGCCGCGCGGGGTTTTGAGTTGCCCCGCCACTGCACACAAGCGCTGTCCACCGACCACGGCGCAGGTGTGGCGGCGGGTGTGGCCGCAGGTTTTGTGGCGGCCTGAGCACCCACAAAACACCTGCCAAACACCTTTGAAAGCCCGGCAACCCGGCTGTGGCCTAAAATCTCTCCTTTTTCCACCAACTCAGAGACCTACCATGGGCAACAAGATCGTCACCGAAGCAGACCGCAAGCGCACCCCCCGCCCTACGCCCGTGCCCGGCTACACCCTGGCCACTCCCGGCCGTGGCCAGCGCGTGAGCCTGGAACGCGGTGTGGCAACCCGCAGCAAGAAGAACCCTGGCAAGCGCTCCAAGAAGGGCGGCTGATCGCCAGATCGCCACGGGCCGACTGCGGTTGGTTCCTTGCAAGAAAGCCCTCGCCAGAGGGCTTTTTGCTTTCTGGGGCTTTCACACCACCAGGCCGGTGGCGCCTTGCTCCGGCAACCTGTGCCAATATTCACCCATGATCACCGTCCACCACCTCGAAACCTCGCGCTCGCAGCGCGTTCTCTGGCTGCTCGAAGAACTGGGTGTTCGCTACGAGCTGAAAATCTACCAGCGCGACAAGGCCACCAAGCTGGCCCCGCCCGAACTCAAGAAGATCCACCCGCTGGGCAAATCACCGGTGATCACCGACGGCAAAGAGGTCATCGCCGAGTCGGGCGCGATCATCGAGTACCTGGTGGAAACCTACGGTGCCCAGGCGGGCGGCGACCTGGCCCACCTGCAACCGGCGCCGCGCACGCCAGAGTACCGCCAGTGCCGCTTCTGGATGCACTACGCCGAAGGCTCGCTCATGAACTGGCTGGTGATGAAGCTGGTGTTCATGACCATCCCGACCCAGCCCATGCCGTTCTTCGTCAAGCCCATCGCCAAGGCACTGTGCGGCACGGTGCAGGAGAAATTGATCGACCCCAATGTGAACACCGCGCTCGACTTCATGGAGCAGCACCTGGGCACGCACCGCTGGTTTGCGGGCGAGCACCTCACCATGGCCGATTTTCAGATGAGCTTTGCGGTGGAGGCTGCCCTCTCACGCGCCAGCAAGGCCGGTGCGTGCCCCAACCTTCTGGCCTACAAGCAGCGCATGGAGGCCCGCCCCGCGTACCAGCGCGGCATTGCCAAGGGTGGCCCGGTGGTGATGTCCGCCTGAACATCGTCGGGATCACAGAGATGCCTGACCGCGTCGCTACCTACTCGGTGCTTTTTGTGTGCATGGGCAACATCTGCCGCAGCCCCACGGCCCACGGCGTGTTCCGGCACAAGGTGGTTCACAGTGGTTTGGCCAGCCAGGTGCGTGTGGACTCGGCAGGCACCCACAACTACCACCCCGGCAAGGCACCGGACGAGCGGACCCAACGCCATGCGGCGCAACGGGGCTACGACCTGTCGGATCTGCGCGCTCGGCAGATGCTGGCCAACGACTTTGAACGCCACGATCTGGTTCTGGCGATGGATTGGGACAACCTGGCCCTTGCGCAAGACCTTTGTCCACCCGAACACGCCCGCAAGTTGCGCCGAATGACAGAGTTCTGCCAACGGTTCGACAGCCCCGTGGTGCCCGATCCGTACTACGGCGGGGCCGCTGGTTTTGAGGAGGTGCTGGACCTGGTGGAAGACGCCTGTGATGGCCTGCTGCACCATGTGCGGCAGCAGTTGCAGCGGCGGTCCAGGCCGCTTTAGCACTACGCGGCGCGCACCCCACACACCAGCGCACCGGGGTCGTTGTGCGCCAGCTCCCGGTCATTCTTGGCCTGGGCCACTTCCATGTCGCGCGGCAGGGTGACACCGTTTTTGACGGCCAAAATTTCGGCCATCACGCTCACCGCAATCTCGGGTGGTGTCTTGCTGCCGATGTAGATGCCGATCGGCCCGCGCAGGCGCGCCAGGCTCTCCTCGGTCTGGTCGAAGTGTTCGATCATGCGGGCACGGCGCGCCTCGTTGTTGCGGCGCGAGCCTATGCCACCCACATAGAACGCATCCGTGTTCAGCGCCTCCAGCAGCGCCAAGTCATCGAGCTTGGGGTCGTGCGTGAGGGCCACCACGCAACTGCGCCGGTCGGGCTTGAAGGCCAGCACCACATCGTCGGGCATGTCACTCACCACCGTGGCAGCGGGCACGTTCCAGCTGCCCCGGTATTCCTCGCGCGGGTCGCACACCGTTACCGCAAACCCGTTGAACAGCGCCATGGTGGCCAGGTATTCCGCCAGCTGGCCTGCGCCGATCAGCAGCATGCGGTACTCGGGGCCAAAGGTGTTGGTAAGCCGCTCAGCATCCACCACCAGCTCGGTGGGCGCTGCCGCAGGCGTCAACGTGACCGCGCCGTCGACCAAGCGCACGCTGCGCTGCATCAGGCGCCCAGCCTCCAGCGCGGTGATCAGTATTGCCAGGCTGTCCGGGGCCGGGTCGTACTCCAGCAGCAGCTCCAGCGTTCCGCCACAGGGCAAGCCGAAGCGGTGCGCCTCGTCGGCAGTGACGCCGTATTTCACAAACGTCGGCGGGCCGCTGGGAATACGGTGATCCTTGTCTCCGACCGCATTCGCCGTGGGCGCGCCCTGCGCGTAGGCCCGCGTATGGCGGTCAATCAGATCGTCCTCAATGCACCCGCCCGACACAGACCCCACCACAGACCCGTCTTCACACAGCGCCATGATGGAGCCCACCGGCCGGGGTGAAGAGCCCCACGTGCGCACCACCGTCGCCAGCAACGCCCGCCGCCCGGCGGCCCGCCAGCCCTGCAGCGTGCGCAACACCATCACATCCAGGTTTTCCATCGTTCCGTCACCAATTCATTTCTACCGCTTATTCAGATATTCCCATCTACGTCCGCTGCGTCTGAAGCCGCGCGGCGCCCAGGCCAGCGCCACCGCGGATACGGCTTTGCCGGGCCACCGGAGGCGTCCCCCTCAGGGGGAAGACGCGAAGCGGCTCAGGGGGAGTCAATTGATTGCCCAGGCTATCAGCACCAGCGCCGCCGCGCCCACCACCCACACCCAAACCGGAATGCCGCTGGGGGGAATATCCTCCCCCGCTGATGCCGCCAGTGCCCCAGGCTCGGTGGGCGCTTCAGAGGATGCCGCACCATCGTCTGCCGGCGCGCGCGGATGGCGGCTTTGCATTTCGTTGTCAAAGCGCTTGAAAAAATCCTCTGCCATGCTCTTGGCCGCGCCGTCGATGAGCCGCTGTCCCAGCTGCGCGATCTTGCCGCCCACCGTGGCATGCACGGTGTAGTGCAGCTCGCAGCTTTCCTGCCCAGCGGCATCCGCGGGCAAAGGCACCAGTTTGACCTGCGCATTGCCCTTGCCAAAACCCGCCACACCACCCGATCCGTCGAAGGCGATGGTGTAGCTCTCTGGTGGCACGATGTCCGACAGCGTGATCTTGCCCGCAAACTTGGCCGACACGGGGCCGATCTTGAGCGCCATGGCGACCGCGTATTGGTTCTCACCGGTCGCCTCGACCTTGTCGCAGCCGGGGATGCACAGCTTGAGCACCTCAGGATCGTTGAGTGCCTCCCAGGCCTGCTGCTGGCTCACGGCAAGGGTGCGGCTGGCTTGCATTTCCATGGTGGGTTCCTTGTGTTGTCTGGTTATCTCTGAAATCGGTCACTGCCGCAGCACGGCCGCCAGGCTGGCCGCCAGATCCTGCAAGCGGCTCAGGTTGTGCACGGCCACCATGCCGTGGGCCTGGCGGTGCAGTTCGGAGGCGCCGCGTGCCGTGGGTGCATAGCCTTCAAAACGCAGCAAGGGGTTGAGCCACAGCAGGCGTCCGCAATGGCGGCGCAGCCAGCCCAGTTCCTGCGCCAGCACCTCGGGCGTGCCGGTGTCCAGCCCGTCGCTGATCAGCAGCACCAGGGTGCGCCGCCCCACCAGCCTCCGGGCATGCTGCAAACGCAGCTGGGCCAGGCTGTCGCCCATGCGGGTGCCCCCCGCAAAATCATTGATGGAATGGCTGGCCACCTGCAGCATCGCGTCGGTGTCGGCCAGGCGAAAGGCGGGCGTGAGGTCGGTCAGCCCGGTGCCAAACGCAAACACGTCGCGGCGCACGGCATCGCCGGTGTGGCGCGGTGCCGTGGCGGCATGTAAAAACGCCAGCAGCAGCCGCGCGTAACGCTCCATGGAGCCCGACACATCCACCAGCACCAGCAGCGGCAGCGGTTGCTTACGCCGCTGCAGCAGCGGGATGCGCAGCACCTCGCCCCCGTTGCGGGCCGCGTGGTGCATGGCGCCGGGCCAGTGCGGGCGGCTGCCGCGCCCACCGGGGCGGGTGCGGCGGGCGGCGTAGCGCGGCAGAGGCAAGGGCACCTCGCGCGCCAGGCGCTCCACCAGCAGGTATTCGCTGGCCGAGAGCTGGTTGAAGTCGGCCTGCCGCAGGCGCTGCAGGTCACTGGCCGTCATGGCGGCGTCGAAATCGATTTTCTCGTCCTCGCGCGACGGGGGGGCGTTGCTGGCCGCACGCACGGGGGCCAACGCCTCGCTCACGCGCGGGCGGCGTTTGGCGGGCTCGGCCTTGGACTCAGCGCTGGGCAGCATCTGCGCCAGCAGCTTTTGCGCCACGTTGGGGTTGCGAAAGTACGCGTCGAACAACTCGCGGAAGATCAAACGGTCCTGCTCGCGACTGACCAGCACGGCCTCCAGTGCGGCACTGAAATCCTCGCGCCGCAGGCCCACCAGCATCACCGCCTGCTGGGCCAGCGCCATGCGGGCGGCGTCCACGCGCACACCGGCGCGGCGCAGGGTGCGGCCAAAACCGATCAGGTTGTCGGCGAGCTTGCCCGTGCGGGCATCGCCCAGCTGGGAGATCGTTTTGACCTCTGCCACGGTTGAGCCCTCAGGCATCGGCCTCAGCGGGTTGCAGCAACTGCGCCGCCATGTCGCGCGTGAGCGCAGCCACGTCCTCGCGCTGCTTGAACAAGATACCTGCGGTGTCGGACACCACTTCGGGGTCCACCACGATGGTGTCGAGCGCGACCAGCGCCTTGGCCCACTCCACGCTCTCGGCTATGCCCGGCGCGCGCTGAAAAGCGTTGGCAAACGGCTGGCTGCGCAGGTGGCCCACAAAATCCGCCACCTGGGTGGCCAAAGCCGCGCTGGCGTCCGGCACCTGCGCACGCACGATGGCCAGTTCGCGCTCGCGCTCGGGGTAGTCCAGCCAGTGGTACAGGCAGCGGCGTTTGACGGCGTCGTGCAGATCCCGCGTGCGGTTGCTGGTGAGGATGGTGACCGGCGTGGCCGTGGCGCGCACGGTGCCGATCTCGGGAATGCTCACCTGGTACTCGCCCAGGTATTCGAGCAAAAACGCCTCAAAGGGCTCGTCGGCGCGGTCCACTTCGTCGATGAGCAGCACGGCGCCGGGTTCTGGCGCCTGCAGCGCCTGCAGCAAAGGGCGTCGGATGAGGTAGCGGTCCTGGTAGACCTCACGCTCTACCTGCGCCATGTCGGCGCTGCCTTTGCCTTCCGCCGCGCGCATGTGCAGCAACTGGGCCGCGTAGTTCCATTCATACAGCGCCTCGCGCTGCTCCAGGCCGTCGTAGCACTGCAGGCGGATCAGGCTGCGTTCCAGCACCTTGGCAAGCGCCTGGGCCAGCGCCGTCTTTCCCACGCCGGGCTCGCCCTCCAGCAGCAGCGGGCGCTGCAGCTTGAGCGCCAGGAACACGGCCGTGGCCAGCCGCCGGTCGGCAAAATAGCCCACGCCCTGCAAGGCCGACACCAGGGCGTCGATGGAGGACAGCGCAGGCGCGGTCATGGGCACGGGAGGGGAAACGTTCATTACTATAGTTTCTATAGCTAATAGCGCTTGATAGAAAAGCGCTAGAGGCCAATTTCATTCAAACACCCGCCCCTGGATGCAGTATGCAGGGCGCGGGTGCTATCCCCCATCAGCCCAGGATTTGCGCTACTGCTCTTTGGGTCTGCACGCTGATGAGGTTGGCGCGATAGGCCGCACTGGCGTGGATGTCAGCGTTGAGATCGCTTGCATCGATCTTCACCGCCGCCGCCGATGCTGGCGTAAAACTCTGGTTCAGCGCTGCTTCCAGCCCCGCGTGGCGGAACACACTGCTGGCCGCGCCGGTGATGGCCACGCGCACGCCGGCATCGGTCTGCGCCACAAACACGCCCACCAGCGAGAAGCGCGAGGCCGCCTGCTTGAACTTGAGGTACGCAGCGCGCTTGGGGATGGGGAAGCGGATGGCGGTGATGATCTCGCCCTCTTCCAGCGCCGTGGTGTACATGCCCACAAAAAAGTCGTCGGCCGCAATCTCGCGCTGGTTGGTGATGACTGTGGCGCCCAGGCCCAGCACGGCGCTGGGGTAGCACGCCGCTGGGTCGTTGTTGGCCACCGAACCACCCAGCGTGCCGCGTGCGCGCACCTGCCGGTCGCCGATGTGCGCGGCCAAGTCGGCCAGCGCGGGGATGGCGGCCTTGACATCGGCGCTGTTGGCCACGTCCATGTGGCGCGTCATGGCGCCGATGACCAGCGCGTTGCCCTCGCGGCGGATGCCCGCCAGCTCGGGGATGTTGTTGAGGTCAACGATCTTCTCGGGGTTGGCCAGGCGCAGCCGCATCGATGGCAGCAGGCTTTGGCCACCGGCCAGCAGCTTGCCGCCCTGGGCGATGAGCTGTGCAGCGGCGGCGGTGGAGGAGGGATTTTCAAAGGTGAATGCGTACATGCTGGTTCTCCTCAGGCTTTGGCACTCTGAATCGCTTCCCACACACGGTGTGGCGATGCGGGCATGTCGAACTCTTTAACCCCCAGCGGGCGCAGTGCATCCAGCACCGCATTGATCACCGCCGGTGGCGAGCCAATCGCCCCCGCCTCGCCGCAGCCTTTGGTCCCCAGCGGGTTGTGCGTGCAGGGGGTACACACATGGCCCAGCTTGAACTCGGGGAAGTCATCAGCGCGCGGCATGGCGTAGTCCATGAAGCTGCCGGTCAGGAGCTGACCCGTTTCACGGTCGTACACGCAGTTTTCCATCAGCGCCTGGCCGATGCCCTGCACCAGGCCTCCGTGCACCTGGCCCTCCACGATCATGGGGTTGATGATGGTGCCGAAGTCGTCCACGGCCGTGAACTTGTCTACGCGGGTGCTGCCTGTGGCCGGGTCCACCTCCACTTCGCAGATGTAGGTGCCTGCAGGGAAGGTGAAGTTGGTCGGGTCGTAGAACGCGGTTTCGTTGAGGCCCGGTTCGAGCTTGTCGAGCGGGTAGTTGTGCGGCACATAGGCCGTGAGTGCCACCTGGCCGAACGGGATCTTCTTGTCCGTGCCGCGCACGGTGAACTCACCGCCGCTGAAGTCGATGTCGGCGTCGCTGGCCTCCATCAAGTGCGCGGCGATTTTCTTGGCCTTGGCCTCGATCTTGTCCAGCGCCTTCATGATGGCCGCGCCGCCCACGCTGATGGAGCGAGAGCCATACGTGCCCATGCCAAAGGGCACGCGCCCCGTGTCGCCGTGCACGATGTCCACGTTCTCCACCGGGATGCCCAGGCGCGCGGCCACCACCTGCGCAAAGGTGGTCTCGTGCCCCTGGCCGTGGCTGTGCGAGCCGGTGAACACCGTCACGCTGCCCGTGGGATGTACACGCACTTCGCCGCATTCAAACAGACCTGCGCGTGCGCCCAGGGCGCCCGCGATGTTGGACGGCGCAATCCCACACGCTTCGATGTAGCTGCTGTAGCCGATGCCACGCTTCAAGCCCTTGGCCTCGCTGGCCGCCTTGCGCGCCGCAAAGCCCGCCACGTCGGCCAGTTCCTGCGCCTGCGTCATACAGGCGTGGTAATCGCCCACGTCGTACTGCAGTGCCACGGGCGTCTGGTAGGGCCAGCTGGTGATGAAGTTACGTTTGCGGATTTCGTCCTGGCCCAGGCCCATCTCCCAGCCACAGCGCGACACCAGCCGTTCCAGCAGGTAGGTGGCCTCGGGCCGGCCCGCGCCCCGGTAGGCATCGACCGGTGCGGTGTTGGTGAACCAGGCATCCACCTCCACATAGATCTGCGGCGTTGTGTACTGGCCTGCCAGCAAGGTGGCATACAGGATGGTGGGCACTGCGCTGGCAAAGGTGCTGAGGTAGGCGCCCATGTTGGCGTCGGTGTGCACGCGCATGGCCAGGAATTTGCCGTCTTTGTCCATCGCCATTTCGGCATGGCTCACATGGTCGCGGCCATGCGCGTCCGACACAAAAGACTCACTGCGATCGGCCACCCACTTGATGTTGCGGTTGAGCTTCTTGGCCGCCCAGGTCAGGCACACGTCCTCGGCATACAAGAAGATCTTGGAGCCAAAGCCGCCGCCCACGTCGGGCGCAATCACGCGCACCTTGTGCTCGGGCAGCCCCATCACGAACGCCGTCATGAGCAAGCGCTCGACATGCGGGTTCTGGTTGCTGACGTACAGCGTGTATTCGTCGTTGGCGCGGCTGTACGAGCCAATGGCGGCGCGGGGCTCCATCGCGTTGGGGATGAGGCGGTTGTTGACCAGATCCAGCTTGGTCACGTGCGCGGCGTTGGCAAATGCGGCTTCCACCGCGCCCTTGTCGCCAATGGCCCATTTGTAGCAATGGTTGTCCGGCGCGGCGTCATGCAGCCCTGCGCCCGCCACGGTGCCCGCTGCGGCATCGGCCACACTGACCACAGCGGGCAACACGTCGTAATCCACCTCCACCAGCTCGGCCGCATCACGCGCCTGCTGCTGTGTCAGCGCCACGACGATGGCCACGTGGTCGCCCACATAGCGCACCTTGCCCTGCGCCAGGATGGGGTGCGGCGGCTCCTTCATGGGCTGACCGTCGGTGCTGGTGATGAGCCAGCCACAAGGCAGGCCGTTGATGTTGTCGGCCGCCACGTCGGCACCGGTGAACACGCCCAGCACGCCGGGCGCGGCCTTGGCCGCTTCCACATTGATGCTGTTGATCTTGGCGTGTGCGTGCGGCGAGCGCACAAACACCGCATGGCTTTGCGCCGCCAGCACCACGTCGTCGGTGTACTGGCCCGCGCCGGTCAGGAAGCGGTAGTCTTCCTTGCGCTTGAGCGATTCGCCGATGTGCGGCAGCTTGGAAAAGTCGGATGCACCCATGGTTCTTCTCCTGTGTGTTTACGCTGAAGCCATGGCCTTTTGGCCAACCTGCACTGCGCGCACGATGTTCTGGTAGCCCGTGCAGCGGCAGATGTTCCCTTCGAGCAGCTCGCGGATCTCGCCTTCGCTGGCGTTGGGGTGGTTTTTGCACAGATCCACCGCGCTCATCACCATGCCCGGGGTGCAGAAGCCGCACTGAAGGCCATGGCACTCCTTGAACGCGGCCTGCATGGGGTGCATGGTGCCGTCGGGGGTGGCCATGCCTTCGATGGTGGTCACCTCGGCCCCCTGGGCCTGCACCGCCAGCATGGCGCAGGATTTGACGGCCCTGCCGTTCACATGCACCGTACACGCCCCGCACTGGCTGGTGTCACAACCCACATGGGTGCCGGTGAGCAGCAGGTGCTCTCGCAGCGCATGGACAAGCAGGGTATTGGGGGGGACGTCAACACTGGCAGCGCGCCCGTTGACCGTGAACTGGACTTGCATCTGGCTGTCTCCTGAATAGGTTTTGGCTGGACAAGAACGTGTTCACGATCTCGCAGGGGATCGCGTTGGAGCGCAATCGGGATGAGTGGATGCTTCGGGTGCGCCGCATGGGCTCATGCCCATCCAAGCAGCCGGAGCGTCCAATCGCCCGATTTCGCTACAACCCTTCGGGCGGTGGTCTTTGCGGGCGGTCTGCTGCGTTGCGGCGCTTGTGGATAGCCGAGCTATCCACTGCGCACCGCGCCTAGCATCCCATCCCGCAAAGACCGCTGCGCGACCCCTGGGAGATCGTCAACACGTTCTTCGCGCATCTTCTGCCGCGCCCCACCACCCATCCCTAGGGACAACCCTAGATTTCCGGCAGCCCCGGCCGGATATTCTCAAAATGAAACATGTTGCAGCGCACACCAGCGCATCATGCGCAGCTCAAGGATTCGGTTCACCATGCTGTCCTCCGCGCCCACCTCCCCCGCCCACCGCCACGCACTGATTGCACAGGCGCGCCAAAGCTTGCTGGCGGATGGCGCAGCGCCCCTGCGGGCCGAGGTGGAGCCATGGATTGCACGGTCGTGGCAACGCTGCCTGGCCCAGGGGCTCAACCCCACCCACCGTGTGGCATTTGACGCCGTCAGCGCCACGGCGCTGCGCCGTAGCCAGGAACAGAACCACCACCTGCTGCGCGCGGCCCGGCCCGTGCTGCAACAGCTCACCCGCGCGATTGCGGGCATGCACTACTTCGCCATGCTGACGGACGCACAAGGCATCGTGGTGGACGTGCAAGGCCATTGCGACCCGGGCGATCCGCGCGCCAGCGCGATTGGCCGCGTGGGCATCGACCTGTCGGAAGCAGCCGTGGGCACCACAGCCATCGGCGCTGCGCTGGCAGAACTGCAGCCGGTGTGGCTGCACCGGGGCGAACACTTCTTTGATGACAACGCCAGCTACAGCTGTGCAGGCGCACCGCTGTTCGACCCGCAGGGCCAGTGTGTGGGCATGCTGGACCTGACCGGCGTGGATGTGCCCGAGCGGCCCGAGCTGCGCCACCTGGTGGCCCGATCGGCCCGCGCCATGGAAGACGCCTTGCTGCTGCAATTGCCCCATGCCCTGCTGCTGCGCGTGAACTGGCCCGGCGGCCCGCTGGGCAGCGAGGGCGACGGCCTGCTGGCACTGGACGGCGATGGATTTGTGGTGGGCTGCAACAGCATGGCCCGCCAACTGGTGCCCCAGCCACTGCGCACCCCGGGTGCGCCCACCCACGCCAGCGACCTGCTGGCCATGCCATGGGCCATGTTGTTCGATGCTGCGCGGCGGCACCCGGCGCAGCCGATCGATTTGCCCCTGTGGTCGGGCCTGCGCCTGCAGGCGCTAGCGCAACGGCCAGAAAACGCCCGTGGCGCCAGCCAGCCTGTTGCCACCCTGTCCCCGGCGCTGATGGGCGCCCCGCCCACGGCCGCACCGCTGCGCGAGGCTGAAACCGCCCTGATTCGCCAAGCCGTGCAAGACGCCCGTGGCAATGTGGCAGAAGCTGCCCGGGTGCTCGGCATCAGCCGCGCCACGGTGTACCGCAAACTGGGCCATCCCAAGGGGCTGTGATCGGCGGCTGCGGCACCTGCCAACAAGGCGCAGCAGATATTTGCATCAAATTGGCCGCTAGCGCTTACTAAGAAAGCGTCAATAGCTATAAAATATATAGCACAACTCCCACAACGGGCCCAGTCTCAGACCTCGGCCAAGGCCAGGACCACGGCGTTGTCTTCCACCACCAGCACGACCGGGCTGCCCGCGCGCAGGCCACTGCCGGGCGCCGCAAAACCCACCATCTGCAAGCCACCCGACAGCTCGGCAGACACCTCATCGCCCGACTCGCCCCGCACCACGCGCGTGGCTTTTGCGGGCAGGCGGTGGATGCCGGGTGCATCGGCCACCGCAGACCCAGACGCTGATGCCAAACGACCACCCCGCTCCACGCGCACGGCCGTGGCCTTGCACAGCGTCCGCACGGCAAGCCCTGGCTGCAGGCCCAGCAGCTCCGCACTCTCACGGGTGATGCGCGCGGCCAGTGCTGCAGGCACGCCCATTGCGGCACCGTCGCCATCGCTCGCATTGCCCAACCGCAGGTGCACCGCCACGATCTGCCCCTGCACCACCAGCCGCTCCACCACACACGGCAACTGGTTGCGCATGCTGGTGCGCACCGCCAGCCGCGCCAGCGCAGGGCCCGCATGGGGCGTGGCCTGCCAGCGCGACAGCACAGCGCCCCGCGCCTGCGCCATCGCGTCGGCCGCAGCTAGCAGCTGGTGCCCCGCCTCGGTCAGCTGCGCACCGCCGCCCCCTGCCCCACCCACCGCGCGTGCCACCAGCGGCGTGCCCGCCAGATTGGTCAGCGTGTCCACCGCCTGCCACGCGGCCTTGTAGCTCACGCCCACGGCACGCGCGGCCTGCGAGATGGAGCCGCAGGTGCCAATCTGGCGCAGGATGTCGATGCGTTTGTCGGCCAGGGCATGGCCCAGCGCATCCGTGAGAGAAAGAGAAACAGGCATGCGCGGATGATGCCTGAGCTCTCCCTTCACGCCGCCTTGCGGCGCAGCCCCGTGACAGGCTTTGCCAGCTTCTGCTGGCGCTCCAGCGCGCCAGTCGCTGCTGCCTTCAGCAGCCGCTGAAAGGAGGGGCACTGCGCATGGCTCTCGGCCGGGCAGGCTGCCGCATGCCGCAGACCGTTGCTCATGGCCTTGAGGCGTTTGACCATGGCATCGAGTTCATCGGCCTTGGCCGACAGCAGTTGCCGGTCAATGCTGGGCTCGCCGCTGGGCAAAAACATGGCACGGATGTCGTCCAGCGAGAACCCGGCCGATTGCCCCAATGCAATCAGCGCCAGCTGGTCCAGCACGCCCGGCGCAAAACGACGGCGCTCGCCAGGTTGGCCTACAGAGTGGATCAACCCCTTTTCCTCGTAATACCGCAGCGTGGAGGCCCGCAGCCCGGAGCGTTTGGCGACTTCGGCAATGTCCATCAAAAAACCCCTTGACTTCAAGTTGACTTGAACTTCTATATTCCCTTCAAAACCTCCTTCCGTCAACTTTTCGAGGTGCTTTGATGACACTCCCACTGCAAGAATTTCCCCTCGCGATGCTGATAGGCATCGGCGCCACCGCCGTCATGGATGCATGGCTTTTGCTGCTCAAGCACCTGGGCGTCCCCACCCTCAACTTCGCCTTCATCGGCCGCTGGGTGGGCCATCTGTTTCGGGGCCAGTTTGCCCATGCAGCCATCGCCAAGGCGGTGCCCATCCGGGGGGAATTGGCCTGGGGCTGGCTCACGCACTACGCCGTGGGCGTGGCGTTTGCCACCGTGCTGGTCAGCCTCCAGGGCGCCGACTGGGTACGCAGCCCCACCCTGCTCCCCGCGTTGGCCGTGGGCGTCTGCACCGTGGCGGCGCCGCTGCTGGTGATGCAGCCCGCCATGGGCTCGGGCTTTGCAGCATCGCGCACGCCCACGCCGCTCAAGAACTGCCTGCGCAGCTTGGCCAACCACACCGTCTTTGGCTTCGGCCTGTACCTGTCTGCGCTCGCCATCGCACTGATTTCTCGATGACGGTTCTGCGCATTTTTCCCCTCGAAATCACTTGTTTGGAACCCATGCCATGAAAACCATCGCCATCATTTATCACAGCGCCCACGGGCACACCGCACACATCGCCCGCCACGTTCTGGAGGGCGCCCAGGGCGTTTCCGGCATCCATGCCGAGTTACGCCAAGCCGAAGACCTGGCCCATGCACCCGACAGCCTGTTGCACTACGACGGCTTCATCCTGGGCTCGCCCACCTACCTGGGCGGAGTCTCCGGTCCGTTCAAGACCTTCATGGACGCCACCGGCCGTCTGTGGAAAACGCAGCAGCTCAAGAACAAGCTCGCGGCGGGCTTCACCGTGTCGTCGCTGCCAGCGGGCGACAAGCAGTCCACACTGCTGTCGATGTGGGTGTTTGCCATGCAGCACGGCATGGTGTGGGTGGGCAACCCCATCCTGCCCGAGCAGCACACCGGGGTTCCGTATGACGAAGCAGCCAACCGGCTGGGATCCTGGTCGGGCCTGATGGCGCAGGCGGGCCATGGGGCGGCAGCGGATGCGTTTGTGCCAGGCGATACCAAGACCGCCCGCATGTTTGGGCGGCATTTCGCCGAGACCTTGCAGCGCCTGGGCGGTGTGGCGGCACACCAACCCGCTGAGGCGGTGGCTGCATGATCCCCGCCCGCTACGGCCCCGTGCTGTTCAGCTTCATCCTGTCGGGCGTGATGTCGCTGCTGGTGTCCGGCATCTCCACCTTTCGAGCCGCGCAGGTGGACCAGGGGTTTCTAGGCCTCTGGGCGGGCGCGTGGCTCACGGGGTGGCTGTTCGCCTTCCCGGCGGTCATGCTGGCGGCGCCGCTGGCCCGCAAGCTGGTGGCGCGGGTCGTCGCGCGAGAAGGATAGACAGAGGCAGGCAGGGAAAACGCACGACCTTGCCTATACTCTCGCTATTCCATAAACGAATAGCGCTTTTGCGCCAGCCACCATGCCCCACCTCGCCGCATCCACGATCCGCACCCTCGCCTGTGCTGGTGTTGCATGGGCCATGCTAGGGGTGGCACATGCCGACACCGTCTCGGTCGCGGTGGCCGCCAATTTCACGGCGCCCATGCAGAAGATCGCCGCAGCTTTTGAGGCCGACACGGGCCACAAGGCCGAGCTCTCGTTCGGTGCCACCGGCAAGTTTTACGCGCAGATCACCCACGGGGCGCCGTTTCAGGTGCTGCTGTCGGCCGACGACACCACACCTGCCCGGCTGGAGCGCGAGGGCAAGGCCGTAGCCCACTCGCGCTTTACCTATGCCATCGGCACGCTGGTGCTGTGGAGCGCACAACCCGGCACCGTGGATGCCAAGGGCGATGTGCTCAAGTCGGGTGATTTCAAGCACCTGGCCATTGCCAACCCCAAGCTGGCGCCCTATGGCGCGGCGGCCCTGCAGGTGATGGAAAAGCTGGGCGTGGCGACGGCCCTGCAGCCGCGCCTGGTGCAAGGCGAGAACATCGCCCAGACCTTCCAGTTTGTCTCCACCGGCAATGCGCAGCTGGGCTTTGTGGCGCTGTCGCAGGTGATGGCCGATGGCAAGATCCGCAGTGGCTCGGCCTGGCAGGTGCCGGCCAGCCTGCACGAAGCCATCCGGCAAGATGCCGTGCTGCTGATGCCAGGCAAGGACAGCGCGGCGGCCAGCGCACTGCTGACCTACCTGCGCGGCAGCAAGGCGCGCGCGATCATCCAATCGTACGGCTATAGTTTCTGACCGCCTGCGCCCCAATCGACGGATCGCCCATCTTCATGCCATTTTCCAGCGCTGATCTGGCTGCCATCGGCCTCACGCTGCGGCTGGCGGGCACTACCATGGTGCTGCTGCTGGTGCTGTGCACGCCGCTGGCCTGGTGGCTGGCGCACACGCCGTCGCGCTGGCGCGGCCCGGTGTCGGCCGTGGTGGCGCTGCCGCTGGTGCTGCCGCCCACGGTGATCGGCTTTTACCTGCTGGTCACGCTCGGCCCCAACGGCCCCCTGGGGCAGTTCACGCAGTGGTTGGGGCTCGGCACCCTGCCCTTTACCTTCTGGGGGTTGGTGGTGGGCTCGCTCATCTATTCGCTGCCTTTTGCGGTGCAGCCCCTGCAGCACGCTTTTGAAGCCATCGGCCGGCGCCCGCTGGAGGCTGCGGCCACGCTGGGCGCAGGGCCGCTGGACCGTTTCTTCACCGTAGCGCTGCCGCTGGCGCGCCCCGGGTTCATCACCGCCGCGATCCTGAGCTTTGCGCACACGGTGGGCGAGTTTGGTGTAGTGCTCATGCTGGGCGGCAACATCCCGGGTGTCACGCGCGTGGTGTCTGTGCAGATTTACGACCACGTCGAGGCGCTGGAATACGCCCAGGCGCACTGGCTGGCGGGCGGCATGGTGCTGTTTTCGTTTGTGGTGCTGCTGGGGCTGAACCTCACCCGCCGCAAAACTTTGTCGATGGTGCAGTGATGACCACCACTGCTTCTTCGGCACAGATCACCGCGCAACTGACGCTGACTCGCCCCGGGTTTACGCTGGATGTGGACCTGCAATTGCCCGGCCGGGGTGTGACCGCCCTCTTCGGCCCCTCGGGCTGCGGCAAGACCACCTGCCTGCGCACGATTGCAGGTCTGGAGCGCGCGCAACCTGGGCGTGTGGAGGTCAACGGCGAGGTGTGGCAGGACGAAGCACAGACCATCTGGCGCGCCACACACGAGCGGGGCTTGGGCTATGTGTTCCAGGAGGCCAGTCTGTTCGACCACCTGAGCGTGCGTGGAAACATCGACTACGGCCTGAAGCGCACGCCCCCCGCACGCCGCAAGGTGGCGCTGGAGCAGGCGGTGGACTTGCTGGGCATCGCCCCCCTGATGGACCGCAAGCCCCAGGCCTTGTCGGGCGGCGAGCGCCAGCGCGTGGCCATTGCCCGTGCGCTGGCCACCAGCCCCCGCCTGCTGCTGATGGACGAACCCCTGGCTGCCCTGGACGCCCAGCGCAAGGCCGAGGTCCTGCCCTATCTGGAACGGTTACAACGCACCCTCGACATCCCCATGCTGTATGTGAGCCACGCCATCGACGAGGTGGCAGGTCTGGCCGGGCACATGGTGCTGTTGCGCGAGGGCCGTGTGCTGGCCCAGGGCCGCACCAACGAACTGATCGTGCGGCTGGACCTGCCCCTGGCCCATGGCGACACTGCCGCCACGGTGATCGAAGGCACGGTGCAACAGCACGACCCGCAGGACCACATCACGACCGTGGCATTCAGCGGTGGGCACCTGATGCTGGTCAGCCCCAGGGCACACGCCACGGGCGAGCCCATCCGGCTGCGGGTGCAGGCGCGTGATGTAAGCCTGGCACTCACCGCACCCAGCGGCACCAGCATCCTCAATGTGCTTCCAGCCACGGTGGTGGCGCTGGGCGAAGACAGCCCCGGGCAAATGATGGTGGCCCTGGATGCAGGCACCACACGGCTGCTGGCGCGGGTCACGCAACGCTCGGCCCGGGCGCTGGCGCTGGCGCCCGGCCAACCCGTATTTGCGCAGGTGAAGGGCATTGCCATCGTGAACTGATGGGCAGCGCAATCCGGGCCTCCCTCCGAAGGCCCCACAGGCGAACCCAGTGACCACCAGGGCCTCCCATCGGTCGTATGATGACCGTCAAAAAACAAGGGTGGGAACAAGGGGTGGAAATGGTTTCAATCTGGCACGACGCCACCATGGCGTTTGCAGTGGGGTTTCCGCCGCTGCTCCAAAGCCTGCTGTTCTGGATCTTCGCGTCGCTGGTGGTGCATGTGTGCCAGCGCCTGGTCGAACACACGGCGTTTTCGGTCGATCCATCGAGCCGCCGCATCAGCGCCTCGCAAGCTGCCCTGTGCATTGGCTGCATTGTCTGGGCCCTGGATGTGGTGGGTCTGTTCATGTATGCCGAGCTGGCGCACCACGTGCTGGAGCTGGTGCCCGCCCTCAGTGGCCTGCTGATCATGGCGGTGAGTGCGCGACTCACCATTCCGACACTCAGCACCAGCGCCAGCAAGGCGCGCATTGTGGTGGCCGGTGTGTGGCTGGCGGCTGGCATGCTGACGGGGCACTTTGCGATCACCTGGGGCCACGTGCAAAGTTTTTCGCAGGTCAATGTGCTGGCAATCATGGCGTCCATGGCCACGGCCGTGGCCCTTGCGGCGTGCACCGCAATCCGGCACCGCTCGGCCAAGCTCAGCATGCTCACGCCCCGCTACCGCGCACAAACCTGGGAAGACAAGGTGCTGTGCGGCGCCGCCATCCTGGTGCTGCACTGGATGCTGGTCAACACCTTTGCACTGCACCTGGGCGACCCGAGCGGGGAGTCCGACGGCATTGCGCTGCTGGTCACCGTGCTGGTCTTTGCCATTGCCGTAGCGCTGGAACAGATGAGCAACATGCGCTCGGACGCTGGCCGCCAGCAGCTCTTGCGACGCGGGCTGTCGATGATGCGGTCATCGGCCACGGCGCAAAACGCCCAGCGCGACATGCAGCTGTCGCTCATTGCGGACCATTTGCACCGGCTTCTGCACCCGGAAAACCTGGCGCTGCACTTTCAGCCCATCGTCGATTTTCAGCAGCGTGGCGTGCAGTTCGAAGCCCTGCTGCGCATGACCGACACGACCCTGGGCGCCATCAACCCTGAAACCTTCCTGCTGGTGTGCGAGCTGCAGGGCAAGACGCCCGAAGTGGACCGGATGATCCTGCGCAACGCACTCGACAGTGCCAAGGCCTGGCAGGCCCAGGGCCTGAACGACACGACCATCAGCGTGAACGTGGCCCCCATCACGCTGCTGGACGACCGCTTTGCCCCGTGGCTGCGTGAGGAACTGGCCCTGCGCGGCCTGCCGCCGCGCACCCTCAAACTCGAAATGACCGAACACGCCATCATTGCGCTGGGCACGGAGATGGTGGCCGCCATCCACACACTCAGCGCCATGGGTGTTGTGGTGTGGATGGACGACTTTGGCGCCGGCTACTCGTCGCTGGGCATGCTGGCCGACCTGCCGATTGCAGGCATCAAATGCGACCGGCTCTTTGTGCGAAAGCTGCCGCAGGACAGCCGGCGGCAGATGCTGCTGCGGCATATCAGCGCGCTGGCCGGCGAGTTCGGCCTGTCTGTGGTGGTGGAAGGCGTGGAGACCGTGGAGGAGCTGCAGACGCTGGCCGCCATTGGGCTGCACTGCATCCAGGGCTACGTGTTCAGCAAACCAATTCCAGCAGCCCACGTACCCGACTGGCACCACACCCACATGCAGCCCCAGCGCGCAGCGCTGCAGGCCTTGCTGCGCCCGGCGGGTTCCACACCGTTTTCAGCACTCCCGCCCGCCATCGCGCCAGCCCCCGGACTCTGAACCCATGGCAACACTCAAAACACTGGTCCTGGGCGGGTACGGCAACTTTGGCGCACGCATCTGCCGCGCGCTGGCAGGCGACGCGGCCACGCGCCACCACATCGCCCTGCTGGTGGCAGGCCGCGACGCATCCCGCGCCCAGGCCTTGGCGAACACACTGGGCCACGGCGTCCAGGGCGTGGCCCTCGACCACCAGGCCCCGGGTCTTGCTGCCACCTTGCGCGAATGGGGCGTGGATCTGGTCATCCACACTGCGGGGCCTTTTCAGGCACAGAGTTACAGCGTGGCCCAGGCCGCCGCTGAGGCGGGCGCGCACTACATCGACCTGGCCGATGGCCGCCGTTTTGTGTGCGATTTTCCAGCTGCCATGCAGGCCGCGTTTACCGCCGCCGGACGCACGGCCGTTGCTGGCGCCAGCACCGTGCCCGCGCTGTCCTCGGCCGTCATCGACCACCTGTGCGCGGACTGGCAGTGCATTGACAGCATCGATATCTGCATCGCCCCCGCGCAACGCGCGCCACGCGGACAGGCCACGCTGGCGGCCGTGCTGAGCTACTGCGGCCTGGCCATCGATGTGTGGCAAGACGGCCGCTGGCAGCCGAAACGGGGCTGGGCGCAGCCCACGCCGGTCCAGTTCCAGCGGCTGCAACCGCGCCTGGGGGCGGTCTGCGACATCCCGGATCTGGAAATTTTCCCGGCCCATTACAAAGCCCGCGACCGCGTCACCTTCCGCGCAGCGCTGGAGGTGGGCCTGGCACAGAGAGCCTTCGCCACCCTTGCAGCGCTGCGCCATTGGGGCGTGCTGCCCCACCCCGAAAAGCTGGCTTGGCTGATACACCACGCGGGCGGCGCGCTGGACTTTCTGGGCACGCCACTGGGCGGCATGGTGGTGCGCGTGGCGGGCACCGGTGCGCAAGGCCAGCCCCGCCGCCGCGCCTGGCACATTGCAGCCGACCACGACCATGGCCCCGAGATCCCCTGCATGACCGCCATCCTGCTGGCGCGCCAACTGGCTGTTGGACAACCCTTGCCCACCGGCGCACACACCAGCACCAGCCTGCTGCCGCTGTCGGCCTTTGCACCCGAGTTTGCGAAGTGGGGCATGGTGACGGACATCGTGGAGGAGCCATGACCCCTGCCACCTATGCCTTGCTGCGCTGGAGCCTGGTGTTTGTGTGGCTGGCCACGGCCATCGTCAGCGTGGTGGAGTTGAATGGACAAAGCCGGGCACTGCTGGTCAGCCTGCCCCCAGCCTGGAGTACGCCAGGACTGGCTCACTTGCTGATCCTTGCGGGTGCCACCGCCGACGCCGTCATCGGCCTGTGGATGGCCTGGCGCCCCGGCAGGGCCGTCTACCTGGCGGCGCTGCTGCTCATGGGGGTCATGACGCTGTTGGCCACTTTCGTTGATCCGTCCTGGTGGCTGCACCCGCTGGGCCCGCTGACTAAAAACCTGCCCATCGCCGCCATCCTGCTTGTGCTGCTGCAAGACGCGACGACGACACCACCCAAGCCATGAGCCTGTACCTCACCCTCAAATGGCTGCACATCATCTCCAGCGTGCTGCTGGTGGGCACCGGGCTGGGCTCGGCGTTCTACATGTTCTTTACCAACCGCAGCGGCAATGTGCAGGCGCAGGCGGTGGTCACACGCCTGGTGGTGCGGGCGGACTGGTGGTTCACCACGCCCACAGTGTTCATCCAGCCCGCCACGGGGCTGGCCATGGCGGCCATGGCTGGGCTGCCCTGGAGCACGCCGTGGCTCGCGGTATCGATTGCGCTGTACCTGGTGGCCGGTGCCTGCTGGCTGCCCGTGGTGTGGCTACAGCTGCGCATGCGCGACATGGCGAAAGAGACCGCAGAGGCGGCGCAGTCCGCACCAGGCGGCGGCGTGCTGCCGCCCTTGTACTGGCGCTACGCCCGCTGGTGGGAGGCACTGGGCTACCCGGCCTTTGTGGCCATGGCCGTGGTGTTCTACCTGATGGTGAACAAACCTGCCCTGAACTTCTGAACCTATCATCGCCCCATGCTGATCGAGACCCTGGACACTGCCCGCGACCTGGGGCGCCTGAAGGAAATCCTGGGCGTGATGGTGCGCCACGGGTTTGGCGACACCGTGCGCCGCCTGGGCCTGGCCGACCGGCTGGAGCGCGCGGGCCAGGCACTGAACTGGACCCACGCAGCAGACCTGGCCCGCGTGGAGCCGCCCGTACAGGTGCGGCTGGCACTCGAAGAGCTGGGCCCCGCGTTCGTCAAGTTTGGCCAGATCCTCGCGGGCCGGGCCGACCTGTTTGGCCCGGAGTGGATTGCAGAATTCGAGAAACTGCACAGCCAGGTGCCTGCCGTACCCATCGATGCGCTGCGCCCGCAACTGCGCGAAGACCTGGGCGCCGAACCCGAAGCCGTTTTTGCCTGGTTTGACACCACGCCGCTGGCCGCCGCATCGATTGCGCAAGTGCACCGCGCGCGCCTGCAGGACGGCAGCGAAGTCATTGTCAAGATCCGCCGACCCGGCATTGCCGACACCATCCAGGCCGACCTGCGCCTGCTGCAGCGCCTGGCCGCGCTGGCCGAGGCCGAGCTGCCCGCGCTCAAGCCCTACCGGCCCCAGCAACTGGTGCGCGAGTTCGCGCGCTCACTGCGCCGCGAGCTGGACCTGGCCGGCGAATGCCGCCAGGCCGAACGCATTGCCACCAACATGGCGGCGCTGCCCCACATCGTGATCCCGCGCGTGCACTGGGCCTACACGCGCGAGCGCATCAACGTGCAGGATTTCATCGACGGCACACCCGGCGGAGCCCTGGCGGCGCTGACGCCCGAGGCCGGTTTTGACCGCACCGTGCTGGCGCAGCGGGGCGCGCAGGCAGTGCTGCAGATGATCGTGAAGGACGGCGTTTTCCACGCCGATCCGCACCCCGGTAACGTGTTCTACCTGCCCGGCAACCGCATTGCCTTCATCGACTTCGGCATGGTGGGCCGCCTGTCGCAGCGCCGGCGCGACGAGCTGCTGCAACTGCTGCTGGGCCTGGTCGAACACCAGCCCCAGGCCGTGGCCGACGTACTGCTGGACTGGACGGGCGACGCGCAGGGCCTGAACCTGGGCCAGCTCGAAACCGAGATCGAGGCCTTTGTGGACCAGTACCACGGCGTGCCGCTGGCACAGCTGAGCCTGGGGCAGATGCTGGCCGACGTGACGGCCATCCTGCGCGAACACCACCTGGGGCTGCCGTCCGACCTCGCGCTGCTGATCAAGGCCTTCATCTCGCTCGAAGGCATGGGCCGCAACCTAGACCCGGACTTCCATATGGCCAGCGAAGCGCTGCCGCTGCTCAAGCAGGTGGTGCGCGCACGCTACGAGCCCAAAGTGCTCGCCGGGCGCGCGTGGAGCACCCTGCGGCGTGCACTGGCCACGGTGGAGCAGTTGCCGGACGACCTCGGGCGGCTGCTGCGCAATGCGCGGCGCGGGCACCTGCAGGTGGGCATCGAGCTGGCCCACCTCAAGCGCGTGGGCGACCAGATCGACCGGTCGGCCAACCGGCTGGCGATGGCGCTGGTGATTGCAGCGCTCATCATTGGCTCGTCCATCGTGATGACTGTGAAGGGTGGGCCTACGCTGTTTGGCCTGCCAGCGTTTGGCTTCCTGGGGTTCTCTGGTGCCGTGGTTTGTGGCCTGTGGCTGGTGCGCGCCATCTGGCGCAGCAGCCACCACCGCGACGATGACTGAGCATGCAGCTGTCGGGTTAAGCCCTTCGGGCCAGCCCGATCTACGGCGCTGAGGCGGTAGCCCTTCTCCCCGCCGCCTGGAAACTGGCGCGACCCAAGCCGATGCGGCAGAACCGACCTTGCCGGACCACCGCTGGCGTCCCCCTTTGGGGGAAGGCGCGAAGCGACTCAGGGGGATTTACCTGCCCGCGTTCGGGAAGAACAGCTGTTCGCCGCCGATCTTGTAGCCCGCAATGGCCGCCTGGCCTGCGGGCGACACCACCCAGTCCACAAACTTCTGCGCATCCTGCGCCTTCACATGGGGATGCTTGGCGGGGTTCACGACCATCACGCCGTACTGGTTGAAAAGCTTGGTGTCACCTTCGACCAACACGGCCAGGTCGGCGCGGTTCTTGAAGTTGAGCCAGGTGCCACGGTCGGCCAGCACATAGGCGCCGCTCGATGCCGCAATGTTGAGCGCAGGGCCCATGCCGCAGCCACACTCCTTGTAGCCGCTGCCTTTTGAGGTATTTGCGGCGTCGGCGCCCGCGAGCTTCCAGTAGCGCAGCTCGGCCGCGTGCGTGCCGCTCTTGTCGCCGCGCGAGATGAAGTTGCCATTGGCGGCAGACAGCTTCTGCAGGGCCTGAACGATGTCCTTGCCTTTGGTACCCACCGGGTCATTCTTCGGGCCGATGAGGATGAAGTCGTTGTACATCACGGGGTAGCGCTTCACGCCCCAGCCGTCGGCCACAAACTTTTCTTCGGCCACCTGGTCGTGCACAAACAGCACGTCGGCGTCGCCCCGGCGCGCCATATCGAGCGCCTGGCCGGTGCCCAGCGCCACCACTTTCACGTCCAGGCCACTGGCCTTCTTGAATTCAGGCATCAGGTAGCCGAACAGCCCGGACTGCTCCGTGGAGGTGGTGGACGCCATGGTGATGCTCTGCGCAAACACGGGGCCGGATACTACAAATATGATAGCTGCTAGCGCTTTACAGATAAGCGCTAGGCCATAAAAAGGCTTGAAGTTTTTCATCGCCGGGCCGCCCCAAGATGAAAAAGCCCCCTGGGGAGGCAGCGACCCCACGAAGTGGGGAGCGTGGGGGTCAATTCTTGTCATACCAGTTCTCCTTTGACAAACAGACGGGCGGCCTCCGGCAAGGGGCCGTTGAAAAAGTCGTGCACGGGCAGGTCGGCCACCAGGCGGCCGTGCTCCATATAGATCACGCGGCTGGCCAGACGCTTGACCTGGCCCAGGTTGTGGCTGCTGAAGACCATGGTCACGGGGTGGGCCGGGCCTGCTGCGCTGTGGCTGGCGGCAAAGTCGGCCATCAGGGCCTCAACCTCGCGCTTGGCATGGGGATCGAGGCTGGCGGTGGGTTCGTCCAGCAGCAGCACATCGGGCCGCAGCGCCCAGGCGCGGGCCAGCGCCACACGCTGCTGCTGCCCGCCCGACAGGGTGCGGGCGTTCTGCGCGGCGATGCCCTGCAGGCCCACACGCTGCAGTGCGGTGAGGGCCTGAAGCCGCGCATCGCGCCAGCGCGTGCCGCGCAGCCACAGCGCCAGCGCCACGTTGTTCTGCGCGCTGGTGCGCAGCATGTGCGGGCGCTGGAACAGCATGGCCTGCTGCAAGGTGGCATCGCACTGAAAGCCTCCGCCCGCCGCATCCGCCAAGCCGTGCAGCACGCGCAGCAGCGTGCTTTTGCCACTGCCATTGGCGCCCACCAGTGCCACGCGCTCGCCGGGCGTGATGCAGAGCGAGACCTGGTCCAGCGCCTGCACGCGGCCGTAGCGCACGGACACCTGGCGCAGATCCACCCACGAAGGGGCCAACGGCGCGTTCACGCGGCCACCCCCACCGGCGTGCTGGACGCAGAGCCATCCACCCGTTCGCGCCAGCGGCGCACCAGCGCGATCAACACATTGAGCGCCAGCACAACGGCAAGCAGGATGATGCCCAGCGCCAGCGCCAGGGGCAGGTCGCCCTTGCTGGTCTCCAGCGCAATGGCGGTGGTCATCACGCGCGTGAAGCCGTCGATGTTGCCGCCCACGATCATCACCGCGCCCACCTCGGAGATCGCGCGGCCAAACGAGGCCAGCAGCACAGTGAGCAGGGCATAACGCTCGTCCCAGGCCAGCAGCAGGCTGCGCAGCAGCGGGCTCGCGCCCATCGACCGCAGTTGTTCGCCATGCGCGCGCTCGGCGTCTTCCACCGCCTGCCGCGTCAGCGCAGTGACCACCGGCAGCACCAAAATGGCCTGCGCCAGCACCATGGCCTTGAAGCTGAACAGCCAGCCCAGCGAGCCCAGGGGCCCGCTGCGCGAGAGCACCAGGTACACCACGAGCCCCACCACCACCGACGGTACCGCCAGCAAGGTGTTGAGTACCGCCAGCACGGCACCGCGCCCGGCAAAGCGGGCGACGCCGAGCCAGGCGCCCAGCACCAGGCCCACGCCACAGGCGATCAGGCAGGCGGTGGCGCTGACGGACAAGGAGCGGCCCACGATGGTCCACAGGACGGGGTCGGAGGAGAGGGTGAGTTGCAGCGCTGTGCTCGCGCTTTCGGTAAGGGTGGACATGGGGCCTTGTGATCGGGTTCAGCTATCGTAGGCACCTCACCAATATCCAGCGATATGAACGTCCGTGCATAGGGTCCAACTTCACTACACGCTCAGCCGCGATGCAGGCAATGCGCTGATCCGCAACCCACTGCCCGAACTGCTGCAGGCCGTGGCCGAGCAGGGCTCCATCTCGGGCGCGGCGCGCGCGCTGGACCTGTCCTACCGCCATGTCTGGGGCGCCCTCAAGCGCTGGGAGGAGCAATTGGGCGGCGAGCTGATCATCTGGGGCAAGGGGCAGTCGGCGCAGCTCAGCGAGTTCGGCACCAAGTTGCTGTGGGCCGAGCGCCAGGCCCAGGCGCGGCTCGCGCCGCAGATCGCCGCGCTGCACGCCGACCTGGAGCGCGCCTTTGCCGTGGCCTTTGACCCCAACGCCCATGTGCTCACCCTGTACGCCAGCCATGACGATGCGCTGGTGGCGCTGCGCACCCACGCCGCCGCGCAGGCCGATGCGGGCGCGCTGCACCTCGATATCCGCTTCACGGGCAGTGTGGATGCGATCCGTGCGCTGAATGAGGGGCGTTGCACGCTGGCGGGTTTTCACACTGTGGAGCACCCCGCCGCCGATTCATTGACTGCGCGCACCTACAAGCCCCTGCTGCAGCCCGGGTTGCACAAGATCATCGGCTTTGCCCAGCGCACCCAGGGCCTCATCGTGGCACCGGGCAACCCGCTCGGGCTGAGCAGTCTGGCCGACGTGGCCCGCACCAGCGCCCGATTTCTCAACCGGCCACTGGGCACCGGCACCCGCGTGCTGCTCGACGACCTGCTGGCCCAGGCCGGCGTGGAGGCCCAGGCCATTCGTGGCTATGCGCTCAACGAACCGTCTCACACCGCCATTGCCCAGGCCGTGGCTGCGGGCGCGGCCGATGTGGGCATGGGTATTGAAGTGGCAGCCCGGGCGCGTGGGCTGGATTTTGTGCCGCTGGTGCACGAGCGCTACCACCTGGCCTGCCTGAAAGCCAGCCTGGACCAACCCGCCACGCTGGCCCTGCGCAACTTGCTGCAAACCCCCGAATGGCTGGCCCAGATGGCCACCTTGCCGGGCTACAGCCCCTGGCAGTGCGGCGAGGTGCAGGCCATGAACACGGTGCTGCCGTGGTGGCAGTTCACCCGCAAAAAGCGCACTTCCGAGCCTAGGAAGAAACCCTAATTGCTACTTTTTTTATAGCTACAGAATGAGTACCGGCTGCGGGATAACACCGTCACGCTGCCGTCAGCCTGGGCCTACAGTGCTCCGTAGAATCGCGCCGTTGTAAAAGTTTGTCGAATCGTTGCGCTTACCGGCGCGTGGGTCGGCATATCGCACGCAAAGCCTTTTTATTGGAGACACCATGCAGGCTCTACTGAAGTTATCAAGGGGGATCGACTGGCTTAACACCCAGGTCGGCAAATACGTGGTCTGGCTCATCCTGGCCTCCACGGTAATCAGCGGCGTGAACGCGATAGTGCGCAAAGCGTTCAACATCAGCTCCAACGGTTTTCTGGAAATCCAGTGGTACCTGTTTGCTGCGTCGTTCCTGCTGGCCGCCGGATACACGCTGCTCCAGGGCGAACACGTCAAGGTGGACGTGATCTCCAGCCGCTTTTCCAAGCGCACTCAGATCTGGATCGACGTGTTCGGCTACATCGTCTTCCTCACGCCCATGTGCCTGGCGGTGCTCTGGTATGGCATTCCCTTCTTCACCCGCGCCCTCGCGTCGGGCGAAATGTCGAACAACGCTGGCGGGCTGATTCGCTGGCCCGTGTACCTGATGATGCCGCTGGGTTTTGCCCTGCTGTGGCTGCAAGGCATCTCCGAACTCATCAAGCGCCTGGGTTTCCTCCAGGGCCTGATCGAAGACCCCACGGTCAAGAAGATTGAAAAAACAGCTGAAGAAGAACTGGCCGAATCCATCCGCAACCTGGCCGAAGCCGCCAAGGGCAACGGCAAGAACAAGGCCGAGGCCCACTGAGCGGCCCCACCAAGCGGAGACACACACCATGGAATTTCTTACCCACAACCTTGCCCCCATCATGTTCGCGGGGCTCATCTGCTTTTTGCTGGTGGGCTTCCCGGTCGCCTTCAGCCTGGGCGCCTGCGGACTGTTCTTCGCCTTCATCGGCATTGAATTGAACGTGCTGCCCGAAGCCCTGCTGCAAGCCGTGCCGCTGCGCATCTTCGGCATCATGCAAAACGATACCTTGCTGGCCATTCCGTTCTTCACGCTCATGGGGCTCATATTGGAGCGAAGCGGGATGGCGGAGGACCTGCTCGACACCATCGGACAGCTGTTCGGCCCCATCCGTGGCGGCCTGGCACTCGCCGTGATCTTCGTGGGCGCGCTGCTGGCAGCCACCACGGGCGTCGTGGCCGCTTCTGTGATCTCGATGGGTCTGATCTCGCTGCCCATCATGCTGCGCTACGGCTATGACCGGCGACTCGCGGCGGGGGTGATCGCAGCCTCCGGCACGCTGGCACAGATCATTCCGCCCTCTCTGGTGCTCATCATCATTGCCGACCAGATGGGCCGCAGCGTGGGTGACATGTACAAGGGCGCGTTCCTCCCCGGCCTGATGCTGACCGGCTTCTATGCGCTCTACGTCATTTTGCTGGCCATCTTCAAGCCCCAGTGGGTGCCTGCCATCCCGCCCGAAGCGCGCACGCTGCGGGACGACAATGGCAAGAGCGGTGTGACCTCGCTGCTGGTGCTGACCGGCATCTGCGTAGCCGCATCGATGTATGTGGCCAAGAACATGCCTGCCCTGCACACCTGGTGGTCCGGTGAAGCCGTGGACCGCGTGGCGCTGGACGAAACCATCGTGGTGTCCATGTGTTTTGGTGTGGCACTGGCCTTCGTGGCAGCCAGCATCAACAAGATCACCCGCATGGGCCTGCTGTCCCGCGCAGCCGAGCGCGTGACGTTTGTGCTGATCCCGCCACTGCTGCTGATCTTCCTGGTGCTGGGCACCATCTTCCTGGGCGTTGCAACCCCCACAGAAGGCGGCGCCATGGGCGCATTGGGCGCGGGCATCATGGCCATCATCCGTGGCCGCCTCACGATGTCGCTGCTGCGCCAGGCTGTCACCACCACCACCAAGCTGTCATGTTTTGTGGTGTTCATCCTGGTGGGCGCCACCATGTTCGGCCTGACCTTCCAGGGCGTGGACGGCCCGCTGTGGGTGGAGCACCTGCTGACCGGCCTGCCCGGTGGCCAGCTGGGCTTCCTGATCGTCGTGAACGTCATGGTGTTCTTCCTGGCGTTCTTCCTGGACTTCTTTGAACTGTCCTTCATCGTCGTGCCCCTGCTGGCCCCCGTGGCCGACAAGCTGGGCATTGACCTGATCTGGTTTGGCGTGCTGCTGGCCATCAACATGCAGACGTCGTTCATGCACCCACCGTTTGGCTTTGCGCTGTTCTACCTGCGCAGCGTGGCCCCGGCGAAGGAGTACATGGACAAGGTCACCAAGAAGATGATTGCGCCGGTCACCACCCCCCAGATCTACTGGGGTGCCATTCCCTTCCTGTGCATCCAGCTGCTGATGGTGGCTCTGGTGATCGCCTTCCCGGGCATTGTCTCCAGCGGGCTCGACGAGAAGCAGGTCTATGACCTCGACAAGGTCCGCATGGAAATGGAAGCCGCCATGCCCGACGCTAGCGCCGAAGCGGCCGACCCGACTGCCGGCATGGCAGGCGCTGGGGACCCCGCGCCTGCTCCTGCAGCAGACGACCCCCTGAAGGCACTGCAAGACTCCATGTCCACCGACAAGAAGTGAGCACACTGCTTACAGGACGACCGTGATTCAGTCTGACCCGGGCCCCGCGCCCTGGTCCTCAAACCTCCGCAGATGGGAAACCTCTGCGGAGGTTTTTTTATGGAGCAGACGCGGAGGGGGTCCGGTGCGCCATGGATCATGGAGGTAGCGGTGGGGCATCGACTTTGGCACATCGCGCAAGCAGACGAGACTCTTGATCCCCTGCCCCCTTTCTTGGCGGCGAACAGCCCCAACGAAGCCTCTTCACGAATCGAGAGGCTTCAGCAGGAAACAGGCACCGGCCGCGCACTCCAAGGCATCGAGAGTCAAGCAGCCTGGTCGGGCTGGGCTTGGGGGCTTGGGGGCTTGGGGGCTTGGGGGCTTGGGGGCTTGGGGGCTTGGGACCTCGCCCACGTTCCTGCGGTTGAGGGGGCCGCATGGCCACAGCAAGGTGCCGCCTCGCAGAACACAGGGACGAAAAAAAACCCGCCCAAAAGTGGACGGGTTTTGCAGACCTTGGCATGGCAGCTTGCGCCGCCACTCCAGAGCCACTCGGGATCAGAGCTTCTGCGAAGACATGAACGAGTCGTAGCGGGCTTCGGCAAAGCGGAACCAGAGCACCTGGTCGCGCTGGAATGCGCGCATGTCGGCGTAGATCTTCTTCCACTCGGGGCTTTTCGCGTCGTTGGCAGCGAAGACTTCCATGGAGGCCTTGAACGAAGCGTCCATCACGGCTTGCGAGAACGGCAGCACCTTGGTCTTGGCAGCCACCAGTTGCTTGAGGGCCGTAGGGTTCAGCGCGTCGTACTTGGCCAGCATGTCGATGTGGGCCACGTTGGTTGCGGCTTCGATGATGGCCTTGTTCTCGGCAGACAGGCCGTCGAAGGCCTTCTGGTTGACGAAGAAGTCCACTTCCGGGCCACCTTCCCACCAGCCGGGATAGTAGTAGAACGGAGCCACCTTGTTGAAGCCCAGCTTCTGGTCGTCGTACGGACCCACCCATTCAGCAGCGTCCAGCGTGCCCTTTTCGAGGGCCTGGTAGATTTCGCCGCCAGGGATGCTCTGGGGCACAGCGCCCAGCTTTTGCATCACTTCACCGACCAGACCACCGCCCAGGCGCATCTTCATGCCCTTGAAATCATCCGGCGACTTGATCTCCTTGCGGAACCAGCCACCCATCTGGGTGCCGGTGTTGCCGCCAGCGAAGCTGATGGCGTTGTAGTTCGCGTAGAACTCGTTCATCAGCTTGCGGCCATTGCCATGCAGCATCCAGGCATTCATCTGGCGGGCATTGAAGCCGAAGGGCACTGCCGAACCCAGCGCGAAGGCGGGGTTCTTGCCGTAGAAGTAGTAAGGCACGGTGTGGCACATCTCCACGGTGCCCTGCTGCACGCCGTCCATCACGCCAAAGGGGGGCATCAACTCGCCACCAGCGTGCACGGAGATTTCAAACTTGCCACCCGACATGGCCTTGACGGCCTTGGAGAACACATCAGCGCCGCCATAGATGGTGTCCAGCGACTTGGGGAAGCTGGAAGCCAGACGCCAACGAATGGCAGCCTGGGCGTGGACGGCAGGCGCAACGCCTGCAGCCAGCACGCCAGCGATGCCAGCCTGCTTGATGATTGAACGACGATCCATGAGGTTCTCTCCGATATAGTGATTGCGAAACTTGGGCGCACGCGTTGTGCACGGCGCCGTCAAGGACTTGTTTGAGCCGGGTTCATTGTAGAAACATGCCCCCTCAGACTTTTGCGGGTTTTCCCGCGAAAATCCCTGCCCTTGCACATGGCTTCAGGCTTCTGCAAGCATCTTGGGGACAGCCGCACACACCCCGCTGCAAAACGGGACTGCGGCAGACCACCCTGGCAGATCAGGCAGCCCGCACAGACTGCAGCGCGGGCAAAAACCGCCGCTCGATCGCAAGGCGGATTCCCTCGGCATCGAGCCCTTGCAACGCAAGCAGCTTGGCCGGGTCGCCATGTTCGATGAACACGTCCGGCAGGCCCAGCTGCAGCACGGGCCGCACGATGCCCATGCTGTGGAGTGCCTCGGTCACGGCGCTGCCCGCACCGCCCATGATCGCACCCTCTTCCAGCGTGACCAGCGCATCGTGGCGCTCGGCCACCTCGCGCAACAAGGCCTCGTCGATGGGTTTGGCCCAGCGCATGTTGACCACCGTGGCGTCCAGAGCCTCGGCCGCTTCCAGCGCGGGGTACAGCAACGTGCCAAACGACAGGATCGCGATGCGCGGCGCCTTGGCATCGGTGCCCTGGCGCTCGCGACGGATCTCGCCTTTGCCAAAAGGCAGGCCATCCAACGCCGCCAGCGGTGCCACACCAGCACCGCTGCCACGCGGGTAACGCACGGCCACGGGGTGGTCCTGCTCGAAGGCGCTGCTGAGCAGTTGGCGGCATTCGCGCTCGTCAGCCGGGCAGGCCATGCTCATGTTGGGAATACAGCGCACAAACGGGATGTCGTACGCGCCTGCATGCGTGGCACCGTCGGCGCCTACCAGGCCCGCGCGGTCCAGCGCAAACACCACGGGCAGGTTTTGCAGGGCCACGTCGTGGATCAGCTGGTCATAACCGCGCTGCAAGAAGGTGGAGTAAATCGCCACCACCGGCTTGACGCCTTCGCAGGCCATGCCGGCGGCAAAGGTTACGGCATGCTGCTCGGCAATGCCCACGTCGTAGTAGCGGTCCGGAAAACGTTTTTCAAACTCCACCATGCCCGAGCCCTCGCGCATGGCGGGCGTGATGCCCACCAGGCGAGAGTCGTGTGCGGCCATGTCGCACAGCCACTGGCCAAACACCTGCGTGAACGTCTGCTTGGGCGGCGTGGCGGGCTTGGTGAGGCCCACGGAGGGGTCGAACTTGCCGGGGCCATGGTAGGCCACGGGGTCGGCCTCGGCCAGCTTGTAGCCCTGGCCCTTTTTGGTGACCACGTGCAGGAACTGCGGTCCTTTGAGGCCCTTGATGTTCTCCAGCGTGGGGATCAGCGAATCGAGGTCATGCCCATCAATGGGGCCGATGTAGTTGAAGCCGAACTTCTCGAACAGCGTGGCAGGCACCACCATGCCCTTGGCCTGCTGCTCAAAGCGCTTGGCCAGCTCCAGCAAGGGCGGCACGGGCCGCAGCACGGTCTTGCCCACGTTCTTGGCAGCCGCGTAAAACTGCCCGCTCATGAGCTGAGCGAGGTAGCGATTGAGCGCGCCCACGGGCGGGCTGATGCTCATGTCGTTGTCGTTCAGCACCACGAGCAGGTTGGCATCGGCCACACCGCCGTTGTTCAGCGCCTCGAAGGCCATGCCCGCACTCATGGCGCCATCGCCGATGATCGCCACGGCGTGGCGGTTTTCGCCCTTGCGCTTGGCGGCCAGCGCCATGCCCAGCGCGGCCGAGATGCTGGTGCTCGAATGCGCGGTGCCAAAGGTGTCGTAAATGCTCTCGGCCCGCTGCGGAAAGCCCGAGATACCGCCCAACTGGCGCAGCGTGTGCATGCGGTCGCGGCGGCCGGTCAGGATCTTGTGCGGATAGGTCTGGTGGCCCACGTCCCACACCAGCCGGTCTTCGGGGGTGTTGAAGACATGGTGCAGCGCGATCGTCAGCTCCACCGTGCCCAGGTTGGAGCTGAGGTGCCCACCCGTGCGCGCAACACTTTCGATCACGAACCCGCGCAACTCGGTCGCCAGGGCCTTGAGATCTGCGCGCGAAAGCTGGCGCAGGTCGGCCGGGTCATTGATGGTCTGCAGCAGGGGAAAGGACATCGTGGACATTTACTATTCTTTTCATAGCTGCCAGCGCTTTACAGGAAAGCGCTGGAGGCCGATTTGGCATTGATTTCACTGCAACGGGCATGAACAGGGTGCAGCACGGATCATCGGGCCAGGCTCAGTGCGAGCGGCGCACCACCATGTCCGCCAGGGCCGCCAGCGCGCGGCTATCGGGCAGGCCACTGCGGGCCAGGGCCGCATGGGCCTCGGCCAGCAGCTCCTGGGCATAGGCCTGCGCCCGCGCAAGCCCCAGCAAAGACACATAGGTGGGCTTGTCGGCCGCAGCGTCCTTGCCGGCCGTCTTGCCCAGCGTGGCCGAATCGGCCACCACGTCCAGGATGTCATCCACCACCTGGAACGCTAGGCCCATGGCGGCCCCGTAGCCGGACAGCGCCTGGTAGGCCGCGCCCACGGCGTGGCCGCACGCCGCCCCCATGAGCACACTGCCCTGCAGCAGCGCGCCGGTCTTGAGCCGGTGCATCTGGCGCAACTGGTCTTCGGTCAACGCCACACCCACGCTGGCCAGGTCGATGGCCTGCCCGCCCGCCATGCCGGCCGATCCGGCGGCCCGCGCCAGCAGCCTGCACAGCGTGGCCTGCGTGGCGGCGGGGATGAGGGTGTTGTCGGGCGTGAGCAACTCAAATGCAAAGGCCTGCAAGGCATCGCCCGCCAACAGCGCCTGGGCCTCGCCAAACTGCACATGCACGGTGGGCTTGCCACGGCGCAGCACGTCGTTGTCCATGCAGGGCATGTCGTCGTGCACCAGCGAGTAGGCGTGAATGAGTTCCACCGCGCACGCGGCCCGCAGGGCCGCCTCGTCCAGGCCAGCGCGCAGCGCGGCATCGTCAACCACCGCAGAGGCCGGTGCGCCACTGCAGACCGCCTCATAGGCCGCCAGCACCAGCAGGGGCCGCAGCCGCTTGCCGCCATCGAGCACGGCATAACGCATGGCGTCGCCCAGCCCGGCGGGTGCGCCATCGCCCACCCATTGCGACAGGGCCTGCTCCACCCGGGCCAGGTGGTTCTGGCTCCAGAGGTTCATGTCCAGCGGCTGGCTCTCGAAATTCATTGGCACCGCGCTCATTCCTGGTTCCATGGTTGCAGTTGCCCTTCATCCAGCACCTTGATCTGGTCCTGCACGGCTTCGAGCCGCTGGCGGCAAAACGCCAGCAACGTAGCGCCGCGCTGGTAGCCGGCCAGCATCTGGTCCAGCGGCAACTGGCCCGACTCGATGCGGGCCACGAGTTGCTCCAGCTCTTCCAGGGCCGCCTCGTAGCTGGCGGGTTCGGCGGGAGGAGCGGGGGTTGCAGGGGCCTTGGGCATGGAGGGGGCGGCAGAGCGCGGGTGAAAAACCGATGATTTTAGGCGCACCGGTACGCCCTTCGTGTCAGACGCGGTCCGATGCGTGACGCCGCTCTATTTTCAGAAAGCGATGTTTTCTATTCACGTAGCGGGGGTGCGGGAATAACCCCACCGCCTATAATCCCATTCCAGTCGAGCCGGCTAGCCACCCTAGCCGGTTTCCTTTTTTCCAGATGCGCATTCCCCGGCGCACCTCCCGCACTTTCTCCCTGTGGGGAGTCTTTAGGTCAGGTCACCCATGTCTGATTTAAGTCTTCAACTGCAGCAGGCCGCAAGCCAACTACCAGTTTCAAGCTACTTTGACGATGCGCTGTTCCAGCGCGAGCTGGACACCATCTTCCAGCGCGGGCCCCGCTATGTGGGGCACCAATTGGCGGTGCCCAACACGGGCGACTACTACGCACTGCCCCAGGAGGGCGAGGGCCGCGCCTTGGTGCGCAACGCCCAAGGCGGCATTGAGCTGGTGTCCAACGTGTGCCGCCACCGCCAGGCCGTCATGCTCAAGGGCAAAGGCTCGCTGAACACCCAGCAAAAGGGCAGCGCGGGCGGCAACATCGTGTGCCCATTGCACCGCTGGACGTACAACCCCCAGGGCGAACTGCTGGGCGCACCCCACTTTGCGCATGACCCGTGCCTGAACCTGAACAACTACAAGCTGCGCGAGTGGAACGGCCTGCTGTTTGAAGACAACGGCTACGACGTGGCCGCCGACCTGGCCCAGATGGGCCCGCGTGCCGACCTGGACTTTGACGGCTACGTGCTCGACCACGTGGAGCTGCACGAGTGCAACTACAACTGGAAGACCTTCATCGAGGTCTATCTGGAGGACTACCACGTTGGCCCCTTCCACCCAGGCCTGGGCAGCTTTGTGACGTGTGACGACCTGCGCTGGGAGTTCGGCAAGAACTACTCGGTACAAACCGTGGGTGTGGCCAACCGACTGGGCAAGGCCGGCAGCCCGGTGTACGAGCGCTGGCACAAGGCGCTGCTGGACTACCGCGAAGGCAAGCCGCCGAAGTACGGCGCCATCTGGCTCACGCTGTACCCGCACATCATGATCGAGTGGTACCCGCATGTACTCACCGTGTCCACGCTGCACCCCATCAGCCCCACCAAGACGCTGAACATGGTGGAGTTCTACTACCCCGAGGAGATCGCTGCCTTCGAGCGCGAATTCGTCGAGGCGCAAAAGGCCGCCTACATGGAGACCTGCATCGAGGACGACGAAATCGGCGAGCGCATGGACGCAGGCCGCAAGGCCCTGCTGGCGCGCGGCGACAACGAAGTCGGCCCCTACCAGAGCCCCATGGAAGATGGCATGCAGCACTTCCACGAGTGGTACCGCCAGGTCATGGGAAGCCCCCCCTGAGCCACTTCGCGTCTTCCCCCCACGGGGGACGCCCCCCGGCGTACGCAAGCGAAGTGCCGCATTCGCGGCTTGGCGGCCCTCGCGCGGGGGCACTGGCCTGGGCGGCGCCAGTTTTGAGAGGCCCCAACCTGAGTCTGTGCCGTCGATCCGTGAAGTCTCGAACAGCGAGGTAAACGCTATCCATTCGCGACGACCACCCTGACCGCTCTCATTACAATAGCTGCCACCGCTTGATCCGCAAGCGCTGGCAGCTATTTTTATTTCAAGCCGCGCAATCCCATGCCCCACGTGCGGCGCGCGGCCTTTCACAGGATCACGTCACGATGCAAGCCCTCTGGATGGTGTTGGCCGCGTTCTTGTTTGCCAGCATGGGCGTGTGCGTCAAGATCGCATCGGACTTCTTCAACTCGGCCGAACTGGTGTGCTATCGGGGCCTGATCGGCATGGCCATCCTGTGGCTGCTGGCACGCTCTCAAAAAGTGACGCTGGCCACGCAATACCCCGGCATGCACGCCTGGCGCAGCCTGGTAGGGGTGGCGTCGCTGGGCGCATGGTTCTACGCCATTGCCCACCTGCCGCTGGCCACGGCCATGACGCTCAACTACATGAGCAGCGTGTGGATCGCCGCCTTCCTGGTCGGCGGCACGCTGCTGGCCTGGCGCCCTTCTGCGGCATCGCCACGGCCCGCCCTGCAAGGGCCGCTGATTCTCACCGTACTCACCGGATTCGTGGGCGTGGTGCTGATGCTGCGCCCCAGCCTGGACCAGAACCAGGCCTTCGCCGGACTGATCGGGCTGATGTCGGGCCTGACGGCTGCATTTGCCTACATGCAGGTGGTGGCGCTGTCGCGCCTGGGCGAGCCCGAATCGCGCACCGTTTTCTACTTTGCCGTGGGCTCTGCGGTGGCGGGGGGCGGGGCCATGCTGTTTACCGGCGTGTCGGACTGGCCAGGCTGGCAGGCGCTGTGGCTGCTGCCCATCGGTGTGCTGGCTGCGGGCGGCCAGCTGTGCATGACCAAGGCTTACGCCAGCGCCAAGACCCAGCGCGGCACGCTGGTGGTCGCCAACCTGCAGTATTCGGGCATCGTGTTTGCCGCCGTCTACAGCGTGCTGCTGTTTGGTGACAAGATCCCGCCCATCGGCTGGTTCGGCATGGCCCTCATCGTGGGCAGCGGCATCGTGGCCACCATCCTGCGCGCGCGGGCTGCGCCCGGGGCACCTGCCGAAGAACACTGACGGATACAAAAACAGATACGGCCAGACGAGGACACGCCCCACCGGGATGGCCACAATGGAGCCCCTTTCGACGCACTCCGTCACTTTGCCCATTTTCTGCCGATGACCACCTACACCACGCTCATCTCTGCCCCCGACCTGCAATCCCTGATCGCCAGCGGTGCGCCGCTGATGGTGTTTGACTGCAGCTTCGAACTGATGCAACCCACGGCCGGTGCCCAGCAGTACGCACAGGCGCACATCCCCGGCGCGGTGTACGCCAACCTTGACAACGACCTCAGCGCCAAACACGGTGCCCCCGGCGCTCACGGCACGCTGACCGCCCAGGAAGCCGACCAGCCCGCATCCGGTGGACGCCACCCCCTGCCCAGCCGCGAGCGTTTTGCCATGTGGCTGTCCAGCGTGGGTTTTGCCAACGGCATGCAAGCCGTGGTGTACGACCGCCAGGGCGCCAACTACTGTGGCCGCCTGTGGTGGATGCTCAAGTGGGCGGGGCACGATGCCGTGGCCGTGCTCGACGGTGGGCTGCAAGCCTGGCAGACCGCCGGTGGTGAGGTGAACAGCGGCGAAGAGCCCGCGCACTTCCAGACCAACTTCCAGCTGGGCGCCCCCTTGCGCCAGCTGGCCACGGCCAGCGAGGTGCTTGCGCGCCTGCAGCAGCCCGGCCAGACCGTGATCGACGCCCGTGCAGGTGCCCGCTACCGGGGCGAGGTGGAGCCGCTGGACCCCGTGGCCGGCCACATTCCGGGCGCGCTGAACCGCCCCTTTGCCGAAAACATCGGCGCGGATGGCCGCTTCAAGTCTGCCGACGTGCTGCGCGCTGAATTTGAAGCGCTGCTGGGCGGCCGTGACCCCGCCACCGTGGTGCACCAGTGCGGCAGCGGCGTGAGCGCCGTGCCCAATCTGCTGGGCATGGAGATAGCTGGCCTCGGCCCGACAGCACTGTTTGCTGGCAGCTGGAGCGAGTGGTGTTCAGACCCCACGCGCCCGGTCGAAAAAGGCTGATCCAGCGTCCAGCACGGCAGCGCAGGTTGTAAAAGTGCAAAAAAGATGGTTTTGAGGGTGCTATCAAAACCATGAACAGAAGTGGGCAACCGGGGCCCACTGCCACAGCAGCGGCCATCGCCTGAAATGCCAGCCTGCACCTGATGTGCGTGTAGGGCAAATTCCTACACGGCCCACCGCAGAACCAGACACGCGGCACAGCCAAACCCCGACTTAATTTCTGATTGGGGCGGTTTCACAATCCATTTCAACGGATCACGCAAAACTTGCAATCAGCAGGCAACGCAAGACCCGGTACTGGAAAAAAGGAAGCTGCCATGACCAACGAACAAATCCTCGCTGAAATCCGCGAAGCCAACCTCACCTACCTGATGTTGGCCCAAACCCTGATCCGTCAGGACAAGGCCGAAGCCGTGTTCCGCTTGGGCATGAACGAAGAGTCTGCCGACATTCTGGCATCGCTGTCGCCAGCGCAAGTGATGAAACTGGCCTCCCGCAACACGCTTCTTTGCAGCTTCCGCGTGGACGACAACCTGGTGTGGAGCTTGCTCACCAACCACTCGGCCAAGAAGGTGGGCAACGAAGCCACCAACACGCTGCACGCCAACATCCTGATGGCCAGCCGCGTGTCGGAAGTGCTCTGACGCATTTGCCCGCAGCCCTCTTCCCCCAGTCTCCACCGAAAGCCCGCCATGTCCACCAACGCCCCCGCTGCCAAAGCCCCCGCCAAGAGCGTGCTGAACGAATCCAAGCAAATCGAACGCGCGGCCATGCTGATCCAGATGGGCGCCCGCATGCAGGTGCTTGAATCGGAAACCACGCTGTCGTATGAACGCCTGATCCGGCTGTACAAAGAGATCGCGGGCAAGTCTCCCTCGAAAGGCCAGCTGCCCTTCTCCACCGACTGGTTCCTGACCTGGCAAGAGAACATCCACAGCTCGCTGTTCCTGAACATCTACGAATACCTGTCCAAGGGCGTGGACCTGGATTCGGTGGAGCTGCTGACCAAAGCCTACCGCCTGTACAACGAACAGGTCGCCACGGCCGAGATCGAACCCCTGCTCTCCTTCACGCGCGCCTGGCGCCTGGTGAAATTTGTGGACGCTGGCATGCTGACGCGCACCAAGTGCAGCCAGTGCAGCGGCCAGTTCGTGACCGAGCTGTATGAGAACCGCCACTTCACCTGCGGCCTGTGCAACCCACCCGCCCGCGCCGGCAAGAGCAAGACGGCTGGCGCACTCATGTTGCACTGAGATGGATATCAGAGCATTAGCTTTTTACACCTACCAAACGGGCGCGCTAGCCTGATTCCCACCCCGACCGAAAAAATGGGCGCTGCACCCGCCAGGGCCGCCGCGCAAGGGCCGCCCCGCCGCGCTGGCGGCGTCCCACTTCCCGCGCGTAGCGCGAGAGAAGGGGGAAGCGGCGAAGCCGCTCAGGGGGATGTCATCTATCTTCCAGCCAGCAGCGCGCGCACGTTTTCATCCATTGGCACGGCATAGTTGTGCGCCGCCACCACGGTGTTGCCTACCGGGTTCACCAGCTTGAGGCTGATGTACACCACCGACGTGGAGACCGCATACGTGCCCACCACCACGGCCTGCGCGTTCTGCGACTGGCTCACCTCGCGCACTTCGCGCGACAGCAGCAGCTCACCCTGGTCGCGCTGCAGCAGCAGGTTCTCGCGCAGCTTCACCTCGGTCACCTTCAGACCCCGGTGCACCATGCGGCCCGCGATCTGCTCCGAGAAGATGCGGCCCAGCCGCGACGATTCAGTGAGCCGGTCCACATTGACCAGCGTGGCCACCAGCACGGGCTGGTTGGCATCCAGCGGTGCGGTCTGCAGCAGCGCATCGGTGGCGCGTTCATTCAGCTCGATGAGGTTGGAGCGCGATATTCCGCCCGCCCGGTCACCGTAGTAGTAGCTGTGCATAGGGTTGGTGGTCTCGCAGCCCTGCAACGCCCCCAGCGCAAGGGCGGCAGCCGCCCACCAGCTGGCGGCGCGTGCGCCCCGGGGAGCTTGTTGCGACATCCACAACCCTTTCATGGCGCCACCACCCGCCAGGTCTTGACGGGCGTCATCGGTGCAGGCGCGGGTGGCCGCTCGGGCTGATACAGCACCGCGTCGGCCCCCTCGATGTAATACAGATCGGCCGTGCCGGCCAGGTACCGGTCGCGCGATTTGAGCGTGGACGTGATCAGCACCTCGGTGCGCGTGGGTCCGCCTGCGGCGGCGCCCTGGGTGTAGAGCTGGGCCATGTCCAGCGCCACCCCTGCCCCCACGCCCAGGGCCGTGGCCACACCCGGCAACAGGGTGCGGTCGGAATAGTGCACCGCCCAATCGCGCCACACGCCCACGCCAGTGCCGATGATGGTGCCGGCCATGGGCACGGGCAAGCCGCGCGGTGAGCCAGACCCGTGCTGCACCAGTTGCGTCTGCACCTCCAGCTCCACCGCCGTGGGCACCGTGGACACCGCCACGCCCCGGTTCAGCAGGTGCACCTTGAGCAACTTGAGAAAGCTCTGGTTGAAACTGGAGTTGTCCGCCACCGTAACGTACAGCGGGTATTCGCCCTCGGGCCAGGATGCGATCTTTTCGGCCACGCGCCCGGCCACATCGCCCGCCAGCACATCCCAGTGGTGCACGGCACGGGCTTTCTTCTGGCCGGTGGCGGGGTAGTTGTCGGCACGCGGCACGTCCAGCGTGCCGCAGCCGACCAGCAGCGCTGCGCACAGCAAGGCTGCTGCGGCGGCCGGAATGCGGTGAAGGAAGGATGGCATGTGGGCCATGGTACTGGCGACCGCCTGCGGCAATCGGCGCAACAAGGCCGTTTTTCCCGGCCAAAGCGGCCGTTTCAGCCCTTGGAGCTGCTGGCGCAAGCCTTCACAATCAACCCATTCATACCAACCCTCCGTGAAGACCATGCTCACCACAACCCGCACCCACCGCCTCGCGTCATTGATGGCCCTCACTGCGGCTCTGGCGGGCTGCGGCGGCGCCACGGACAAGGACAACAACACGACCGCCCCACCGCCACCCGCGAGCGCGCCCGTCACGCTGCATTTCGTGCAGCCCACCGAGAACGTGCTCGAACCCGGCGCATCTGAGCCGCTGGCGGCCGACGTTACCGTCAACGGCGGCGCAGCCCCCAACGGCACGGTGGTCACCTTTACCGTCAACCCCTCAGCAGCCGCCACCTTCTCTCCCGTGGCGCCCACCACCGTGGCCAGCGTGGCCAGCACCACGCTCACCGTGAGCAGCCTGCCGCCCAGCGCCACCTTCCAGGTCAGCGCCACGGCCACCAGCAGCGCCAACACGGCGGGCGACAGCCTCACGTACTACGTGCGCCCCACCCACAAAAGCCTGCAGGTGCTGGTGCCCGCGTATTTCAGCGCCAGCGGCACCTCATCGCCCTGGGCCACCCTCACCAGCGGCGCAGCCAGCTACCCGGACGTGCAGATCACCGCCGTGGCCAGCGCCAGCGACGGCGTGCTGACCGCGGACTCCGAGGTTGACGACGACCTGCTCACGGCCATCACAGACTTCAAGGCCGTGGCGGGCACCACCAACAAAGTCGTCGCCTACGTGGCCACCTCGGGCAGCGGCGGGTCGCGCTCGGTGGCTGACGTGAAGGCCACCATCGACAACTACATCCGCCTCTACCCCGACCAGCTCGACGGCTTCTTCCTGGACGGAATGGCCACCGACAGCGCACGGCTGGCGTACTTTCAGGACGTCTACAACTACGCCAAGGCCCGGGCCTCGGGCATGAGCAAAGGCGCCACGCCGCCCAACGCGCCCACCGTGATCGGCAACCCAGGCACCTACCCCGTAGCGGCCTATGCGGGTGTGGCCGACACGCTGGTCACCTACGCTGGCAACGCCGCCGCCTACCAGGCCACAGACCCCCAGCCCGCCAGCACCTGGGTCTACGCCAAGGACAACACCGCCCAGGCCATGCTGGTCCACACCGCCAGCACCTGCACCGACATGCAGGCCGCCGTGAAGCACGCCCACCGGCCCCGCCTGAACACCGGCATGGTCTATGCCACCAACCTGGCCATCGGCGCCTCATGGTCGTCACTGCCCACCTACTGGCAGCAGCTGCTGGGCACGGTGGATTCGCTCAACAAAAAGCGCCCGCTGCCGCTGTGCTGATGCCACCGGGCAGGGCGCCGAACCCTGCCACACAGGCACCGCTGGCGGTCGCCGGGCAAACCACCCGCCAGAGCTTCCGAACCGCCACATCCCCCCGCCGACACGCTGCATGTCAGCCCGACCTACAACCCAGCTGGCCCGAGTCCCATCACAATCCGCGCATGATGACCGAGCCCACCCCTGCATCCCCGCCCGCCTCCGCTGCCGAGCCCCCACAGCCAGACAGCCCCGCCGCTGACGCAGCCCCGACTTTGCCCCCCCACGCGCCTGCGGCGGACAGCCCCGCACCAGTGGCCCAAGTGGCCCAAGCGGACGAAGCGGATCAAGCGGCCCCACCCGCCCAATCCCGGTCAACCCCCGACAGCCCCCCACCGCCTGCGCAACCACCAAGCGGCGCGCCCGCAGCCACCGCATCCCTCCCCGGCCCGCTCATGCTCCACATGCCCGTGGACGTGCGCAACCTCTCGCTCGCGCTGCTGGCGCTGTTTGCCAGCGTGGCCCTGCTGCACTGGGCCAGCGCGGTATTCATCCCCATCATGCTCAGCCTGCTGCTCACCACGGCGCTGCGGCCCGTGGTGGAAGTCTTGCGGCGCTGCTACGTGCCCCGCTGGCTGGGGGCCGGTGTGCTGCTGATCGCCATCGTTCTGGGCTTGGCCAGCGCCGCCTGGTCGCTGAGCGACGGCGCCGCGCAACTGGTGGACTCGCTGCCCGTGGCTGCCAAGAAGGTGCGCGACAGCCTCAAGGCGCGCACCGGCGCCAGCAGCCCGCTCGACACCATGCAAAAGGCCGCCACGCAGATCGAACAGGCCGCCAACGAAAACAGCGCCACCGCCAGCCCACCCCGGCGCGGCGTGCAGCGCGTGGTAGTGGAGCGCCCGCCCTTCAACATCCGCGACTACCTGTGGAGCGGCACCATGGGGCTCATGTCCGCGCTGGGGCAGCTCACGGTGGTGGTGTTCCTTACCTACTTTGCGCTGGCATCGGGCAACCTGTTTCGCAACAAGCTGCTGCGCATTGCCGGCACCAGCCTGGAGCGGCGCAAGGTCACCATCCACGTGCTGGAAGACATCACCAACCAGATCCAGCGCTACCTGATGGTGCAGGTGTTCACCAGCGTGCTGGTGGGCGTGGCCACCGGCCTTGCCTACTGGGCCCTGGGCCTGGAGAACGCCGCCGTGTGGGGTGTGGCGGCCGGGGTGCTCAACCTCGCGCCCTACATCGGCTCGGCCCTGGTCACCGGCGCATCGGCCCTGGTGGCCTTCCTGCAGTTCGGCACCCTGGACATGGCCCTGGCCATCGGCGGTGCATCGCTGGTCATTCACACCCTGGTAGGCAACCTGCTGACCCCCTGGCTCACCAGCCGCACCAGCAGCATGAGCCCTGTGGCCGTGTTCGTCAGCGTGCTCGCCTGGGGCTGGCTGTGGGGCCTGTGGGGCCTGCTGCTGGGCATCCCGGTGATGATGGCCGTGAAGGCCGTGTGCGACCGGGTCGAAGACCTGAAGGCCGTGGGCGAATTGCTGGGGGATTGATACCCGGCATCTGCCGCAAACCGGCAGATGCCTCCCCCGCCACGCTGCGGGGCGATGGGCATCTCAGCCCCCACCTCACCCACGCCACCCATATCACTCGCCATCACGGCGCTCCGGCGTGGCCCAGGAGGTCAAGGCGGCCTCAAAGATTGTTTCCAATACTGGAACAGTTAGTTCGCGACCAGGTAGTTTTTCCGCGAACACCATCGGCGTACAGTTCATCCCATCGATGAGCCGAACCCGCAAGGCGACTCACCGAACCCGGTTCAGGAATGGTTTTTGATCCGGCTTTTTTGAGACGCTTTTTAACCTTCAAGGATTTTCATCATGAACAAGACCGCCCGTTTCCTCTCCGTCGCTGCTGTTGCCGCTTTCGCTTCTTTTGGCGCCCAGGCTGACGAAGCCGACAGCTCGCAATTCGCCCTGAAGTTCGAAACGAACCGCACCCGCGCTGAAGTGGCCGCTGAAGCCGCTACCGTGGCCCAGACCCGCAGCCAGGAACCCGCTGGTTCGCGTGTGGTGACCTACACCTCCACCGCCGACCGCGCTGCCGTGCGTGCCCAGGCTGCCGAAGCCCTGCGCACCGGCCAGATCCCCCACGGCGAATTCAGCGCCATGTAATTGGCAGACCAACTGCTTGAGATTGGTTGAAGCAGTTGCGGGACTTCCCATGGTGGTGGCACTTTGCATTTGCGGGTGGCGCTGCCATGGGGAGTGTTAACTGAACCGCAGGGGCGGGCAGGCAGATCGGGCTCCCTTCGGGAGCCCTTTTTGTTATGGGTGCCTGCGATCAAAACAGGCCGCGATGCGCAGGTTCGAATCGCGCTGCGCTGTCCGCCACTCAGCCGGTATTACGCAACCCCGCCGCAATCCCATTAATGGAAATGTGAATCCCCGTCTGCACCCGTTCATCCCCCTGCCCTGCGCGCCAGCGGCGCACCAGCTCGACCTGCAAGTGGTGCAGCGGGTCGATGTACGGGAAGCGGTGTTTGATGGAGCGGGCCAGCGCCGTGTTGTGTGTGAGGCGCTGTTTGTCGCCGGTGATGCGGGTGAGGGCCTCGGCCGTGCGGTGCCATTCGGCCTCGATGCTGGTGAAGACCTTCTTGCGCAGGCGCGCGTCGGTGACGAGTTCGCTGTAGCGTGAGGCCAGGGCCAAGTCGCTTTTGGCCAGCACCATGTCCATGTTGGACAGCAGGGTGCGGAAAAACGGCCATTGGCGGTACATCTTTTGCAGCAGGGCCAGCTGGGCTTTGGGGTCTTTGCCCTCCACGTTCACAAACGCGTCGACGGCCGAGCCAAAGCCGTACCAGCCGGGCAGCGTGAGGCGGCATTGGCCCCAGCTGAAGCCCCAGGGGATGGCGCGCAGGTCTTCGATCTTCTGGCTGGCCTTGCGGCTGGCGGGGCGGGAGCCGATGTTGAGCTCGGCGATCTCGCGGATGGGGGTGGAGTTGAAGAAATACTCGGTAAAACCGGGGGTCTCGTACACCAGCGCGCGGTAGCTGCCCATGCTGGCCAGTGAGAGCTGCGCGGCGGCGTCCAGAAACGCCTTGGTGGCGGGCTTGGTGGGCTGCAGCAGGGTGGCTTCGAGCGTGGCGGCCACCAGGGTTTCGAGGTTGCGGCGGCCGATTTCGGGATTGGCGTATTTGGAGGCGATGACTTCGCCCTGCTCGGTCAGGCGGATCTGGCCGCGCACGGTGCCGGGGGGTTGCGCCAGGATAGCCTGGTAGCTGGGGCCGCCGCCCCGGCCCACGGTGCCGCCCCGGCCGTGGAACATGCGCAGCTGGATGCCATGGCTGGTGGCGAGTTCGTCGAAGAGTTCGACGAGGGCGATTTCAGCGCGGTACAGCTCCCAGTTGCTGGTGAAGATGCCGCCGTCTTTGTTGCTGTCGCTGTAGCCGAGCATGATGTCCTGCTCGCCACCGCTGCGCTGCACCAGGGCAGCCACGCCGGGCAGTGCGTAGAACTCGCGCATGATGGGCGCGGCATTGCGCAGGTCTTCGATCGTTTCGAACAGCGGCACCACGATGAGGTGGTTCTTGGACTCAGTGTCCAAGGTGCCATTCATCAGGCCCACTTCCTTTTGCAGCAGCAGCACTTCCAGCAGGTCGCTCACGGTTTCGGTGTGGCTGATGATGTAGTGGCGGATGGCCTCGTGGCCGAAGCGCTCGCGCATGACGCGGGCGGTTTCGAAGATGGCCAGCTCGCCCTTGGCATGGGCAGAGTATTCGGCACCCACCACGCGCAGGGGGCGGGCGTCGTTCAGCAGCTTGATCAGCAGGGCGCGCTTCGCGGCTTCTTGCAGGCCCGCATAGTTGGGCTCGATACGGGCCTTGGCCAGCAGCTCGGCCACCACTTCTTCATGTTTGTCAGAGCTTTGGCGCAAATCCACCGTGGCCAGGTGAAAGCCAAACACCTGCACGGCGCGGATCAGCGGGTGCAGGCGCTCGGCGGCCAGGGCTTCGCCGTGGTGCGACTTCAATGACGCTTCGATCACGCGCAGGTCGGCCAGGAACTCTTCGGCGCTGGCGTAGGCGTTCTGCGGCGCCACGGCGTGGCGGGCGGCCTCACCACCGGTCAGGTCCTTGAGCGACGCAGCCAGGCGCGCGTAGATGCCAGTGAGTGCGCGGCGGTAGGGCTCGTCCACGCGGTGTTCGTTGGTGTCGGGCGAGCGCTGGGCCAGGGCCTCCATCTCGGCCGACACCTGCACCAGGCGCGCCGAAAGCGACAGCTCGCCGCCCAGGTAGTGCACCTCGGTCAGGTAGTGGCGCAAGGCCACCTCGGCCTGGCGGCCCAGGGCGTATTGCAGGGTTTGCGCAGTGACGTTGGGGTTGCCGTCACGGTCACCACCAATCCACTGGCCCATGCGCAGAAAGCTGTGTACGGGGTACTGGCCCAGCTCGTTTTCGAGGTCGGCATAGATCTTGGGGATCTCGCGCAGAAAGGTGGCTTCGTAGTACGACAGCGCGTTCTCGATCTCGTCGGCCACGGTGAGCTTGCTGTAGCGCAGCAGACGGGTTTGCCACAGCTGGGCCACGCGGGCGCGCAGCAAGGCCTCGTTGGCGGCCAGCTCGCGGGGGGTCAGGGCATCCTTGGCGCTGTTGTAGAGCTGGGCGCGCACCTGGATGTCGTCGCGCGTGGCCAGTAGCTGCGCAATGTCACGCTCGGCATCCAGAATGCTCTTGCGCTGAACTTCGGTGGGGTGGGCGGTGAGGACCGGTGCCACATAGCTGCCCGCCAGAGTCTGCGAAATCGTCTTGGGCGCAATGCCAGCCCAGCGCAGGCGCGACAGGGCCACTTCGATGCTGCCCTCTTGCGTGTCGCCCGCGCGTTCGTGCACGGCGCGGCGGCGGATGTGGTGGCGGTCTTCGGCCAGGTTGGCCAGGTGACTGAAGTAGGTGAAGGCGCGGATCACGCTCACCGTCTGGTCGCCCGACAGGGACTTGAGCAGCTTCTTGAGCGCGCGGTCGGCCTCCTGGTCGGCATCGCGGCGGAAGGCCACCGAAAGCTTGCGCACCTGCTCGACCAATTCATAGGCGGCCACGCCCTCCTGGTCCCGGATCACATCGCCCAGAATGCGGCCGAGCAGGCGGATGTCGTCAATCAGGGGCTGGTCCTTGTCGGATCGTTTCATGGTGCGTGGGTCTCCGGAGGTGGGTAGGTGACCTGGCGCCGCCTGCCCCCCGCGTCCCCCGGGGCGCACCGGCCCCAGTGCGGGCGCATGCTAGCATCGCCCGCCCCTGAATGATTACAAACAGGTTACGAACTTGAGCCTCGCCCATTCCCCCCTTTCCATCGTCATTGCCACCCGAGAGAGCCGCCTGGCGCTGTGGCAGGCCGAGCATGTACAGGCTCTTTTGCGCGCACAGGGCCACACGGTGGAGCTGCTGGGCATGACCACCAAGGGCGACCAGATCCTGGACCGCTCGCTCAGCAAGGTGGGCGGCAAGGGCCTGTTTGTGAAAGAGCTGGAAGTGGCGCTGGAAGAAGGCCGCGCGCACATTGCCGTGCATTCGCTCAAGGATGTGCCCATGGAGCTGCCCGAGGGTTTTGCACTGGCCTGCGTGATGGAGCGCGAAGACCCACGCGATGCGTTTGTCTCACCCAACTACCCGAACATTGATGCCCTGCCCCAGGGCGCGGTGGTGGGCACCTCCAGCCTGCGCCGCCAGGTGCTGCTGCAGGCCTTGCGGCCCGACCTCAAGATCGAACCGCTGCGTGGCAACCTCGACACGCGCCTGCGCAAGCTGGACGAAGGCCAGTACGACGCCATCGTGCTGGCGGCTGCGGGCCTGAAGCGCCTGGGGCTCGAATCCCGCATCCGCGCCACGTTTGCGCCCACGGCCATGCTGCCCGCAGCCGGCCAGGGTGCCTTGGGCATTGAAGTGCGCAGCGACCGGCAAGACCTGATCGCAGCACTGGCGCCGCTGGCGCACCAGACCACCTGGCTGACCGTGGCCGCAGAGCGCGCCGTGAGCCGCGCCATGGGCGGCAGCTGCTCCATGCCGCTGGCAGCGCACGGCACGTTCACCGAGGGCGTGCTGCAGCTCGACGCCGCCTGGGGCGACGTGGACGCGCAGGCCCCCCTGGTGCGCGCAGCGGCCAGCGCCGCCGTCTCCACGCTGGCGCAGGCCGAAGCGCTGGGCGACGCGATTGCGCAGCGCCTGCGTGCCGGTGGCGCACGGGGCGCAGAACCCCTGGTTTGAACGCGCATGCCATGCCCCGGGTGATCGTCACGCGGCCCGCCCGCGAGGCTGCGCACTGGGTACAGCTGCTGGGCGCGCGCGGTGTGCATGCCGTGGCCCTGCCGCTCATCGCCATCGGCCCCTGCCTTGATGCGGCAGCAGAGCAAGCACTCACCCAGGCGCATGCCCGGCTTGCACAGTACCGGGCCCTGATGTTTGTCAGTGGCAATGCGGTGTTTCATTTTTTTGAGCCAAGTAGGGCCCTAGCGCTTGATGGACAAGCACTAGCAGCTATCAAAACAAGAGCATGGGCTCCGGGCCCCGGCACGGCGCGTGCGCTGGAGCAGGCCGGTGTGCCGCCTGGCTGCATCGACGGCCCGGCACCGGATGCACCGCAGTTCGACTCGGAAGCGCTGTGGCAGCAGGTCTCCGGACAGATCCGGCCCGGCGACTGCGTGCTGATCGTGCGCGGGAGGTCCTCCACGCCCCAGGGTGTGCATGAAAGCCTAGGCAACGGCCGCGACTGGCTGGCGCGCCAGATCGAGGCAGCGGGCGGCACGGTGGAGTTTGTGGTGGCCTACCAACGCGGCGCACCGCATTTTTCAGCGCGCGAGGTGGCGCTGGCGCAACAGGCAGCGTGCGATGGCTCCATCTGGCTGCTGAGCAGCTCTGAAGCCGTAGCCCACCTGGCCGAGGCCCTGCCCGGCCAGCACTGGGGCGCCGCCCACGCACTGGCCACCCACCCGCGCATCGCCGAAGCGGCCCGCGCAGCGGGCTTTGGCACCGTGCGGGAATGCCGTCCGGCGCTGGAGGATGTGGTGGCCTCGATAGAATCGGCCGCATGAGTTCCGTGCCCCCCAACGATCTGCCCCCCGCACCCACCGCAGCGCCCATGGCGGCACCTGCCGCGGCATCCGTGGGCGCACCGGCCGTGGGCCCGGCAGCCGCGCCCGCACCTCCAGCACCTACCCCGGGCCGGGGTGGCGCCGTCACGCTGCTGCTGGGCGCGGTGGCCGCTGCCGCGCTGATCAGCAGCGGCATGCTGTGGCAAAAACTCAGCGCCATCCAGGAGCAGCTCGCCCGTCAGTCCGCCGACTCGGGCGCGCAGGCCATCGAGGCCCGCACCATGGCCCGCCAGGCCGAAGAACTGGTGCGCGAGACAGCCGCCCGCCTGTCGGTGGCCGAAGCCCGTGTGAGCGAAGTGGCGCTGCAACGCAGCCAGCTCGAAGAATTGATGCAAAGCCTGTCGCGCTCGCGCGACGAAAACCTGGTGGTGGACATCGAATCCGCCATCCGCCTGGCCCAGCAACAGGCCCAGCTCACCGGCAGCCTGGAGCCCCTGGTGGCCGCGCTTAAAAGCGCCAACCAGCGCATCGAACGCGCCGCCCAGCCCCGCCTGGCCCCCGTGCAGCGCGCCATTGGCCGCGACCTGGACCGCCTGACCCGCGCCACCGTGACCGACACCGCCGGCCTGCTGGCCCGTCTGGACGACCTGGTGCGCCAGGTGGACGAGCTGCCCGTGCTGAACGCCGTGGCCCAGGCGGCCGCCACACGCCGCCTGGCAGCCACACCCGCGCCCACAAACACGCCACCGCTCAACCAGGGCGACCTGGCCTGGTGGCAGGCAGCCCTGCAGCGCAGCTGGGAAGTAGTGCGCGACGAGGCCCGGGGCCTGGTGCGCGTGAGCCGCATCGACCAGCCCGAGGCCATCTTGCTGGCGCCCGAGCAGACGTTTTTCCTGCGCGAGAACCTCAAGCTCAAGCTGCTCAACGCCCGCCTGGGCGTGCTGGCGCGCCAGTTCGAATCGGCCCGCGCCGACCTGGCCGCCGCCAACGCTGCGCTCAACAAATACTTTGACCCGGCATCGCGCCGCACGCAGAACGCTGCCAGCACGCTGCAGACCGCCCAGGCCAGCATGAAGGCGGCCGAGCAGCCGCGCCTGGACGAAACGCTCTCTGCGCTGGCAACAGCTGCAGCCGGCCGGTAAGGGAGCGGTACGCATGCGTGCAGCACTCTGGCTTTTGGCGTTGTTTGGCGTGGCGGTGGCCGCCGCGCTGTTTGCGGGCAACAACCAGGGCACCGTCACCCTGTACTGGCCGCCGTACCGCATCGACCTGTCGCTGAACCTGGTCGTGCTGTTGCTGGTGGGCGGGTTTGTCACCGTGTACGCCGCGCTGCGCGCCCTGGCGGCGCTGCTGGAGTTGCCCCACCAGGCCCGGCGCTGGCGCGTGCAGCAAAAGGAGCGCGCCATGCACGCGGCCTTGCTGGACGCCCTGACGCACATGCTGGGCGGGCGCTTCATCCGCTCGCGCAAGGCCGCGGTGGCTGCGCTGTCGCAAGAAAACGCGCTGGCCACAGCTGGCGAGGCCGTGCCCCACGGCCGCCAGTTGCGCGCCCTGGCCCACATGATTGCGGCCGAGGCCTCGCACGCGCTGCAAGACAGCGCCACGCGCGAAAGCCATCTGCAGGACGCCCTGCAAGAGGCCCCGCTGCGCGGCACCGTGAACGAGCAGGAAATGCGCGAGGGCGCCCAGATGCGTGCCGCCCGCTGGTCGCTGGACGACCGCGATGCCAACGCTGCGCTCGACCGCCTGGCGGCCCTGCCGCAAGGTGCCGCACGCCGCACACTGTCGCTGCGCATCAAGCTCAAAGCCACACGCCTGGCACGCCAGACGCAGGAGGCGCTGGACACCGCACGCCTGCTGGGCAAGCACCGCGCCTTCTCGCCCGCTGCGGCCCAGAGCATCGTGCGGGGCCTGGCCATTGAACTCATCAACAGCGCACACGACACCGCGCAGCTGCAGCAGACCTGGATGTCGCTGGAATCGTCCGAGCGCAGCATGCCCGAGCTGGCCATCCACGCCGCACAGCGGCTGGCAGCCCTGGGCGGCGACGCGACGCAGGTACGCGCCTGGCTGCTGCCCGTGTGGGACCGCATGGTGGACCTGCCCGATGCGCTGGCCGAACACCACGCGCTGAAGCTGGTGCGCGCACTCGAAGCCGGGCTGGACGACCTCGACGCCCCCTGGCTGGCGCGCATCGAATCGGCCTACCAGGGAAATCCCCGCGACGCCCGCCTGCAGTACCTGGCGGGCATGGCCTGCCTCAAGCGCCAGCTGTGGGGCAAGGCCCAGCAGTTGCTCACACAGGCGGCGCAGCAGCTGGGCGACAGCAGCCTGCGGGCCAGCGCCTGGCGCCACCTGGCCGAGCTGGCAGAAAAACGTGGCGACGACGGCGCCGCCGCCGAGGCCTGGAAGAAGGCCGCGCTCGGCCGGTAAACGGCCTTCTTTGCAGGGCTGCGCTTCCAGGCGTGGGGTCTGCCCTTTACGTCAAAAAAACCTCGCATCCTGCGCAGCCCGTGACGCTCTGGGCCGCACCGAGACGGGGCATTCCCGGTGAATCCGACACCCTCACACCCCATCGGATACACGCTGGTGCAGCGTGCACAGCATTGGGGAACTTTGAGCGCTCAGGCCTTATCAATTCATTTTTTTTGAATTGAAGCATCAATCTGCCTGAAGCCGAATGCGGCAACGGCTTCCTACACTGCCCCATCGCTTGACGCATGTCAGCCCCAAACGGGCTGGCGACCCCGCCCGGCGCTCCGTCCAACAGCCCCACGTTTCCGCTCTTCATGACTGCTTCAGCCACCGCCACCCGCACCGCTGCCGACGCACCGCCTCGCCGCTATACGCGCACCGCCATGCTTTTGCACTGGGTGCTGGGCCTGGCACTGATTGGCCTGTTTGGCGTGGGCATTTACATGACCGGGCTGCCGTTCTCGCCGCAGCGGCTCAAGCTCTACAACTGGCACAAGTGGGCGGGGGTCACCATCCTCGTGCTCTCGGTGCTGCGCCTGCTGTGGCGCGCCACGCACCGCCCTCCCGCGCTGCCGCCAGCCATCGAAAACGCCATGCCGGGCTGGCAAAAGCTGGCGCACCACGCCACGCACGGGCTGCTGTACACGCTGTTTTTCGCCGTGCCGTTGATTGGCTGGGCCTACAGCTCGGCAGCAGGCTTTCCCATCGTGTTTCTGGGCCTGTGGCAGTTGCCCGACTTCGTGCCCGTGAGCAAGGAGCTGGCCGAGGCGATCAAACCCTGGCACCAATACACCGCCTTTGCGATGGCGGGCCTGGTGCTGCTGCACATCGCAGGCGCGCTCAAGCACCAGATCGTGGACCGCGATGGGCTCATCGCCCGCATGCTGCCGGGCAGATGAAACACCCCTGAGTCGCGTGTATGGCGGGGCAACGCACCGCCCTCCAGATCATGGATCTGGTTTTCACTTTCTGTCTTTTGAACGGAGTTTTTTGCATGAACCTGTCTTCCCACCTGTCTCGCACCCTCCTGGTGGCCGCCGTAGCCTTGAGCGCGCAGGCCGCACTGGCCCAGCAGCAACTGGTCCCCGCCCAGAGCGAGGTGCAGTTCACCGCGCGCCAGATGGGCGTGCCGCTGGATGGCCATTTCAAGAAGTTCAGCGCCCAGGTGGCGTTTGACCCCGCCAAGCTGGCCACGAGCAAGATCGCCTTCACCGTAGACACCGGCAGCGCCACACTGGGCTCGCGCGAAACCGATGCCGAGCTGCCCAAGCCCACCTGGTTCAACGTGCCCAAGTTCCCGCAGGCGCAGTTCGAATCCACTGCCATCAAGGCACTGGGCGGCGGCAAGTTTGAGGTGGCGGGCAAGCTCACCATCAAGGGCACCGCGCAGAACGTGGTGGTGCCCGTGGCGCTCACGCAAAGCGGCCCCACCACCACGGCCACCGGCACGCTGCCGATCAAGCGGCTGGCTTTCAAGATCGGCGAAAACGAGTGGGCCGACACCTCGATGGTGGCCGACGACGTCACCGTGAAGTTCAAGCTCGCACTGACTGGCGTCGGCAAGCTATGACCAGCTTCTGGCTCCAGCTACGCCTCTTTCATCCTCCGTTTTTCCCCTGGTTCGTTTCGTAGTTCCTCTTTTCAAGGAGTCTTTTTCATGCGCAAGTCCCTCTCCTCCCTGCTCGCCGTGGCCGCTGCCACCGCAATGACCGCTGGCGCTGCCCAGGCCGCCAACTACGCCATCGACCCCACGCACACCTTCGTGACGTTCGAGATCGGCCACTTCGGCGCATCCACCAACCGTGGCCGCTTCGACAAGAAGCAGGGCTCGGTCGAGTTTGACCGTGCCGCCAAAACCGGCAAGGTGGACATCACCATCGACACCACCTCGGTGAATACCGGCACGCCTCCCTTTGACAAGCACCTGCAAAGCGCCGATCTGTTTGACGCAGCCAAGCACCCCACGATCAAGTTCGTGTCCGACAAGTTCAGCTTCACCGGCGACAAGGTCAGCGAAGTGACCGGCCAGCTCACGCTGCTGGGCAAGACCGCGCCCGTCACCCTCAAGGCCACGCAGTTCAACTGCTACGACAGCCCCATGCTCAAGCGCGAAGTGTGCGGTGGCGACTTTGAAACCACCATCGACCGCACCCAGTGGGGCATGAACTACGGCGTGGAATGGGGCTTCCCCAAGAACGTGCGCCTGGTGGTGCAGATTGAAGCTGTGAAGCAGTAATCCACCATCGGCAGGCACGCGGGCTGCTCGCCCCTGAAGGGCGGCTGCTGCGCGCCAAACCCACGGGCCACCCCTGCGTTCACGCAGCGGGTGGCTTTTTCATGCACGCGCACTTCGCCGGGCGTGTCAGGCAGCGTCCAGCGTGGCATCCAGGTTCCAGCCTTGCGGCTGCCAGGCCCACACCACATCAGGCCCAAGCGCACGCAGGAAGGTGACGTCGTGCGACACCACGGCCAGCGCGCCCGTGAAGGCTTGCAAGGCAGACTGCAGCGCTTCGATGGCATCCACATCGAGATGGTTGGTGGGCTCGTCGAGCAGCAGCATTTGCGCGGGCTCGCCCGACCACAGGGCGCAAGCCAGGGCGGCCTTGATGCGCTCTCCACCGCTGAGCACGCCCGCAGGCCGCTGCACTTTGTCCGCACCCAGGCCAAGCTGGGCCAGGTGCGTGCGCAGCGCCGCTTCGGGCAGGGGCGTGCCGAGCGCCTGCAGGCGCGCCAGCACACCGTGCTGGGGTGGAAGCAGGGCGGCGTTGTGCTGGTCCAGCCAGGCGGCCCGCACACCCCGCAACACCCGCCCCGCAGTGGCCAACGCAGGGTTGGCAATGGTGCGCAGCAGGCTGCTTTTGCCGCAGCCGTTGGGCCCAGTGATGGCGATGCGGATGGGCCCGTTCCAGACTCCATGGAGCGGAGGAAAGCCGGGCGGCGCATGCGTCACATGCACCTGCTCGAACGCCAGCACCTGCTTGCCCGCAGGCACGGCGCTTTGGGGCAGCACCAGCGCCGTAGCGCCCCCTGCAGGAACACGCTGAGCGGCCTCGCGCACCGCATCGTTCAGCCGCTGGCGCTCCTGCTGCTGCCGCTCGTGCTCGCGACCCGCGTGGGCCTGGGCGTTGTTCTTCTTGCGGTCCAGCAGGACGGATGCCTGGTTGGCAGCGCGGCCGGCCTCGCGCCCCCGCGCGGCGCGGCTCTGCTGGGCATCGTGCTCGCGCTGCAGCGCCCGCATGCCCCGCTCGCGCTCGGTGCGCGCGTGGTCCAGCGCGGCCTGGGCAGCAGCAGCCTCGGCCTGGCGCTGTGCCTCGTACACGGACCAGTTTCCGCCGTAGCGCTGCAGCCCCGCTGCAGACAACGCAACCATGTTGTTCGCCATGCCCAGCAATTCGCGGTCGTGGCTGGCCACCAGCACGCCACCGCGCCACTGCGCCAGCGACTCCATCAACCAGCGCCGACCCGGCCGGTCCAGGTGGTTGGTGGGCTCATCCAGCACCAGCAGATCGGCGCCCGACAGGAATGCCCCCGCCAGCGCCACGCGCATGCGCTCGCCACCGCTAAGGTGCTGCGCCGCGCGTCCCGGCGGCAGGTGGCCCAACCCCAGCGCGTGCAGCGCCTGCTGCCAGTGCGAGGGCAGGTCCCACCGCCCGTCGGCCAAAAGCAGATCATCGGGCGAGCCCCTGCCCGCTTCCAGTCGGTCGAGTGCACCCAGAACCGGGCCCAGGCCCGCAATATCGGCGACGGTGGCCGAAGGGGCTGCACCGACCTCCTGCGCCACCGCGTGCACGGAAGGGCAGCCCGCCACCACACCGCTTGCAGGCTGCAGCATGCGCTGCGCAAGCTGCAAGAAAACGCTTTTGCCAACGCCGTTGGCGCCCACCAAGCCGGTCACGCCTTGGCCCAGGGCCACATTCAGCGGGCGTGCCCACAGTGCCTGCCCGTCAGGCAAGCTGAATGTGACGTCGTGGAACTGAAGGACAACGGGACCCGCAGACGAAGCCGCACTGCGGGGCGCGGCATTAGAGGGCCGAGGAGGGAAGGCAGCCGTCGAGGCTGCGGCAGCGCTGCGGCTGCGATGGGCGGAATCGCCCGGCATTGAAGGTGTCGCCATGCAAAAGCACTCCAGACAAGACATACAACCGCCTGGCCCGGCAATGGGCAAGCAGGAAGGAAAGGCTTGAGGGGCTTACAGGCGCATCGGACGAATACCTCAGGGGCAAAGAAGGACGACTGCGGAATGTACCGCAATCCCGGCCCTCAAAAAATTAACTTAACGTAAATCAATTACGAATAGTAGAATCGCAAAACCGATTTGAGGAGACTCTGCATGAACGCCATCCTGAAACCTGATCTGGCCACCCTGCCCCCGCCCGCGCCCATCCAGCAACTGCACCACTACGCCTACAAGGCGCGTGACGCTGAAGAAACGCGCCAGTTCTATGAGGACATCCTGGGCCTGCCGCTGTACCACATCATCCAGAGCGACTACGTGCCGAGCACGGGCGAATACTGCCCCTACACGCACTTCTTCTTTCGCCTCAAGGACGGTTCTTTCATCGCCTTCTTCGACCTGGGCGACGACGTGAAGGCAGAGCCCTCGCCGAACACGCCGCTGTGGGTCAACCACATCGCTTTTCGCGTGGACACGGTGCAGGAGCTGGAGAACACCAAGAAGCGCCTGGAAGCCCACGGCATCGAGGTGCTGGGCGTAACGGACCACCACATCTTTCACAGCATCTATTTCTTTGACCCGAACGGCATCCGTCTGGAACTGTCGGCCCAGCTGGCCGACGAAGAACAGATGGCCAAGGACAGCACCGTGGCCCACGCCCGCCTGGCCGAGTGGACGGCGCGCAAGGAGCAGTGGCGCAAGGAGCGCGCTGAAGGCAAGGCGGTGGAACCGCTCAAGCCGCAGCAGAACGACCGGCCAGAGTTCGTCAAAGGCTGACAAGCTTTTGGCACCGCCACGTTGCACACCCAACGTGCAACGTGGCATCAGCGATAAAAATACAGATAAAAATAGCCTCCAGCGCTTTACCAACAAGCGCTAACAGCTATTTATTTGGTAGCCAAACTCCACCAACCACTCCGCCGGTCGCAATCAGCCTTCCTGAGGCTGTTGCTGCTGCGCCCGCATGATCTGGTGGCGCTGCCAGTAGGCCCCCACCACGGCGTTGAACTGGTCCTTTTCCTTGGTGAGGCCGGACAGCTTGATCTTGCTGGTCTTGGCGCCCAGGCCCAGGGCGTTCTTCTCGGGGTGCGTCACGACCAGTGCATTGCCAAAGCTGCTTTCCTTGAATTCCAGCGCCTTGATGGCGTCCCAGAACACCGTGGTCTCGTCGGCCGAGGTGCGGATGCCGTCGATGCTGACCTCCACCGTGTTCTCCCCCTTGAGCGCAAACACCACGGGCGGAAAGTAGCGCAGCACCAGCGCGCGCTCTTCGTCGGTGGCGGGCTCGTAGCGGTAGGCCAGGCTGCGTTCATGGTCTTGCGCAAACTGCTGTTCGTAGTCACTCCACAGGCGCTGCTCGATCGCGTCCGCCGTCAATATCTCCTGCACCCAGGTGGCAGCGGGCGTGCGCACGGCGATGGCACCGTAGTCCTGCTCTTTCAGCGCCATGCCCACGTTGCGCAGGCGCTCGGGCATGGCGGGGTGCGAGTCAAAGGGGTGGGGCACGTTGGCCGTCTTCATCGCATCCAGAAAATCGTCGGAGGCCGCATAGGGCGCCAGCCCCTGGGCCACAAAGCGGGCGATGCCCAGCGTGGTGGTGTCGTGCCGCTCGTTGCGGCCAAACAGCTCGTCCTCGATCTTGAAACGGTATTGCGCGTAGGCCGCGATCTTGACCAGCGACTGCGCAATGGCCGCTGGCGAGATGAGCTTGGCAGCGATGCGGTCGGCCTTGAACTCGCGCTCGCGGCTGTCGCGCGCCAGGGCAATTTCGAAGATGGTGCGGTACAGGTCCAGCACTGGCGACACCACGGCCGAGAGCCCCCCGCTGCGAATCGCGTGGCGGTAGTGGTCAAACTGCACCAGCTTCGGGCCCAACCGGGCGCTGCTCTGGGTGTCGCCGCCGCGCAGGTGGGCCAGCTCGTGGCCAAACACGGCGTCGGCCTCGGCCTGGTCCAGGATGCGCAGCAGGGGTAGGCTGACAAACAGCGTGCGGCCCGTGAGCGTGTGGTTGCCCACCGTGAGCGGTGCCTCGGTCACGAAAAAGTTGGCATCGATGCCCGCCACGATGTTCTGCGGAGGCTCGGTCTTGAGGCGCTGGGCCATGTGGCGGATGCGCTTCCACAGCAGGGGCGCATCGTCTTCGGACACCAGCTCGCCCACGGCATGGTTGTCAGACTGCACGCGCTTGAAGATGCCCGCCACCGCCACAAAGACGCCCACTGCCACGGCCAGCCCCACGACGATGATGAGCTTGGGCGAATACTTGTGAAAGAAGAACGCCGTGACCCAGAACGATAGCCACACCGCCATCGCCCCCTGCACCACCAGCGCGGCGGCACTGGCCCAGGTGGTCAGGCGCCAGCCCGCGACAAAGCTGGTGTACTGCAGCGTGCGGTCGGCAAAGGCCAGCGCGCCCAGGCCCAGCACGGCCACCAGCAGCACGCCGCTGGCCACCAGGGTCCAGAACGACACGGCTCGCGCCATGTGGAACTGCCACACGTCGGAATAGCGCTCGCACAGGGCTTCGCGGTAGTCCTGCGCCTCGGGGTCGGTGCTGCTGCAAATGGTGGACGGCGGATTGCTGCGGTAGTAATCCTTGCGCGCCTGCTTCTCGGCGGGCGGCATGCCCTTTTCAGCGTCGATGCGCTGGCTGATGCCGGCCACAAAGTTCGCGTCCTGGTCGCGCTGCGCGTAGACGGTGAACCCATAGGTCAACGCCGGGATGAGAAAAAGCGCCAGCAGCGCGTAGACAAAGACCTTAGCAAGGCCCGCGCGGAGTGCGGATGGAAGATGCATGGATGGGAACGATTGGTTGTATGTTTTTGACCCGGGCAATGCGTGGAGCCCGCCCCCCTCTCCAGGGGCCCTCTCGCTCCACCGGGCGGGATTATCAAGACGCCACGGTGGGCAGGTCGAGCGACAAGGTAACAATTGGCGAGAAATGCCCGACAGACGGAATGCCGGTGGGATGCGAGCGCAGGGGAAGACCGGCTGGCGCTCCCGTAAAATGCCCGGTCCACCCTCTTGACCGTTGAGGCGCGCCATGCGCCAGCCTCTTCCTTCTGCCAAACCCCATGAGCACGCCCCAAGCACAACCCGGCCTCGACAGCCTGTCCAAGTCCTTTGAACCCGCCGCGCTGGAAGCCCACTGGGGCCCCGAATGGGAAAAGCGCGGGTATGGCACCGCAGGCCACCGTGGCACGGGCCAGCCCCAGGCGGGCGAACCGGCCTTCTCCATCCAGCTGCCCCCGCCCAACGTCACGGGCACGCTGCACATGGGCCATGCGTTCAACCAGACGATCATGGACAGCCTCACGCGCTACCACCGCATGCGTGGCTTCAACACCGTCTGGGTGCCGGGCACCGACCACGCGGGCATCGCCACGCAGATCGTGGTGGAGCGCCAGCTGCAGGAGCAGGGCATCAGCCGCTACGACATGGGCCCCACACCGCCCGAGGCGCGCAAGAACTTTGTGAGCAAAGTGTGGGAGTGGAAGGAAAAGTCCGGCAACACCATCACCACGCAGATGCGCCGCATGGGCGACAGCGTGGACTGGGGCCGCGAATACTTCACCATGGACGACAAGCTGAGCGCCGTGGTGACCGACACCTTCGTGAAGCTGTACGAGCAGGGCCTGATCTACCGTGGCAAGCGCCTGGTGAACTGGGACCCGAAGCTGCAGTCCGCCGTGTCCGACCTGGAAGTCGAGAGCGAAGAAAAAGACGGCTCGCTCTGGCACATCGCCTACCCGCTGGCCGATGGATCGGGCAGCCTGACGGTGGCCACCACCCGGCCTGAAACCATGCTGGGCGACGTGGCGCTGATGGTGCACCCGGAGGATGCACGCTACACGCACCTGATCGGCAAGATGGTCAACCTGCCGCTGTGCGACCGCCAGATCCCGGTGATCGCAGACGAGTACGTGGACAAGGAATTCGGCACGGGCGTGGTGAAGGTAACGCCTGCGCACGACCAGAACGACTACGCCGTGGGCCAGCGCCACAAGCTGCCCATGATCGTGGTGCTGACCCTGCAAGCCACCATCAACGAAAACGCCCCCGCCAAGTACCAGGGCATGGACCGCTTCGTGGCCCGCAAGGCCGTGGTGGCCGACCTCGAGGCCATCGGCGCGCTGGTCGAGGTGAAGAAGCACAAGCTCATGGTGCCGATCTGCACCCGCACCGGCCAGGTGATCGAGCCCATGCTGACCGACCAGTGGTTCGTGGCCATGAGCAAGGTGGGCGAAGGCGACGCCACCGGCAAGAGCATTGCGCAAAAGGCCATCGATGCCGTGGCCAGCGGCGAAGTGACCTTTGTGCCCGAGAACTGGGTGAACACCTACAACCAGTGGATGAACAACATCCAGGACTGGTGCATCAGCCGCCAGCTGTGGTGGGGCCACCAGATCCCGGCGTGGTACGACGAAGACGGCAACGTGATCGTGGCCCGCAACGAAGCCGAAGCCCAGGCCAAGGCCCCCGGCAAAAAGCTGCGCCGCGACGAGGACGTGCTGGACACCTGGTACTCGTCCGCGCTCGTGCCCTTCAGCACCATGGGCTGGCCGAACCAAGGCACCGCCGAAACCGACGACTTCAACCTCTACCTGCCCAGCACCGTGCTGGTCACGGGCTACGACATCATCTTCTTCTGGGTCGCCCGGATGATCATGATGACCACGCACTTCACGGGCCGCGTGCCGTTCAAGCACGTGTACATCCACGGCCTGGTGCGCGACGCGCAGGGCAAGAAGATGTCCAAGTCCGAAGGCAACGTGCTCGACCCGGTGGACCTGATCGACGGCATTGCGCTGGAGCCGCTGCTCGACAAGCGCACCACCGGCCTGCGCAAGCCCGAGACTGCGCCCACGGTGCGCAAGAACACGCAAAAGGAATTCCCCGAGGGCATCCCGGCCTATGGCGCCGATGCGCTGCGCTTCACCTTTGCAGCGCTCGCATCGCTGGGCCGCAGCATCAACTTTGACAGCAAGCGCTGCGAGGGCTACCGCAACTTCTGCAACAAGCTCTGGAACGCCAGCCGCTTTGTGCTGATGAACTGCGAAGGCCAGGATTGCGGCCTGAAAGAGCACACCAAGGAAGAATGCCAGCCCGGAGGCTCTGCCCACGGCTACATGCAGTTCAGCCAGGCCGACCGCTGGATCAGCTCGCTGCTGCAAAAGACCGAGGCCGAAGTCGCCAAGGGCTTTGAGGAATACCGCCTGGACAACGTGGCCAACACGATCTACGACTTTGTCTGGAACGAGTACTGCGACTGGTACCTGGAGATCGCCAAGGTGCAGATCCAGAACGGCACCGAAGCGCAGCAGCGCGCCACGCGCCGCACGCTGATCCGCACGCTGGAAGCCATCCTGCGCCTGGCCCACCCCATCATCCCGTTCATCACCGAAGCCCTGTGGCAGGTGGTGGCGCCTGTGGCCGGCATCCCGGGCGAGTCGGTCAGCATTGCGCGCTACCCCCAGGCCCAGCCCGAGAAGATCGACGAGACCGCGATTGCCCACATGGCCCGCGTGAAGGGCCTGGTGGACGCGTGCCGCGCGCTGCGGGGCGAAATGAACGTGTCCCCGTCCACCCGCCTGCCGCTGTACACCGTGGGCGACACCGACTTCATGCGCGGCGTAGGCCCGGTGCTGCAGGCCCTGGCCAAGCTCAGCGAGGTCAAGGTGTTTGACGACGAGGCCGCCTGGGCCGCTGCCGCGCAGGCAGCGCCTGTGGCCGTGGTGGGCGAAGCTCGGCTGGCGCTGTACATGGAGATTGACGTGGCCGCCGAGAAGGCCCGCTTGTCCAAGGAAATCGCCCGCATCGAAGGCGAAGTCGCCAAGGCCAACAACAAGCTCTCGAACGAAGCCTTTGTGGCCAAGGCCCCACCGGCCGTGATCGACCAGGAAAAGAAGCGCATCGCTGACTTCGGCGCCACGCTGACCCGCCTGCGCGACCAGCTGGGTCGCCTGGGCTGACAGAACAAAAGTGAAAGGCCGGGCGACTCTGGCCTGACACTTGCATATCCACGACGACCACAACACCCCGAATCCCTGTCTTCACTCAAGGAGTCTCATGACTGTTGCCACCACCGTTCGCAAAGCCGTATTTCCCGTCGCTGGCCTGGGCACCCGTTTTCTGCCTGCCACCAAGGCGTCTCCGAAGGAAATGCTGCCCGTGGTTGACAAGCCGCTGATTCAGTACGCTGTGGAAGAAGCTTATGCCGCTGGCATCCGCCACATGATCTTCGTGACCGGCCGCAGCAAGCGCGCCATCGAAGACCATTTCGACACGGCGTATGAGCTGGAGGCCGAACTCGAAGCCGCCGGCAAGAAGGAACTGCTGGCGCTGGTGCGCTCCATCCAGCCCGACGACATGGACTGCGCGTTCGTGCGCCAGCCCCGCTCGCTGGGCCTGGGCCACGCCGTGTTGTGCGCCGAGCCGCTGGTGGGCAAGGAGCCCTTTGCCGTGCTGCTGGCCGACGACCTGATGGTGGGCCCCCCAGGCGGCCAGCCCGTGCTGGCCCAGATGGCCACCGCCTTCCGCCAGCAAGGCCGCTCGGTCATCGCGGTGCAGGAAGTGCCGGAAGACCAGGTCCACAAATACGGCATCGTGGCCGGCGAGCCCGCTGGCGGCCCGCTGATCCGCATTGAACGCATCGTGGAAAAGCCCAAGGCCGACGTAGCCCCCTCGCGCATGGGCGTGGCAGGCCGCTACATCCTCACGCCCGGCGTTTTCGACGAGATCCGCAACCAGCCACGCGGCGTGGGCGGCGAGATCCAGCTCACCGACGGCATTGCCCGCCTGATGCAGCACGAAGCCGTGTACGCCTTCCAGTACGAAGGCAAGCGCTACGACTGCGGCAGCAAGGAAGGGTTTCTGGAAGCGACGGTGGAACTGGCATTGCAGCACCCGCAGGTGGGCGCGCAGTTCCGGGAATATCTGAAGACCTTGGCGCTGTAAGCCACAGTCCGGGCTCACACTGGAAGCGCCTCAAACGCTTCCAAATTAATAGCTGCCAGCGCTTATCCATAGAGCGCTGGCAGCTATTTTTTCTTAAATCTACCGACGACGCAGGATGTGGATGTATTCCTCGCCCACCGTCTGCTGCTCCACCAGCTCGTTGCCCGTCTGCTTGGCAAACGCCTGAAAATCCCGCAGCGACCCGCCATCGGTGGCCACCACCTTCAGCAACTGGCCGCTGGCCATGTCGGACAGTGCCTTCTTGGCCTTGAGGATGGGCAAGGGGCAGTTCAGGCCCCGGGTGTCGATTTCTTTGTGAATGTCCATGGTCGTCAATCCTTTGGCGGCTGCGGCGGTTGTTCGTCCAGGCCGCGCCGCCGTTCTGCATTTTCTTCAGCGGTAAAAAACACCGGCTCGTGCCCCTTGGTGCGCAGCCAGTCGGCCAGCGCGTAGCCCGTGCCCGCAGGCCAGCATTTGAGGTCTGCCAGATCGTACAGCCGGTAGTCCACCAGCTCGGGCGATAACTGAACCTGCCCCGTGGCCACCACATGGTAGGCAATGATGATCTGGTTCATGCGCAGGAACTCATAGGCGCCCACCAGGGTGGTGGACTGCACGTCGAGGTTGGTTTCCTCCTTCACCTCGCGCGCAATGCCTTCCTGGGGCGACTCGCCTGCCTCCATGAAGCCGGTGATCAGCGCGAACATCTTGCCCGGCCATGCCGCGTTGCGCGCCAGCAGCACCTTGCCGTCGATCTCGACAATCGCTGCCAGCACGGGCGTGGGGTTGTTCCAGTGGGTCCAGCCGCAGGCGGGGCAGCGCAGCCGCTCCTTGTCGCCTCCGTCTTCGGCCAGGGTGATGGGCTGTAGCGCGGTACCGCAGTGGGTGCAGTGGCGGACTTCGTAGTGCATGGTAGAGCTATTATTTTTATAGCTGCTAGCGCTTATCCATCAAGCGCTAGCAGCCAATTTCATTAAAACCTTCGAACCCGGCAGCCGGCGGCCGCCTGTCACGCAGGGAACACACCGGTAGACAGATACCGGTCGCCCCGGTCGCACACGATGAACACGATGGTGGCATTGCTGTCGCGCGCCGCAATCTGCTGCGCCACCCAGCACGCGCCTGCGGCCGAGATGCCTGCAAAGATGCCCTCTTCGCGCGCGAGGCGGCGGCACATCTCTTCGGCGCTGTCCTGGTTCACATAGACCAGCTCGTCCACCGTGCTCGGGTCATAGATCTTGGGCAGGTACTCTTGCGGCCACTTGCGGATGCCCGGGATGCGCGAACCCTCTTCCGGCTGCGCGCCAATGATCTGGATGGCCGGGTTCTTCTCTTTGAGGAAACGCGACACCCCTGTGATGGTGCCCGTGGTCCCCATGGCGCTCACAAAGTGCGTGATGCGCCCGCCCGTCTGCTCCCAGATCTCGGGGCCGGTGGTTTCGTAATGGATGCGTGGGTTGTCGGGGTTGCCGAACTGGTCGAGCACCTTGCCCTCGCCGCGCTTTTGCATGGCCTCGGCCAGGTCGCGTGCGTGTTCCATGCCGCCGCTCTTGGGCGTGAGCACCAGTTCGGCACCAAAGGCCTTCATGGTCTGTGCGCGTTCGATGGACAAGTCTTCGGGCATCACCAGCACCATGCGGTAGCCCTTGATGGCCGCCGCCATCGCCAGCGCAATGCCGGTGTTGCCCGACGTGGCCTCGATCAGCGTATCGCCGGGGCGGATGTCGCCACGCTCCTCGGCCCGGCGGATCATCGACAGCGCGGGCCTGTCCTTGACTGACCCGGCCGGGTTGTTGCCCTCCAGCTTGCCCAGCACCACATTGCCGCGCGCCGCGTTGTCCTTGGCCCCAATGCGCTGCAAAGCGACCAGAGGGGTGTTACCCACTGCATCTTCAATCGTCGGATATTTCATGCGCCCTACTGTGCCATAATTTGGGGCTTCACGAATTCCAGCCCGGGTGGTGAAATTGGTAGACGCAGGGGACTCAAAATCCCCCGCCGCAAGGCGTGCCGGTTCGATTCCGGCCCCGGGCACCATAGCTTTCTAGCTATATTATTTGCAGCATGTTCCGCGTTTGTTCGCCGTGACGTTCCGCAAATGACAAACAAAGGCCTCCAGGCGTCAGCCTCGGGGTCTTTTTTGTTTGGCCTGCTCGACGGTGATGCGTGTCCCCATCCGCAGCAGGTGGCGCCCGATTTAGCAGTCTGATTGCGAGTGCTTTTTGCGACAGAATCCCCGCATGGCAGCCCAGAACATCGTAGACCTCCCACCCTGCCGCCCAGGCATGGCCGACATCCACCGCCGCGCGACGAACGCATTCCGCGCACACTGGCGCGCACACGGTGCCGCGCTTCCGCAAAAGCTGGTTCTGACCAGAGCCCAGGCCGATGATCTGCACCTGTGCCGCCTCTATGGCTGCGTGCCAATGGATGGCGCGAAGCCAGAGCAAGGCAAATTCAATGGCAGCCCGATAGAGGTGTCGGATGCCACGCCGGGTGTGTTGGTGGCGCATGACGGCACCGAAATGCCGCTGGCGGATTTTGATCAGTTGGCGGCATCCTAAAAAACAGCCCCTCGGGTGCGGACTTTTTCCTCCTCCCAATGTGGGTAACCGTACAGAGCAGCAAACGTAATTGCTCCACCATTGCTGCATGATGACGAATATCCAGACCAAAGACGGGGCGGAAGGCTGGAAACTGGCTGTGCTCGATGTCTTACAAGAGATTGATCGAGTCGCCGCTGGCGATAACGTCGATACGCAGTCAATAGCTCGACGGATATCCACCTTGGAAGCTGCACGTCTGCGCCTGGAACTCGAGCTGCGTCTGCAGCAGGCGACAGGTCATGAGACAGGTGGCCCGATCCCTTCAGCCAAATAGCTACAGGTCCTTTGCGGTTTTGTCTGACCGCTCCGCGCTCACCTCAGCCTCACGATACTGAGTCAAGCGAAAGGAGCTCGCAATGACAAGCCCAATACAGCCAAGCGAAGTGGCCGAGTCAATGGTGGGTGAGGAAGACCCAGGCGCGGCCTTGGATATGGTGCTTCCACCAGCACAACCCCTGCCAATGGATGTGTCTGGCCTACTGGAGATAGCGCGTGATCACGGGGTCTTGGTCGAAGGCTCCCCGATGCCGCCGGAACTGCTGTCCTACACGATGGCCATCGTGGAACTGTGCGCCATCATCGGCGACCAGTACGAAGACGCCGATGGCAACGCCGGTCAGGACATCCGCAGGGTGTTGGGAGGCGTGAAACTGGAATAACCGTCCGAGCGAATCCCTTGCCCCTGGCAACCTTTGGATTCCCCAAATGCGGCGTTGTCTGACAAAGCTAAGGATTGCACCGTTTCAAAATTGTGTTGCTGCTATCCTCTGGCAGCAACCCTCCCTCTTGCATTCTGCAAGTTCAAGCCCATCCTCAGCGGTGGGCTTTTTTTTGATCAGTGCAACCGGTGCAGCAACTCTCTCGAAGAGCTTCAGCCAGCGGTGCTCTCAGCCCATTCCCTTCATGAGACCCGGTTCCCAGCCAGGAGAAGGTGGCTTCGACGGGCTGGCTGAGCCACCTTCGAGTAAGGCTCGCACAACAATAGGTCTGTCAATCGCATTGACGTAATGGGGTATTCGCATTGCCTTCAACTGTGCAATCTGCAGCTGCTCCCGGGTCTTTCCATTTCGCCCGATCCGGACACCAGTCAATTCCGCCACCTCTTCAGGAGCGAGGAACATGCTCTTGATTTGATCAATTCCCATACGTCACGCTACTTGGAGAAGTGTGTTGAAAATCAGCATCTGCAAGAATCATTTGTAACTGTCGATTGTGATGAGTTCGCGATGAACGCCGCAAGCAGGGCAGAGCCGATTCATATCGCGTGCTGCTGCGACTTGGTCGGACTTGGCAAACCGGACTTTCGCAATCAGCTCATCCGGCGTATCCAGTGTGACATCGAAGTTCCGCCCTTCCGTCTCCCCACTCGCCCACTGAGTGAGAGCGCTCAGTGCGTCCGTTGAGGCTGAGTTCTGGCTGAAAAACCCAGTAGCTGGGTCACGGGTGAATCTGTAGGTCACGGTTTCAGAGGTCATGCCGAATGCTACATCTGCGCTTCGAAATGTTCGGCTGAACGTAGTCGTGACGGCAGACTTCCTATGGCTCATTTCGGGCCTAAGGAAATTGCGATGGCCAAAAAGACGAAGGCGGAGCGGCTCCGCCACCAGCACGATAGCGTTTACACCCAATGGACCAGCAGGCCGCTGGACCAGCGCACGACGAACGACACGGAGCAGTTCACTGACGAGCTGTGGGCGCATGGGCCGCGCATGGGCAGCACTCAGGAGATGCACCGGCAGATGGTGATGAACGTGATTAGGGCATATACCCTGAACCGCTGAGTGGCCGGAGCGCGAGAGCGTAAGCCAAAGATTCGTCTCCCTCCCGTTGCATCTGAAGTGCCAATTTTCTTTGGCGTCAGCTCATATTGCTGCTATCTTCATAGTGTACTTCTTGAAACACTCCCAATGGCTACCCAAAAACGCCCACCGCCACCGCCACCGCCACCGCCACCACCGCCCTCTCAAAGACCAACGACAGTGGTTGGAGACAACCGGGGAGGAGGTAGTAAACACACGGGAATTACCCTCACACGTCCACCACCACCACCTCCCAAAAAGTAAATCGAGTCCCTCAATGACCATGCCCCCGCCGTGCGAACGGCCTCCCCAGGAAGGTGCGGATGAGGAGACACGCCGATGGAGTGTGATATGGCGTCTGATGGTGTCGGCTCTGTACCACCAGAAACGCGAGCGATTTCTAGATGGCGCTGATCGGCTAGCTCAAACAATCAGTGTGCTTGCTGGTGCCGCTGCGTTTGGGCAAATACTTCAAACTGGTGCTCAAAATCAGGTTTCCATCCCGGCGGCAATAGTTGCAATCGTCGGCACTTGCTCACTTTGCTACGGGCCGTCTGCCAAAGCGAGGAAACACAACGACCTCGCTCGACGATTCAAGGCTCTACATGCAGATGTTTTGAACTGCCAAGAAGACTTTTCTGAGGCTATTGCAAAGCGCTTCGAGGCGCAAATTCTGCTAATCGAAGCCGAAGAACCCGCCGCGCTTGGAGCACTGGTACGCCAGTGTGAAAATGAGCTTTCCACAGCCATTGGTCGCTCGCAAGATGTGCGACCAATCAGTCTGTGGCAACGATGTTTCGCCAACATCTTCGATTTCGACATGTCCGATAGGCCGCCTGTAAAAGACGATAGAACTCACAGCGTTTGAGTAAACCGCCCTACCTCCAGCGCATCCCGCCGCTTGCTCGGCAAGTACACCCCCTCCTGCGCTTCTCGGATCCGTTTCTGCCGCGTATTCACGCTCTGCGCCAGCTGCATGGCCTGGATGCGGCGGTTCGGGTTCTTCTCGTTGAACCTGGCGATGGCCTCGCGGGCCTCTGACTTCCCTTCCTCGTCTCCCGCCATGGCGGCCATGGCGAACTGCTCCACCAGGGCACTGCGCCGCGCCTGCAGCGCGCGGTCATGCTGAACGATGGCGCTCTTGCCCTCGAACGAATTTCGCACGCTCGACGGCGAGAACCCAGAGGCTTGACCCAGTAGCTCGGCCGCGCCCACCTCGTCCTGCACGACGATGCCCGACTTGTCGCGCACGCCCTCGGTGCCGTAGCGGAAGGACTTCAACGGCCCGCGCAGCACGGTGGGCGCCATGGCCTCCAGCCCACGCAGGTAGCGACCGTCACCCATGTCCTGCAGGCCTTTGAGCACGTTGATGCCGATACCAGCCACCGGCCCCAGAGCGGCAGCCATCGCCGATTCGCCCAAGCGCTGCCCTTCCAGGCCTTCCTGCACGTCTGGGAAGATCAACTTGTCCAAGCCCACGCGGCCCGAGATGTCCCAGGGGGTCAGCCGGGACAGCCCGTGCGCCATCACCTCAGCGGGTTTCTGTCCGAAGGTGTCGGCCAGCATGTTCTGCAGCGCCACTTGGGCATCCCAAGGTTCGTCGTCGTCGCCGCCCAGCATCGAGGCAGCGGCCAGCAGTGTCGTCACCATGGGCAGGCCCAGGGCCCCGGCCGCCAGCCCGTGCATCACCAGCAGGCCGCTCAGCGCCTTGCGCGCCTGTGCCCGATCTTGCGGCGATGCTCCCTTCAGCGACTGCTGGGCGTTGCGCACCAGGGTGTAGACCATGTTCTGGCCGTACTGTTTGAACAGCAGCACCACCCGCGCGACGTTCCCTTGCATCGCCCGGGGGCGGTTGTTGGAGCTGTAGTCGAAGTGGCCGTCATAGGTGGCCTGCACCGCCTGCTCGTAGGCTGCCTTGTCGCCAGCACCGGCTTCGCGCGCCACGCGGTAGGCGGCCACGAAGGTGATCTGGCGGTTGAACTTTTCGGCGTGGTGGAACATCCAGCTGGCAGCCCGCATCACCGGCCGCAGCTTGTACGACACGTTCTGATCCTCGCCCTGGGCGATACCGGCCAGGTCGTGGGCCATGGTCACATCGATGACGCCCGAACGCACAGCCTCGTCGAACGCGGCCTTTTCCTCCGCGCTCAGGCTACCCGTGATGTCGTTCTTTCCCCGGGCAGCTTCGCCCGAAGCCTTCAGCAGCGCGGCGCTGGCCTTCTTGAATCCCCACTTCGCGCCCATCACCGGATAGGCTACCAGGGCGGTCTGCGTCAGGTTGACCATCGCTGATGCGGGCGACAAGCCCAGGTGGAAGATGAAGCCCAGGCTGGTGAGCGCGGTGGACACCGCATTTGTCTTGGGATTCATGGCCGCGTCGTGGCGCTTGACCATCTCGTCCACCACCTGCTGCGCCTTCACGGAGTCGAAGCCGCTGTCGGTAGATCCTGCGTCCACCCGGCGCTGCATCTCGCCCAGCTCGTCCTGCAGACGGTCGCCGTAGCGCAGCTTGGCCAGGTAGCTGGCGCCGTGGAAGACATTCTGTGCGAAGGCCCGGCGGGCGTCTTGGCTGAAACCGGCCGTGCCCTTGCGGTGGATCCCGTGCTTCGCCCAAGACAGGTCGGGCAGCGAGGACAGGTAGAGCTGGCCCAGGGCGTCCTCCAGCTCGGCCCGCTGCTTGGTGTCCATGCCCTGCTTGTCCAGCACGCCATACAGCTGTTCCATGAAGCCACGGCCCACGCTGTCGCGCTCGGCCACGAAGTCCTTGGCCTTGAGGACTTTGCCCACGCTGAAGCCCTTGCTGGAAGGGAATGCGCGCTGCAGTTGCCCGCGCGTGGCATCCGCCTCAGCCATGGTCTCGGCCCGGCTCACGTTGGCCACCTTGCCCTCGGAGTCCTTGACCACCACCACGTACTGGCCGAAGCGCGCCAGCGGGAAGTACACGCCCTTGATGTGGCCGAAGAACTCGTCGTCCATCCGCTTGAGCATGGCGGCCTTGCGCTCGGAACTGATCTCGGTACGCTCGATGCGCTCCTTGATCGCGCTGCGCACGTCGCGCATGTGCTGGCGGTAGGTGTCCCGTGCCCGTGCGTACACGTCCTTTGCGCCGGGCGTGAGGGTGTTGTAGCGCGCCTGCAGTTTGGTCCAGTCGGTCTTGTTGTCACCCTCTACGAAGTCCTTTGAGGGGTCGATCTGCGCCAGGGTGGAGTCGTGCATCAGCTCTGCCAGCGCGCGCTCGTCGGGTAGCTTGGCCCAGTCCTGCGCCAGCTGATCAGCGCCAGAGCCTGCCTCGTTCTTGTCGGCGTCCATGCGTGCCATCAGATCGCTGTACCGACGCATCTCGGGCAGCATGTCGCCGTACACGTCCACCAGTTGGCGACGGCCCAGCAGCTGCAGGCCGAGGCCACGGTAATCGGTGGCCTTGAAACCCGCCTGCTTCTTCAGATCGGTGACCGTGACGCCCTTCAGCGTTTCCCCGACCCGGCCAGCCAGAGAGTTTTCCCCCTGTGTCCGAAAGCGCGTGATGTCGCCGCCCGTTCCCGCCACCGGCGCGGGTGTGCCGGATTGATCGATGGCCTTCAGGACGAAGCGCTCGGCTTCGGTGTAGGTCATCTTGCGGATGCGCTCGGCAAGGCGTCCCATGCCCATGCGGTCGGCCACGCTGGCCAACCAACTGGCCAGGGCTCGGACCCGTAGTCCAAGGCGGGTGCCCGCTTGCTTCTGGGCACGCAGCTCTTGAGCCACGACAGCCAGGCCTTCCTCGATGGCCAGCGCCTCATAGCGGGCGGTCAACTCACTACCGACGTGGCCCAGGTCGCGTAGTGCCTGCAACTGCTGGGGTGCGTCCGCGGCCTCCCGCTTCCACCGGTTCGCAAACTCCTGCACGCGGGCGTCACGCTTTGCCAAGTCCAGCATGGCCTGCACATAATCGGGCGCTGGCAACACATTGCGCAAACCCAGGTGAAACATCTCATGGAAAACCGTCTCAGCGACAGCGTCAGCACTCCCGTGAGCGGAGGCAACGATGACGATGCGGCCCTCGCCTGGTATCGCCGCACCCATTACGCCGTCCGGCGCATCGACCCCAAGCTCCTGGCTCCGGGTCACGATGTCGATTGGTGGCGGGTTGGCCAGCCCGGCAAGGGCCTCCTGCACCGCCTGCTGAGCCTCTTCAGGCGATAGCCCGCGCGCCGGGACGACCTGGTCGCTGCTGCTGAAGAGCACGCCAAGACCTTCGCCGTCCGATCGCGTGGAACCAGCCTCCTCCATCCTGGTGGTGGACCGTGGTGCTGGACCTGGGCGCGAGGCCCCGGGATTTACTCCTGATTTGATAGCTGCAGGCGCTTTGTTAATCGCGTTTGAAACGCGATTTGATTCTGTTTCTGACCGTGGGCCAGAAGCCAGTGCTCGATCCTGCTGCTGGCCACCCCCTTGGCGCTCCCCCGATGTACCGCCAGCGCTTTCCTCATAAGCGCTAGCAGCTACAAATTCAGTAGCATTTTCGCTGGTGCTCATCGTGGTGGTGGCCACCCCCTCGCCGCGCATGCTGCCGGGGATGGAATCCTGAAGCTGCTGCAGGGCCTGCACGTCCGCACCGGCTCGGTCCTTGGCCTGCTCATACTTGGCCCATGCGGCTGCACTGCCAGCGTCGGGGAACGCAGGAGCGCCAGGAATAGCCCGGCCAGCGCCTTGCCCAGTCTTTACGGCGGGCTGCCAGCGGCCCTCGTCCACGCGCGTTGCAGCACCAGGGGGATAGGGACCATTCGCCCGGTCCAAGTCTGCTACCGAATTTATAGCTTCCGGCGATTTCCCATCAAGCGCGGGCGGCTGATTTCTCCGGGAGTCTGCTGCATCGATTTCCGCCACCACCTCAGCCACGCGCTTGCCCTTGGTCTCGATGCCCAGGCCGCGCGCGATGCTGTTGGCCTGCATGGCGTTGGTGCGCCAGTTGGGCGCGCGTGGTGCGGGGTCTTCAAATGCGGCGTTTTGACGCATTTGCTGCGGGACTGGCGCGCTGCCCTTCTCCTTCAGCACGAAGCCCAGCGACTCATCGCCCCCCGCTGGCACCACCTCGTGTGTGCCCGCGAGCTGCTGTTGCTGCAGGGCCTGCTGGGCCACTTGGCGCGAGGCGAACGGCGCGCCACTGGTGCTGGCCACGGTCTGAGGTGCACGCGCGGGTTGGTTGGCGCGGTTGACCACCTCGGACCGGCGCTCTTGTCGCACGCCGTCGGCACCCGCCACCATGCGGCCGGTGGGCGCGTTGTCGAAGGTCACCTGGGGCAAGGCAGAGTTTCCTATTTCGGTCACCGGCACCACCGGGGTGATGTTGCTCATGCCCAGGTCGGTGCGACGCTTGCGTTCGCCTTCCACCTCCTGGCGCTGCGCAGTCGCCTCATTGCTGAGCGCCACGGCCTCGGGCCGGGTCTCGGCCCGCACGCTGCCGTCCTGGTTGGCCAGCATGCGCCCAGATGGGCTCTGGTCGAACGGCAGCATGGCTGCGGCTTCATCCTGGGGCATGGCGGCACGCGCGGCGGGATCCAGGCGCGCGGTGGGCGCCACGTCGTAGCCGCGTCCCGATGGGTGAGGGATCACCGACATGGTGATGCCCTCTGCAGCAGCTGCGCGGCGCAGCGCGTGCGCCCTGTTCAACTGCATCGGTTCGCCAGGCGCCAGGTCGGCGGCAAGGGCAAGTTCTGCAACACGCGCTGCGTCTGGGTTCACCTGCCCCTCGGGCGCGGTGGGCGCAGGGAAGTCCAACCCATCGAAGGGCGCTTGGTCCTGCTCGGGCGCAAGGGACAGCCTCTCGGGCGGCGCCTTATCCGAACGTGCATCGAAGTTCGGCAGCACCCGCCCCCGCTCCATGTCCTGGGGCGTCAGCTCCACGGGGGCCGCCGGTGCACCGCCGACCAGCTCCTGCAGGCGCGCGTCACGCATTGCGCGAACACCAGCGGGCAACGACTGGTTGTCCAGATCGGCGAGGTTCAGGCGGGCTTCACGCTGCTGAGCTTCGGGCAAACGGGCAATCGCTGCTTCCAACGTTGTGCGCTGCTCTTGCGCCGTGGGCGCAGCTGGTGTTGGTGCGAGGCCCAGGTCTCCGGCCAGCGATGCCGCTTTCGACAGTGGGCCTGCATTGGGATCGATGGCAGGTGCTGCAGGCTGTGCAGGTCCTGCAGCCGCACCCACAGATGGATCATCCGCATTCACGGTCGCGGCTGCTGGAGCCTGTTGCTGTTGGCCACCCGTGAGCAGCGACACTCCACCACCGGTTGCTGCGCCCAAGGCCGCCCCCATACCGGCTGCAGCAGTAACGCCCTTGGTCGGGTCAATGGTCGCGTCATACGGCATCGCGGCGCGCTGGCCTTCGTACTGTGTGACGCCCTCCTCGATGGCCTCTTGTGCACCTTCCACCGCCCCGGTCTTCAGCGCGCGGGAGGCTGCGTTACCCGCAATGCCCTTAGCCCCGGCCACAAGGCGCTCAGCACCCACCACGCCGCCCACACCACCGATGACAGCGGGCAGGACGCTGGCCTGCCGCCCTGCGGCCACCGCCTGCTCATCCGTGGCGCCCCCCTTCGTGGCCAGCTCGTAGGCCATGCCCGCAGCGTCCCCGCCCGCCATGGCCGCGCCCGCTGCTGCGCCAGCCGCCAGGCCGCCACGCGCAGCATTTAGGCCTGCGATAGATGCCAGAGTGCGCCCGCCCTTCACCGCCGCGCCTGGGCCTGCAAAGGAGCCGACAGCCTGCGCAGCTGCCAGCCCCGGGTTGCTGACCACGTAGCGGCCCACCGCGCCCAGCTCGCCCATCGCGCCGTCGGCGTTGGCGATGTCCTGCTGCAATCGCTGTTTCTCAGCCTTGACAGCATCGCTCTGGCTAGCCTCACCCGCTTGAACGATGTTCTTGTCGATCCAGCCGGAGACCGCATTGCCGGGGCGCACAAAGTTGGCCGCTGCGGACACACCGCCGGCCGCTGCGTTCGCGGCTTCGATTACCGTGTCATTGGCGATTGACGCGAGGGTGCGGCGCTTGGGTGGCGTCGGAGGGAGGCCGAAGGCTTCCTCATAGCTGATGCTGCCAGTGCTGGGTGCAGCTGGGGTGGATGAGAGCCCGAAGGCGTCCTCGTAGGAGATGGTGTCTTTGGCCATCCCTGCAGTCTTCCGACTTCAGGGGCTGGCGTCGAACCCTACTGGGGCTGGCCAAAACTAAAGCACCTGAGCCGCAGATGTAACATCAGGCTCAAAAGCGTAAATGGAGGGCGATATGCAGTACGACAACCCAGCTGGGCGGCTGTTGGAGATTCTGATCTCCGTGAAGCAACACCCAAGGACGACGGAGGCGAGAGAGGTCTGGCGGAAAGTGTTTGGTCTCCCTGGAAGTGAGATGGGGCCTGCCCTCTCAGCGAAACTCGGGAAGGCAATGCTGCTATCCCAGCAAGCCCTGGACCTCCTGGCGGAAGAGCATCCGGAGCTGGTAGACCCACCCCCAACATGGGCACAGCAAGTTAGCAGCGCCTTCCAAACTCACAACGTTCACGGCGCAATTGAAAGTTTCGCCAATAACATTTCGAACGACACAATTGCCAACGTACGCACCGCGGCGGTCTTGCTCCAAAAGGGATCGACCAGAAAGGTGCTGACGCTCGAAGAACTGAGGGTGGTGCGAGACGATCTAGATGCCCTACTCCAAGAAGTTTTGGCTGGTTCCCAGCCGCCCGAAATCAGGCTCTATATTTGCCGTTCACTTCGCAAAATCATCGCCGCAATTGATGAGTACCAACTCACCGGTGCCGCACCTATCTTTGAAGGCATTGAACAAGCGTTCGGGCACGCAGGGGTGGATCCTGCGTATCGCTCGTTTCTCACAGACACCGAGTTGGGCGCGAGAGTCCTGAGTGCGTTGTCCGCAGCAGGAAACCTCATGACAGTTGCAGTGGGGATGCCTCAATTGGCCCACTTCGCCACGTTGCTGCTGAAAGCTCCAGCCTAATTGCGATAGCTATGGCGCCACGCAGACTCCAACTCCAACGTACGGGCCCACAGAAGGCGGGCTCTATTTACCCGCCTTCTGTGATTCTTTCGATTGCCCGTTTGGGAAAAGGCCGCGGATCACCCCAAGGAATGCAGCGAGAACGCTAACCGTCACGCCGGTCGTGACGGCAATGAGGACTTTGTCACTCCAGAGTTCGTTCCCACGGACGCCGTTCACAATGCCGGTCGCGAACAGCATCAGTCCCCACCCCCACAAGCAAGCACACGCCAAGCTATACGCTTTGTCTGCGTAGGTTTCACGCAGCGAGCGGTTTGACACCATGTCAGCCACGATTTGTGGCTGAATGTCGTCCTCCTTCTTGGCATCCCTTAGTGGGGCTGGAGGCGTGTCCTCTACCAAAGAAACGTCAGCTGCAGGCTCTGCAACTAACGCAATCCGAGCTGCAATTTTTTGCCACTCGGCTTTCGCCTCTGAGTCGCTGCTTGGGCCGCTCGGTCGTGCCGGGGGGAGGTCCTCTTTAGGAAAGGCCGCCATCAGATTGTTTGATCTGACAGGATCTCGCCAAATGTGATTGGAGAGCCATCAGCCTCCTGCCCGGCGACTTTGCCAGCAGACCATGCAGAGCCTGGCAGATGAGTCATCGCTGACAAACGCCCCGCATCAATGTGGCCGAACTTACCAATTACCGCATCTATGAGCGCCCAGACATCCGTATCTGTATCCGGCACCGTAGGGACGTTCATGGCATATCCGTTCACGCCCATGCTCAACGTGGTGGCCATGTTGTCAATAGGGCGGTAACCGTAAGCCTTGAACTCGTGATAGATCGAAGGAATAACTGGTCCGTGCGTCCAGCGCGCAAAACTGTCATCCAACAATGGCGCATTGCGATACTTGCAATACCATGCATGCGCAAAGTACATAAGCTTTTGCAACTTCATCGGTGAAAGATTCGGCAGCCGCCCTTCCTTCGCCCGGCGGACGAAAGCGTTGGCTACTGCGTATGCAGAGTAAGCCATGGCAATTCCTCCAGTTGATTAAAACCTGTACAAATGCACAGTAAACAGCCTCAGATTCTAGCAGTATGAATCGTATTTGGGTAACCTATCGTGGCATACAAGGGTGAGGGCACCGTGCCGCATCTAACTAGAGAAGGCTCACTATGGGAACATTCAGCCCCACACACTGGTTCATCGTCTTGGTCATGATCACGCCCCTCATGGCGCTGCTCGTCGTGCCCACCTGGCGCATCCTGCAGCGCGCTGGCTTCAACGGCGCCTGGGCCCTGCTGATGCTGGTGCCAATCGTAGGCCTGCTGGTGCCGTGGGTTATCTCGTTCCTCAAATGGCCCAGCGACCGGGAGCGGCGGACCAGCACATCCAAAAGCGGGCTGATCGCGGGTCTGGTGCTGCTGCCGCTGGCTGTGGGCGTTCTGGCCTTGCTCGTCTCCACAATGGACGGTGGTGTCGAAGTGAGCAACAGTGCGAAGACCATCACCTACGAAGAGGCGTTCGGCCTGCCCGCCAAGCGTTGAGCGAACAGATCAGCCGACGCGCTCAAAGCTCGATCCGTTCCAGCGCATCGGGCCGCCCCTGGTTTGGTAGACCTGGCCGCGAACCATGTTGTCCTTCGCAGGAGCCTGTCCAGCATTCCCCTGCCCCTCGTCCACCCTCGACGTCTCGCCCGTCGCCTTGTTGAACCGGTAGACGCTGCCCTGGGTCGTGCTGCCGTCCAGGTTCTTGGTGGTGGGCGTCACCTGCACACCCCACTCGTTCTGCGGCGCCCTTCCCGACAGCGCCATCAAGCGTTCGCGCGCTGACTTCTGAGCCTCTGGCGTCTTGGCATTCTCCAGCTCCGCCTGGGCTCGGTCGAGGCGTTCTGCTGACCGGTTCGTGTAGCCAGCCGCGATCTGATCAAGGGACAGTCGGCCGCGCGCAATCTGGTTGGCAGCATCCACGCCCTCGGCACGAATGCCGGTGCGCTGAGTCTCCCCGGCCTGCTGCATGCCCTCGCGCCGCAACCCGGCGTTCTCGCGCATCGCCGATGCGTCAAAGCTGGGCTGGGCGTTACGCGCCGCGATATCGGCGGCCAACATCCCTTGAAACACCTGCGTTGCTGCGCGGTCACGCCCCTTGCCCCACTGGTCGCTCTGTGTGATGGACTTGGCGCTCACTTCGGCGTTGCGCAGGTCGTTGCGGCTCTGCCAGTCATTCCCACTGTGGCGCACCAGCGGGGCCTGCACAGACGGCGCCTCATTCGAGCCCGTGGCCAGCGCCATGAGTCGGCCGCGGGCGCTCTGCTCTTGTCGCCCGGCCAGATTGTCCGCTGCCGCCATGTTTTGCTGGCTGACTTGGGCGCTCGGTGCTTGGCCTGTGCCGGCCGCCATCAAACGATCTCGCGCGCCCGTGCTCTGGCTGTTGGCCATGCCCCCGGTCGCGCCCGTAACTTGCGCCGAGGTGTCACCGGTGTTCATGAAGCCACCGCCTGGCGCGCGGCCGTTGACCGTGATGTCGCCTGCCACGTTCGTGCCTGAGTAGGAGTTGCCCACCCTCGTGACATCGCTCGTTGTGGCGGGCCCAGTGCTGCTGGGCGCGCTGGCCGCAGCCGCAGCTGCTGGGGCCATAGGTGATGGCGCCGAAGGGTCTACGGCGGGAGGATTCGTCATCCCGCGCCCCGCGCCCGCGCCTGAGGAGGTCGGGCTCTGCGCTGCAGCGGAGCTGGGAATGGCGCTGATCGCCGCCGCTCCAGCACCAGCATTGAGCAGGCGGGTTGCCGCGTCGATGCCACTGCTGATCGCCCCGCCGGTCTTGGCCACGGCAGGAATTGCGCCACCCAGGGAACCAGGCAATGCGGATGCGATATTGGAGAGGTTGCGCCCGGTCTCGGTGTTGGCAAAGCTGTTCTGCGAGCCGTCGGCCTTGGGGGCCGTTTGGCCGCCCGTGGGGATCTGGCCCACGCGTTGATCGAGTGATTGGCTGATCGATGGCGTAGCTGCGGGCGAGGGAGACGTGGTAGTCGCTGCAGTGGCGGGCGCAACCGGCGCTGGCGCAGCAGCCGCCTGTTTGCGTGCCAATGCGTCCGATTCGGCTTGCGCCTGATCCGACGTTGCCTGCGCCTGCGCCTGCACCGCCTGGGCATTGGAAGTGCGCTGCTGGTCCTGCTGCTGAGTCCAAGCGTTCAGGTCGAACTTCGCAAACCCGCCGTTCGCAAAATGGTTGGGCTTTCCGCCACCTTTGACTGGGGTGTGCGTCATGTCCACCAGGTCCTGCAAGCGGCGGGCTCCAACCTTGCGCACGGTGTCGGCGGGCACCACGAACTCGCCGTCCGAGAGCTTGGCGTTGATGGAATCGCTGGTTCCCGTGCCGGGTCCGCGCACGGGGCCACCGTCGGCCATGCGCTGCTGTTTGTAGCCCATGGCCTCCATCTGCGGGATCATGGCTTGCAGCTGGGCAGCGCGGGGGTCAGTTGCCGGAGCTGGTGCGACCGGTGCAGGAGCGGCCTGCTGGTAGCCCATGGCCTGCATCTTGGGGATGAGGTCGCGTAGGCCAGAGAGACCTCGCGCGCCGAAGCCAACGAGGCCGCCATCTGCGAAGTGCTGCACTGGGCCGGATGGCTGGGCGAGTGCCAAAAGGCGACGAGCTGCTGTGGAGTGGGAGGTTTTCATGTCATGCCCTCAGTGTTGGGGGAATTCTTGGGTCTGTGGCTCGCCGCGCCTAACCCCACCAGGGGCATCGACTTCACCAGTTGATTGCGACGATGGGCGGGCGGCGGTCGCGCTGCTTGCGCTGAACGTTGGCATCGGGACGCGCGCCAAACGAGCGCTCAAACGATGCCTCAAACTCGATGGCCTTGGACTTGTCGAATGCGTCTGCGTCCTGCTTGAGGTATGCGCAGCGATACACCCAGTCTTTCAGACGCTCATGAAACCGCTCTGGCAGCTCTGGCTTTGCCGTGCCGTTGGCAGCGGTGAGCGGATTGAGGGCGCCACGGTAGACCGTCAGGGACAGCGTGTCAGCTTGGGTGGGTATACGCACCAAGCGGATGCTGGCTGGCCGCGCTCCGCTCGCCTGCTCAAAGATGAACAACCGTGGAGAGCCTTTCCAGTTCTCCCAGCCAGGGCAGTCGTCGTCCAGTTCTTCAACGCTCGTTTCGTCGAGCGGGCGGCCACGCAGCGTGGCGCGTTTGATCTCAAAGACGCTGGGGTGTAGCTGGTACGTGGAAACGTCCGGCACCAGGGTGATGGTGCACACGGCTGGCGTCTGACGGTCTTCGATCAGCTTGGACCGCTCGCACGCCTCCTGTACCGCGTCATTGAGGTAGCGGACGATGTCGGCATCACTCCACAACTCCCCTTCAACACCGTCCCGAAGGTCGGCACGGAAGGCGGCGATGAACTCCGCTACCTTCATGGCTTATGCCTTGGCGGTCAGCTCGACGAAGACGGCATCGGCCTCTTCGCGCGTGACAGCAAAGCCCACAGCGGCCTTCAGGCGCAGCAGGTTGGGCTTGCCCTCGGCCGTGAAGTCGCCTTCGGCGGCGCCGTCCAACATGCCCTTGAGCGCAGCAGTGATGGCAGCCTTGCGAACGTCCGGCGTCATGACAATGGTGGTGCTGTCGTCGAATTGCACGGCGCCGCGAGCGCTGGCTTCCTTGTGGAACATTGGGTCCAACTCCACGCCATCGGGCGTGACCACGGCCGTGTGGCCTGTGGTCAGCGCGATGTGGATGGGCTGGTCAGATGGGGAGCGGAATTTCATGATGGTGTCCTTGAAAAGTGCCCGGCGGGTGTGACACCGCCGGGCAAAGGGGCGCATGGGCCCCACCACTGAGAGACAGATCAGCCCTGGCTAAAGGCTGCGCGACCTTCGACGTAGTAGCTGATGGTGATGCGAGCGGCACCGGCCGTGGCAGCAGCACCGGTCTGCTCGATCAGCGCTTTGAGCGCCTCGGCTCCGGTGTGCTTGTAGCCAGTGAGGGTCAGCGCCGTGCGGCCAGCAGTCTTCAGGTCGATTGCAGATGCCGTGTACCGGTCGTCATCGGTCGCATCGCCGAGTTTCAGCGTCGCCGTGGTAGCGCTGTTCCAGGCCGTTTTGACCACGACATCGCCACCAAACAGGATTGCATTGCCCGGCAGGTCGAACGCTTCCTCAGCGGTGCCGTAGGTTGTGGGATCGGCATAGCCGATGTCGAGATGCGCCACGATGAGTTCTTGGCGCGCTGCGTTTTTCTTGATAGCCACGATGGGCTCCTTTCAACAACAAGGGGAGGATGAAAGGACGGAGCCCGCAGGCCCCGTCCCCGGGGCGCTGCTTACTGCAGGTAGTGGTCAATGGTCAGCAGACCGAAGTCTTCGTCGCTGCCGTCATAGATCGATGGGAAGACTGGCTTCTTGAAGCCGATCATCCGGTCGATGTTCAGACCGATCTTGCTGTCGTACTGGAACAGCTTCTCGACCCAGTGGCCGTCGCCGATGTCAGCGAAAGCCAGTGCCTGCGAGCCGCACAGGAGCGTGCGGGTGCCGTTGACCGTGCCACCAGATCCCCACTTCGAGCCCGATGCGGCGCCCTTGGTGTTGTAGACCAGCGTGTGCTCGTGCAGCACGGCACCGTCCACCGTCACGGTCGCACCGGTGAACCAGGGCGAATCCTGGCCGGCCTTAGTGGCCACAGCCACCACAGCGCGCTGGTAAGCCTCGTCCTTCTTCAAGGCAGCCAGAGAGCCGGGCGCCAAGAAGATCACGTAGTACGGCTTGCCACCAGACATCAGGGGCTTGATGCGGTGCTCCTTCGCGTAGGCGATGGCGTCCACGATCATGTTGTACTTCGGAACGTATCCCGTGGTGATGCTGCCGGTGTTCGAAACCGCCAGGCTGGTGCCATCCCACATCAGCGAGCGCTTGGCCGAAGGCGCGGTCACGTCGTCAGCAAACGTCAGAGTGGGGAACACAGAGCCAACGCGAGACGCGCCGTTGTTCTCGAAGGCGTAGCTGATGCCCGACATCGTGAGGAAGGCAAGCTGATCGACACGGTTGGCCAGCCAGAATGAGAGCTTGTCCTTGCCCTGTTGGCGGAAGTTGATGATGTTCTTTTGATCGTCGTATCGGCCCTTGTTGCCAACGCTGTGGCTGATCTGGTCGATCTGGATGATCTGGCTGTGGGCGTCCATCGCCTCTTCGTTGCCCTCGCGCTCATCGTCCCCGCGCACGCCGTCACCGATCAGGTCGGCAACCAGCTGGAACAGGCACTGGGTGCCCTTTTCGGTTTCGGTGAGTTCAGTGATGCGGTGCACGACGCTGTTGCCCGTGTCGCTCATGAAGTTCTTGAGGAACATCTGGTCGCGTGCGGCCTTCCAGACGACGCGGGACCAGTTGACTTTTTGAATCGGCGTCAATTCGCCGAATGCAGTGAATGCCATGTCTATCTCCAATAAGTAGGGTTACTTCTCGGGACATGACGCCGCCCATTTGCGGAAAACATGGCTGTTGTGGCGGCCAAGAGCGCCTGACTGTTTAACGCCGATCAGAGGCGACAACCCTGGGATGACGCTGGCAAGGTGGGTGAATCCTTGCCAGCCTTGAGGCGCTATCCGATGCCGAGTGCTTTGTCCAAGTCGGCCTTCGGCAGCCCCTCGATTTGATCGTCGCTGAGCTTCGTGGAGCCATCAATCTTGGGCGCCACGGCACGGTTACCCATGCCCGCCTGCACCGCCGCTGGCTGCAGCAGGGAATCCGCTGCGCCACGTTTGTTAGCACGCTCCATGCGAGTGTCAGCGGGCACACCACCATTGGGCAAGGCCCTACTGGGGGTGCCGTCCGGAGCGAAGCGCGGGGCGATGGTGGCAATGGCGTTCGCAAGGGCGATGTGGTGCGGGACACCATCGGCTACCTTGGCTCGCACTGACGCTTCAATGAGTTCCAGAGCAACAGCGCCATCTTCTTGATCCAGCCATGGATAAGTCTCCATCGCGTTGGCCACCACGACCTCAGACTTGGCGAGCACCTGTTCCTGCTGCGATGACTCTGCAACGCGCTTCATCACCGATGTCTCGATGTGCTGATTGATTTCACGCCGGATCGCGCTGGCGGCCTTGGCGTCCCCGTCGAGCAGCGCCTGGGCGTACTGCTCCTCAGCAGCATCCACATCGAAGGCGGCTGGAGCCGGAGCTGCGGCCGGGGATGGGGCCGCCGCTGGCTGTTGCCCTGCCTTGATCGCCTGAAGCTCCTGTTGCATGGCCGCCAGTTGCTCTTCCAGTAGGCGCTTGTTTTCGTTCACTTCACGGAAGCGCGCATAGGGCACGTTCTGAGTGCTGCCTGTGCCTTCGCCTGAGTTGGCATCGCTGGCTGGCGCAGGCGTTGCTGCCGGTGCTGGAGCGGGCGCAGGTGCCTCGCTCGGGCCGGTGTTGGGCAGATCATCATTGCCGAGGTCCAGCGCCTCGTCTTGAGTTGCAGTACCGCCGCCATCGGCGCCGCCTTCTTCGGCGGGCTTCATGTAGCCGCTGTAGGGTTGCAGACGGCGCTTGAGTTCACGAATGTTCATGGTTGCTTCTCCTGTGGTCTAGGGTTGTGGTTGGGTGATCAGTCGCGGGCCTGCTCGCGCGCAATGGCGTGCACAACCCCGTGGAACACGTAGGCCGCAGCGCGCTGGCTGGCCGACAGCACGGCCACAGCCGGGCCATGTTGTGCTGTCGGGTGCAGGTCGGGTTTGTTCAGGAACGCTGCCACCTTAGCCAGGACGTGCGCGCGCTCGCTATCAGGCAGACGCTCCCAAGGTGGCGTTGAGTAGTCGCCATATGCCGTGTTGTGGGCGGCCACGGTTTCATGCGCCACGCGTGCGATGGCCTTCACCAGTCCGTCGTCTGCGGTGTTGGCGCCTTTGGCTTCTTGATTTGCTGCCTTGCTGTCAATCAATGCGCAGCTCGCGCACTGGTAGGTCTCGCTGTAATAGCGCTCACCGCACACGGCGTTTTCACCGTGCCCCATCCGTGTAATCCCTTTGCAATAGGTGGTCATGGTCTTCCTTTCTCAGTGGTGGTCTTTTGTGCTGCGCGCCAGATCGCCCGGGCGTCTTCCAGCGCGTTGTGGGGGATGGCTGATGCCTCGCTGCTCAAGTCGCGGCGGACTTCCAGCGTCAGCGGCGGCGTATCCATGCGCATACCGGGTCCGGTGATCAGCGCGCGGCAGAAGTGGGCGATGTCCTCTGGCCAGTCGGCGACGATGTGCACACGCGGGTAAACGGCAAGCCAGGCTTCCATGCGGGTCTGCAGCATCCGTAGCGAGGCATAGGGGCGGCCCAGCACCGAAATGACGTTTTCAGCCACCCATGGCGTGGGTCTCTCGCAGTTCAGAACCGCGTAGAAATCCCGGCCGTTCTCATCGACCATAGCCAGGGAGATCAACTCCCCGCCAAAGTCGTTGAACTCGGTGTCGATGTAGATGTTCATTGCCCAATCCCTGGTTGCATACCGTCAGCCTCGGACGTCTCGATGCCGTCCATGGCCCCTTGCGCCGGGCTGGCTGGGTTCATGGGGTCGGTGCTCTGGGGCATGGCAACGGTGGGCAGCCCGCCGGGCGCCTGGGGCACGATGGGCCCCGCGTCCTGGTCCACATACCCGGCCGACTTCAGCAGGCCGTCGGCGAGCGCGGCGGTGGCGGGGATCTGCGCTACCACCTGAGCTGTTTGCACACCGCTGTACTGGGTCTTGACCTTCACGTCTGTAGCTTTGGCGTCGGTGTGGCGAGTCTGCGCATTGAGCAGCTGCACCCGTGCCTCGACCGTGGGGTCTGCAGGCGGCTGGTCTCCCGGCAGGGACTCCAAGATCTCCTGCTTGTCCGACAGGTTGGAGTACCGCACCATCGTCGCGTCGTTGATCCGCACGCCAGCCTTGCGCATCTCCAGCGCTTGCTGGAACTGCGAGTTCTGGAACGTGACCTGCATGGGCTGCTCGGTGATCACCACGTCGTAGGTCCCAATGGTCACATCGTTGATGTAGTCGCCCGTGGCCGGGTCGAACTTATTGATCTCCAGCAGTTCTTCCTTCGGCTTGCCCGTCATGGGGTCCGTCTCGGTGATGCGGAAGATGCGGTGCGTGTCGTAGTAGCGCTGGATCAGCTTCAGGATGCGCTTGGCCAGCAGCTGGCGGGTATAAGCCAGGTTGTCCAGGGGCACAGACAGCTGCTGCTGGCTGGCAAACTGCTTGGCCTGAATAGCAATGCCCGAGGTCTCGGGGCCCTGCTGGCCGCGCATGGCCTCTGGCACCGTCACATCTTTGAGGGCCTTGTCCGCACGGTCGATGAGGTGCGTGACGCCAGTGGGCACCTGATTGGGCTGGATCTTTTGAGGAGCCTTCGCGCCCTTCTTGTATTCGATCACCAGGCCGTTCATAGCCCCTCGGGTCTCCAGTTCCTTCATCGTCATGTTGGTAACGGAGTTCTCCTCCACCACCCAGCCGCTGTTGGCACTGGAATTGACGATGTGCACCACCTGCGACACCGCCTTGTTCAGAACCTCCTGCGGTCCGATGGCGTCATCGACCATCCCGCACGTCTTGCCGCGCCGGAAGTACGCGAAGTACGGCACCACGGTGAAGTGCTCGTAGGGGCTGTAGTGGTCGTGAAGCGTGGCTGTGAACGTGGTGACCGTCCACTTCACCCGGCGGCGCATGCGCTTTGCCCGAACCGCACCGTTAGCCAGCGCGTCAGCCACGGAGTCTGCGGCCATGGTGTCTTCCACCTGCACATCCCCCGTGCCCGGCCACACTAGGCAGGGCGTCAGCTCGTAGACAAAACGCTGCCGGTCGATGACACGGTAGCGCTCAAGGCCGTCTTCCTTGGTGGCGCACGCATCGGTGTAGCCCCAGTCTTTCCGGGTGGCGAACTTGTTCCGCTCCACGCCGTCTTCGAGGTCCCCGAAGTCGTGGCCCGCGTCGTTGCTTTCCTCCGCGCGCTTCCTGGCCGTCTTGCCGTAGATCTGCTCGATCTCGTCCAGTGTCAGCCAGCGGGTGATGATCACGTCGCCCCACTTGTCGGGGTCGTAGCTCTTGGCGTCTGGGTCTGGGATCACGTCCAGCGGGTCCAGGTCGCTGACGGTGATCTCGCCCTTGATGTTCTCGTCGAAGGACATCCGCACGTCGTAGTAGCCGCGTTGCTGGATCAGACCGTCGCTGAACACCTGGGTCTCCAACCAGTGCAGCGCGCAGAGGTCTGCAACCTGCATGGTCACCTTGGAAAGGACCGTGGCCTTGAACAGGTCCGCGTCTCCACCACGCGGCTTGAACGCGATGTCCATGCGGTTGTGGATCTGGTAGCCGATGGCGGCGTTTACGCTGGGCTTGATCTGGTTGAACTCGTAGCCCGGCCGACGTGCCGCGATCAACGCAGCGCGCTGCTCTGGAGTGATCTGTCGCCCCCCACCCAGGTACATGTCTTCGCAGCGGGCAGCGTGCGGCAGGTAGTCAACATGGCCACGGTCCTTGCCGTAGAGGTATCGAGCCCAGTTCTCGCGCGCTGCGCCGTCTGCCAAGCTGGTGGGTGATGTGTCGTTCATGGTCATGCAGTCGCTTGGTCCCAGTGCTCGGAGCCAGAAGCTGCGAGGCGATCACGCCAGCTCTTGGCCCGGGGCTTGGGCTCGGGTTTGGGGATGTCGGCCGCGAAGGTCATGGCCACGGAGTCGCCTTTGTCCGGGCTGCGGCCCAGCACCAGGCGGATGTCGTCCTTGCTGCTGATCAGGATGGCGGCGCTGCGCCCCATGGTCACCACCTTGTATCGGGGGGCCGTGAGGTCGCCCAGCAGTTCCTGGTCGGGCGGCAGTGCAATGGGGTCGGGGTTGGTGGGGTCCAGCGCTTCGCGCAGCAGCCAATACATCTCCGCGCGCTTGTTGCGGAAGCGCATTTGCCCAGACTTTTCCATCAGGGCGCTGCCCTCGGAGCCCACCACCGGGTGGACATGCAGGCCCAGTCCCTTGATGAAGTCCAATGCGCTGGAACCGATGCCGATGCTGTCGATGCAAACCACCGCGCCGTCGCGGATCAGCGGAGCAATGAAGCCTGCTGCGGTGGGGCCGTCCTTGGTCACAACGCCAGGTTCCGTCACGATCTTGTCGAACCACTGGCCGTGACGGCGGGCAGCCGACGACTTGTCCTGGCCACCACGCGAAGGGTCGAATCCGATGGCCGTCATAAGGCCCTTGGTGTCGCGGTCCTTCCATCGAGCCTGAGCAGCCTTCACCCACTCGGTGGGAATCAGCTGCCAGACTGGATCGGTCGAGCCAGCATTGAAGTCGCCGCGCAGCATCTGGGAGCGCAATGGCTCAGGCAGGGCCTGCAGCGTGGCCTTGTAGCCGGTGGTGGTCAGGAACAGGTTGTCATCCACGCTGGACGGGATGAATGTGCGGCTCTTGGGCGTCATCAGCTCGGCGCCAACCATCACTGGCTCAGGCCCGGGGACCTCTTGATCCTCACCACGCTCGTTTGTGACGTACCAGCGCAGCTCTCCGGGCTTGGCTGGGTTCGGGTGCTGGGGATCCAGCCAGGCGGCCCAGAAGCGCTTGACCCACTCGCCCTCTGCCGTGGTCGGGGGGTTGCCAGCAGCCACCACGCGCTGGCGCACGTTAGGGTTGTCGGTCCGCATCCAGCCGATCAAGGTGCGGAACTGCATCTCCGTGAAGTGGCAGATTTCATCGAAAAATTTGGCATCGTGGGGGCGACCTTGATACTTCACCCAGTCACCGGGCTCTTTCACACTTCCCAGCTCCAGCACCTTGCCGCCTGGCAGCCGCCAGATACCGTCCTGGGAGTTGTATCCCGCGCGTGAGCCAAGGATCTTGGTCATGCGCTCTTCGATACCGATGAGCTGCACAGCCTCGCGACGGAAGATGATGCTGTGCTCCTGCTCGGTCAGGCTCAGGCCCAGCAGCAATTCAGTTTTGCCCCCGCCAGCGCTGCCCCCGTAAAACACGATGTCTGCCTGGCAGTGGTAGGCCGCCGACTGAGGCCCGGCCTGCGGGACCCAGATAGCAGGGTCAGCCACCATGAGGAAGGAGTCCACCGCCGCGCGCATCTCGGGCGTCATGCCCTTGAAAGACGCAAGGATCTGCTCGGTGGTGGGCACGGCCAGCTTCATGGCTGCGCACCTCCAGCCATCAGGGCGGCCAAAGCGGTGACCAGCGTAGGGTTGGCCTGCAGGATCGCGGACATCCGAACTGCGCGCTCGGCGTCGGTCATGTCGCGAATCACCAGAGGGTTCTCAGCAGTTCCCACATCGGACTTGTTCCAGCCCTGGGCCTTCATGATGCTGTCGAGGGCCGCGCGCTTGTCAGCCCACTTCACCTTGCGGACTTGCAGGGGCGGCGCATCCTTGCCCCCGCCATCCATCTCCACGGTCTCATACCCAGCAATCGCGGCTGCGGTGTCTTCGTCAAGTTCGTGGGGCAGCTTCAGTGCACCGCTGTCGTGGTACGCCTGGCGCATGTCGAAGAAAGCCAGCTTGGTGTACTCAGCCAGGACGCGCTCGCGGGTCAGTTCGAGCTTTGCCGCTGTCTTTGAACGCTCGGCCGCTATCCTTTTCTGCACGTTGACCTTTGCCAACATGCGGGATGCCAGGGTGCGAGCGCTCTTCTCGGTCGTCCCCGGCTCGGCTCGCATGTATGCCTGGGTGCCGTTGAGGTCGATCAGGTACTCCTGAACGAATCGCTCCTGGCGTGGCTCCAGTTCAGCCGTGCCCTTTCTGGGGGGCGGATTTGGAATCTGGTCCTTGGAAGGCCGGACCCAGCCTTTGGCGGCGGCGTGCTTGGCCACCATGGTGTGCGAGATACCGAATGCCTTGCCAATATCGCGTGTGGATTGGCGAGTGCCGCAGTAGGCCTTCTCAACCCCAGCCCAGTCGATGACCTTCACGGGCGCAGCAGTGCTGCCCTTCTTGGCGCTGGGTACTGAACTGGAGTTCTCGCGGTTGCCTGTTTCCATTTACACGGGATGGTCCCGTGTGCGCGTGGAATGCGGAAACCCTACTGGGGGCCTTCTGAGCGATGACCCATTCCCTATCCAACCCACGACCCACCGACACAAGCGCTTGCAACAAGTTTTTTAATCCACTAGAATTCAATTTCAATTTCCATTTTAGAAATCATGAATTCCAACACAAGCACAGCCGAATCAAACCTCATCACAAGCATAGAAACGATCGTTGCTATCATTCTCAAGGAAACTCGTATAGAGAAAAGAATTCACCAAGCACAATTGGCTGATTACCTGTCCAAAAGCGCAAGCTCTCTGGCAAAAATTGAAAATTTCCAGACATCGATAGGAATAGATTCGCTGTACGCGATGTGCCAAGCGCTCAATGTGATCGGTTCTTCGGTGCTGGCGGCAGCCGAACGGTATGCTCAGCTGCTCAATAGCTCAGGATGGATCGTTGTCCGCTCAAAGCCAGAAGAAGATCGATTGGCAAAGGAAGCACTTGCCTACTACAACTCTCCGGGATTCAAGCGCAGGACTTCCTCGCCAATGACCCTGGTGATGAACAACATTCTTTCCGGTCCTACATACTGGCAAGGGGGTGCTGTCACCATGCCGGACGTCTTCAATTTTGTTCTGCATGTAGATTTCCGATCCTCTCAGTTAAATCCGAACTTCCCGCCCGCCTTCGGCAGCACGATATAGGCTGAAGTTGCCGCCATGACAGGTACGCTGCCCGTACAGAAAATGCGGGCAGAGTTTCAACCGCCCAATTCACTCCGCAGCGATTTGAGGTTCTGCGACACCTGAATGCTCAGCTTGTTGGCCGCTGCCACCCGCGCTTCCCCGCCCTGTTGGTGATGAAGTGGGTATCCACGCCATACCTCGCCGCAATCTCAGTGGTGGGCGCGCTCGTGGTGGTGTACTCACGCTGGATATCCTCAAGGTGCGGGTGGGGGAGCGACTGGCTGGCGCTGGATACCCCACGGGCCCGCCTCATCGCGGTTACTGCCCCCTTGCTGCGCCCCACGCGCTGCGCCACGGCCGCATCCGACATGGTGCCAAGCAATGCCATCTCCTCAGGCGTCCAAGGCTTTTGCGTCTGGAAGCTTGGGATCTTTCGAATGCGCCGCAAGGAGGAAACTGCCGCAGCGGCGCAGCCCCACTCGACTGCGAGCTCACCGTCCGGCATGGTCCCCAACTGCTTTTCCCGCTCCGGTGGCAATCGACGCAACCGACCGAAGGGTTGAATGCCGCGTCGGTTTCGCTCGTCACGAACGGAATGCACCCCGACCCCGAGAGAAAGAGCAACCTGCGCATCAGTGTCCGTGCCGAGCAAAGCAATCCGCTCAGGTGTCCACAACACTGGAGCTTGATAGGCCTTGATCCCGAGGAAGTACCGCATAGACGACACCGTCGATGACGTCTTCCCGATTCGCTTTGCGATCTGGCTGTCCGGCGCAGTGCCCAGCAAGGCGATCCATTCCGACGGCCAGGTTCTGAATGCTGGAATGCCAGCACTAATTCGCGCATTCCTCACGGTGTCAGCAGATACGCCAAGAATGTTAGCGAGCTGCGTGTCCGGCATGGTGCCAAGGAGGGCGCGGTTCTCTGCTGTCAATAAACTCATGGCCCTACACACCACCACTCCACGGCTCCTACGCAGATAGCCCACGCTATCACGCTTGACTCCCCACCGCTTTGCCAGTTGCGCATCTGGCATCGTCCCAAGCAGTGCAAGTTCTTCAGGGCTCCGCCCACCATACCGGGGAATCCCGGAGTGATTGCGCTTGCGCCATACGGTGCTGACATCGCACCCCAAGGTGTGTGCGACCTCTGTGTCGGGCGCCGTCCCCAGTAGGGCAATGGCTTCAGGCGTCCAGTTCACTCGATTCGTCATGGTCAACCTCCCAAGTCCCGCTTCAACTGCCTCAGCTCGCCCCACACCTGGCCCACGAGCGTGTTGATCTGCTCGCCCGCCAAGATGTTGCTGAGTTGGCTTGCATCTCCCTGCAGCAGCGACCCCAGCAAGCGCCGCTCCTGCGGCCACAGCTCCAGGCAGATATCCCCGACTTCCACCTTGCTCAGCCCGCCCGGCATCAGGGTCACGGAAACGGAGCGAGGCTCTGGCATCGGGTCGATGATCTCCACCACGCCGTTCACGGGGCGGCGCAGCAGGCCGTCTTCCACCATGCTTTTCAGGTGATCGTCCACAGTCACCAGCTTCAGGCCCGTGACGTTCGCCAAGCGTTGACGAGTAGCAACTTGCGCACTCGCGCGCAGGCTCTCCAATGCGTCCCAGATCAGGGTCCGCGTCTCTACCTTCGGTTTGACTTCGGCTGTTGTCGTGCTCATCGGTAGGTCTCCTTGAAATACTGGATCAGGTCCGCTCGCTGGTGAGGAGGTATGGCTATGCAGTCGGCCGTCATTGCTTTGACCGCCCCTGGGCTGTCCTTCCAATGCGAACAAGCGAGCGCTGCGGCGTCCAGGAGGTCGCACAAGGACGGCACTTGCTCGACTGGCTGCGGCAACTCGCTCGAAGCGCCGACCGTCGCGAACGAAAAACCGTCCGTGGCAACCAACCCGGCCACATCGGTTTTCCGGCACTCAAATTCGATTTCGTCTACTTTCATGGTCACCTCTCAAATGAGACGCTGCTCGCATCAAACCAATTCATCCCATGTCATCCAGGAAGAGTTACCTGAAGACAGGTATCAGCTTTGGTTGAAGACCCTGTGATGACGCATACCACCCCTAACCCAGGGGAAAGCCTGGGCTCGTGGGGTACGTTCCAGCTCCGGCAGTTAGCCCCGCTTCAAACGCCCCGTAGTGGCTGATGCGCCCCACGGGTAACCCAGACTTACAGCCCCTGCATCAGGACCCTGCGCACGCTCTAGGTATTCCACCCACGTTTCGGCTTTGCACAATCCGGGTAGCCGAGTTCTTGGCCCATGCCCCCGCGTATCGAGCCGCTGGCATGGCTTGCATGGATATGGGCTACACAGCAGCCTCCTGTCGCGTCTGAACGCTGGAAAGCCACTTGCGCAGCGCCTGCGAGGTGCGGAAGAGGCCTTGCGCCTTGTGCATGTCGTTCAGGTCGCCGGGGGGCGGCATGAAGTACGGCAAACCCGTGGCATGGGCCGCCGCCTCGCCGGTCTTCTTCACGTCGTTATCGGCCACCACGACGCCCACGGTGGCCATGCGCTTAAGGTTCCCGGCGCTGAAGCAGATGTGGATGCGGTAGCGCATGCGCAACGCGTGCAGACAGTCGCGCAGGCTGAGACCCGTCGCATAGCCCTCAACCCACCAGTCCAGGGCACCGTGGCCAGGGTTGCTGATGCAGTATTCGGCGCCGCTCGTGCGCTGCCCCTTCAGGTACTTCTTCTCGCCGCGACGATCAATCAATTGCACCCCTACGAGGTCACGCCCAACGCGCATGGGGATGCAAAGCAGGTTCTGCTCTTGAGCTGGCCACCAGACGCTGCCAGTCATCTGTGGCCACCCCTTCTGGTGCAGGTAGGCGTGGCGTTCGTGCTTACATTGACTCAGGATCCACTCTGCCTTGCGAGCGGCCCGGTCTTGATCTTGTGCTCGCTGCTTTTTCTCTGCGGCTAAGCGAGCATCGCGGGCCTGCTGCACGGCCTGAAGCTGCGCTTCGGTGGGAGCGGTGTAGGTGCCATCATCTGCGGGTCGCCAGCCAGCTGCCATAGCCTCGTGAAACACCGAGCCGATGGTGACCCCGGATCCTCGGAAGCTGCGCCAGGATGCGCGGGCGGCCCTGCCCTCGTAGGCGTCGGAGCGTTGGCTCCATGTGTCCCAGATGTCAAAGCCATCCTCTCCTAGTTCGTCCTTGATGGCCATGCCCGCCATGATCCAAACCTCGCGGTCGTCGTGGTCCAGGTACTGCAGTGCGTCGCGGATGCGGTCGGTCATGCTGCGACAGCCCTCCCCTTCGCGCGCCGGATGTTGCGGCTGACCAGCCACCTGCGCACCTCTTCACCCATTGGCTCGGGCTCTGGCTTGGGACCAGCCGGGCCCACACCGAATTTCTCGATGTAGCGGTGGTATGCACTGCCCGGGTTGTGCCCCTTGTCCAACGCGTGTCCCAGCAACTGGGCATAGAACGATCGCTTGTATTCAGCTGTGTACTTGTCGGCCTTGCTCGTTGTGCTCCCGTCCACCTCGACCATTTCTCCAGCCACAGCTTGCACGTCGCTGCCGCGCACGCGTACATGTCCGCAATGGGTGCAGGTATCGGTCTTCGGCGGCCACAGCGCTGAACACTTCGGGCATTTAGAGGCTACTTTCTGCGCTTCGGAAGGTTCCTTTTTGGGTTTGGTCTCCGTTCCAGGGCCCAAGGCAGTGACACCATGGTGATATAGCTGGTCCCAGTCGTCCTGGAAGCGCAGCCAGTTGCCACTGTTGTCCTGGATCACACAGAGGCTCTTGCCATCATGGATACGTGCGCCGCGCCCAACCATCTGAACGTGTTCTGAAAACGACTTTTTCAGCGGCCGAGCCAAGATCACGTGCTCCACATCAGTCTGATCAAAACCGCGACTCAAGATGGCGACCGAGATCACCACCTTGATATCGGTGTCGGGGCGTGAAAATTCCTCCAGCACTTGGTCGCGGTAGTCGTCCTCATCTTTGGAACTGATCTGCACCGCGTTGATGCCTGCCTCGTTAAAGCGGTGGGCCAGTTCGGCGCCGTGCTCAACCCCGCAGCTGAAACAGATCGTTTTGCGGTACTCGCCGAAGACCTCGTGCGAAATCCGCACATAGTCAGAAACCACGTCGCCGACAATCAAACGCCCGCGCTGTTCAAGCTCGTCCTTCTTCCACTCGCCAGCCACCACGGGGATTCCGCTGGTGTCGATCTCGCGGGCCACAAACACTCGGAACGGAACGAGGTGTTTGTCCCGGACCAGCTCGGCCATCGTGACCGTGCTCACGACGTTGGTGAAGTACGAGCCAATAGCAGGGTGGAACGGCGTGGCCGTCGCGCCAATCACCCGTAGAGTCGGCTGTCGGACCATCATGTTCACGATGCTCTTGCGCAGGCAAGCATGCACCTCATCGATGAATACCAGATCCACCTTCGGCAGCGACTCCATGCGCTCAATCGTCTGAGCACTGGCGATCTGCACCTGGCAATGCGGACGGTTTCGCCAGTGATTCGCCATCAAAATGCCGTGGTCCACTCCTGCACGCTCCAAATGCGCGCTGAACTGCTTTACCAGCACCCGGCGCTCACACACGAACATGATCCGCTTGCCCTTAGCGATGACGCCTTGAATCATGTGTTCCATGACGCGGCTCTTCCCGCCACCAGTGGGCAGTGCCAATATTTGGCGGAAGTGCTTTGCCACGAACCCCTGGCGAAGGCCGACAACGCTTTCCGTCTGATATTCACGCAGCTCAACAGACATGGGCACTCCTATCCTTGAGGCGGTCGATTTCGCGGCGCAGGGACGCCAGTTGCTGCTTCATCTGCGTGTTCTCTTGCATGAGGAAATCGCGGCTGTTGGTGACGGCGCGAAGCTGCGCGCTGAGCCCTTTCACCTCTCCCTGCAGCTGCTCGATCAACTCAGCGGCCTGGGTTCGGTCGGCTTCGAGCACGTCACCCATGTTGGCCAACGCGAGCGAGGCCTGCAGGTCGGCGATCTGATCGCGCGCGGCGTCCAGTTCGGTGTATTCCGGTTCGGCAGGCACAGCCTGGGCGGCTGGCGGCGGCGCCGCTTGGGTCGCGGCGTGGTTTGCATCAACCGTCAGGGTGCGATTAACCGCTTCTCTGCACTGCTGCAACTCGTCAGTCGATAGTTCAGCAAGGCTGCGCCCAGCAGCCTTGCGCGCCGCGTCCACTTTCGTGCGGCCAATGTTGGCCGTGTTCTGCTGGTAGGTCGTGCCGTTACGAGTTACGGTGCGCTGGGGCGACCTCACATCTTCGGAATTTCCGGAGATAGCCGCCCGGGCAGCGGCTACTGTCTTGTCCGAAACATGGCAGTGCTTCGCAATCTGCGTGTCGCTCCAGGACTTGGAAACGGGATGGCTCAGCGCGCCACGGATAGCTCTCTGCTTGTCTGCTCGTGACCGGCGCAGTCCGTGGCTCGGATTCGCGCCGAAGCTGTAGAGCTGGGCATCCAGCTTCGTGCCCGGAATGACCTCCTCGAAGATCTTGGTCAGGCCCGCGGCCTTGGCGCCGAAGTAGCGGTGAAAGCCGTCAGCCAGCCAGCGGTCTACCCCATCGAAGAACACGATCACCGGAGGGAACTGCACGCCAGCCTTGAAGGCTTCGGCGTACTCAGCCACCACGGATTCATCGATCTTCTCGCGCGACTGGGTGCCGCCATCAATGCGGATCAGGTCAAGATCAAGCATCAGGGTGCATGCTCCGGGAAATGGGCACCACCCAAAGGGTGCCTGGTTCGTAAACCTCGACGTACCAGCCGCGCAGGGAGACCCAGGCGGCAAAAGCACCGTGCACCCAGCCGTCGTACTCTGCCGAGTCTTGGAAGACGTAAGGCGCGATGGGCTCGCCGTCAATGACATCAGCCTCGCCGCCAACAACAGCGCCGATGTAGGCGGGGTTGCCGCTCCACTGGCGCAACGATCTCGCACTGCAGCCTGGGAACGTGGCATTGAGATCCGCGATGAAAGCGGCTTCGTCTGCCGTGTTTTTTTCGCTCATGCCGGGGCCCCATCAAAATCCCGCAGCCACTCGGCGCGTTGCAAGGCCTCGGTCAGCCTGGCCACCTCAGCCTGAGCAACTGCGAGCTGGCGGCGCAGCTCTTCAACTGTCGGTTCTGTCATGCCACCGCCCTGATGCCACCACGGGCCTTGAGCTGCTCCATCGCACGCATGGCGCGATTCATCGTCTGGGCAGCGTTGTTGATGACCTCCACCAGCTTCACGGCTTCATCCTCCGGGGCTTTGCGGTCCGGCCGGGCGTGCAGGGTGTCATCGCAGGCGTGATAGAGCGGGTCGTAGCACTCGCAAAACGCCATCAAGCGCAACACCTGGCCGAACGTCAACCGCTGGTCCCCGGTCGGGTTGCAGCAGGCTTTCAGCCGGGCATAGGCGCTCTCCACTTTCATGTCCGGGAACATGTGGGAAGCCACGTCCTTAAAGGGCTTGCCGCTATTGCCAATCGCTGTGGCTATTGCGTCAAACTCGTCGTCATAGAAGAGCTTCATTGATGGCTCCATAAACGTTATGGGTCAAAAGGGGTGCCTTTTCAGGCCAAAAAAAAGACGATCGGTGCATCGCTGAATCGCAGCACAACAAGACCATCGAAATGAATGCACCCACCGCTCCCTTCCACTCCAGCAGCCGAACGGCGCTGTCCACCAACATCGACCCAACCACGGGCGTGCGCACACGGCTGCTCGCCACTTCCACCATTGAGATGGCATGGCAAAGCGGCTCGCTGCTGCTGCGTGGCAAGGCGACACAGACCAAGCTGGTCGACAGAGGAGAGATGAAGCGCATGCCGCGCTGGCGGCGGGGGGAGCTGTGATGGGGACGGGTGCCCGCCCTCTTCCGGCTCAAAATGGCAGCTCTCACACAACCATCACCGGAAGGGGCAGACATGCAGATAACAAGCGAACAACTCTTTGCCACGATCACGCCTCTGGTGGTTGCTCTTCACGAGAAGGGCATCCTGGACATTGCAGAGGTGCCCCACTACTACGAGGACGCGGTTGTGCGCCGCAAGGACATTGGGGCGACACCGGAAGAGCTGGAGTTTCAGCAGGCACTGGTGGTGGGCTTCCAGCGTCTGGCGAAAGTGGTGAAAGCCGGGGATCAAAACCGGCCGACCTGAGAAAAGCGTCCGAAAGTGATTCAGCGAAAGGCGTGATAGCGGTGGCATCAGCCATGGGCGGGCTCCAGAGTGACCACCTCGGCGCCAACTCCGTCGAGCAGCTCTGGCCAGATGAATTGCCAATCGTTGGGACGCAGCGCCTTGCGCGAAACGCCGAGAGCTGCTTCCACAGCAGCGCACTTGCCTACCGGCACGCCACGCTCCATCCAATTGCTCAGACGTTGGGGCGTGACGGACAGAAGGTCTGCGGCAACTTTGAGGGTTCGGGCGTCAACCGCTTGCTTAAGGATTTGCATAGTCCCGTCATTTCACACGATGTGAACATTTAAGTCAACTTTTTGTGAAACGCAATTATCACAACTTGTGTACTCTTGGTCCCATGCACTCACGCCCCATTGACATTGCCCTGGCTCTCGCAAAAAAGAAGGGGCTGACCCAGACTGCTCTTGGAGAGTTGGTGGGCGCTACATCAGCCGATGTGTCCAACTGGAAGAAGCGAGGCATGCCCGCTGAGCGTCACCTTGATGTGGCAGTTGCACTTGGAATTCCACTGGATGCCCTTTTCACAGGGCTCACCAACGTCGCCCGAGGCCCAGAACTGCTGAGCAAAGTGCCGCTGATTTCCTGGGTACAGGCCAGTCAGTGGTGCCAGGCAGCAGATCCCCACCTACCAGACCAGGTAGACAGATGGATGGATTGCCCAGTCAGCCATAGCAACAGGACGTTTGCCCTCCAAGTGCGCGGCGACTCCATGACTTCACCTCATGGAAATACGCGCACCTATCCTGAGGGCGCCTACATCTTTGTTGACCCCGAAAAGCGTAACCCGGTCAACGGCGACCGCGTGGTGGCGTGCCTTGATGGCACTGATGAAGTTACCTTCAAGGTCTTCAAAAACGAGGACGGTCGCCAGTGGCTGCAGCCACTGAACCCTTCCCATGAGCCCATCCGGGAGAGCTTCAACATCCTGGGAACGGTATTGGGAAAGTGGGAAGACGGATAAGCCAGCCGAGCGGCCTGGCTTCTTGCCGCCGATATAAGGAAGCGCGAAATGATGAAATTTGCACTTGCGGTCGCACTACTTGCGGCACCCGTACTGTCGAGCGCGAACTGTGTTGGATCCGGAAGCTATACCTACTGCACGGACAACAATGGGAACAGCTACAACGTTCAGCGCATCGGGAATACAACTTTTGTGAATGGGAACAACGCCGCAAACGGCAGCAGTTGGAGCCAAACAAGCCAGACCATCGGCAATACAACCTTCCACAATGGAACGGCCGCAAATGGCAACAGCTGGTCCGGAACATCGCAGCAAATAGGCGGCACAACATTCAACAGCGGGGTTGATAGTCGAGGGAATTACTACTCGGGAAGCAGCTACAACTACAGCCCTCAAATCGACAGCGACGACGAAGATTGAGATCTCCGTTCAGTGTCCTGATCCTACTATTCGCCGCGTTGACGCTTCTGATCAGTCAGCCAGTCGAAGCAAAAATTACGCGAGACCGCACCAAGGTGCGGGCATTCCGGGCAGAACACCCCTGCCCCGCCACCGACCGCACACGTGGCGCTTGCCCTGGCTGGCATGTAGATCACGTGATTGCGCTATGTGGCGGTGGGGCCGACAGGCCCAGCAATATGCAGTGGATCACGCGAGAGGACCACCGGTTCAAAACGCTGGTGGATGTGAGGGAATGCCGGAAGGATCGGCGTGCCAAAGCTTGGAGGCAGTAATGGCAAAAATATCGGTCAACAAATTAGCTGAACTTTTGGTGAGCGCCAACCCCGCACGACGGCGCCGCATACTGCAGGATCAGAAATACCCGAATGCGCCAATCGTCGCTCGTTATCGACTCGCTCACGATCCGATCAACCAATTTCTGACAAACGGAAGAAACGAAGCGGCGTTGCAAACCGCCATCAAGAAGCTGCGCGATGACAAGAGCGGCACAGAGTGGGCGATTGATGACCGCTGGAATACCGCGGATGCTCTGGAAAAACTGCTTGAAATGTCGGACCTTCTGCCCTCCCAGGACGGCGTTGAATATCAACAGGGTGAACAAAACGCGGCCAAGTTGGCAATTGCGGGAGTCGATATCAGTATCCGACCTGATTTCCTATTGAGCTACGAAAAGCGCGGTAAGAAATACACAGGCGCTCTCAAGTTTCACTTCATCAAAAATCCCGACTCGGCGCTGACGAAATCTGGCTCGGAGTATGTTTCTACGCTCTTGCGACACTGGCTGGAAATCCATGGCCCTGATGGCACAGAACCTTCTCACGCCCACTGCCTCTGCGTAGATGTCTTCAGGAATGCGACCGTGTCAGCGCCGAAGAGTACGACCAAGAGGATGACAGAGATCACTGCGGCGTGTGAGGAGATCGCTGCTCGTTGGCCTCAGCTATAGCGCCTTCAACCAACTCGCGCGGCCTCCACCCGTTGAGGTCGCTGCGGCTCTCCAAGAGCACGTGGGTGTCGGTCACTTGCTTGATGGTCACAGGCTCGCAATCGTCCGCGTCACCCTGACAAACCGAAAAGGTCGCCCCTGGTCTCAGACTGAGGTTTGCTCTGTCACTCACGATCCCTTCCCAGCCGCCCTTGAGGCGGTTTTTTCTTGCCCACCCGGATTAGGCGTGAGGGGTAGTGTACGGCGGCACGTGAAAAATTCACACAAATTTTCACAAATCGTTGACACAAACAATTCACATGGTGTGTAATTTCACTTCGCACTGCTTTCGATGTGCTTAAGGAGTGATTCATGCAACCCACCGACGCCACCGTCCTGCTGCAGGCGGGCCCCGAAGAACACAGCCGCCGCTGCGCTCTCGCACATAGCGCCATCGATTCGCAACGCTGGCCAACCGCTCTGCACGATGAGCCTGGGCTTACCAAGTGAGCGACCGTCTCTTGATTGAGATTGCCGCCGCTGCCCAGCGCTGGCGGATCTCTCAGAAAACACGCCTCGCGGCTGGCCGCCATCTGCGTCAGTTGAGCAAGGAAGGCAAATGCCTGGGGGGCTTGTCCTCGCCATGGTGGCCCGTCGTGCGTGATGCCGAGGCAGCAGTCACCCGGGCGAAGCAAGTGGAACGCAAGGCCCTGCGTGCACTGGCGAAGCTGTGCGACTTGCATGCTGCTGCGCGGGGCCAGGTCGAGGATGTGATGACGGTGGACGAAGTGCGCGCGCTACCGCGACTTGAGGTGGTGGAGTGATGGGTATGGCGATTTCCACCACGGCTGGGCACTACGAAAGCTTCGTAGTGGGGTCAGGGCTTGGGGTTTTCGGCTGACTTGGGGTCAGCTCGGATGGTGACTTCATGACGCTAGCAGCCTCCTTCTTCAAAGCAGCAAGCTCCGCCGCCAAGTCTTCGACTCTAAGCTCCAAGTCCGTGTACTCAGTGACGAGTGCGCCCAAGTGCGGAATTTTTGGGTGCCCGCTGGGCGCAAAGGTAATTTCAACCATGTATCGCTTGATGATTTCCACGATGGCATCGGACACCGAGCCGCCAAGGGTCTCGGCCACTCTTCGCACGAAATCCACACAGGGCGGAGGTATGACAAGTTCTTCGGATGGACTTTCGCTGCCCGGCAGCCTGACTTGCATGGTGATGGGCGCAGGCCAAGGAGTGACCTCTCCTTGCATCAACCACTCAAAGTTGACGCCGAGAGCTTCGGCCAATCGGCCCATTGCAGTGCGCCGGGGGACTGCCCGTCCACTCTCATACCTGCTGATCTGAGTTTGCGCGATGCCTGTTTTCAGGCCGAGGTCTGTTTGCGACAAGCCGGCCCTTTGCCGCGCTTCAGCTATGCGGCGACCAAGTCCTTCAGACATTACAAACCTTGAAAAGCATAAATTGTTATTGACAAGTACTAACCAAGTACTATCATTCGCATACAGTTCTAAAACGCATAACGCGAGAGGGATTGATTCTATGAGTACTAAACCACAAACGCCACCCATCGGGGTTCGCCTCCAGCCAGCGCTGCGCGACTACATCGAGACGCAGGCAAAAGAAAACTTCCGTTCGGTGTCAGCAGAAATCGCAATGCGCCTGGAGCGGAGCCGCCAGGCAGACCATCAACCGCAGCAGAAAAGCCCGCAATGAAATTCGATGGAATCAACTTTGCGAGAGCACAAAGCTGCGTAACCTATGGGCAAAGCCGTGTCCTCGGACCAACTTTCTTCGAAACGTCACGTTTTTGCGTGCTTTTCGAGGGTGTTTTGACCCACCTGACGCAATAGGATCAATCTAATGAACAACGCAACAGCGCCCCCAGAAAAGCATAAGGCCAGCAGGTAGCTGCCGGCCTTTGCCCGAGGCACCCCGAGCAGGTCAGAGCGCTCAGGGGCTTCTTGATCCAGAACCCTTACAAGGAACCAGAACATGTTGAATGCTACAGCAGAGGCGCCCGTGCGCGCAAACAAGGCCCCACCGAAGACGAAGGCCGCCCCCTTCCCCGCCCTGGCATCAGTTGCGCCGGAGGACAAGGGCGCGAAGCCAACCTCGGACGAGCAGTTTGTCGCTGCCACGCTGCGTGATCAGGTAGTGGCCATCTACGAAACCCGCTGTGATGACCTGCGCGGCGACGGCATCGAGCTTCTGCACGCTGCGGCCGAGGCGCTGGAAGAACTGCCTCAAGGGGCATACGCGGGACTGTACCGGGCCTGCTCGTTCGTCGCCGGTGCAATCGCTCTAGAGCGTGAGTCCTCTCCCCCGGGCGCAGCAATCACGCAACTGGAAGCAGTTCTCCAGTCGCTCGACACAGCTTCCGCGGGCTACAACGTCGAAATAGAACCGTACGAGGCTATGGCAGCGGGAATTCGTGCAGGTCAGCACCAGCCTCCCCATCACCCGTCGTCGCGCCAAGCAGTTCCCGAGGCCCTGCGCACCAGCCAGGCGGCCAGCACTGCGGATGAAGCCAAATGCATTGAGCTTGCGCGGCAAGCCGCCTACGAGATCCAGAAGCTCGCTGAGGCTATGCAGATCGTCAACAGGCAGCTCGCGACGGAAGATCACCCGATGACGAACGGCATCATGGCCAGGATCATTGCGTTGTCCGAGATCGTTTTCCACGCCGCCGCGCTGCATGGAGAAGGCCGCCCCGAATCGCGCCCTCTCAAAGAGCTGCAGCGCGCGTTTGAAGGAGGCATCTGACCATGAGCGCCGTAGCTACGCCAACTCTCAAGAAGACGGCCAAGACCGCCAAAAAGACCGGTGCGGCTACAAAGCCCAGCACCTCTCTGAGCCTCTTGGAGGCCATTCGGGGCGACCTGCAGGGGGCCCGGGCAACCATCACACAGATTGCCAACTTCATTGGCCCCATGGAGACGGATGTTGGGCTTCTGCTGGACATGGCGGCGGGTGGGGTGGGTAGATCGGTCGAATACTTGCAGTCCGCACCGCTCACGGGAGCGGCCTGCGAAGACGCACGAGGCGAGACTGCCCAAACATGTGCCCTCCTGCGAGGAGCCGCATCCCTGGCGAAGGGCATGGAGGTAGACATCCATTCCCCAAGCATCATCAGCGTCTGCGAGATAGTTGATGAAAGCGATAACAACCTGGACCGACTGAGCATTGACTTGTCGCTTTCTCCGAACATCGAGCCTTGCACTTCAGATGCAGCCGCCGGTTCGGAAGTGCCCTACTCCATCCCGGCATGGCGAGCAGTCATCAGCGAGGTCGGCGGGATTCATCAAGCCGCGCAGCACATCCTCGCGGCCCAGATCGACTACATGGACAGCAGTGCAGCCTTTGGAGTGCTGGCTCTGGTGGAACGGCTTTCTCAGCTTGTTGACGGGGCCTATAACGAAGCAGAAGAGAGCCTCTCCGACCACGTCAGCGGCTATTTTTCGAGGCTCTCTGACGAGTACCTGATCGTGGTGGATGTAGCGAGCGCCGTGAACCGTGATGGCCTTGATGACCTGACACTCTGGGCCGTCATCCATTTGCTGAATGGATGCAGGCGGCTCGTGGACGACCACGTTGACAGTTTGATGGAGGCTTTTCAGGCCGGAAAGGCGGGGGGTGCCGACCATGCATGACCGCGTAGAAATTTCTCCCGGCGTGTTCCGCCACATGGACTACGCCCAGGCCGTCTACACCGGCACGCCAGTCGCCATTGTCGCGGCAGGCTTGGCCAGGGCCCAGGACGTGGACGCTCCTGGCATCCGCACCATCAACCCGGATGGATCGCGCGCCACACGAGGCCAGAACTACGGCCAAGGACAGGCCGTAGGCAAAAAGGTCATTCAGGTGCGCAATGTAGCCCGCAGCGTGACGGTGCAAGTGCGAGTCTGGCTGAGCCATGAGCGCCTCGAAGCCATCAAGGCCCAGCGCGCCCGGGAGACAGCTTGCTGGCCTTTCCCTCTGGTGGTGGGCAGCCCACCGCGCTGCAATCCATTTGCATCCGTCCAAGGAGGCGCAACACCATGACCTCAGCCTTCGAAAAGCTCGCCCGCCTGTCGCCATGGGCACGTCGGGTGACAGAACGGAAGCCCGACAGCTTGGTGGCGCGCGCTTTGCGCCCGGCAGCCGAACGCCTCGCCGACATCCGGCAGGTCATCGAAGTGGACACCGTGAAATGGCTGGAGCATCACGCAGCCCTTTGCCACCACCTGTTGTACACCGTCGTGAGATCCGCTCTGGCCCCGGCCAGCGACAAGACTGCAGACGCCGAGGTCACAACCGCCTTCCGGCTGTTGCACGAGCACGCCCGTGTTATCAATGGCGGAGTCGATCCGGTACTTCTGACCAAAGACGGCCTGCACACGATCCCATACGAAGAGCTGGCCGTGGCAAGGGCAAAGGTCCAGGCACTTGAGCGCGAGCGAGAGAGTTTGCTGTCGATCATCGAAATGCAGCGGGCAGTCGGGAAGGCGCGTGATGCCAGTGGCCGCGAAGAAGGAAGCAGCGATGGCTGAGCCACTGTCACAAGAGCTGCTACTTCCAGCCGAGGTCAAACAGCTGGTGGGCGCCTCCAACCCCGACGAACAATCCAAGCTACTGCTGGAACTCGGCATTCCCCACCGGCTGCTCAAGCAGCGCATACTGGTGAGCCGTTTCCACGTGCGCGAGTGGTTGGCCGGACGTCAGCTCGTCCAATCACGCGGCGTCAACCTTGCAGCAGTCAAATGACAGGCTTGTACCCTCGGCTCCGGTCGCACCAGCGCAAGCGCAAGAACGGCAAGATCGTCGTCTACTACTTCTACGACCGGCGGCCCGAGGGCGAGCCCGACATCCCGCTGGGCACGGACCATGACATAGCCATCCAGAAGTGGACCGAGATAGCGCACAACGGTCCGGCCAGCACCAAGGGCACCCTCGAAGAAGCCTTCGCAGCCTGGGAGACCGAAGCACTCCCCGCCTACACCAGCAAAGAAACCCGGCGCGGCTACAGCAAGAACCTGCGCACTCTGCGCCCCGTTTTCAAGGACGCCACCTGGGACCAGGTGGACCTCCCCGCCCTGAAGGCATACCTGAAGGCTCGCACGGCCAAGACGCAGGGCAACCGAGAGATGGCCCTGCTCTCCGTCATCTGGAACTGGGCCCGGGGCGAGGGTTACACCGCACTGCCCTGGCCAGCCGCAGGCATGGAGCGCAGCAAGTGGAAAAACAAGGAGAAGCCGCGCAAGATGAAGGTGCTGGACCCGGTGTATGAGGCGATCTTCGAGCAAGGCGACCAGGTGCTCAAAGACTGCATGCAGCTGGGCTCTGCGACCGGTATGCGCCTCACCGACTGCATCAGCATCGTCCTGCCCCGCGACGGAATTCTGCACTTGGAGGCCAGCAAAACAGGCAAGGAGGCCGAATGGGACATGGCCTTGTCGGCTGTCCTGCCGGGTCTGCTGCAACGTCGGCGGTCAATCAGCGCCGATCACCTGATGCTGCTGTCCACACCAAAAGGGAAGCCAGTCACTCTGGGCATGCTTCGCTATCGCTGGGACAGCGCGCGGTCCCGGGCCGTTGTGGTTGCTGGTCTGGCAAATGACGATGAACTGGTGCGGGCGATCAAGGCGCTGTACCTTCGCGACATGCGCAAGCGCGCGGCGCAAAAATCAGACAACCTGAGCGAGGCCGCCGAGCTGCTGCAGCACAGCGACAAGCGCCTCACGGAGCGGCACTACGGGGGCGTTCGCAAGCTCAAACCAGTGGTCTAAACGTGTTCCGCATTTGTCGCGCCTCATAGGGAGAATTTGAGGGCAAAAATGCGGAACATATCGCCCGCAAACCCGCATGAATCCTAGAAACCTCGCCGGACTCAAAATCCCCCGCCGCAAGGCGTGCCGGTTCGATTCCGGCCCCGGGCACCACGAACAAGTCCGTAAGAGCGCAGGCTCTTGCGGACTTTTTTCTTGCGCCTTTGAAATCCGCACCTTAGCTGCCCATACCCGCCCAGACCTATCCATCCCATCCGCAACGGGTGGGGGCATATCTGGGGGCACATTTTCAAAAAAGGGGGGCAGATTGATATGTTCCCGGTGCCCACAACCGGTACCTCGGCGATTCCGATCGCCTTGGCATGGCAGATGCCATCGCCGTACCCCGCTCAATCCTTGAGAACCACCCCCAGCGCAGCGAGCTTTTCCGCATAAGAATCCCTGCGCTTCGCTGCTTTGGCTGCCGTATCAACAGCCGCCTGAATGGCTTTTGGGCCCTTGGCGCCGACAGCCTTGATGAGTCCCTGCTTGTGGGCGGCGTCAGCCTGCGCCCTTTTGAAAGTGGCGATCAGCTCGGCATGGGCAACAGGTTGATTCACAGGGGCTTTCATCTTCTAAAGTGCCATTTTCAGCGCGTTACTTTGGGGTGGTCTGCGAGGCTACAGTCACCGGCACACAGAGCCCAACTAGCCCCACACCACGGGTTCATTTTTACGGCTGCCATCTGGCATGGAAATCTCTCAACCCGCAGCGTGACGCCGAGTCTGCGGCCCGTGGCGCCGCTCTTGCAACCCACTCACCGCCTAGCGATTTGCATCGCTTTTCAACTTGCGCAACTGCTCCTCGGCAGCTTCAAGCTCTGCCCTGAGCGCCCGGACTTCCTTCTCCAGCCTTTCAATATTCGCCGTGTGGCCCGGATCGACCGCGAGCGGCTGACAGCTCGATTGCAGCGCCGCCAGTTGGTCAGCCAGTTGCCTACGTAGCAGCATCTGCCCCTTGGATCGCGCGACTTCCATGCGTTTTTCGACGTCCGCCTTTTCTGCAGTGCACGAAGTGTGGTTTTCCACCGGATCCGCAGGCTGAGCGATGGCGAAACCTGCCACGGTTATCGCGATGACCAAAGTGCAATAGCCGCTGAAACGCATACAAGTAAGTACCTGAGGGAATGGGGGCTGAGCATGACAGCATTTGGCGCAGGCGACCTCGATGCCACACGCGGGACATGGTCGGGCGTCACAGGCGACCCTGAGCGGCTTCAGGGGCAACGCGGCCTTTTGTTCATCTCTTGTTCGTATTTCTACCTTCCAACGCTCACTGCGCCGCCAGCACCAGAAAGTCCTGCTCATACCCCTTTACCGACTGCACTGCTTTCAACCGCTGCGCAGCCGTCATCGCGTTGTGCACGTTAGAGAAGCCTTCGCAGCCCTCTTCTACCAGCGCCTGCGCATAACGCTGGTAGGCCGCGTCGGGCGATGTTTGAAAACGTGCGAGGTAGCCGTGCAGCAGGCTCCGGGCTTGGTCGGTGTTGGTGCGGTCTTCGGCGATTTTCTGCAGCACCTGCACCAGGTCTTTCTGGCGGCGCAGGCGTTCGGCATAGGTGCGCTGTGGGTCAAAGGACGACTGGGCGATGAAGGTGCGCAGTGCGGATTTTTGCGGTTCGTCCAAGCCGCCGTAGAAGCCTTCGGCGCGGGACAAGAGCTGCTTGAAGCGCTGCTCTCGCAGCTTGTCGGGCGTGATGTCTATCCATTCCTTCTTCCAGTCGGCATTGCTGTCGGCCTGCTTCTTTTGCAGGTTGCGGATCTGGGTGTCGGTGAGCTGGGCGGCCAGCCAGGCCAGTTTGGGTTCGGCCTGGGCGATGACCTTGTCGATCTGGGTGCGCACTGCGTCGTAGGTGCGGCAGGCCTGGCCGGGCGATATGGCGGATGGCAGTTGTTGCTGTACCTTTTGCAGCAGCTCGGCATGCCGGGGCAGCATGGTGTCACGGTGCCACTGGTGCAGGTCGCCCAGTTCGTCGCGCACGCGCTCGGTCTGGGTTTCTGACAGGCCGAGGTAGCTGTTCAGCTGCCAGTAGGCCAGGTGCGGCACCTGGTTGTAGGCCAGCTTGACAGTGCTGCAGCCTTGCAACAGCAGCCCACATGCCGCCAGGGTGGCAACACACAGTGCTTTGCGAATCAGGGACGGTGCGCGCACAGAAGCTCCTCGTGAAGAAAGGAAAGCAAGAGAGGCAGGATAGGGCCAATGCTGCACGGCGAAATTTGCGGGCTGCAATACCCCGCCAACTGCGCGAGGATTGGCGAAAGCCCCGGCACTGTGGAGCAGTGCGGCAGGACCTTGCCATCGGTGGCGCTCTGCGGCGCCGTGGGGCTAGTGTGTTGTTGCATGCTTGACGGCACATTGAAAACCGATGGATTTTTTGGCCAGGGCAAGGCGCAAACCACAGCGATACCCGTAGGTATCGCGCGGATTTGCAACGCAGCCCTGGTCGAAAAGACGCGGTTTTAAGTGCCGGATAGCGTGCAACATCACACTAGTTGTCTTGTCGGCGAATCAGTTGCCGACCGCTGGGCGTAATGGCCAGTTCGCCGCCAGAGCCTTTGGTGATGAAGCCCCATTCGAGCAGGCGGCCAGACACGTGGTCCTTGAGCGCATGGGGCAACGTAATGACTTGGCCCATTTCGAGTTGTTTGAGGGTCTCGATCTCGTCCACGGTGGGGTCGAAATGCGGGGCATGGTAGGTGGTCATGGGGTCACTCCCGGATCGGTATGTGCAGACAGACTCCAGCGCCACCAGATTAGTTCAGCCCCTGGGCGGATGCAAGCGCGTCATCCCTTGCCGTCTGCCCCGACGACCGGCGGCACTCCGCCTGCCGCCGCTGCCATGCCCTGCAGCCACCGTGCAAACGCCCCCAACACCGGCGGCTGGGCTTGCGCGGGGCTGATGAGGTAGTAGGCACGCTCGCCACGCAGCGGTCGGTTGCAGGCCACCACCAGCTCGCCGCTGGCCAGTTCGGCCTCGATCAACAAAGGCGGCATCAGCGCCACGCCCATGCCATGCGTGGCGGCCACGGCCAGCATGGAGAACAGCTCGTAGCGCGGGCCATCCAGCGCATGCGGGGCATCCACACCCATCGCATCAAACCACTGGCGCCAGCCATAGGGGCGTGTGCTTTGCTGCAGCAGCGGCAGGTCGGCCAGCGCCTCGGCAGCGATCGGCTGGTGGGCGCGGCCACGACCCCGGGGCGCGGCGGATTCGAGCAGGCGGGGGCAACACACGGGCACCACGTCTTCGCGCATGAGCAGCAGGGCCTGCACGCCGGGCCAGTTGGCAACCTGCTCGGGCGTGCCTGCATACAAGGCGGCATCGAAGGTGGTGTCGGCAAACAGAAAAGGCCGCGTTTGCGTGTCGATGTGCACCACGATGTCCGGATGCTCCTGCGCCAGCAGCGGCAGGCGTGGGATGAGCCAGCGCGTGGCAAAGGTGGGCACTGCGGCCAGCGACAGAGTGCCACCCTCGCCCTGGTGGGCCATCACGTCCAGCGTATCGCGCTCCAGGCCCTGCAGCCAGCGCGCCACCTGGCGGCCGTAGTGGGCGCCCGCAGGCGTCAGCACCACGCCGTGGCGCGTGCGGCGAAACAGCGCCACGCCCAAAAATTCTTCCAGCGCCTGGATCTGGCGTGAAACAGCGCTTTGGGTGAGCGACAGCTCCTGCGCGGCGCGGGTGTAGCTCTCGTGTCGGGCGGCGACTTCAAAACAGGCCAGGGCCTGGGTCGACGGGATGTTGCGGCGCATGATGAAGAGGAACTTTTAACGAGGTTATCTCACTTGCAACCTATGGACGCGAGTATTCCATACATTCCAACAACGCATATCTGGATGAAAAGAACTCGCTTGCGGGCTGGCACACCAGGGCCTACGATGCGCTTCAGACCCGTTTCTTTCACCTTCTTTCCGACCGGAGACACACATGGCCCACGCCGCTTTTCAATGGGATGACCCTTTCCTCCTGAGCCAGCAACTGACCGACGACGAGCGCGCCATCCGCGACGCCGCCGCAGCGTATTGCCAGGACAAGCTGGCACCCCGCGTGCTGGACGCCTTCCGCCACGAAAAGATGGACGTGAGCATCTTCCGCGAGATGGGCGAAGTGGGCCTGCTCGGCCCCACCATCCCCGAGCAGTACGGCGGCCCCGGCCTGAGCTACGTGGCCTATGGCCTGATCGCCCGCGAAGTGGAGCGCGTGGATTCGGGCTACCGCTCGATGGCCAGCGTGCAGTCGTCGCTGGTGATGGTGCCCATTTATGAATTCGGCACCGAGGCACAGAAGCAGAAGTACCTGCCCAAGCTCGCCACCGGCGAGTGGATCGGCTGCTTTGGCCTGACCGAGCCCGACCACGGCTCCGACCCCGGCAGCATGGCCACGCGCGCCTACAAGGTCGACGGCGGCTACAAGCTCAAGGGCAGCAAGATGTGGATCACCAACAGCCCCGTGGCCGACGTGTTCGTGGTCTGGGCCAAGGAAGTGTCGGAAGGCGGCGCCGTGGGCCCCATCCGCGGCTTTGTGCTCGAAAAAGGCATGAAGGGCCTGACGGCCCCTGCCATCCACGGCAAGGTGGGCCTGCGCGCCTCCATCACCGGCGAGATCGTGATGGACGACGTGTTCGTGCCCGAAGAAAACGCCTTCCCTGAAGTGCAGGGCCTGAAGGGCCCCTTCACCTGCCTGAACAGCGCACGCTACGGCATCGCCTGGGGCGCGCTGGGTGCGGCCGAGTTCTGCTGGCACACCGCCCGCCAGTACACGCTGGACCGCAAGCAGTTTGGCCGCCCCCTGGCGGCCAACCAGCTCATCCAGAAGAAGCTGGCCGACATGCAGACCGAGATCGCGATTGGCCTGCAGGCCTGCCTGCAGTTCGGCCGCATGAAGGACGCGGGCACGGCCAGCGTGGAAGGCACCTCCATCATCAAGCGCAACAGCTGCGGCAAGGCGCTGGACATTGCCCGCCTGGCGCGCGACATGATGGGCGGCAACGGCATCAGCGACGAGTTTGGTGTGGCCCGCCACCTGGTGAATCTGGAAGTGGTGAACACCTACGAAGGCACGCACGATGTGCACGCGCTGATTCTGGGCCGTGCGCAGACTGGGATTGCTGCGTTCGCGAACTGAGCCCTGCACCAACTCCCCTCTCCCCTCGCGGGAGAGGGGCCGGGGGAGAGGAGGCAGCGGCGCATACGTTGTGCCTGATCGCCCCCTCTCCCCCACCCTCTCCCGCGAGGGGAGAGGGAGTTTCCAGGGCCCATCGTCGCATATTTCAAGTGTTTTAGGCCTCTAGCGCTTTATAGATAAGCGCTAACAGCTATCAATTTAATAGTAAACCGATCCCCCATGACCACACCCTCCCCCAACGCTGGCGCCCTCGCGGGCATCAAGGTGCTCGATCTCTCCCGCGTGCTCGCAGGCCCGTGGTGCACGCAGATCCTGGCCGACCTGGGTGCGGATGTGGTCAAGGTGGAGCGCCCCGGCGTGGGCGACGACACGCGCCAGTGGGGCCCGCCCTTCTTGAAAGATGCCGAGGGCAATGACACCAACCAGGCCAGCTACTACACCGCCTGCAACCGCAACAAGCGCTCCGTCACCATCGACATGGCCTCGCCCGAGGGCCAGGCGCTCATCAAGCAGATGGCGCAAGAGGCGGACATCGTGGTGGAGAACTTCAAGGTCGGCGGCCTCAAGCAATACGGCCTGGACCACGAGAGCCTGCGCGCGCTGAACCCGCGCCTCATCTACTGCTCGGTCACCGGCTTTGGACAAGACGGGCCTTATGCCGAGCGCGCGGGCTATGACCTGATGGTGCAGGCCATGACGGGCCTGATGAGCATCACCGGCCAGGCCGACAACCAACCCGGCGGCGGCCCCATGCGCGTGGGCGTGGCCGTCATTGACCTGTTCACCGGCCTGTATGCCAGCAACGCCATCCTGGCCGCGCTGCACGTGCGCGACAACGCCACCAATGGCTCGGGCCAGGGCCAGCACATCGACATGGCGCTGCTCGACGTGGGCATGGCCGTGCTGGCAAACCAGTCCTCGGGCTTCCTCGCCACCGGCAAGGCGCCCGGCCGCATGGGCAACAGCCACCCGAGCTTGGCGCCCTACCAGGACTTCCCCACGCAGGACGGCAACATGCTGCTGGCCATTGGCAACGACGGCCAGTTCCAGCGCTTTTGCGCAGCCGCCGAGCAGCCCCAGTGGGCCAGCGACCCGCGCTATGCCACCAACACGCTGCGCGTGCAAAACCGCACCGACCTGATCCCCTCCATGGAGGCCGTGACCCGCACGCGCACCACGGCCGACTGGATCACACTGCTGGAAGACAAGGCCGTGCCCTGCGGCCCCATCAACACCATCGCCCAGGCGTTTGACGACGCGCAGGTGCAGGCCCGTGGCCTGGCCGTGACGCTGCCGCGCTGGAAGGACGGCGAGGCCGCCACCGACAACGTGTTGCAGATCACCGGCGTGGCCAGCCCACTGCGCCTGTCGGCCACGCCACCCGTGCTGCGCAACGCGCCACCGGCACTGGGCCAGCACACCGACGAAGTGCTGCGCGAGATGGGGCTGGACTCGGCGCGCATTGCGGCGCTGCGGGCCAACGGGGTTTTGTAGCCAGACCCACGCTGCACCGAGCTGCGCAACGCCCCCGCCATTGAACAGCCTTGCCCTGACCGGCAAGGCTTTTTTGTCTGCACCATCTGAACCAAATCAGGTTCTAGCGCCTATCCAATAAGCGCCAACAGCTATCAATTTGATAACAAATCTTGGTACTCTCGGCGCCTACATGTGTTCGCACCTTGGTAAAAAAGACATGTACAAAAATTTACACATCTCTCCATAATGGCAGCGGGAATCTCTCCGGCACGGCGCACAGCACGCGCCGGTTGACCGAGACGAGAGGCGCAGTGGGACAACCGCCGCAACGTACGGGGAAGTCCGGCTGGGCCGCATGCACTTTGCCCCGCCCCAGCGGCGAATCGTGGACCCCACAGGAGTTCCCCATGAAGCTCAGCCTCAAGCTCCCCCTGGCCTTTACCGTGTCGCTGCTTTTGCTGTTTGCGGCGGCGCTGTTTGGCATCAGCCGCCTGAACCAGGCGCTCGACACCTACCAGACCACCGTGGCCCAGAGCTTCGAGCACGAGCGCATGGCGGCGGACATGCTCAACAACTTCAAGGTGCAAGTGCAGGAATGGAAGAACGTACTGCTGCGCGGCAAGGACCCAGCCCAGCTCACGCGCTACTGGGCCGCGTTTGAAAAACAGGAAAAGGCCATCAAGGACGAGGCGCAAAAGCTCGTGGTCGCTCTGCCCCCCGGCGAAGGCCGTGAACGCGTGCAGCAGTTTTCCCAGGCCCACGAGCGCATGGGCGCGGCCTACCGAAAGGGGTTTGAGGCCTTCAAGGCCGCAGACCACGACCCGCAGGCGGGCGACAAGGCCGTGGCGGGCATGGACCGCGAGCCCTCGCAGCTGCTGGACCAGGCCGGTGGCCTGATCGCCAAGGCCAGCAGCGAAGTGGCCGAGCGCGCCGCCAAAGCTGCGCAGCGCGCCACCACCATCAGCCTGGTGGTGATGCTGGTGGTGTGCGCCCTGGGCATTGCGGGCGCCATTGCCTTCAGCCGCACCGTAGTGAACCCGCTGGACAACGCGGTGCGCGTGTCGCAGGCCGTGGCCAGCGGCGACCTCACCGTGGCACGGCAAGTGCAGGGCAAGGACGAAATCGCCCTGCTGCTGAATGCCCTGCACGACATGCAGATCAGCCTGTCGCACGTGGTGAGCAATGTGCGCAACAACGCCGACAGCGTGGCCGCCGCCAGTACCGAAATCGCACAGGGCAACAACGACCTGAGCGCCCGCACCGAGCAGCAGGCCAGCGCGCTGGAAGAAACCTCGGCGTCGATGGAGGAGTTGAGCTCCACCGTGCAGGCCAATGCCGAAAACGCGCGCACCGCCAACCAGCTGGCCGTGAGCGCCAGCACCGTGGCCGTGCAGGGCGGTGATGTGGTGGCCGAGGTGGTGACGACCATGAAGGGCATCAACGACAGCAGCAAGAAGATTGCCGACATCATCAGCGTGATCGACGGCATCGCCTTCCAGACCAACATCCTCGCGCTGAACGCCGCCGTGGAAGCAGCCCGCGCGGGCGAGCAGGGCCGGGGCTTTGCGGTGGTTGCCAGCGAGGTGCGCAACCTGGCCCAGCGCAGCGCAGACGCCGCCAAGGAGATCAAGACCCTGATCCACGCCAGCGTGGAGCGCGTAGAGCTGGGCACCACGCTGGTAGACAAGGCGGGCGCCACGATGAGCGAGGTGGTCAGCGCCATCCGCCGTGTGACGGACATCGTGGGCGAGATCAGCGCCGCGAGCAGTGAGCAAAGTGCAGGCGTGGCCCAGGTGGGGGACGCCATCACCGAAATGGACCAGGCCACGCAGCAGAACGCGGCGCTGGTCGAACAGAGCGCGGCAGCTGCCGACAGCCTGAAGGTGCAGGCGCAGCAGTTGGTGCAGGCGGTGGCGGTGTTCCGACTGGCGGACTCTGAAGCCAGCGCCCCCACACGCGCCCACTTGCCAGTGCCCGGGCCGCACCAGCCCCGTCTGGCCGCTGGCTGAGGCGGCGCAGAAATTTCAGGCCAAATCGGCCTCTAGCGCTTTACTATCAAGCGCTAAAAGCTATCCAAAAGATAGCAATCAAAAAACCATCGACTCAGGCTTCTGCCAGCACCGGCGAAGCCTGCTGCACGGAGGCCAACGTGGGCGAGGCCAGCTTGCGCAGGTAGGCCATGGTCTGCAGGCAGGCCTGGGCCACCTCGGTGCCCTTCTTCACGAAATGCTCGCGAAAGAAGCGCACATGGTCTTCGTGGTCGTGAAAGTCGCGCGGGGTGAGCACAGCCGACATCACGGGCACCTCGGTGTCGAGCTGCACGCGCATCAGGCCGTCGATGACAGCGGTGGTGACGAACTCGTGGCGGTAGATGCCGCCGTTGACCACCAGCGCGCAGGCCACGATGGCGTCGTAGCGCCCGCTGCGCGCGAGCTTGCGGGCCAACAGCGGGATCTCGAACGCACCGGGCACATCGAACAGCGCCACCTGCGCGGGTGGCAGGCCGTGGCGGTCGAACTCGGCCAGGGCCGCGTCACGCGCCTGGTGCACGATGTCCTGGTGCCAGCTGGCACTGATAATGGCCACGCGGGCGCCACGGTGTGCGGCCACAGGCGCGAGGGGAGAGACGGGAGAAGTAGCAGAAGACTGATTCATGGGTTCCTCAAAACAGGTCAGACCAGAATCAGGGCGCGCGCGAACACGGCGCCTGCACAGGGCGGCGCAGGCCTCACGGCGCTTGCGAGCGGGCAAAAAACACGCAGGCAAACGCCAAGGGCCCAGCCACCCATAGCGGGTGCTCTAGGGATGTCCTGCATAACTCCCTGCGGTCCTTGATAGCGCGGTCTCGGGCGGTCCGCTGCGTTGCTTTTCTTGCCAATAGCCGCGCTATTGGCTGCAAAAAGTCGCCTTGCGGCCCATCCCGATCCGCACTACCACCGACTCGCGAGGGTTATGCAGGACATCCCTAGTTTCGCGATCTCTTTCATCCGGACTGTGACCGTCGGCTCTGGTTTCGCACCAGATCTGCTGACCCTGCAGGCCTGTTCCGAAGAACGGCACCGCAGGCGCTCGCGGGCTCTTGTTGGCTTTTCAGCCCTCAAATACCGCCGGTGGGGAATTCCACCCCGCCCTGAGAACGCTGTCGGCCCCGAAGGTCATTCGGGGCCGACGGATGGGATTTTAGGTGGCAGCAGCGCGGCACGCCGTCGCGAACGCGATTGCCTGCACTGGCAGTGGCGGCTTGTGCGACCTGCACACGGCCGTTTTGACGCGGTCTGCTCAACGCACGCGCTGAAACCCACCTTCGGCCCAGGCCGCCGCGCTGGCGGGCGTGAGCTTGAAGGTGGGCGGCGCGGACGCACGGGCAACCTCTTCACCCAGATCGTCCTGCGCGCTCAGCGTGGCCGTGGCGCCTTCCTCGTCGGGCACGATGGCCAGCGCCACGCGCAGGCGCTGGCCGTCTGCGGTGGTGATGTGCACGCTCTTGTTCAGCTGCGCGTGCAGTTGCTGCTCATGGCGGCGCACCACCTCGCTCGCGGTCTTGACCAGGGTGTGGAAGGCCGACACATCCAGCGGTTTGGGGTTCTTCTTGTCGCGGCCCATGGTCCAGGGGCCCACCAGCGCGGGTTCGGACTCCCCCTTCAGCGTCATGGACACGGCCCAGCCATCGTCGTCTTCGTTCTTGATGACCTGCGCCGTCCAGCGCCCATCGCTCCAGCAGCGGGGTTCCTGGATGGTGTCGGGCGTGTCGGGTGCGTCGGTCATGGAGAAAAAGGTCTGGATGGCGGGAAAGGGCGCAGAGCATAACGGCAGGGCCCGGTAGCCTGGATTTTCAATAACCATTGGTTATCGAAAAAGGCCGTACATAGCGCAGGCTTGGTTACTCCCCCAAAGCGTCCGGCGCCACGCCCGCCGCCTCGCGCAGCACATCGATAAAGGCCTGTGCCGAAGGAGTGGGCGGCTCGCCCAGCCGGGTGATGAGACCGTAGCTGGGCATGCGGTCGGGCAGCTCGACGGGGATGCGCGAGAGCAGGCCCCGGTCCACATATTTCTGGATCAGCGCGGCGGGCTGCAGCGACATCATGTGGGTGGTGTTCATCAGCTCCAGCGCAAACAGGAAGGACGGCGTCTCCACCACCCCCGCCGTGAGTGCCAGCCCCGCGCCACCGAACAGATCGTCCGACACCTTGCGCACGGCCGTGGAGGCGGGGTACAGAATCCACGGCCAGTGCGCCAGCTCGGTGAGCGACAGGTCGGTGGCGCCGCGCAGCGGGTGGTGCTGCCCACCCACCACATGCAGCGGCTCGGCGGACAGGTGCTCGTAGTGGAACTGGCTGCGCTGGTCCTCGGTGGTGAAGCGGCCAATCATCAGGTCGATCTTGCGCTCGGCCAGCCAGGCGATGAGCTGGTCGCTGCTCTGCTCCAGGATCTTGATGACCAGCAGGGGCCGCAGGCGCTGGATCTCCACCACCGACGCCACCAGCACATGCGCGGCTGACCCGGTGATGGCGCCCACCGTCACATGGCCGTGGCCGCCCTGCTTGAGCGCATTGAACTCGTCCACAAACTTGCGCTGCCCATCGAGCGCCGCACTGGCGTAGCGCAGCGTAAAAAGCCCCAGCTCGTTGGGCCGCATGCCGCGCGAGAGGCGGTCGAACAGGCGCGCCTCCAGGATCTCCTCGATGTCCATGAGGATCTTGGTGGCCGCAGGCTGCGTGACGTGCATCTGCTCGGCCGTCAGCCGCAGGTTGCGCGTGCGGCCCAGGATGTCCAGAAACTGCAAATGCCGAAAGCGCAGCCGCGCGCAGGCCTGCGCCAAAGACAAGGGTTTACCCGGAAATTCGTCTGGACTCATAAGCATTTGGAATGGATTGTCGCAAAACATTCAGTGGACCCGCCGGGGCGTGAAACCTAACCTTCGCCTTGCGTCCATGACGGCTTGCCCCAAAAAGCTGCATACGCCGAAGGCCTCGCCAACGGGGTCAGCCATTCCAACGGAGACAAGACACCATGCAATTCAAGACCCTCGCTAAATCCTTGGCGCTTGCTGCCACGCTGCTGGCCGCCTTTGCCGCCCCCGTCGCGGCCCAAGTCAAGGAACACACCTTCAAGGTCGGCATTGGCCTGAGCGACGACCACCCGCAGGCCCAGGCCGTGCGCCACTTTGCCGAGCGCCTGCAGGCCAAGAGCGGCGGCAAGATGAACGCCAAGCTGTTTGCCAGCGGCGCCCTGGGCAACGACGTGAGCATGACCTCGGCCCTGCGCGGCGGCACGCTGGAGATGACGATTCCGGATTCGTCCACGCTGATGTCGCTGATCAAGCCCTTTGGCGTGCTGAACCTGCCGCTCACCTTCAACACCGAGGCCGAAGCCGACGCCTTGCTCGACGGCCCCTTCGGCCAGAAGCTGCTGGCCATGCTGCCCGACAAGGGCCTGATCGGCCTGGGTTTCTGGGAGAACGGTTTCCGCCACGTGACCAACTCGCGCCGACCTATCAACACGGCCGACGATCTGGCAGGCCTGAAGCTGCGCGTGATCCAGAGCCCCTTGTTCCTCGACACCTTCAACGCGCTGGGCACCAACGCCACGCCCATGCCGTTCACCGAGCTGTACACGGCCATGGAACAAAAGGCCGTCGACGGCCAGGAGAACCCGCCTGCCACCATCCTGGCCAGCAAGTTCTATGAGGTGCAAAAGCACCTGGTGCTGTCGCGCCACATGTACAGCGCGTGGGTGCTGCTCATCTCCAAGAAGACCTGGGACGGCCTTTCGGCCGACGAGCGCAAGATCGTGCAGGAGGCTGCCCGCGAGGCCACGCTGTTCGAACGCAAGACCATCCGTGCCTTCAGCGAAACCGCCCTGGGCGAGCTGAAGAAGGCCGGCATGCAGATCACCGAGCTGCCCGCCGCCGAGCAGGCCAAGCTGCGCACCAAGCTGCAGCCCGTGCTGGCCAAGTACAGCAAGGAGTTTGGCGAAGAGACCACCAGCGAAATGATGGGCGAGCTGGCGAAGGCGCGGGGCGGGAAGTAAGCGATTCGCCTCCCGGGGCGCAGCTGGTTGCAGCTGCGCCCGCCCCTCCTTTTGCGACGCCCCGACCCCATGACCCAAACACCCCGCCGCCCCTTCCGCTCCCGCGACTGGTTTGCCGCCCCCGAGCGCTCGGACATGACCGCGATGTACCTCGAACGCTTCATGAACTACGGGCTCACGCCCGAGGAACTGCGCTCGGGCCGGCCCATCATCGGCATCGCGCAGACGGGCAGCGACCTGTCGCCCTGCAACCGCATCCACCTGGACCTGGCGCGCCGCGTGCGCGACGGCATCCGCGATGCGGGCGGCATTCCGATGGAGTTCCCTGTTCACCCCATCTTTGAAAACTGTCGCCGGCCCACGGCCGCACTGGACCGCAACCTGGCCTATCTGGGGCTGGTGGAGATCCTGTACGGCTACCCCATCGACGCGGTGGTGCTGACCACGGGCTGCGACAAGACCACGCCTGCTGGCGTCATGGCCGCGTCCACGGTGGACATTCCGGCCATCGTGCTCTCGGGCGGGCCGATGCTCGATGGCTGGCACGACGGGCAACTGGTGGGTTCGGGCACCGTCATCTGGCGCAGCCGCCGCCAGCTGGCCGCGGGCGAGATTGATGAAGAAGAGTTTCTGCAGCGCGCCTGCAGCAGCGCACCGTCGGCGGGCCACTGCAACACCATGGGCACGGCATCCACCATGAACGCGGTGGCCGAAGCGCTGGGCCTGTCGCTGCCCGGCTGCGCGGCCATTCCGGCACCGTACCGCGAACGCGGCCAGATGGCCTACGAAACCGGGCGGCGCATTGTTGATATGGCCTATGAAGACCTGCGACCCTCGCGCATCCTGACGCGCGAGAGCTTCTTGAACGCGCTGTCGGTCATCAGTGTGGCCGGGGGCTCCAGCAATGCGCAGGTGCACGTGATGGCCATGGCGCGCCATGCGGGCGTGGTACTGGAGGCCCAGGACTGGACGGACCACGCCTACGACCTGCCCCTGCTGCTGAACATGCAGCCTGCAGGCCAGTTCCTGGGCGAACGGTTCTTTCGCGCGGGCGGTGTGCCTGCGCTGATGTGGGAGCTGCAGCAAGCGGGCCGCCTGCACAACGACTGCGCCAGCGTGACGGGCAAAACCATCGGCGACAACCTGCAGGGCCACGAAGCGCGCGACCGTGAAGTGATTCGCCCCTTCAGCGCGCCGCTGATGGAAAAAGCTGGGTTCCTGGTGCTCAGCGGCAACCTGTTTGACTTCGGCATCATGAAAACCTCGGTGATATCGCCCGCGTTTCGCGAGCGCTACCTGAGCCAGCCGGGCCGCGAGGGCATCTTCGAAGCCCGTGCCGTGGTTTTTGAAGGCGCGGACGACTACCACGCACGCATCAACGACCCAGCGCTCGACATCGACGAGGGCTGCATCCTGGTCATGCGCGGCGCCGGGCCCATCGGCTGGCCGGGTTCGGCCGAGGTGGTCAACATGCAGCCGCCCGATGCGCTGATCCGGCGCGGCATCAACACCCTGCCCACACTGGGTGACGGGCGCCAGTCGGGCACGGCAGACAGCCCGTCCATCCTCAACGCATCGCCCGAGAGCGCCGTGGGTGGGGGCCTCTCCTGGCTGCAAAGCGGCGACACGGTCCGCATCGACCTCAACACAGGGCGCTGCGATGCGCTGGTCGCGCCCGAGGAAATCGCCCGCCGAAAACGTGAACTGCCCGCCCCCCCCGTGCCCGCGAGCCAGTCCCCCTGGGAAGCGCTGTACCGCGAGAAGACAGGGCAGCTGGCCGATGGCGCGACGCTGGACTTCGCGCTGGCATTCCAGCGCATTTCCGAAAAGACACCACGCCACAACCACTGACAACGAGCGGGCGGGCCACCGGCGCCACCCCCGGATTTTTTCGAAGGACTCTCCATGAACAACATGACGGCGGCGGCAGTTGCCGAACGGGCCCGTGCGCCCCAGACCGCATTGCAAGTGCTTCCCGACGATGGCCTGCAGGGCACGCTGGTGGGCCGGGTGTGGGCACCACAGGGCGCCGTCGCGGGCCCAGCTGTGGTGGCCCTGCGGCCCGAAGGCGTGTTCGACCTCAGCGCGCACTACCCCACCATGAGCACGCTGCTCGACGCCCTGGCGCCCGCCGAGGCGGTGCGTACAGCCACCGGCCAGTACCTGTGCAGCGTGGATGACCTGCTGGCCAACAGCCTGCCCGGAACGCGCGACAAGAGCCGCCCCTGGCTGCTGGCGCCGTGCGACCTGCAGGTGGTCAAGGCGGCGGGCGTCACGTTTGCCGCCAGCCTGATCGAGCGCGTGATCGAAGAACAGGCCCGGGGCGACGCCAGCCGTGCGCAAGCCTTGCGAAGCCAGGTCATCGAGCTGATCGGCGAGAACCTTGCCGACATCCGCCCTGGTTCGCCCGAGGCCATGGAACTCAAAACGTTGTTGCAAGAGAAAGGCCTGTGGTCGCAGTATCTGGAGGTGGGTATTGGCCCCGATGCCGAGGTCTTCACCAAGGCGCCGGTGCTGGCGTCCGTCGGCTGCGGGGACGACATCGGCATCCGCTCCGATTCGGCCTGGAACAACCCCGAGCCCGAGGTGGTGCTTGCCGTGAACAGCCGGGGCCAGATAGTGGGCGCCACGCTGGGCAACGACGTGAACCTGCGGGACATCGAGGGCCGCAGCGCCCTGCTGCTGGGCAAGGCCAAGGACAACAACGCCTCGTGCGCGTTAGGCCCGTTCATCCGCCTGTTCGACGCCAGCTTCGGGATGGACAAGGTGCGCAGCGAAACCGTGCACCTGAGCGTTGCAGGGGTGGATGGCTATGAGTTGCGCGGCATCAACACCATGGCCAGCATCAGCCGCGACCCCAGCGACCTGGTGGCGCAGACCCTGGCTGCACACCAGTACCCGGACGGTTTCATGCTGTTTCTGGGCACGCTGTTCGCGCCCATTGAAGACCGCGACCAGCCGGGCGGTGGCTTCACCCACCACCTGGGCGACCTGGTGTCCATCCAGAGCGCGTGGCTGGGTGGCCTGCACAACCGCGTGGCGCATAGCGAGGCGGCGGCGCCCTGGCGCTTTGGTTTGCGCGCCTTTATCAGTAACCTGACGCAGCGCGGCCTGTTGCGCGACGCAGCGCTCTGAGCCACAGGCCGCAACGGCACGCACACAAAAAAATGACCCAGGAGACACCCATGCTCAACGCCCTCATAGACCGGTGCTGTCGGTGGATCAACGTTCTCATCGCGCTGGCACTGGCCGTGATGGTGGTGATGGTGTTCGGCAACGTGGTGCTGCGCTACGCATTCAACTCGGGCATTGCGGTCAGCGAAGAGGTGTCGCGCTGGCTGTTCGTGTGGATCACGTTCCTGGGCGCCATCGTGGCGGTGAAGGAACACGGCCACCTGGGCACCGACCTGGTTCTCACCAAGCTTCCACCCATCGCGCAACGGGTGTGCCTTGTCATCAGCCACGGGCTCATGCTGTTTTGCACTTGGCTGCTGTTCAGTGGCGCCCTGTCGCAGGCACGCATCAACTGGGATGTGGAAGCGCCGGTAACCGGCGCATCGGTGGCGATCTTCTATGCGTCCGGGGTGGTGTTTGCCGTGGCGTCGGGCCTGTTGTTGTTGCTCAACCTGTGGAGGCTGCTGTCGGGGCAGGTACCAGACGACCAGCTGGTGCAGACCTCCGGGTCGGAGGATGTGGCCACCCTGCCCGACATGCAGCTGGACCGCGCGGCGTTGCCGTCACGCAAGCCGCCATCCCATTGAGCCCCCCGGAGACACTCGCATGACCGTATTCATCTTTCTCGGCTCCCTGCTGGCGGCCATGGCCATTGGTGTGCCCATTGCCTACGCGCTGCTGGTGTCTGGCGTGGCGCTGATGTGGCACCTGGACCTGTTTGACGCGCAGATCCTTGCGCAGAACGTCATCAACGGCGCGGACTCGTTCCCGCTGCTGGCCGTGCCGTTTTTTATGTTGGCAGGCGAGATCATGAATGCGGGCGGCCTGTCGCAGCGCATCGTCAAGCTGGCGCTCACGCTGGTGGGTCATAAGCGCGGCGGGCTGGGCTTTGTGGCCATCCTCGCGGCCTGCATGCTGGCGGCGCTGTCGGGCTCTGCCGTGGCAGACACCGCTGCGCTGGCCGCGTTGCTGCTGCCCATGATGGTGAAGGCCGGGCATGACAAGGCGCGCGCCGGGGGGCTGATTGCCTCGGCGGGCATCATCGCGCCGGTGATTCCGCCTTCCATTGGTTTTGTGGTGTTTGGCGTCGCGGCCAACGTGTCGATCAGCAAGCTGTTTCTGGCGGGCATCGTGCCGGGCCTGCTGATGGGACTGTCCATTGCTGCGGCCTGGTACTGGGTATCGCAGCGCGAGAGCATTTTGCCGCCGCCCCGAGCAACGACCGCAGAGAAGCTGCAGGCCTTGAAGGAATCCACCTGGGCGCTATTTCTGCCGGTGATCGTGATCGTGGGTCTGAAGATGGGCGTGTTCACCCCTACCGAAGCCGCCGCCGTGGCCGCCGTCTATGCGCTCTTCGTGGCCACGGTGGTGTACCGCGAGCTGCACTGGCGCCAGCTGACCGCCGTGTTCGTGAGCGCTGCCAAAACGACGGCCGTGATCATGTTCCTGGTGGCCGCCGCGATGGTCAGCGCCTGGCTCATCACCGTGGCCGACATCCCCCGTCAGCTGGTGGCCCTGCTGAAGCCCTTCATGGACAACCCCATCCTGCTGATGATGGCCATCATGCTGCTGGTGATGGCCGTGGGCACCGCCATGGACATGACGCCCACCATCCTGATCCTGGCGCCCATGCTGATGCCGGTGGTCAAAGCCGCAGGCATCGACCCGGTCTACTTCGGCGTGCTGTTCATCATGAACAACGCCATCGGCTTGATCACTCCGCCGGTGGGCACGGTGCTGAACGTGGTGGCGGGGGTGGGACGCATGCGCATGGACGAAGTCACCCGGGGCGTGCTCCCCTTCATGGGCGCGCAGTTCGCGATGATGTTCCTGATGGTGCTGTTCCCGTCCATCGTGCTGGTGCCGATGCGGTGGTTTATCGGCTAAACCGTGGCTATTTATAGCCAAATTGGTCGCTAGCGCTTATTCATAAAGCACTAGCAGCTATCAAAACAGGAGTTTTCTGACCTTTTCGACCTTGCACCACGGCAAGCACTGGCGGTCAGTTCGCCACCGTAAACCGCTTTTGCACGTGGCGCGGCGTCTCCAGCTCGTCCACGATGGCCACAGCCAGGTCGGGCACGCTGATGCTGCCGGGTTGCTCGCCATTCATCAGCGGCGCTTCGTCGCCCAGGCGGTATTGGCCCGTGCGTTCGCCAGGCTGAAGCAGGATGGGCGGCGAGAGGAAGGTCCAGTCCAGCGTGTTTTCGGTGCGAATCCAGTTCAGCGCCTCGCGCGCGGCCAGGGCGCCCTGCTTCCATTCGGCGGGGAACTGGGGCGTATCCACCAGCTGCACGCCGGGCGCCACAAACAGGCTGCCAGCGCCACCCACCATAAGAAAGCGGCGCACGCCAGCCGATTTGGTGCCGTCGATGATGGCGCGGGTACCTTTCAGGAACTCGTCGTGGATGTTGGGGTTCTCCCAGCCGGGGTTATAGGCGCTGACCACAGCATCGTGGCCGGCAGCGGCCTTGGCGACCTGGGCGGCGTCTTGCGCGTCGGCCGCCACTACCGTAAGACCTTCGCGCGCGGCGAGCTTGGCGGGGTTGCGGGCCAGTACCGTCACGCGGTGGCCGCGTTGCAGCAGTTCATTCAGCACGGCAGCGCCAACAAAGCCGGTGGCGCCAATCAGGGCGATGTTCATATCGATGTCCTTGGGTCGAAGTTGCGATGTAGTGAGAATAGGAGATTGTCAAAGCGGGCGGTAGATGGCTAAATCTGCCTTCTCTTTGAAGCTCAACTTCACAATGGATGAATCACACCCTGAGTCGCTTTGCGCCTTCCCCCTCTCTCGCATGGCTGCGCCATGCGGGATGGGGACACCCCCCAGCGCATTCCAGCGAAGCGCCGCACAAGCAGCTTGGCGGCCCTTGCGAGGGGCACTGGCCTTGGTCGCGCCAGTTCCAAGGCATGGAGGCGGACAACAGCCCAGTGGGGATTGACGAGAAGACCTGATATGGAAGACCTCAAACGCATGGCGGTGTTTGCCGCCGTGGTGCAGCACGGCTCGATGAGCGGCGCCGCCCGCGCCCTGGGCATGAGCACTTCTGCCGTGAGCCAGCAGGTGCGCAAGCTGGAAAGCGATGGCGGTGTGACGCTGCTTCACCGCTCTACGCGCAAGCTGGCGCTGACCGAGGCAGGCCAGCGCTACCACGCGCGCTGCGCCGCCATGTGTGCCGCAGCCGACCAGGCGCGGGCCGAGCTGGCCGCTTCGCGCGATGCCCCGAGTGGCGAGCTGCGGCTGTCGGCTACCGTCGGGTTTGCACGCCACATTGCCCCAGCGCTGGGCGAGCTGCTGGCCGCCCACCCGGCGCTGCGCCTGCGCCTGCTGGTAGACGATTCGCCCATTGACCTCATCAATGCCCGCATCGATCTGGCCGTGCGCTACGGGCGCCTGCAGGACTCCACCTGGGCAGCACGGCGCCTGGGAGGCATGCAGTGGTACCTGTGCGCGGCGCCCGGCTGGGTGGCTGCCCACGGCGTGCCACAGCACCCGGACGCACTGCTATCGCACAGCTGGCTGGGCTTTGCGCGCGAGAACGGCGGCCTGCTGATCGACCTGCGCAGCCCCACGGGCGATCCCCGGGCCCTGCGGGTGGAGCCGCGCATTGCCAGCAACAACCAGCTTTCGATCCAGCAGATGTGCGAGGCCGGGCTGGGCCTGGCGCTGGTGGGTAGCATGGATTCGCAGGATGCGCTGCAGGCCGGGCGGCTGGTGCGGCTGCTGCCCGACTGGTCGTTTGGCACCCTGGACATCTGGGCCATGACGCCCCAGCGCGACGCCCAGCCCGCCAAGGTGCGCCAGACCATTGCCGCGCTGCACCGCTATCTGAGCCAGCTGCCCGGCGTCACGGAATGAGAGGGGAACAGTCCGTGGGTGACTGCCTTCGGCGCCTTCCTTCGCAGGGATATCGCTGCCACTTTTTATCCATCATTTTTTTATCGTTCAAACCCACAAATTCCATCGTTGTGCAGGCAGCGCCGGCTGCCTACAGTCGCCCCCCAAGGGCCTGCTTCTGGCCCTTTAACCCCCCGACTGGAGAGCGCACATGACGACCAACCTCACCACAAACTTCCCCATCGACCGCGTACTGGCCGCCTTTGAAAAAGGCGATGTCCCCACGCTGCTCGGTAGCGTTGCCGATGACCTGGATTTCCGCATCGACCACTACCGCGATGATGCAGACACCAGCTGGCAGGTCGCCCGCAACCAGGCCGATCTGCTGACGGTGCTGCAGCGCCTGGGCACGGAGATCTTTCCGCAAGGCACGCAAATCGTTCACACCCACAGCCAGCCGCTGGGCGACGACTGGGTGATGACCCAGCTAAGCCAACGCTTCTTTTATGGAGTACAACAGCGCGAAGTGGAGTCGCTGACCTGGATCCTGAGCCACTCGCAAAACGGCCAGCTCGACTACTTTCGCGAAACCGTCACCACGATCACCCCTACCTGACTGTGGCCCCGGCCCCTGAAACCCCATGCTGTTTGACCTGCGCGCCCTCGGCTACTTCGTCGCGGCCTACGAAGAACGCTCCGTAACCACGGCGGCGCGCCGCTGCTTTGTGGCGCAGCCGTCCATCAGCATGGCCATCAAGGGGCTGGAGGACGCGCTGGACACTGTGCTGTTCGAGCGAAGCCGCCAGGGTCTGGCGCCCACCCCCGCCGCCCACCGCCTGTACCCGCGCGCCTGCAGCCTGCTGGCGCAATCCAGCGCCATGGTGCGCGACTTTCGCGATGCGCCCCGCGAAACGCTGGGCGTGTTCCTGCAGGACGACCTGATGGTGGGCCCAGCCGCGCCGCTGTTTGCGCAGATTGCCGACCTCCTGCCCAACACGCTGGTCCGACTCACGGCCACAGCGCAGGAGGCCCGGCTGCGCCTGGTGGCGGAGCACTGCAAACCGCCCGGCGACACGTTTGTGTCGTTGTGGCGCGAGCCCTATGTGATGCTGTTGCCCGAGCAGCATCCCCTGCGCTTCAAGAAGAAATTCGGTCTGGCGGACCTGCAAGGGGTGCCGCTTCTTGAATGGCCGTACTGCCCGCTGCACCAGTCGTTCATCCGCCTGCTGGCCGAGCGCGGCATCGCCCTGGAGGTTCAGGCCAGCGCCGCACGCGAAGAGCTGTTGCTGCACATGGTGGACAGCGGCCTGGGCGTGGCGGTGGTGCCACAGTCCCACGCGGCGCATGCTCGCCGCTCGGTCACGCGCCCCCTCGATGGCCCCCTGGCGTTCTCGCGCCACCTGGGTCTGGCCTGCGATGCCTCGGATGCACCCATGCTCGCACTGCTGGGCCGCCTGGCCGACAGTTTGAAGGCCTCTGTGATTCCCCAGAGCAGCGTTGCCTGAGTCTCCCGCCTCCCGGTGTGGGTGGGCGCAGAACAACGGGCTGCATACGGTACCCCGGCAGTCTTGCGGTAGAAACAGGCACTTCCCTAGCGCACAGCACGCCCCAGCCCACCATGGTTCTCGAAATCGCCCACCTCACCATCCGCCCCGGCCAGAACGCGGCCTTCGAGCACGCCTTTGCCCAGGCGCAACAGATCATTGCCTCGATGCCCGGTTACCTGTCACACGAACTGGGCCATTGTCTGGAGCGCCCGCAGGACTATGTGCTGCTGGTGCGCTGGGTCACCCTGGAAGACCATGAGATCGGCTTTCGCCAGTCGGCCCGGTACCAGGACTGGAAACAGCTCCTGCACCACTTCTACGACCCTTTCCCCACGGTATTGCACTTTGGGCCGGTGGCCCTGCCAGCCCCGGCTTGAGCCCGCAACCCGGCTCCAACGTGTGACAGCGCTGCCACGCAAGGATGCGGCAGTGCACTATTCGGGTATTGCCTGAACATTTAGCGCACTGCGCACCCCGTTCTGATCCTAGAATTTGTAAACGCGCGTATCTTCTTCTTTTCTGCGCGAAGGACCCATCATGAAAGCAGTGCAGCAGGATATCGACGAGCGGACCAACCTCACCAGCACCAACAAGTTCGAACTGCTGCTGTTTCGCCTGGGCACCGACAGTGCCCTGGGCAAGTCAGAGCTGTTTGGCATCAACGTGTTCAAGATCCGCGAGATCGTGGCCATGCCCAGCATCACGCCGATCGCGGGCACCACGGCCCATTCGCTGGGCGTGGTCAACCTGCGCGGGCAGGTGATTCCGGTGCTGGACCTGCCGTCCATTGTGGGCTGCAAGCCCCAGACGGGCCTGAACATCATGCTGGTGACCGAATACGCGCGCACCACGCAGGCGTTTGCCGTCGAGTCGGTGGAAGACATCGTGCGACTGGACTGGAAACAGGTGCTCTCGGCCGAAACGAGCGGTGCCGCTGGCAAGCTGGTCACCAGCATTGCCCGCCTGGATGGCAACACGGATGAATCCCGCCTGGCCCAGGTGCTGGACGTGGAGGCCATCCTTCAGATGATCTCGCCCTCGGACGGCCACGAGGTCACCGAAGAAAAGGTTGGGGCCAAGCTCAAGCTCAAGCCCGGCTGCATCATCCTGGCAGCCGACGACTCGTTCGTGGCCCGCTCGCTCATCGAGCAAGAGCTCAAAGTGCTCAACGCCCCGTATGAAATGGTGAAGTCCGGCAAGGAAGCCTGGGACCGTCTCAACGCCATCGCGAAAAGCGCCGAAGCCGAGGGAAAAACGGTCTTGGACCGCGTCGCCATGGTACTGACCGACCTGGAAATGCCGGAAATGGACGGGTTTACCCTGACACGCAACATCAAGCAGGACGCGCGTTTTCATGGGCTGCCCGTGGTCATTCACTCCTCGCTGTCGGGCTCGGCCAATGAAGACCACGTGCGCAGCGTCGGAGCCGATGGGTACGTCGCCAAGTTTGTGGCGGAAGACTTGGCCGAAACCATCCGCCGGGTGCTGCCCAAGCCTTAAAGGCAGGGCGGCCTGCCGCGGAGCAGGCGCCCCGCCCCCACGGTCAGATATTGGGTAAAAAATTGGCCGCTTCCGCTAATCGGGCAATGGTTTATAGCTATTGTTTTTGAAGTTTCTCCACGGCAGCGCCCGGTCCCGACGGATGGGACAATAGGCGCCGTCCTACCCGGCACATCGGCAGGCAGGTCAACCAAAACGGGGGGCCACGCGCTACATTGAAAGCGGCTTCAACGCGCCAGCCTCCGAAATTTGTAACACTCCGCCGGGGTGCTTTTCGGGGGCTTTACGAGCAGGGTGGAACGGCCACTCCCTGCCAGGGTCTGACCACCATGACAAACACATTTGCCCGCCTTATTTCTGCCACGGTCCTGGGCGCCGCGGTGACCGGCTGCGCCACGGTGCAGGGTGACCCGTACTACGAACCCACTCCGTACCGTGTTTATGAGCAGCCGGGTTACATCTACAACAACGCCCCGCCGGTGTACCCCGCGTATTCGGCGCCCCCAGCCGTTATCTACTACGGTGGACGTGACCGGGACGACCGCTGGGAGCGAGACCGCAACCGTAACGACTGGCGAGAACGTGAACGCGAACGGGAACGTGCCGAGCGCGACCGGCAGGCCCGGGAACGCGAGCGTGATCGCCGCGAACAGCAGGCCCGCGAGCTCGACCGCCGCCAGCGCGACCGTGACCAGGCCCTGCGCGAGCAGGCTGAGCGCGACCGCCGCGCCGCAGACGATCGCCGCAACCGCCAACCCCCTCCAGGCCGTGTTGCGCCAGGCAGCTACTCGTTTGACCCCCACGACTGGCGCTCCCGCCAACAGTCCAACAGCCCCGACAAGCCCTGACAGGGGTTGACCAGGGCTCCCACCGCCACGCTTTTGCCCACCTTGGCCGCAGACCATGAGCCTCCGCAACCGCCATCTCGCCCTCTTCCTCTGTGTGTGCGCAGCCTGGCTGGGCACCGTGGCCCACGCACAAGTGGTGCGCTGCACCGACACCCGCACCGGCAAGGTGACCTATACCGACGGGGCCTGTACGGGCGGAGCGGCGGCGCGCGAAGTGGAAGCGCGCAAAACGCCGGAAGAACTCCAACTGGAACGCGAACAAGCCGCGGAGGCGCTGGAGCGCAAGCAGCAGCGGCTGCAGGCCGAGGCCACCGCCGCAGAGACCGAGGCCCGCCGCAACGCCGAGCGAGACCGGGCACGCGCTGCGCAGGCCGCTGCCGCAGCCCCACAACCGCAGGACTACGCCCGCTCCCCGGAATGTGCACGTTCGCGGCGCAATTTCGACATGGTGGCTGCAGGCCTGTCGCGCTCGACCTATGAGCAGGAACTGCGGCTCGAAGCGGCCCAGAGGCAGGTGGACCTGGACTGCCTGGGCCCCCAGGGCTATGCCGAGGTCGAAAAGGCACGAGCCAACCAGCCGCGGGTGGTCGTGGTCCCACCCTCCAGGCACCGCCCTCTCTACCCCGATCCATTTCCCCAGGCAGGTACCCCACAACCCCCACCACGCCTCACCCAATGTGGCGACTTTCGCTGCACCGACAACCTGGGCAACACCTACCCACGCACAGGTCCGGGGCGGTTTCCCGGGCCCGGTGGGGTCTGCCGCTCAAACGGCGGCCAGGCGCCCTGCTGATGCCACGGGCGCGCAGCAACAGGCCCTAACGCTGCGGCTGCCCGCTCAGCCCCTCGGCCACGCTGGGGTAGCGCAGCCGCAACCCCAGTTCCCGCACCATGCGCTGGTTGTCGAGCCGGCGTGACTCGCTCATGAAGCTCAGCAGCATCAGCGACAACTGCTCCTGCGCTGCAGTGCGGGGCACACGCGGGGGGCGCGGCAGGCCGTACAGGTCGGCGGCCAGGTCAAAGTAATCGCCCATCTTCAGGTGGGTGGCGTCGCTCACGTTGTAAGTGCGCTGTGGCCGCCCTTTCCACACGGCGGCCATACAGGCCCGCGCCAGGTCATCGGCATGGATGTGGTTGGTAAACACATCGTCTTCGGCCACCAGCACCGGCGTGCCTCGGCGCAGACGGGCCTCGGGCGTGCCGCCTTCACGGTCAGGTGCGTAGATACCCGGAATGCGCAGCACGCTGGCCCGCACACCGGCACGGCCCAGGTGGCGTACCGCAGTTTCTGCGTTCACGCGGCGCTGCGCCCGCGGGGTGCCGGGAGCCACGGCCCGCGTCTCAGGCACCAGGGCCCCCTGGCAATCGCCGTACACCCCACTCGTCGATGCATACACCAAGGACACCGGCAGGCTTCGCAGCCGCAGCGCGCGGGCCAAGGCGATGGTGCGAGGGTCCAGCCACCAGGCATTTCCTCCGGCCCCTTCGCCCGGCGGAGGCGCCAGGTGCAACACCCGGGTGGCCAGCCCGGCAAGCCTGCGCAGCGAAGGCGCATCGTCCAAATTGCCCACGATGGGCCTGGCTCCCAGGGCGCGCAGCCCCGCGACCCGCGAGGGGCTGGATGTGAGCGCCATCACCCGCATGCGTGCGGCGCCGGGGCCTGATTGCAGATCGCGCAGGATGCGTTGACCTACATCACCGCAACCCACGATCAGGAGGCGTTCACGGCGAAAGCGCGCAGGGAGGGCGCCAAGGGGGCTTTGTATTGAAGGCAAAATTGGGTCCGTTTGCTTGGCTTTTGCTGGGCCGATAGTTTGATCGAAGACGATTCCAAGGATACCCACACATGACCAGCGCAGAGGCTGCAACCCCCGCAGCGTTCCAGATCACCGTGCAGCCCAGCGGCCGCGCTTTCAGTGCCAATGCGGGCGAGGCCATCCTGTCCGCCGCCATCCGCAGCGGCGTGGGCCTGCCCTACGGCTGCAAGGACGGCGCGTGTGGTTCGTGCAAGTGCAAGAAGATCAGCGGCGCCGTGCACCACGGCGAACACCAGTCCAAGGCACTCACGGCCGATGAAGAGGCTGCAGGCCTGGTGCTGACCTGCTGCGCGCAACCGCTGACCGACGTGGTGCTCGAATCACGCCAGGTCACTGACGAAAGCGCGTATCCGATCAAGAAGATGCCGGTGCGCGTATCTACCCTGGAAAAAAAATCCCACGACGTGATGCAGGTGCGCCTGCAGCTGCCCGCCGCCGATACCTTCCGCTACCACGCGGGCCAGTACATCGAATTCATCCTGCGGGATGGCGCCCGCCGGGCCTACTCGATGGCCAACGCGCCCCACACGCAGGCTGAAGCGCCGGGCGTGGAGCTGCACATCCGCCACATGCCGGGCGGCAAGTTCACCGACCATGTGTTCGGCGCGATGAAGGAAAAGGAAATCCTGCGGGTGGAAGGCCCGTTTGGCAGTTTTTTTCTGCGCGAGGACTCCGACAAGCCCATCGTGCTGCTGGCCTCGGGCACGGGCTTTGCGCCCATCAAGGCGCTGATCGAGCACATGCAGTTCAAGGGCATCACACGCCCGACCGCGCTGTATTGGGGCGGCCGCCGGCCGGGCGACCTGTACCTGCATGACTGGGTGCTGGCGCGTGCGGCCGAAATGCCCCACCTCACCTACGTACCCGTGGTGTCCGATGCCACGCCCGAAGACGCTTGGGCGGGCCGCACCGGCTTTGTGCACCAGGCGGTGATGGACGACTTTGCCGACCTCTCGGGCCACCAGGTGTATGCCTGCGGGGCGCCCATCGTGGTGGACTCGGCCCGCGATGCCTACAGTGCACAGCGCGGCCTGCCCGCAGAAGAGTTCTATGCAGACTCCTTCACCTCCGAGGCGGACAAGCACGGCGGCTGACCGGGGCGCACATGCCAACCACCCCGGCTGAGCCCGCTGCACCGCGTGCGCCGCTGGCGCTGCCGCCTCCCGGCACTGCGCTCCCACCAGGGCGGATTTCGCGATGGCGCGCCGCAGTGCGCGGCACGGGCCCCATGGCGGCCGTGGTGGGGCTGGCGGTGCTCCTGGTGCTGGGCGCGGGAGAATGGGCGACCCAGAGCGAACTCGACAACCAGTGGGACAACCTGCGCCGCTCGGGTGAAGTACAGGCCTTGGCCCTGCGCGGCGTGGCCACCCGCTACAGCTATCTGCCCTTCACGGCGGCGCAGCAGCCGCTGATTGCCGAGTTGCTGCACAACCCCGGCGCACAACCGCTGCGCAGCGCTGCCAACGCCTACCTGCAGACCATCAATGCCAATGCGGGCTCGGACACGCTGTATGTGATGAACACCGACGGGCTCACGGTAGCCTCCAGCAACTGGGATACCCCCACCAGCTTCGTGAACCAGAACTACGGCAACCGCCCGTATTTCCGCGATGCACTGCAAGGGCAGCCGGGGCGGTTCTACGGCGTGGGCAAGACCACCGGCGAACCTGGGCTTTTTGCATCGGCACCCGTGGTGGAAAACGGCCGGGTGATCGGCGTCGTGGCCGTGAAGGTGTGGATGCAGCCCATCGTGGACACCTGGGCGCAACTGCGCGACCCGGTCTTCGTGACCGATGAGCGCGGCATTGTCTTCCTCGGCTCTGTCCTCCCCTGGCTGTACCAGACCACGCGCCCACTGCCCGAGCAGGACGTGCAGCAGGTGCAATTCGACGAGCAGTATGGCGCACGCTGGACACCCCAGCCCGTGCCCTGGAAAACGCTCCAGCGCGACGGCCAGCCAGGCACCGAGATCCTCGTGCCCGGCACCGGCAAGCGCTATCTGGCCCTTGAAGAGCGCCTGCCCGACCTGGGCTGGACGCTGACCCTCACGGCCGACAGCAAGGCCATCGCCCTGGCGCGCCAACAGGCCTGGGCACTGGCGAGCCTGGCGTCGGGCCTGCTGGTGCTCGGTGCACTGTACTGGCAGCTGCGCGAACGGCGCCTGCAAGAGAACCGGCAGGCCCGCATCGAGCTGGAGCAGCGCGTCCAGGAACGCACCCATGCACTGCAGCAGGCGCAGGCATTTCGCCAGTCGATGGAAGACTCGCTGCTGGTGGGCATGCGCGCGCGCGACCTCGAAGGCCGCATCGTCTACGTGAACGCCGCCATGTGCGACATGGTGGGCTACAGCGCAGACGAGCTGATCGGCTGCCTGCCGCCCTACCCCTACTGGCACCCGGACGACCTGGACCGGCACTGGAACGACAGCGACACCGCCCTGGCCGGCAAAGCCGCGCCCCAGGGCAACGAAAACCGGCTGCGGCACCGCAATGGCTCCGACGTGTACACCATGTTCTACACCGCACGCCTCATCGACGGCAACGGCCAGCACATCGGCTGGATGAGTTCGGTGGTGGACATCACCGCCCAAAAACGCGCCGAAGAACAGCAGCAGCAGCGCGAGGCCCAGCTGCAGCGCGTGCAGCGTGTGATCACCGTGGGCGAGATGGCCTCCACGCTGGCGCACGAGCTGAACCAGCCACTGGCCGCCCTGGTCAACTACGCCGCCGCAGCGCGCTCACTGGCGACGCAGGGCAAAACCGAGCTGCTGAACGACAGCCTCACCGCACTCTCCAGCCAGGCCCTGCGCGCCGCCGACATCGTCGGCCGCATCCGCCGCTGGGTGCGCCAACACCCCGAGGCCCGCGAGCCCTGCGACCTCAATGCCGCCGTGGACCAGTCCTTGGGCCTGCTCCTGCGCGCCGAGGCGCGGCGGCACGGGGTGGCGGTGCGGCTGGACCTGGCCCACGGCCCGCTGCGCGTGAATGCCGACCGCGTGCTCCTCGAACAGGTGGTGCTGAACCTGGGTCTCAACGCCTTGCAGGCCATGCAGGCGATGCGCGCAGATGCCACGCCGCCCGAGGCGCACGAACTATTGCTGCGCACCACGGCCGATACCCGGTTTGCCTGCCTCGAAGTGCTGGACCGGGGACCTGGCCTGCCACCGGAGATCGCCAAACGCCTGTTCGAGCCCTTCTTCACCACCCGTTCCGACGGCCTGGGGCTGGGCCTGAACATCTGCCGCTCCATTGTCGAAAGCATGGGCGGCGAGCTGCTGGCGCGCAACCGCGACGGCGGCGGCGCCGTGTTTGAAATCCGGTTGCCCCGCATTTTCTTGTCCCCACCATGACCGACAGCCATCCGACCACTCCCGTCGCCGTCAACACCACAGTTTCCGCGAATGTCTACGTCGTGGACGACGACGAGGGCGTGCGCAACTCCCTGGCCGCCCTGCTGCTGGCCGGTGGCCATGCGCCCCGCACGTTTGCCAGCGGCCCTGAGTTCCTGGCCCGCGCCGACCTCGCCCACCCGGGCTGCGTGCTGCTGGACCTGCGCATGGACGGCATGAGCGGCCTGCAGGTGTTCGATGCCCTGCGCGAGCGCAATGCCGTGCTCAAGACCGTGTTCCTGTCCGCCCATGGCGAACTGGCCTCCGCCGTCACCGCCGTCAAGCAAGGGGCCGTGGACTGGCTCGAAAAACCCTGCGACGAGCAAACCCTGCTGGCCGCCGTGCTCCGGGCCGCGAACCTGTCGCTGGAAGACGCACAGCGCGCACAGCGGCGCAACACCTTGCGGGAGCGCTGGAACACGCTGAGCCCGCGCCAGCAAGAGGTGGCGCGCCTGCTGGCCACCGGCATCAGCAGCAAGGAGGTGGCCCGCGCGCTGGCCCAGCGCGACCCGGAGCGGCCTATCGACCCGCGCACGGTGGACACGCACCGCTCTGCCATCTTCCTGAAACTGGACATCCGCTCGTCGCACGAGCTGGGCATGCTGGTGGAAGATCTGGGGCTGGCAGAAAACACGTTGCGCACGCTGTGACAGCCCTCCAAAGGCACCCTCCACAGCTGCCGTCCACCAGTTTTCGTAAGCAGTCTTATTATTTTTTGCACAATGGCACCATGAACCGCAGAAACCACCTCATCGCCAGTGCCGCTGTTGCAGCGGCTTTTTCATCCCCCTTCGCGGCCTCGGTCGCACTTGCGCAGGACTCCGGCCAGCCCATCCGTCTGGTCGTGCCCTACGCACCCGGTGGGCCCATCGACGTGACGGCGCGTGCACTGGCCGAGCGCGTGCGCGACTCGCTGGGCACCGTGATCATTGAAAACAAGGGCGGTGCCGGCGGCAACATCGGTGCCGACGCCATTGCCAAAGCCGCACCCGATGGCCTGACCATCGGCATCGCCGCCACGGCCACGCACGCAGTGAACCCCTGGCTGTACGCCAAGATGCCCTACGACGCGGGCAAGGACTTCGCGGGCATCACGCAGATGGTGCGTGTTCCCAACGTGCTGGTCATCAACGCCGCCAAAGCCGAGCAGCTCAAGATCAACACCCTGGCCGACCTGATCGCCTACGCCAAGGCCAACCCCGCCAAGCTCAACTACGGCAGCGGCGGCAATGGCAGCGCGGGCCACCTGGCGGGCGAGATGTTCAAGCAGCGCGCGGGCATCTTTGCGCTGCACATCCCCTACCGCGGCGCCAACCCCGCGCAGCTGGCGCTGCTGGCGGGCGAGGTGGACTTCAACATCGACAACCTGGCGGCCGCCGCGCCCAACATCCGTGCCGGCAAGCTCAAGGCCCTGGCCGTGACCTCGCTGGACGCCTCGCCCTCGCTGCCGGGCGTGCCGCCCCTGTCTGCTACTTTCAAGGGCTTTTCCATCGACACCTGGTGGGGCCTGGTGGCACCCGCAGCCACGCCCAAGCCCATCATCGACAAGCTGAACAAGGCCTTTGTAGCCGCCCTTCATGCGCCAGAAACCAAGACCCGCTTTGGCGCCTTGCTGGCCGAACCCGTACCCACTACACCGCAGCAGTTCGACAGCTTCATGGCCAGCGAACGCGCGAAGTACCAGCAGGTGGTGAAGGCGTCCGGGGCAAGAGTCGATTGACCCCCTGAGACGCTGCGCGTCATCCCCCAAAGGGGACGCCACCGGTGGCCCGGCAGAGCCGGTTCCACGGTGGCACTGGCGTTGGGCCGCGCCAGTTTCATCCGGTGCGGGTGAATCAGTCGCACGGGGAAGGATTTTTAAGTGTTTTTGGCCTCTAGCGCTGATCCAATAAGCGCTAGCAGCTCCTGATTCAGGAGCAATTTATCCACCCACCACAGCGTCCGCCCAACCCGGGCCTTCGAGCCGGTGGATGTCCTGCAATGCCACGGCCTGCAGCGCTGCGGCGTCCACCCGCTCGGGCGCAAGATCGGCCAGGGGGCGCAGCACAAACGCGCGCTCGGCCATCCGAGGGTGGGGCACGGTGAGCTCGGGGGTGTCGATGGCCTGGCCGCCAAACCACAGGATATCCAGGTCCAGCGTGCGCGGGGCATTGCGGTAGGGGCGCTGGCGGCCAGCGGCTTGTTCGATGGATTGCAGGGCCTGCAGCAGGGGCTGCGGGGCCAGTGCCGTGGTCAGCTCGGCCACGGCATTGAGGTAGTCGGGCCCACCGGCATCGACCGGCGCGCTGCCGTAGAGCGGCGACACGCGTGTGACCCGGGTGCCTGGCAACTGGCCGATGGCCGCCAAAGCATTGCGCAAGGCAGCCTCACGCTCGCCCAGATTGGCGCCCAGGCCCACGTAGACCAGAGCGGGCCGTTCGCCCTCCGCGCCGAGGTCCGGCAGATTCACTCGCCCGCCGACGCAGGGGCTGCGCCTTCGCCGCCTCCCGCACCACCGGGCTTGCGACGGCGGCGGCGGCGCTTCTTGGGGGCACCACCTTCGGAGGGGAACTCAGCGTCGCTGTCGACCGGTCCGGCCTCTGACCCTTGGGGCAAGCCGCGCGGATCGGCGGCGGGTGCAGCGCGGGGCACGCGCTTGACCACGGGCTGCGCTTTCTGGCGGGCTTTCTGTTCTTCCTTGGCCTGGTCCATCAGGTCATCACGGCGCTCGTCGTCGGCGGTCTGGAAGTCCTGCCACCACTCGGCCAGCGCTTCTTCCACCTCGCCCACATCGGCGCGCAAGCGCATGAAGTCGAAACCGGCGCGAAAGCGCGGCTGCATCACCATGCCAAACGGTGTGTTGCCCACGCGCTTTTCAAAACGCGGTTGCATGACCCAGATCTCGCGCATGTCGGCGGCCAGTTTGCCCCGGCCGGACACATCACCAATGCGCTTGTCGAACACCTCGTCGATGGCCTCCTGCAACGCGGGCAGCGGGTGCTGGCGCTGGTTCAGGCGCGTCTGCCAGCCATTGCGCACGTCTTCCCACAGCACGCAGGCCAGGAGGAAGCTCGGGGCGACGGGCTTGCCTTCGTTGACGCGGCGGTCGGTGTCCACCAGGGCGGCTTTGACAAACGGCGTATCGGCGCGCTCCACGGCCACGTCCAACAGCGGGTAGATGCCCTTGGCCATGCCCAGCTTCTTGAGCTGCTCAATGGTGGCAATGGCGTGGCCGGTTTGCAGCAGCTTGAGCATTTCGTCGAACATGCGGCTCTGCGGCACCTCGGCCAGCAGCGCCTGCGACTGCACCAGCGGCGCGGCCGACTTGGCCTCGATGCTGAAACCCAGGCCGCTGAGCTTGGCTGCAAAGCGCACGGCACGGATGATGCGCACCGGGTCTTCGCGGTAACGCGTGGCGGGGTCGCCAATCATGCGCAGTGTCTTCTTCTTGGCGTCCTGCAGGCCCTTGTGGTAGTCGACCACGATCTGGCTCACCGGGTCGTAGTACATGGCGTTCACGGTGAAGTCGCGGCGCGTGGCGTCTTCGTCCTGCGGGCCCCAGACGTTGTCGCGCAGCACGCGTCCGCTGGCATCCACAGCGTGCTGCATGCCCGACAGCTGGGCCTTGCTGGTCTTTTCGTTGCCCGCCACCTGGCCTGCAGCGGCGTTGTCCAGGTAAGCGCGGAAGGTGGAGACCTCGATCACTTCATGCTCACGCCCCCGGCCGTGCACCACGTGCACGATGCGAAAGCGCTTGCCGATGATGAAGGCGCGGCGGAACAGCCCCTTGACCTGCTCGGGCGTGGCGTTGGTGGCCACATCAAAGTCCTTGGGGCGCAGGCCCAGCAGCAGGTCGCGCACGGCGCCCCCGACGATGTAGGCCTCAAAACCTGCTTGCTTGAGCGTGGCAACCACCTCGGCAGCGCGGCGGTCCACCAGTTCGGGGTTGATGCCGTGCACCGAGGCGGGCACCTCCTCGCGCTTGCCGAAGTGGGGCTTGCCGCCCGAGGTGCCGGGCGTCGATTTGCCCATCAGTTTGTCTAGGAACTTCTTGATCATGGAGTGAAAGGTTTCAGGGGGTCGGGCACGAAACGGCGGCTGGTGGGGGCTGCAAGGCGCTCATCATTCAGCTGGTGGTGCAGGCGTTTCGGCATCGGCCGCAAACAGGTCCAGTATGCGCCAGCCGCGCTCCTGGGCCAGGGCGCGCAGGCGCGGGTCGGGGTTGGTGGCCACCGGGTGGTTCACCTTCTCCAGCAGGGGCACGTCGTTCATCGAGTCGCTGTAAAACGTGCTTTCGACATCTCCCCAGGCCAGTTGCCGCTCGGCCAGCCATTGTTCCATGCGGTGCACCTTGCCTTCGCGCATGGTGGGAATGCCATCGATCTCGCCGGTGTACCAGCCGCTGGCGTCGCGCACCAGTTGCACGGCCAGAAGTTGCGACACGCCCAGCGCCTGCGCGATGGGCGTGGTCACAAATTCGTTCGTGGCAGTGACGATCAGCACCTCGTCGCCTGCAGTCTGGTGCTGGCGGATGAGGTGGAGCGCCCTGGGTTTGATGGCCGGGGTGATGACCTCGCGCATGAACTGCTGGTGCGCGGCCGCCGCCGCCTCGGGCCCGCGCAGGCGCACGGCCTCGGTCGCAAAACGCACGTAGTCGTGCACATCGAGCGTGCCCGCCTGGTAGTGGGCGTAGAACTCGTCGTTGCGGCGCGCGAACTCCACAGGGTCGTTCCAGCCGATGCGGATGGTGAATTCGCCCCACTCGTAGTCAGAGTCGAGCGGCAGCAGCGTGTGGTCCAGGTCAAACAGCGCAAGCCGCAGGCAGCGGGGTTCAGAAGTCATTCAGGTTCACACGTAAAAAAAGACGTGGGGGCACGGCGTTATTCCGATTCCAACATTGTCTTGAGCAAGGGAATCGTGATGGCGCGCTGGGTGCGCAAGGCAAAGGCATCCAGCTGGTCCAAGAGCTGCATGAGACTGCCTAGGTCGCGCGAGAAACGGTTGAGCATGTAGTCCATAACTTCATCGCCCAGGAACACGCCGCGTGCGTCGGCCTCCTGGCGCAGCACGGCGCGGCGCTCGGCCTCGCCCAGCAGTTGCAGCTGGAACACGTGGCCCCAGCCCAGGCGGCTGCGCAGGTCGTCGCGCAAGGGCAGGTCTGCCGGGGGCAGGTTGCCAGCAGCCAGCACCCAGCGCTGGCTGCCGCTGGCGGGGCTGATGGCGTTGACGAACCAATTGAAGGCCGTGGCCTGCTGGGCGGTGCTGTACAGGTGCACGCCGTCCATGAGCACGGCTGCCCAGTTTTCGTCGAAATCAGGGGGTTCCGCGACGGCCGGGTCGAGCCAGCCTACGCTGGAGCCCTGCTCGCGCAGGGCCTGGCGCACGGCCTGGAGCAAATGGGTCTTGCCACTGCCGGGCTCGCCCCACAGGTAGGTGGGCACGGGGGAGCGGGTGGCCTCGCTGCTGCCCTCGCCGGCGGCCAGGCGCAGATGTTGCAGGGCGGCTTCATTGGGGCCTGCATAAAACCGGGCCAGCGTGGGCCCTGTGGCCAGGCCGATGTCCAGTGCCAGTTGCTTCATCATGGCTGCCGCCCACAGGCACGCAGGCAGAGGGTTGGGGCATGAAACAGCATGGGCTTGAAGGACAAAACAGGGCGGTGTGAAGGGGTGAGCGGGTGGCACTGGGTGCGCAACCCGTAAAATCTGGGCAAATTTTAGTCTGCTGCGCACGCTGTTCCGTGCCGTCCCTGCCTTGAGCACCCCTATGAGCACCTCTGCCACCTCCCCCACCCCCCTGTCCTACAAAGACGCTGGCGTTGACATCGACGCGGGCGATGCCCTGGTCGAACGCATCAAACCTCTGGCCAAGAAGACCATGCGCGAAGGTGTGCTGGCGGGTATTGGCGGCTTTGGCGCGCTGTTCGAAGTGCCCAAGCGCTACAAGGAGCCGGTGCTGGTCTCCGGCACCGACGGCGTCGGCACCAAGCTCAAGCTGGCGTTTGAATGGAACATGCACGACACCGTGGGCATCGACCTGGTGGCCATGAGCGTGAACGACGTGCTGGTGCAAGGCGCCGAGCCCCTGTTCTTCCTGGACTACTTCGCCTGCGGCAAGCTCGATGTGGACACGGCTGCGGCCGTGGTGGGCGGCATCGCCAAGGGTTGCGAACTGAGCGGCTGCGCGCTGATCGGCGGCGAAACGGCCGAAATGCCCGGCATGTACCCTGCTGGAGAATACGATCTGGCCGGCTTTGCCGTGGGTGCGGTCGAAAAGTCCAAGATCCTGACCGGCAAGGACGTCAAGCCCGGCGACGTGGTGCTGGGTCTGGCCAGCCATGGTGTGCATTCCAACGGTTTCAGCCTGGTGCGCAAGTGCATCGACCGCGCCGAAGCCGCTGGCACCCTGCCCGCCACGCTGGACGGCAAGCCCTTCAAGCAGGCCATCATGGAACCCACCCGCCTGTACGTGAAGAACGTGCTGGCTGCGCTGGCGGTCCATCCGATCAAGGCCCTGGCCCACATCACCGGTGGCGGCCTGCTGGAGAACATCCCCCGCGTGCTGCCCGAAGGCACGGCCGCCCACCTGACCAAGGGCAGCTGGCCCCAGACCGAGCTGTTTGCCTGGCTGCAAAAGACCGCCGGCATCGACGACATCGAGATGAACCGCACCTTCAACAACGGCATTGGCATGGTGGTGGTGGTGGATGCCGCCAACGCTGAGGCCACAGCCGCCACGCTGCGTGCTGCGGGCGAGCAGGTGTACACGATTGGCACGATCGCTGCGCGCGGCGAAGGCGCCGCCGTGGTGGTGGCCTGATCGCCCCCGCCCGCGTTCATTCAACCCCACCGCACACGACCAGTTTCAGCGCATGGCGCAGCGCCCCCCTTCTGCCCCCGTCGCCCCCGCACCGCCCGAGCCCACCACGCTGCCACCGCGCGCCCTGACCCGGGGCGTTGTGGTGGCCAGCTACCTGCTGGTGGCGGCCGTGCTGCTGCTGGTGATGTGGCGCGGCCTGCTGCCGGGCCTGTTGTGCGTGTGCCTGGGCTTTCTGCTCACGCGGGCCCTCACGCGCTGGTTTGCCCAGGGCCTGGGACGGGTGCAGCGCCAGTCCACCCCTTCCGCCCGCAGCCTGCGGGTGGCGCAGGTGGTGGCGGCAGGTCTGGTCATGCTGCTGCCGCTGGCGCTGCTGGCCGCCGGACTGACGCACTCGCGGGGTTATCTGGTCGATGCCCCGCAGCAATACCGTGAGCTGCTCAACTACATGGCGCGCACGGTGCTGGAGCTGCGGCTGAAGCTGCCTGCCGACATGGCGGCCCACCTGCCCGAGGGCGCGGCTGAAATCCAGCGCATCATCGCCAACTACCTGGGCGCCAAGGCCGGCGCGCTGGCCATGGCCGGGCGCGCCTGGCTGGCAGGGCTGCTGTTTGCCTATGTGGGCCTGCTCATCGGCGCGCTGGCGGCCGTGCGCCCACCAGCCCTCGCGCGCGGCCCGCTGGCCCAGCAGCTCAAGCTGCGCATCACACTGTTTGGCGAGGCGTTCCGGCAGATCGTGGCCGCACAGTTCTGGATTGCGGCGTTCAACACCCTGCTCACCGCGCTGTTCCTGCTGTTTGTGCTGCCGCTGTGGAATCTGGAGCTGCCCTACACGCCCGTGCTGATCACGTTCACGTTCATTGCCGGGCTCGTGCCCATCGTGGGCAACCTGGTGTGCAACGTGGTGATCACCATCGTGGGGCTGTCGGTGTCGCCGCTGGCGGCGGCCGCCTGCCTGGGCTTTCTGATCCTGATCCACAAGGCCGAATACGTGATCAACGCCAAGGTGGTGGGCCGCCGCACGCAGATGGGCGTGTGGGAGCTGCTGAGCGTGATGTTCGTGGCCGAGGCCGTGTTTGGCCCCGCCGGGCTGGTGGCGGCCCCGCTGTTTTATGCCTACCTCAAGAAGGAACTGGTGGCTGCGCGGCTGGTGTAGCAGGCCATAGATGCTGCCACCGGCAGCATCAAACACCACATTCACTACAAATTTAATAGCTGCTCACGCTTGACAGATAAGCGCTAGAGCCTATTTCTATTCATTTTTTTGCAAACTGCCGCGCCACAAAGGCCCACACCAGGGCCGAGGCATCCGGCCCGGCCGGGTCGCTGAACGGCAATTGCGCCACGCCGCCGCTCCAGGCGTGAGCCAGACCCGCCACTTCGCGCAGCGCCACCACGGTGCGGCCCCGGGTCTTGAATTCGGTCACCCGCATGGCATGGCGCTGGCCACGCTGCAGGGTGCGCAAGGCTCCGGCCCGCGCGCCCAGCGCGTCCGCCCACAGCAGGGCCGTGGCCGCCGCGTTACGCACCGAGACCACACCATCGGCATCGCCATGCAGCACCAGCAGGGGCGGCAGCGGCAGCACGGAAGGGGTTGCGCCCTGGTTGAGGGAGACACCCAGGGGCTCTGGCAGGTGCGCAGCGCGCCGCCCGTGCATGGCGGCCAGCGCCGTGGCGGCCGATTCGGCCGTGCCAGGTGCCACCCCGGAATGCATGGCCACGGCACAGAACCGCTGGGGATAGAGCGCGGCCATCAGCACGGCCATGCTGGCACCGGCCGACAAGCCCGCCACGGCCACACGGGCCAGGTCCACCGGGTAGCGGCGCGCCACCTTGTCCACCGCAGCCAGCAGCGTGGCTGCTTCGGCCTGGGCCTTGCCGTTGCGGCGCTCAAACCAGTTCCAGCAGCCATGGGCGTTGGCCATGCGCTCCTGCTCGGGGTACAGCACCAGAAAACGCTCGCGCGCGGCCAGCCGGTTCATGCGCGTGGCGGCAGCCAGATCGCCCCCCGTCTGGCCGCAGCCATGCAGCATGACCAGCAAGGGCAGTTTCTCGTTTGCTTTCAGCGCCAGCCCTGGCGGGATGTAAAGGTGGTAGCGCCGCGCGCCCGCAGGCCCGGGTGCAACGCCACCGACCCACTCTCCGCGAGCGGGCACGGGCTTGCTGGCCGCGCGCCGGGCTGGCACCGCTGGCGCAGGCACCACCCGGCGCGTCGCAGCCGGGGCCTTGGCGCGCACAGGGCGCGCCGCCCGGGCAAAGGCCTTCAGGTTGCGCTGGTAGGCCCGCGTCAGCGCTGACAGGGAAAACAAGCGGGAGCGTCTGGCCATGGCAAGGAGTTGTGTAGTGGGTGGGCTGTAGAGGTCAAAAATTTAGGGAAAACCCTAATCACCATAACAGCTTATGCGGCTCACCGCGCAAAACTATCAATTTGATAGCTACAAAACATTACCCATACAGCGTTAATCGCCTTTTTCCAGACAACCCCATGGCCCGCTTGCCCACCATTCCCTGTGAAACCTCGCCAAGACCTCAACCGATGGCGTAAATTGATCGAAACCTGTCCCGTCTGGCGCGGACTCCACGCCTTAGCGCAATAAAAATAAAGGCTTCAAACCATTCATCGAAAGAAGCACACCATGAAAACATGTCTGATTGTGATTGACGTCCAGGAGTCCTTTCGCCACCGCCCTTACTTCACCACGCACGACCTGCCCGCCTATCTGCAGGCCCAGAACGCCCTGATCGAAGGCTGCGTGGCGCGCGGCGTGCCGGTGGTGCGGGTGTTCCACAGCGAAGGCCCCGAAGTGCCCGAGAATGCGTTTTCGCAGGTGTCAGGCCAGGTGCGCGCACTCGATGGCCTGGCGCCCTTCGAGGCGGCCGCCACCTTCACCAAGTCGCGCCACAGCGCGCTGGTGGGCACGGGACTGGACGTGTGGCTGACGAGCCATGGCATCCAGCGCCTCATCATCAGCGGCATCCGCACCGAACAATGCTGCGAAACCACCACGCGCCACGCCTCCGACCTGGGCTGGGAGGTGGACTATGTGACCGACGCCACCTTGACCTGGGACATGGTGCAGCCAGACGGCCAGACGCTGGCAGCCGCCGACATCAAGACCCGCACCGCCACGGTGCTGCAGGGCCGCTTTGCCACGCTGCGCACCGTGCGGGAAGCCCTGGACGCCCTGGAAGCGGCCGCAGCCTGACCGCCGGAGAACACCATGCGCGCCACTGTCTGCGAATTGCCCTACCAACCCCATCTGCTCGAAGCTGCCTGGGTAGCACTGTGCGCCCACACCCACAGCGCGCAATCCGAGCTGGTGCTGCTGCCCGAGTTCGCCTTTGTCGAACCGGTGTGGGAATCGCTCCCCGCCGATCCTGCGCGCTGGGGCGCAGCCGTCGCACTCAGCGACGCCTGGGCAGCCCGCCTGCCCGAGCTGGGCGCCGACTGGGTGGTGGGCGCGCGCCCGGTCACTGCGGGCGGGCAGCGCCTGAACGAGGGCTTTCTCTGGTCCGCGCAGACCGGCTACGCGCCCCTGCGGCGCAAGTTCCACCTGCCCGATGAACCGGGTGGTTGGGAAGCCCAGTGGTTTGAGCGCGGTGATGCAGCATTTCCCCGTTTCAACGCCGGGCCGCTGGCCTTCGGCCTGAATATTTGCACCGAACTCTGGGCGCTGGACACCTATGCCCACTATGCGGCGCTGGGCGGGCTGCAGGCCATCCTGTCGCCGCGCGCCACAGCGGCCGCCACCACGGACAAATGGCTGGCCGTGGGCACCGTGGCCGCCGTGCGCACTGGCGCCTACAGCCTGTCGTCCAACCGCGCGGACCACGCCGCAGGCACCTATGGCGGCGCGGGCTGGGTCATCAGCCCCGATGGCGCCCTGCTCGCCCGCACCACGGCAGAACAACCCTTTTGCACCGTCGATATCGACCTGAACGCCGCAACGACTGCGCACGGCACCTATCCGCGTTATGTGTTTGCCCACCACCCTCCCCGCACCACACCATGACCACACCATGACCACGCCATCTGCCATCAAACCCCCAAAGCCCCTGCAAGTCGCCATCCTCGTTTTTGACGAGGTGGAAGCCCTGGACCTGGGCGGCCCCTACGAAGTGTTCACCACCGCCGTGCGCATGGCGCAGCGCCTGCAGCCTGGCGCACCCGCGCCATTTGCCGTGCAGTGCGTGGCCCGCAGCCTGGCCCCCGTGCGGGCCCGCGCTGGTCTGCGCGTGCTGCCGGACGCGGACTTCACCAGCGCCACCGCGCCCGATGTGCTCATCGTGCCCGGCGGCGTGGTGGACGCCGCCGCGGCCTGCGCAGACACCCGCGCCTGGGTGGCCCAGGCGGCGCGTGGTGCGCAGATCACCGCCTCGGTGTGCACAGGAGCATTCATCCTGGCAGCCGCAGGCGTGCTGACCGAAGGCCCTGCCACCACCCACTGGGAGGACATTGCTGACCTGCGGGCGCAGTTTCCCACCCTGGATGTGCGGGAAAATGTGCGTTGGGTAGACCGGGGGGCGCTGGTCACGTCGGCCGGCATCAGCGCCGGCATTGACATGAGCCTGCACCTGGTCACCCGGCTGGCGGGCGCAGCACTTGCGGAGCGCACCGCCCGCCAGATGGACACCCCGTGGAACAGGGAGCCATAAACCCCCTTGGGAGCGGCGCCTTTTTCAAGAACTTGTCATGCAGGACACCACACCTTCCCCCATCCACGTGTACTTCGCCCTGCTGCCTGGCAGCCTGGTGCTGGACTGGGCGGGCCCGGCCGAGGCGCTGCGGATTGCCAACCAGACCCTGGTCGCCCTGGGCCAACCAGAGCGCTTTGTGCAGCACTTCGTGAGCCCCACGCCCGAGTCGATGTCGTCCGTGGGGGTCGCTGTCACCGGGCTGGCGCCGCTGCCTGACACACTGCCCAGCCCCGCATGGGTGGTGCTGGTGGGCCTGGCAGGCCACCACATCGACGTGAGCGGCGCCGAAGCCCAGGCCCTGCTGCACTGGCTGCGCGGCCTGCGCCCGGTGGCGGGGCAGCTGGAGCTGGTCACCGTGTGCGCGGGCGCGGTGCTGGCCGCCCATGCAGGGCTGCTGACCGGCCGGCGCGCCACCACGCACCACCTGCACCTGGACGAGCTGGCCCTGGTAGACCCACGCTGCGACGTGGCCGCCAACCGCGTGTTCGTGGCCGATGGCCCCATCTACACCAGCGCAGGCGTGACCACCGGCATCGACCTGCTGCTCCACCGCATCTCCGACATCTGCAGCCCCACGGTGGCGGTGCAGGTGGCGCAGGCCATGGTGATCGGGCTGCGCCGGGGGCCGGACGACCCGCAGTTCTCGCCGTTTCTGCACCACCGCAACCACATGCACCCCGCACTGCACCGCGTGCAGGACGCCGTGGGCCAGCAACCGCAGGCCGACTGGAGCGTGCCGCAGATGGCCGAGGTGGCACACACCTCGCCGCGCCACCTCACGCGGCTGTTTCTGGAACATGCGGGCATCGCCCCGCTGCAGTACCTGCGGCGCATCCGCCTGGCCACGGCCGAGGCCGCGCTGCGGTCTGGCCAGAACGTGACGCAGGCGGCACTGATGGCGGGGTTCAGCTCCGACACCCAGCTGCGCCGGGCCTGGCACCAGTTCGGGCGCGGAGGCACGCCGTCGCAGGGTACGGGCCGGGCGCGCGCGCACTGAACTGCGGGCACCGGCCCGCTTCGCAGCCTCGGCCACGGCCCCAAAAGGCACTCACTGCGACAGCACAGACACTGCCATGAAAGAGCCACCGCGCCGATGAGAATGAACGTCTGAAGGCCCCGCGCCCGCAGCAGATCCTGGACACCTTGCCCGAGGAGCGCTTTGACCGGGTCACGGCTTTTACGGCGCACCAAGTCAAAGGCCCGGCCCAGCCTTAGAAATCTGCAGCACGTGAATCCGCAGTTTGAATTTCCGCAATTCGACCGTTCTCAGGAACAGGAGGATGCAGCGACATCCGCTCGAATGACCACACCAAGCACGCCCTGGCCTACTGCGCCACAAACCCGCTGGTCTTGATGATGCGCGTCCAAGCCTCGGTGTAGGCCGCCTGGCGGGTGGCCAGCTGCTGCGGTGTCATGTAGCCCACCGTGAGGCCCATGGCCGTCAGGTGCTCGCGCACATCCGGCATCGCCACCACCTTGGACAGGGCGATGGAGAACTCGGTGATGAACTTCTGCGGTGTGCCGGTGGGGGCGTAGATGCCGTAATAAGGCAGGTCTTCAAAGCCCTTGAGGCCCATTTCGTCGAACGTGGGCACATCGGGCATGGCGGCCTGGCGCTTGGTGCCGAGCACGCCCACCACGCGCACCTTGCCCGCCTTGTGGTTCTCGATGAAATCCTGCACCGAGGCGACGCCTGCACCGATCTGGTTGCCCAGCATGTCGGCCATCATGGGCGCGCTGCCCCGGTAGGGGGCGGACACCAGGTCGATCTGGTACTTCTGCCCGATCAGCTTGACCAGGAATTCGGGGGTGGAAGCTGGCGCCGGGATACCCACGGCCCCCTTGCCCTGGCCCGCCGTGCGCACCCAGTTGACGTAGTCGCCGAACGACTTGGCGGGCGTGCCTCCAGAGACGGCAAATGCATTCACAAAGGTGGCAAAGCCGCCGACGGGAACGAAGTCGCGCACCGGGTCGAAGCCGGCGTTCTTGACCACCTGGGGCAGGATGGAGATGGTGTGGTCGTGCGTGATGAACAGCGTGGTCCCATCGGGCACTGCGGCTTTGAGCGCCTGGGCCGCAATCTGGCCCCCGGCGCCAGGGCGGTTTTCCACCACCACTGGCACGCCCAGTTCGTCCTTGAGCTTCTCGGACAAGGTGCGCGCAATGGCGTCCGAACCACCGCCGGGCGGGAACCCCACCAGCAGGCGAATGGGCTTGGCCGACTGCGCCGACGCGAGCCCCACGGTCAGCGCAGCCCCCAGAAAGGCGCTGGTGCGCAAAAGACGGGACAACAGGCTGCGGCGGGATGGGGTCATGGCAAAAGCTCCAAAGGGATGTGCAATGGGCACCGCAAAAATCAGGCCAGGCGTGCGCGATGGCGCTCCAACTGCAGGCGCACCTGCGCGGGGGCCGTACCCCCCAGCGTGTTGCGAGCATTGAGCGAGCCACGCAGGCTCAGGCACTCGTACACATCCTTCTCGATGGCGGGGTGAAAGCCCTGTAGCACCGTCAAAGGCAGCTCCGACAGGTCGCACGCGTGCGAGGTGGCCGCCTTCACTGCATGGGCCACGGTTTCGTGCGCGTCGCGGAAGGGCAGGCCCTTTTTCACCAGATAGTCGGCCAGGTCGGTGGCCGTGGCGTAGCCCTTGAGGGCAGCCTGCTCCATGGCCTGGGCGTTCACGGTGATGCCGCCTTCCTTTTGGCCCGTGGCGGGGTTCATCTGGCCGCCCACCATCTCGGCAAAGATGCGCAGTGTGTCTTTGAGCGTGTCCACGGTGTCGAACAGCGGCTCCTTGTCTTCCTGGTTGTCCTTGTTGTAGGCCAGGGGCTGGCCCTTCATCAGGGTGATGAGGCCCATCAGGTGGCCCACCACGCGGCCGGTCTTGCCGCGCGCCAGTTCCGGCACGTCGGGGTTCTTCTTCTGCGGCATGATCGATGAACCGGTGGTGAAGCGGTCGGCGATCTTGATGAAGCCGAAGTTCTGGCTCATCCAGATGATGAGTTCTTCGCTCAAGCGGCTCACGTGCACCATGCACAGGCTGGCGGCGGCGGTGAATTCGATGGCGAAGTCGCGGTCGCTCACGGCGTCCAGGCTGTTCTGGCACACGCCCTCCATGCCCAGAGTTTTTGCGACGCGCTCGCGGTCCAGCGGGTAGGTGGTGCCGGCCAGGGCAGCGCTGCCCAGCGGCAGCACGTTGGTGCGGCGGCGCACGTCGGCCATGCGCTCGGCATCGCGCTTGAACATTTCCACATAGGCGAGCATGTGGTGGCCAAAACTCACGGGCTGGGCCACCTGCAGGTGGGTGAAGCCGGGCAGGATCACCTCGACGTTCTGCTCAGCCACATCGACCAGCGACACCTGCAGTTCCTTGAGCAAATCACCGATCAGGTCGATCTCGCCGCGCAGCCACAAGCGCACGTCGGTGGCCACCTGGTCGTTGCGGCTGCGGCCGGTGTGCAGGCGCTTGCCAGCGTCGCCCACCAGCTGGGTCAGGCGGGCTTCGATGTTCAGGTGCACGTCTTCCAGGTCGAGCTTCCATTCGAAGGCGCCGGATTCGATCTCTTGCGTGATCTGCGCCATGCCGCGCTGGATGGAGGCGTGGTCGGAGGCAGAGATGATGCCCTGCGCGGCGAGCATCTCGGCATGTGCCAGGCTGCCTGCAATATCGGCCTGCCACAGACGCTTGTCGAAGAACACGCTGGAGGTGTAGCGCTTGACCAGGTCGCTCATGGGCTCGGAAAACAACGCCGACCAGGCCTGGGCCTTGGTGTCGAGCTGGTTGTGGGACGGCGCAGAGTCAGCGCTGGTGGCTTGGGCTTTGGACATAAGGAGGGCAATAATCCGGAGGTTCAGACACCCGGACAACCCGGGCGCCGCAATGCAAAACACGCAAATTTTATCGACCCAGCCCCCGCTGCCAGATTCTGGCCCGCCAGAAAGGTCTGCGCGCAGCGTGCGGGCGGCCGCTGGCGCCGGGCCGGGCGGGCAGCCGCCGCGCGGGCGGGCCCTGGTGTTTGACGCCTGCCAGGTGGGCGTGGTGCTGCGGGCCGTGCTGTTCGTGGAGCTGGTGGTGGGCGTGGGCGCGATGTATGGGGCGGGCAACCCTGTGGAATGGCTGGCCACCCTGGCACTGCTGACGGGCGGTGCGCTGCCCGCCACGCTGCTGTGGCTGGTCACGGCCTGCAGCCTCAAGACCGTGCTGCAGCGACTGACCACCGTGCAGCAATACCTGGCGGGCGTGCTGCTGGGTGCCCTGGCCGGGGCCTATGCCTGCGGCATGCTGGCGCTGGTGGCGCAGCCCACCTCGGCCCCCTGGCTGGCCAGCGCCGCCACGGGCGCGCTGCTGGCCGCCATGCTGGTGGCCGCGCTGGTGCTGCGCGCGCGGGGCCGCACGCCCGCAGCCACCACGGCGCGCCTGACGGAGCTGCAGTCACGCATCCGCCCCCATTTTCTGTTCAACACGCTCAACAGCGCCATCGCGCTGGTGCGCGAAGAACCGGCCAAGGCCGAATCGCTGCTGGAAGACCTGTCCGACCTGTTTCGGGTCGCCCTCATCGAGCAGGGTGAATCGACCACGCTGGCCGAAGAAATCACGCTCGCGCGCCGCTACCTGGGCATCGAAGAGGTGCGCTTTGGCAAACGCCTGCAGGTGCAGTGGAACCTGGACCCCCGCACCGACGGCGCCCGCCTGCCCCCGCTGCTGCTGCAGCCCCTGGTGGAGAACGCCGTCAAACACGGCGTGGAGCCCAGCGACCGGGGTGGCAAGCTCCGCGTGCTGACCGAGCTGCGCGGCAGCCGTGTGGTGGTGCGCATCACCAACACCCTTCCCCCCAAGGAAGGCAAGAACGGCCATGGCAATGGAGAAGACACCGCGCCCCGCGGCCACGGCATTGCGCTGGCCAATGTACGTGCGCGGCTGGCGCTGCTGCACGATGTGCAGGGCGAGTTCACCGCTGGCGTGCAGGACGGCCTCTACCAGGTGCGCATTACCCTGCCCGCCCCCGACCCCCAGCCCCAGCCCCGCCCCCGGGGTGGGCGCAGCACAGCGCCGCCCGCGCGCCGCAGTTCTGGCAACCCCGGCAACCGCCATGGCAGCCGCGCGGCGCCGTTGCAGCGCCGCATGGTGGACAGCCCCAACGACAACAACAGCCCCTTGAGAGACCATGAACATCCTGATCGTTGACGATGAAGCCCTTGCGCGCAGCCGCCTGCGGACCCTGTTGGCCGATTGCGCCCAGGCCCAGCCCGCTCAGCGCATGACGGTGGCCGAGGCCTCCAACGCGAGCGAAACCATGGCACTGCTGGGCCCCACGGGCGGACGGGGTTTTGACCTGGTGCTGCTCGACATCCACATGCCCGGCCAGGACGGCCTGGCCCTGGCCCACACACTGCAGACCCTGCCCCAGCCCCCGGCGGTGGTGTTTGTGACGGCCCACGCCGACCACGCCGTGAGCGCGTTCGAGCTGGACGCCACCGACTACCTGACCAAGCCCGTGCGCCGCGAACGCTTGCAGCAGGCACTGGCCAAGGCGCAGCGCAGCGCACGCCCTTCCGCACCCGCCCAGGCGCCCAGCCTGCCCGAAGGCGAAACCCTGCTGATCCAGGACCGGGGCCGCACCGAACGCCTGCCCCTGGCCGAGGTGCTGTACTTCAAGGCCGAGCAGAAGTACGTGACCGTGCGCACCACCACCCGCAGCTACATCATGGACGGCTCGCTCAGCGAGATAGAAACCAAGTTCGCCCCGCGCTTCCTGCGCATCCACCGCAATGCGCTCGTGGCCCGCCGCGCAGTACGCGCACTGGAGAAACACTACGACCCCGAAGAGGGCGAAGGCTGGGCGGTGCGGCTGCAGGGGTCCACCGAATTGCTGGCGGTCTCCCGCCGGCAAGTCGCGGCCGTGCGAGAGGAGTTGGCGCGCTGATTTTGGCCGCTAGCGCTTGATGGACAAGCGCAGATAGCTATAAATTTAATAGCAATTCTTCAATACACCTCGGGCACGTACATGCTCGCGGGCACCGGCTGGCGCAGGTATTCAGGGTTGCGCACCCGCTCGGGCAGCACCACGGTCGGGTGGGGCACGTCCTGGTAGGGCAGTTGCGACAGCAGGTGGGCGATGCAATTGAGGCGGGCCTTTTTCTTGTCCACCGCCTGCACGACCCACCAAGGCGCCTCAGGGATGTGGGTACGCTCCAGCATCGTCTCTTTGGCCTTGGTGTAGGCCTCCCAGCGCACGCGGCTTTCCAGGTCCATGGGGCTGAGCTTCCACTGCTTGAGCGGGTCGTGGATGCGGCCCAGAAAGCGCAGATGCTGCTCTTCGTCGGTGATGGAGAACCAGTATTTGACGAGTGTGATGCCCGAGCGCACGAGCATCTTTTCAAACTCAGGCACGGTGCGGAAGAACTCTTCGTATTCGTCGTCGGTGCAAAAGCCCATCACCCGCTCGACGCCCGCACGGTTGTACCAGCTGCGGTCAAACAGCACCATCTCGCCGGCCGCAGGCAGGTGCGCCACATAGCGCTGAAAGTACCACTGGGTGCGCTCGCGGTCGTTGGGCGCAGGCAGTGCCGCCACACGGGCCACGCGCGGGTTCAGACGCTGGGTGATGCGCTTGATCACGCCGCCCTTGCCGGCTGCATCGCGCCCCTCGAACAGGATCACCACCTTCTGGCGGCTGTGCTGCACCCAGTCCTGCAGCTTGACGAGTTCACCCTGCAACTGGAACAGATCCTTGAAATACTGCTGGCGCGCCAGGCGGTCGGTGGGCTGCGGCGCGCCGATGTCGTCCACATTGCGGTCCTCGATCTCCAGCTCCAGCTCTTCGTCGTAGCTGTCGATGAGGTCGTTGGCGATGCGCTGCATCAGCTCCTGGGTGTCAAGGGTGTTGCTGTGGAACATTGTGCCGTCCGGCGGTGCAAAAAAAGATGGCGCCATGGTGGTACCGCCAAGTGACAGGACCGTGACACTGGTGTGATCTGTCACAGCCATGTCATGTGCAGCAGCCAGGATGCAGGCCCGTGCCCTCCGCTCCCCCCGCCCCCCACCGCCCCAACGCTGCGCCTGCAGGCAACAGCCTGAACTATGGGGGTGATGCCGCCGGGCTCATCTGCGGCTACCTGCTCGCCGCAAACACCGCGCCGCGCGAGGTCGATACCGTGCAGGCGGCGCAGTGGTTGGCAAGCATTCCATCAGGAGCCGCACCGCAAGGGCAGTTCCTGTGGCTGCATTTCAACCTCAGCCACGCGCAGGCCGTGCGCTGGATGGAGCGGCATGCCGACCTGCCCGAAGCTTTTTTTGACGCGCTCAAGGACCGTTCTGTGTCCACCCGCATCGAGCGCGACGACGACACGCTGATCGCGGTGCTCAACGACGCACACTTTGACTTTGCGTTCGAGCCCTCGGACATCGCCACCCTGTGGACCAGCGTGGCGCCGCACCTGATGGTGACTGGGCGCACACGCCCGTTGCGGTCGGTGGACGCACTGCGCACCGCCGTGCGCAGCGGCAATGCGCCCTGCTCCAGCGTGGCCCTGCTGGCCGAGCTGATGCGCACGCAGGCCTCGGGTCTGGTGGACATCGTGCGCGGCGTGACCCAGCGCATCGACGACGTGGAAGACGCGTTGCTGGCCGGGCGCCTGGACCACAAACGCGCACGCCTGGGTGTGCTGCGGCGGCTGCTGGTGCGGCTGCAGCGGCTGCTGGCGCCCGAACCTGCTGCATTGTTCCGCCTGCTGCAGCATCCCCCGGCGTGGATGGGCTCGGACGATGCGCAGGAGCTGCGCGACTCCACGGAAGAGTTCTCGGTGGTGTTGCGCGACATGCAGGGACTGCAAGAGCGCATCAAACTGCTGCAGGAAGAGATCGCAGCCAGCGTGCAGGAAGCCAACAGCCGCAGCCTCTTTGTGCTGACGGTGGTGACCGTGCTGGCCCTGCCCATCAACATCCTGGCCGGCCTCTTCGGCATGAACGTGGGCGGCGTGCCGCTGGCCGACAACGGGCATGGCTTCTGGATCATCGTGGCCGTGGTGGCGGCCTTTACAGCGGTAGCGGGCTGGCTGGCGCTGCGGGGCACGCGAGACCAGTAGTGCCCAGGGCGGCGCCCTGGCCCAGGACTCTTGTCGGGGCCTCTACAATCGCGCCCCTTCCCCGCTCCCGATTGCCTGCCCTGCCATGAACATCGTCGTCAACGAAGAACTCAAAGCCTATATCGAACCCCTGACCCCCGACGAACACGAGGCGCTGGAGCGCAGCATCCTGGCCGAAGGCTGCCGCGACGCGCTGGTGCTGTGGGGCGATGTGCTGGTGGACGGCCACAACCGCTATGGCATCTGCCAAAAGCATGGCCTGCCGTTCCAGACGGTGCAGAACCCGCGCTTTCAGTCGATGGAAGACGTGCACCTGTGGATGATCGACCAGCACCTGGGACGCCGCAGCGTATCGGATTTCCAGCGCGGTGTACTGGCGCTGCGCAAGCGCGAGATCATGGCCGACCGCAAGGCCCGCGCAACGACGTCCACAGACACCGAAGCGGCCACCACCACCCCTGACACCCCCGAAGCTGCGGCCGCCCTGCCCGCACCCTCGCCCCTGGACAGCCGCGAAGCCATTGCCAAGGCCGCGCGCCTGAGCAGCAGCCAGGTGGTGATGATCGAAAAAATCCAGAAGCAGGCCGCACCGGAACTGGTGGCGGCCGTGAAGTCCGGCACCATCTCCATCAATGCGGCAGCTGCCGTAGCCACGCTGCCCGCCGAGGAGCAGGTGGCAGCCGTCGTGGCAGGCAAGGAAGAACTCAAGCAGGCCGCCAAGCGGGTGCGCGAACTCAACAAGCGCAAGCCACGCGAAGAAGCGCCATCGGACGAAAGCCCTGCGGCCAAGGACGCCAGCCCGGGCGCTGAAGCGGGCGCCGATGAACTGCAGGCCCTGCGGGCCCGCGTGGCAGAACTGACGGCAGAGAACACCGAGCTGCGTCGGCAGGTGGCGCAATTGCAGGCGGCACTGCCAGAAGGCAGCGCGCCGTTCTGAGCGTTAGCCGTTGGCGTTGCGCAGCGCGCTCAGCCGGTCAGCGATCAGGTCGATGTCGAGCCCGTCTTCGGCGTGGGCCAAGTAGGCTTCCAGATCGGCCATCGCTTCGAGGGTGTTGCCCCGCTCGGCATGGGCCAGCCCCCGATCGCGCCGCTCGCCCCAGGCGTCAGGCAGCAGCACGATGAGCCGGTCGAGCACGGTGATCAAGCGCTGCCAGTCGTGCTGCGTGCGGTGCACCTCTTTCAGATTGCGCAACATGCGCGCAATGATGTCGCGCGGTGTGGCCGCCTGCAGGTACAGGCCCAGCGGCACGTCGTAGTCGTCCACCAGGCCGTTGCGGCGCTTGTAAGGCTCCAGCCGTTCGGCAAGCTCTTCGCGGCTGAGCGACTGGCCCGAGATCGGGTCCAGCACCACCTGTCCTTTGGGCAGCAGCACCTTGACCATGAAGTGCCCGGGGAATGCAATGCCCCGCGCATGCAGGCCCAGGCCCTGGGCCAGCTCCATCCACAACACGGCCAGGCTGATGGGGATGCCCCGGCGCGTTCGCAGCACGGCGTTGAGATAGCTGTTTTCAGGGTCGTAGTAGTTATTGATGTTGCCGCCAAAGCCCAGGTCGACAAAGAAAAACTGGTTGAGCGTGCGCAGGCGCTGCAGCGCAGGTGCGTCGGCAGGCAGGCGGCGCTTGATGCGCGCAAGCAACTGGTCCATGTCGCCCAGCAGTTGCTGCATGTCGAGCTCAGGGTATTCGTCCTGCGCCAGGCTGGCCGCTGCCTCCAGCAGCGGGAAGTGATCATCGCTTTGCACAAGCGATGCAAAGTACTCCAGCGAGGTGGGTACGGAATAGCTCAGTGACATGGTGGTGTTGTAAGTGCCGGGGCGGGCGGCGTCAAGCGACAGAAAGCCCTTCTTGACAGGGCATTTGTGGCCTTCGGTGAAATCAGCGCCGCAGCAACTGGCGCAGCTTGAGCCCGGCTGCCCACAGCGCGCCAAAGTACAGCACGGCAGCAGCAGCCATGAGCGCCGCCAGCAACCCTATCCGCTGCAGGGTTTGCCCCCTCATTTCCACCCAGTCGAAATGCTGCGCACCCCATACCAGCAGCACGGCCAGCAAGGCGCTCGCAGCGATCACCTGCAGGGCGAACTTGCCCCACCCCGGCAGGGGCCGGTAGCTGCCGCGCCGCAGCAAACCGATCAACAGCCAACCGGCATTGATGAGTGCGCCAATGCCGATGGTCAACGTCAGGGCCGCATGCTGCAGGTAACGCACCAGCACCAGGTTCATCAACTGGGTCAGCACCAGCACCGCCACCGCAATGAGCATGGGGGTACGCATGTCATGTTTGGCATAGAAGCCCGGCGCCAGCACCTTGATGGCCACAATGCCCACCAGGCCCACGCCATAACCCGTGAGTGCCAGGGTGGTTTGGCGCACGTCCTGATCGCCAAAGGCCCCATAGTGGTACAGCACCGCCACCAGCGGCTCTGAAAAGACCAGCAAGGCCACCATGCAGGGCACGGACAACAGCACCACCAAGCGCAGCCCCCAGTCGAGCATGGCCGAGTACTGGTCGTCGTCCTGCTTGGCGCGGGCGCTGGCCAGTTGCGGCATCAGTACCACACCCAGCGCCACGCCCAGCAGCGCGGTCGGCAGCTCCATCAGGCGGTCTGCGTAGGTGATCCAGCTCACGCTGCCTGTGGGCAGGTGCGAGGCAATCTGCGTATTGATCAGCAGGGATATCTGCGCCACGCTCACCCCCAGCAGCGCGGGCAGCATCAGCCGTGCCACTTTGCGCGTGGTGGGGTCGGACCAGGCGGCACGAATGGCCGCCCAGCGCACCCCAATGCGCGGCAGCAACCCCAGGCGCACCAGCGCAGGCACCTGGATGGCCAGTTGCAGCAAGCCACCCAGCATCACCCCCGCCGCCTGGGCGTAAATGGGCTCGATGCCATGGCGGGAAAACCAGGGTGCGCCCACCGTGATGGACAGGATCAGTGCGATGTTGAGCAGCACCGGCGACGCCGCCGGCACTGCAAACTTCTTCCAGGTATTGAGAATGCCCCCCGCCAGCGCCACCAGCGACATGAAGCCGATGTACGGGAACATCCAGCGCGTCATGGTGACGGCGGCGTCAAAGCCCTGGGGCGACTGCTTGAGCCCGCTGGCCATGCCCCACACCATCCAGGGGGCGCCCAGCACGCCAGCAATACACAGCAGCACCAGCGTCCATGCCAGCAAGGTGCCCACATGGTCGATCAGCGCGCGGGCACTCTCTTCGCCCTCCTGGGCACGGGTGGCGGACAGCACCGGGACAAAAGCCTGGCTGAAGGCGCCCTCGCCCAGCACCCGCCGGAACAGATTGGGGATACGAAATGCCACATTGAAGGCGTCCGTCATGGCACTAACCCCAAAGACGGAAGCCATGAGAAGCTCTCGCACCAGCCCGGTGATGCGGGAGGCAAGGGTCAAAAGGGAAACGGTGGAGGCGGCTTTGAACAGTGACACGGGCGGGAGTGTATTCCCCCTGAGCCGCTTCGCACCTTCCCCCAGAGGGGGACGCACCCTGTGGCCTGGCAGAGCCAGTTCCAGGGGTACGCTAGCGATGGCGCTACGCCGGTTTTGAACACCATGGCGATGAACAAACAGCCTTGGGCTATAATCGCGGGCTTTGCTGGCATCATCCACAGACCCAAGGAACTAAATCATGGCATCCGCTAAACCCAAGAAAAAGAACCCGCGCCTGGCGTCGGGCCGCAAGCGCGTCCGTCAGGACATCAAGCTCAATGCTGCGAATACCTCGCTGCGCTCCAAATACCGTACCGCTGTCAAGAACGTCGAAAAGGCTGTTCTGGCTGGCGACAAGACCAAGGCGACCGAACTGTTCGCCAAGATGCAAGCCGTGGTGGACACCGTGGCTGACAAGGGCATCTTCCACAAGAACAAGGCTGCTCGCGACAAGAGCCGTCTGTCTGCCAAGGTGAAAGCCCTGGCACTGGCAGCCGCCTAGACCAACCCCTCCGCCTGCCCCGGCAGGCAAACAGCCCGAACGGCATGTGCCGTTCGCCGTTTGTAACGGGTGCGCTGCCAGCAAAAGAAAAACGAATTAAACCGCCTTCGGGCGGTTTTTTCGTTTCTGGACGGGAAGGAAGGGCCGAGCCAAAAGAGCCGGACGCGTGAGGTCCCCGCTTTGGGGCAGCCCATGCTGAAATCCGTGAGAGAGCCAGCGCAAAGGCCGAAAAAGACACCCCTGGCCCGCAAGCGGTCAGGCCACAAGCCGGCTCAGAGCTTGGAGGACGGGGGATCGGGCAGCAGGCAGGCTTCAGCCACCTGCAGATTGTTGTCGCGCGCGAAATTGATGACAAAGTCCCAGGCCATGGGCTCGTGGCCCTGCAGGTCGCGGTGCACCACCACACATTTCACGCCATTGAGCGTGGTGGGAATGCACCAGGGCGAGTAGCTCAGATGGCTGCCAGGGCGCGCTCCGCCGGGGCGGAAACTGCTCATCACCCCGGCCAGCCGCTCGGCCCAGTCGCTGGGCCGAAAGGTTTTCCCATCGTGGGTGATGCCCTGAATGAAGACTTCTTTGGAGGAGGGGGAAACCATCGGGGATTGGAGTGGTAGTGAGCGCGCCAGACACAGGATCACTGCATGCTGCACCGCAGCGCGACATTCTAACTCTTATATAAGAGCTGGCTCCCTAAACCCTGCGTCGGGCTGCACATAGGGGCCAAAACTCAGGTAGTGCCCGCATTGCAGTGATGCGCAATCTTCAACAGCCATGCACCGGGCTCCCCCTAGAATCGTGCTTCGCTTTTTCGGGTTTCATACAGGCCACAAGCCAACCCATCACCGCACCGTCTGGAGATTTCTGCATGACCGCTACCACCCCGGCAGCTTCGCCCCACGTGATGAACACCTATGGCCGCGTACCTATTGCGCTGGCCCGTGGGCAAGGCTGCCGAGTCTGGGACGTGAACGGCAAGGAATACCTCGATGGCCTGGGTGGCATCGCCGTGAACACGCTGGGGCACAACCACGCCAAGCTGGTGCCCGCGCTGCAGGACCAGATCACCAAGCTGATCCACACCTCCAACTACTACCACGTGCCGCTGCAAGAGCAACTGGCCGCCAAGCTGGTGGAGCTGTCGGGCATGCAGAACGTGTTCTTCTGCAACTCGGGCCTGGAAGCCAACGAAGCCGCGCTCAAGATCGCGCGCAAGTTCGGCGTGGACAAAGGCATCGCCAAGCCCGAGATCGTGGTGTACGAGAAGGCCTTCCACGGCCGGTCGATTGCCACCATGTCGGCCACGGGCAACCCCAAGATCCACAGCGGCTTTGGCCCGCTGGTCGAAGGTTTCATCCGCGTGCCCATGAACGACATCGAGGCCATCAAAAAGGCTACCGAAGGCAACCCCAATGTGGTGGCCGTGTTCTTTGAAACCATCCAGGGTGAAGGTGGCATCAATTCGATGCGCGTGGAATATCTGCAGCAGCTGCGCAAGCTGTGCGACGAGCGCGGCTGGCTCATGATGATTGACGAAGTGCAGTGTGGCGTGGGTCGCACCGGCAAGTGGTTTGCGCACCAATGGGCAGGCATCGTGCCCGACGTGATGCCCCTGGCCAAGGGCCTGGGCTCGGGCGTGCCGATTGGCGCGGTGGTGGCTGGCCCCAAGGCCGCCAACGTACTGCAGCCCGGCAACCACGGCACCACCTTTGGTGGCAACCCCCTGGCCATGCGCGCAGGGGTCGAGACCATCCGCATCATGGAAGAGGAAGGCCTGCTGCAAAATGCGGCCACGGTGGGCGACCACCTGCGGGCAGCGCTGCAGCGCGAACTGGGCAGCCTGCCCGGCGTGAAGGAAATTCGCGGCCAGGGCCTGATGCTGGGCATTGAACTGAACAAGCCCTGCGGTGCACTGATTGGCCGCGCTGCGGAAGCCGGCCTGCTCCTGTCGGTGACGGCCGACAGCGTGATCCGTTTGGTTCCCCCGCTGATCCTGACCACCGCCGAGGCCGACGAAATCGTCGCCAAACTGACCCCGCTGGTCAAAGCTATCCTGGCCGAGTAATCGGCCGGCACCGAGACACAAGCCCATGAAACATTACCTGCAGTTCAACGACCTCACCGCCGACGAATACACCTACCTGTTCGAGCGTGCCGCGCTCATCAAGAAGAAGTTCAAGGCCTACGAGAAGCACCACCCTCTGGTAGACCGCACGCTGGCGATGATCTTCGAGAAGGCCAGCACACGCACTCGCGTGAGCTTCGAGGCCGGCATGTACCAGCTCGGCGGCAGCGTGGTGCACCTGACCACCGGCGACAGCCAGCTGGGCCGCGCCGAGCCGATTGAGGACAGCGCCAAGGTCATCAGCCGCATGGTGGACCTGGTGATGATCCGGACCTACGAGCAGGCCAAGATCGAGCGTTTTGCCGCCAACTCCCGCGTGCCGGTCATCAATGGTCTGACGAACGAATACCACCCCTGCCAGATCCTGGCGGACATCTTCACCTACATCGAGCACCGCGGCTCCATCCAGGGCAAGACGGTGGCCTGGGTGGGCGACGGCAACAACATGGCCAATACCTGGCTGCAGGCGGCTGCGCTGCTGGGCTTCAAGGTGCATGTGAGCACACCCCGTGGCTACGAAATTGATGAGAAATTGGCCGCTGGCGCAGGTGGGACAAGCGCAAGCAGCTATCATTTTTTTAGCAACCCGCTTGAAGCCTGCCAAGGCGCCGACTTGGTCACTACCGATGTGTGGACCAGCATGGGCTACGAGGCAGAAAACGAAGAGCGCAAAAAGGCGTTTGCCGACTGGTGCGTAGACGCCGAGATGATGGCCGCCGCCAAGCCTGATGCGCTCTTCATGCACTGCCTGCCCGCGCACCGGGGCGAAGAAGTGGAGGCGGATGTGATCGACGGGCCGCAGTCCGTGGTGTGGGATGAGGCAGAAAACAGGATGCACGTGCAGAAGGCACTCATGGAGTACCTTCTGCTCGGCCGCATAGCCTGATTTTTTGGCTCTCCATGCCTTGGCGTCGCCAGCCCGCCCACAGCGCTGAACTGCTGGCACACTGGGCATCGCTGGGCCAAGCACTCGGCCGGGATACACCGGCGTGGCGTAAAGAGGGGCGACGGCTTGTGCTCAGTTGGGCGCGCTGGCCGCGCGCCTACCACGACACCACCCACCTCTGGGCCTGCCTGCGGCATTGGCACGCGGTGCAGGATCAGCAACCCGCCGCACTCGACAACCCCCACGCTGTTGCGCTGGCCCTGTGGTATCACGATGCCATTTACTGGCCGTGGAGCAAACACAACGAAGAGCGCAGCGCCGATTGGGCAAGCCGCTTCATCCTGGGCCAGGGCCTACCCGCCACGCTGGCGCAAACCGTGCACCAGCACATCCTCGACACCCGCCACACCCCCGGCCCACTCACGGGCGATGCACAGTGGGTGGTCGACATCGACCTGGCGATCCTCGGCCAGAGTGACGCGGTGTACCGCCAGTTCGAACGCAATGTGCGGCGCGAATACTTTTTTGTGCGCTGGCCGCGTTATGTGGCGGGGCGCAGTGCGGTGCTGCAGGGGTTTCTCGACCGGCCGCGCATTTACGGCACGGATTTTTTTGTGCAGCGCTTTGAGGCGCAGGCGCGTAGCAATCTCAGCAACGCATTGAAGGCTCTGCAGGACGAAAAATCTATGCGTGAACCTCAGTCGCACGGCTGAAAGCGCTTGCATTCGTCCGCCACCTGTATGGAAGTCACCGTGTTCTCACCGTCCATATACTGGGCAGTGAACTTCACCCAGCTGCCCTCGGGAATGTTGGCCAGCAACGCACTATCCATCACACGGAAGGTCTGTGTCGTGAAGGGAAGTTTCGCAAGGGGCAGCAGCTTCAAGCGGACAAAGAGCTTGTTCCCGACCTTTGGCCCGACAGACACCAGGCGCGCGCGGGTGAACACCGGTGCCGCAGGCGCCGCACCCTCTTCACGCACCGCCGGCGCTGGCGCAGTGGATTGGGCTGCTGCGCTGCCGATGACGATGGCACCCAGGGCCAAAGCCACCGTTCGGCACAGCAGACGCCGACTCACATCTGTTCGCTGCGCCATATCGCCTCCTGCATGGTTGCGGCGCGATGACCGCGGATCAGAACGCCCACGCCCCCAACTGGTAATAGTCAAATCCGCTCGTACGCCCGCCCAGGCATTTGGCCAGGAAGTCCTCGGTTTTTCGGTACATGGTGAGGTTGTTGGTCCATTTCTGGTTGCCATGGCCGTCGCCCTTGAAGGTGACGTACTCCACGTCTTTACCCGCTTTGCGCAGCGCCGCCACCATCCATTCCGACTGATCCAGCTTCACGCGCGGATCGTTCACGCCGTGCATGATGAGGATGGGCTTTTGCGCATGTTCAGCGCGGTACAGGGGCGACTTGGCGTCCATGCGCGCGCGGTCTGCCGGCACGGCGGGGTTGCCCACGTAGCGGTGCCACCACGGCAAGCCCAGCTCCCAGTAGGGCGGCGCGGCTTCCAGCAGGCGGGCAATGTCCGTCACGCCGACCACATCCACCGCACAGGCAAAGACTTCGGGCGTGAAAGTCGCGCCCACCAGTGCCGAGTAGCCCCCATAGCTGGCTCCATAAATCGCCACGCGCGCCGGGTCGGCCACACCGCGCTCTACAGCCCAGCGCACGCCATCAATCAAGTCGTCGTGCATGCGGCCCGCGAACTCGCCCATGGCTTTTTCCATGTGCGCGCGGCCATAGCCGCTGGAGCCCCGGTAGTTGACCTGCAGCACCGCATAGCCCCGGTTGGCCAGAAACTGCTGCAGTGCGCGACTGGGGGCGGTGTCGCCCCAGCGGTCTCGCGCCCACGGCCCGCCGTGCACCAGCAACACCATGGGCAGCTTGCGCGGCTGCTGCACGCCCGCAGGCAATGTGAGGTAGCCATGGATGGGCAGTCCGTCCCGTGCGGTGTAGGTGATGGGCTCGGACGACGACAGCGCGTGCGCGATCAGGCTCAGCCGGGTTTCACCCAGAAACTGCGGCTCTTGCCCATCGCGCAGCAGGTAGGTGCGCGCACCCCGGTCGGTGGCCACGGCCACCGTGAGCACGCGGTCGGAATCATCGGCGCTGACCACGCGCACGTCCGCGGGCTTATCCCCAGCCAACGCAGACAAGCGCTCTGCCAGCCACGGGTCGAACACCTTGCGCTGCGGATAGCCGGGCATGTAGTAAGCCACCAGCGGTTCACGCGTGCGGCGGCTGAGCGTCACGTTGTCCAGATCCACCTCGGGCGAAGCAAACAGTTCTTCCTCTGCACCTGTGGTCATATCCAGCCGCACCAGCGCCAGCTTGTCGCGCCCCCGGTTGGACAGCGCCCAGGCTTTGCGTCCCTCGTCGTGCAGGCCAAAGATGTTCAGCGTATCCCAGCGACTGCGCTGCGTGGTAGTCAGCCAGCTGCCGGGCTCCGCGCCCGGGCGCTCGACCAGCGTCTGGTCACCCTGGATCTGAGCGCGGGCGCGCAGCTGCCCGGTTCGGTCCACACCCCACCACGTGACGTTGCCGGGGTTGGTGGCCAGCAGCACCGGGGCGCCGCCCGCCGGGTTTACGCGGTACAGGTCAAACACCTTCTTGTCGCGCAGGTTGGAGGTGACGATGAAGTCGGAGGAGCCCTCTACCACCTCGGCCAGATGCACAACCGAACGCGGCGCGGGCATCAACTCACGCAAATCCGTATCTGAGCCATCCACACGCCCCACATAAATGCGGGTGTTCTCGTCGCCGGTCGGGTCTGCGGTGATGCTCAGCCAGCGACTGTCGGCACTGAAGCGCACGGAACGCGCACGGATGCGAAACGCCTTGGCATCGCTGCCGTCGATGGAGCGCACCCAGATCGCAGGCACCACCCCGTCAGTGCCGAACCACGCGATGCGCTTGCCGTCGGGCGACACCTGGTAGCCGCCTGTGGACTGGCGGCTGGCCACGAAGTCGCGCACCGGGACCAATTCGGGCAGTTGCGCGCCTGCTAACGACGGGTGTGTGGGACCAGCGGCACAGCCCGCCAAGACCAGCAGGCCGAACGACGCCATGCAGCCGCTCCACCATCGCCATACTGTTCTTTTTATGCCCTGCCGCTGTGCCATACCTATCTCCCCGGATTGTTGAATCGTGACTGCAGTGATTGTGCAAAGGGTTGCCTTAAGGCCCGCCAAAGGCCGCGCTTGCACATTGCCCCAAATGCGACGCACCCAACAAGAAAGGGTGGATGACTCGAGGAGTGCTTGGCCAGTGCGGCACGGTTTCAGCAGCGGCGCTCACACCGCTAGCGGCTTTCGATAAATCGTGTTGCGCTTGACCACCTGAAAGCCGCAGTCCGCATACACGCGATTCGCGCCTGTCAGGTTTTCGCCATCCACCGCCAGCGCCGACTCCGCCATCCCTTCGTCGGCCAACAAGCGCAGACTGCGGGCGATCAATGCCCTTGCCAAACCGCGCCTGCGCCACTTGCGGCCCACGCTGATGAACTCGGTGTAGCCACGGCGCCTGGACAGGTGGAGGTTTTCGTCCTCGTTGATATAGGTGCGGACTTGGCCCGCCACTTCATCACCGTCCCACGCCACCTGCCAGCGCGCGGGCTGAAAAATCCGGCTCTCCAGCCAGGTGTCGTAATCACGAGGCAACGGCGGTGCCATGCCCCAGTGATCTTCAAACGCAGTGTGGTGAGCGCCCCAGATGGCGCGGTAGTGCTCTGGAAAAACGGGCCGCAGTTCCAGCCCTTGCGGCAGGGGAAAGTCCGGCGCAGCCTGCAGTTCTGTGTTCAGCATTTCAAAGAAATACCGCATCGGCGCATAGCCACTCGCCTGCAGCAGTTTCGCGCGCGCTTCCTCGCCTTGCTGCACATAGGCATGGTGCACGTGCGGGCCGCCCGGCTGCTGCGCTGCCACGGTGTGGTGCCGCTGCTCAATCCAACCTTGCAGCACACGGCCAATGCCGCGCCCGCGCCAACGCCCGGGCACAAAACCGATTTGCGCGTGCAGCGTCAACCCGTCGGCCTGGGTAAACCGCCAGCACCGGCCATAGCCCACCAGCTCGCCATCCAGCTCGGCCATGATTGCGTCGTGATACGGATCACAGTTGGTGAAGGCGGCGTAGTCGCGTGCCAGGTCTTCGGGCGCGCGGCGTGCGAGCACCCCGTCTGCATCAAAGCTGGCATTGGCCACCTCGGCCATGGCCGGGAAGTCCGACGGGCCACAAAACGGCCGCAGCACCAGCCCTGAAGGAGCCGATACATTCGTCATCGATTTGTCATCACCCACAAGAGCATCCTCCCCAGCTTCTTCCATTCATTCTTCTTCTCCCTCAAACGTCGGTGCGCGAGTCACGTTGGGCTGCGCCCGCTGACATTGTGCAAACCACAGCCTTAACGCCAGCCAAAGGCACCGCTTCAAACAGCGCGCAGGCGCCACAGCACCCGCCACAATCGCACCCCATGCACATCCTGCTCATCGAAGACGATCTGGACCTGGGCCGCGCGCTGCAGTCCGCGCTGAAGGTGGAGGGCCTGACCAGCGAATGGCTGCGCCGCACGGTGGATGCACCGGCCACTGTCGATGCCACCACCATCGACTGCGTGCTGCTGGACCTGACGCTGCCCGACGGCAGCGGCTTCGACCTGCTGGCACGCTGGCGGGCGCAGGGCGAGCAGGTGCCCATCATCGTGATTACCGCGCGCTCGGCCGTGGAAGACCGGCTGGCCGGGCTGGATGGCGGGGCCGATGACTTCGTGGTCAAGCCTTTTGCCACGGCCGAGCTGCTCTCGCGCATCCGCGCCGTGCTGCGCCGCAGCGCCCGCCAGGCCAGCGAGCGCTGGGTGCTGGGCGAGCTGGTGATCGAGCCCCGCCGCCACGCAGTGCAGCGCGGTGGCGCGGCGCTGGACCTGTCGCCACGCGAGTTCCAGCTGCTGCTGGAGCTGGCCCGTGAGCCCGGCGTGGTGGTGTCCAAAAGCGTGCTGTCGCAGCGGCTGGACCCGCTGGGCGAGCCCGTGGACTTTGGCGCCATCGAAGTGCATGTGTCCAACCTGCGCCGCAAGATCGGTGCGGAGCTGATCCGCACCGTGCGCGGCGTGGGCTATTTGCTGCAGGCATGAGCACCGCCAGGCACTCTCTGCGCGCGGCCTGGGCCTGGCTGGCCGAGCCCACGCTGATGCGCCGCAGCGTGGCCTCGGTCCTGGTCGCGTTTGTGGTGGTGTGGGGGGTGCTGCTGGGCTACAACTTCGTCAACTACAAACACGCCATCACCCGCGACCCGGGCCTGATGAAGTACGGCGACGCGGTGCTGGACTCGCTGGCCCCGGTTTCCGACCCCGCGCACGCCGCCACGGCCATTGCCGCCACCGACCACTGGACCAATGTCCGCCGCCGCCAGGTGGGCCTGCTGCCCGGGGTGCAGATGCACGAGTTGCTGGATGCGGCATCGGGCCAGCGCGTGTTTGCATCGCCGGGGCTGCAGAACGTCGTCTTGCCGCCCGCCACGCCACAAGCAGAACCGGTTATCCGGGAAGCCGCCCTGCAGGGCCGGTCGTTCCGCATCTACACCGGCCGCAATGCGCGCTGGGTGCTGCGCGTGTTCGAGACCAAGCGCACCGACTCCAACTTCCTGCAGTACAACGGCCGCGCCCTGCTGCCCTACCTGCTACTGGCCTCGCCCTTTGTGCTGCTCGCCGTGTGGCTCTCGGTGAGCAACGGCCTGCGGCCGCTGCAGCAACTGGCCAGCCGCATCGCCCAGCGCGGCCAGGACGACCTGCAATCGGTGGGCTTCAACGCCCGCCACCGCGAACTCAAGCCCCTGGAGCAGTCGCTGGACCACCTCTTCGCCCAGTTGCGCCAGAAGGTGGAGCGCGAGCGCGCCTTTGTGCAGGACGCCGCGCACGAAATCCGCACGCCGCTGGCCGTGATCACCGCCCAGGCCCATGTGATGGCCCGCTCGCCCATCGAAGAGGAACGCATGCAGGCCCAGGCCCACCTGGAGCAGGCCATCGCCCGCACCTCGCACCTGGCGCAGCAACTGCTGGACCTGGCCGCGCTGGACGACGCCCAGCGCCCCGCCCTGCGCGACCTGGACGTGGCGCAGTGGCTGCGCGGCGCGCTGGCCCAGGCCGTGCCTGATGCGATGGCACGGCAGATCGAGCTGTCGCTGGACGCGCCCGACACCTTGCCCGCCCGGCTGGACCAGCCCGCGCTCGAATCCATCGCCCACAACCTCATCGACAACGCGGTGCGCTACACGCCCAACGGCGGCAACGTGGCGGTGGCACTGTGGCGCGAGGGCACGGCGCTGCACCTGTCGGTGCAGGACGACGGGCCGGGCATCGCGGCCACCGAGCAATCGCATGTGTTCGAGCGCTTCTACCGGGGCCTGGGCCATGCCGCCAACGGCTCGGGCCTGGGCCTGGCCATCGTGCGGCAGGCGGTGCTGCGCATGGGCGGGCAGGTGCAGATCGGTGCGGGCCTGAACGGCCGGGGCGTGGGCTTTTTCGTTAGCATTCCCCTCCCGCACAGCGCCTGACGGCCCCGCCGTAGGCCCACCGCCCGCCCCGCATGTCCGACGACGCGACCACGATGACCACCGCCGATTTCACCCACCCGTGCCTGAGCTGCGGCGCCTGCTGCGCCAGCTTTCGCGTGGACTTTGCCGTGTACGAGATGCAGGCGATGGGCGGCACGGTGCCCGACAGTCTGGCGCTGGATGTGAACGGCAGCACCTGCCGCATGCGGGGCACGGAGCAGGTGCCCATCCGCTGCGCCGCGCTGACCGGCCAGGTGGGCCAGCAGGTGGCCTGCAGCATCTACGAACTGCGCCCGGCGCCCTGCCGCGAGTTCTCGGCGGGCGACTACGCCTGCCACAAGGCGCGTGCGCGGCACGGGCTGGCGCCGCTGGCGGAAGGCGCCATCTTGTGAGGTGACACGCTCCAGCAGCCGGGCTACTGCAGCATCAAAATAGTTTAGGCCTAAACAAAAAATCGACGGGGTGTTGGAAATAACCGACACCACGGGTTTTTCGGGACATGCAAACTTTGTCCCATGTCAACGCCTTCCTCCCCCACCGCCCGCCGGCTCTGGGACATCTCGCCGCCCGTGCACGCGGGCAGCCCCGTGTTCCCCGGCGACACGGCCTACAGCCAGCAGTGGTGCGCCACCATCGGCCCCGGCTGCCCGGTCAACGTGAGCGCGATCACCATGTCGCCCCATGTGGGCGCGCACGCCGATGCGCCGCTGCATTACGACGCACAGGGCGCCACCATTGGTGACGTGTCGCTCGACGCCTTTCTGGGCCCCTGCCGCGTGATCCACGCTATCGGCTGCGGCCCGCTGATCACCTGGGAACACATTGCCCACGCGGTGAACGGCTCCCTGCCGCAGCGCGTGCTGGTGCGCACCTATGAACACATGCCTGTGGACCGCTGGGATGGCCAGCTGGCCGCCTATGCGCCCGGCACCATCGAACGCCTGGCCGACCTGGGCGTGCTGCTGGTGGGCATCGACACCGCCAGCATCGACCCGGCCGACAGCAAGACACTGGAGAGCCACCAGGTCATCCGCCGCCGGGGCCTGCGCGTACTCGAAAACCTGGTCCTCGACGCCGTGCCCGAGGGCGACTACGAACTCATCGCCCTGCCGCTCAAGCTGACCACAGCCGACGCATCGCCCGTGCGCGCCGTGCTGAGGGCGCTGTAGTCCAAAAATTTCAAGCTTTTTTGGCCTCTACCGCGCGCCCATCAAGCGCTAGTAGCTATTAAAACAGAAGCAAACCACTCTGAACACCATGACCACCACCTTGCAAGACTGCCGCGCGCTCGACGCGCAAGACCCCCTCGCGCCGCTGCGCAGCCACTTCGCCCTGCCCCCGGGCGTGATCTACCTGGACGGCAATTCACTGGGCGTGGCCCCCAAGGCCGCCGCCGCGCGCGTGGCCGATGTGGTCACCCGCGAATGGGGCACCGACCTCATCAAATCGTGGAACACCGCGAGCTGGTTCGACCTGCCCCAGCGCCTGGGCAACCAGCTCGCCCCGCTGATTGGCGCGGGCAAGGATGAAGTGGTGTGCACCGACAGCACCTCCATCAACCTCTACAAGGTGCTGAGCGCGGCGCTGAACATTGCGCGCGAAGACAGCCCCGCCCGCAAGCGCATCGTGAGCGAGCGCAGCAACTTCCCCACCGACCTCTACATTGCCGAAGGCCTGTGCAAGGAGCGCGGGCTGGAGCTGGTGCTGGTGGAGCCTGAAGAGATTGCCGCGGCACTCACCAGCGACGTGGCCGTGCTGATGCTCACCCACGTGAACTACCGCACCGGCGCCATGCACGACATGGCCGCCATCACCGCCGCCGCGCACGCCCAGGGCATTTTGTGCGTGTGGGACCTGGCGCACAGCGCGGGCGCGGTGCCGGTGGATCTGAACGGCGCAGGCGCCGACTTCTCCATCGGCTGCGGCTACAAATATTTGAACGGCGGCCCCGGCGCTCCCGCCTTCGTGTGGGTGCATCCGCGCCACGCCAGCCGCTTCTGGCAGCCGCTGTCCGGCTGGTGGGGCCACGCTGCCCCCTTTGCTTTCACGCCCGACTACCAGCCCGCCCCGGGCATCACGCGCTACCTGTGCGGCACGCAGCCCATCATCAGCCTGTCGGCCCTGCAATGCGGGCTGGACGTGTTCACCGCCGCACAAAGCCTGGGTGGCATGGCGGCGCTGCGCGCCAAGTCGCTGGCGCTGACCGACCTGTTCATCCAGCTGGTGGAAGAGCGCTGCGCTGGCCACGGCCTGGGCCTGGCCACGCCGCGTGACCATGCCCAGCGCGGCTCGCAGGTGTGCCTGACGCGCGATGAAGGCGCGGGCGTGAACGGCCAGGGCAGCGGCGCCTACGCCATCGTGCAGGCGCTGATTGCGCGCGGCGTGATCGGTGACTTCCGCAAAGGCGACGGCGGCACGGGCCGCCACAAGGACATCCTGCGGTTTGGCTTCACGCCGCTGTACCTGGGCTTTGAGGATGTGTGGAACGCTGTGGAGCACTTGCGCCAGGTGCTGGAGAGCGGCGAGTGGCAGAAGGCCGAGTTCAACCAGACGCACGCCGTCACCTGATCGGAAAGGCAAACCACCATGTGCCCTTTCTCGCACACCCCTGCCGACGGCAACAACCCGGCGTCTGCCGCCCTGCCCGAATCCATCGTGCACGAGGAGCGCGCCCAGCTCGACTTCAGCAAGTCCATGAGCTACGGCGACTACCTGCAGCTCGACGCCATCCTCACCGCGCAAAAGCCGCTGTCGCCCGCGCACGACGAGATGCTGTTCATCGTGCAGCACCAGACCAGCGAGCTGTGGATGAAGCTGATGCTGCACGAGCTGCGCGCCGCCATTGCGCACATCGCCAACGACGAGTTGCAGATGGCGTTCAAGATGCTGGCACGTGTGAGCAAGATCATGGAACAGCTGGTGCACGCCTGGGATGTGCTGGCCACCATGACGCCGCCCGAATACACCGCCATGCGGCCCTACCTGGGGCAGTCCAGCGGGTTTCAAAGTTACCAATACCGCAGCATTGAATTTGCCCTGGGTAATAAGAACCGCGCCATGCTCAAGCCGCACGAGCACCGCGCCGACCTGCTGGCGCAGGTGCAGGCGGCGTACGAAGCACCGTCGCTGTACGACGAAGCCCTGCGCCTGCTGGCGCGCCGTGGCATCCCCGTGCCCGCCAGCCACACCGACCGGGACTGGACGCTGCCCTACGCCGAAAGCGAGGCGGTGGAGCAGGCCTGGCTGGTGGTGTACCGCAACCCCAAAGAACATTGGGACCTGTACCAGTTGGGCGAAGAGCTGACTGACCTGGAAGACGCCTTCCGCCTGTGGCGCTTTCGCCACGTGACCACGGTGGAGCGCGTGATCGGCTTCAAGCGCGGCACGGGTGGCACGGGCGGCGTGAGCTACCTGCGCAAAATGCTGGACGTGGTGTTGTTCCCCGAGATCTGGAAGCTGCGCACGGACTTGTGAACCGGGTTCGGCGCGCCTTCAACCCGCCGCCTTGAGCGCACCCTGCAGAAAGCGCAAAAACCGCGGGTCGTTGGCATAGGCCACGTTCACCCGCATGGCCTGCAAAGGCTGCTGCTGGCCCTGCCGCTGCGGAAAGAACACGGCGCCCGGCGCCAGAAAAATGCCCCGCTCTGCCGCACTGCGGGCCAGGCCCAGCTCGGTGATGCCATGCGGCAACTCCACCCACAGGTAATAGCCGCCCGGCGGGCTGGGGTGCACGGTGAGGCCCAGGCGTGCCAATGCTTTTTGCGCAGGGCCCAACGCACCGTCCAGCCGGGCCTTGAGACGGCTCAGATGGCGCCGGTACTGGCCCGCAGAGATCAGCTGGTGCACCACGCGCTCGACAAAATCGGACGTGGACACCACCGTCACCATCTTCAGGTCACACAGCGCATTGATGCGGTGCGCCGCCCCGGCGATGTAGCCCACGCGCAGACCGGCCGACAGCGTTTTGGAAAAGCTGCTCACGTAGATCACGCGCTCCAGCTGGTCCAGCGCTGCCAGGCGCGGGGCGTTGGGCGGCTGCAGGTCGGCAAATGGGTCATCCTCCACCACCAGAAACCCGTGGGCCGCAGCCATCTGCAACAGGCGGTGGGCCTTGGGCAGGCTGATCGACCCGCCTGTGGGGTTGTGCGCCAGCGACTGCGTGAAGAACACCTTGGGCCGGTGCTTTTCCAGCAGCGCCTGCAGCGCATCCAGGTCGGGGCCATCGGCCAGCCGGGGCACGCCCAGCATCTCCACCTTGGCGAGCTTGAGCTTGCCAAACAGCGGGTAGTAGCCGGGTGAATCCACCAGCACCTCATCGCCCGCATCCAGCAGGTGCCGCACGATGAGGTCCAGCGCGTGGTTGGCGCCCTGGGTCAGCAGCACCTGGCGCGGATGGACGGGGATAGTGCGCTCGCCCAGCATGCGCGCAATGGTCTCGCGCAGTGGCAGGTAGCCCCAGGGTGTGCCGTAGCCATGCTCGATGTCCGTCAGCCCTTGCGACCGCGCGCGCCGCAATGAGCTCCCCAGCTCAGACCCCTCCATCCACGACGCGGGCGGGCGGCCATCGCCCACACGCACCTCGTAGTGTTGCTCCAGTTGCTCACGCAGCAGCGACACCACATCCACCGCTTCGGTCACGTGTGGCGCGGGGGCCTGGGCATGCACGCCGCTGCTGGGCTTGCGCACGTAATAGCCCGAGCCGGGCCGCGCTTCCACATAGCCGCGCGCGGCCAGGCGGTTGTACGCCTCCACCACCGTGTTGCGGCCCACACCGTCCTTGGCGGCTGCATCGCGGATGGACCGCAGGCGGGTGCCGGGTAACACGCTGCCCTGCTCGATGGACTGCGCAATACGGCGCGCCAGCGCTTCGACCTTGCTGTCGGGCGACGCGTCTTCTTCGGGGTGAGGCATGGGGTCTGTCTCCTTATCCGTATCCATGCATTGATGGATACAGTTTTGTGATCTGTGCCCAAACTGTATCCAACCACCGGCTGCATTGTCCATATACTTTTCGAACTCGCCCGCAGCCCAGACTGCGCATTGGGCCGAGGCAGCAACCCCACGGCGATGGGGCACACATTCCAAACCAACCGGAGACAAGACATGGCAGACAAAGCCGTCCAACGACGCAACATCCTCAAATCCACCCTGGCTGCAGCCGCCGCCGTGGGCGCTGCGGCGCCCCTGGCCAGCCACGCGCAGGCCACGGTCACCTGGCGCATGCAGGCGCTGTGGGACGGCGGCACCACGCCGCAAAAGTTCGAAGAGCGTTTTGTGGCCCGCGTGGCAGAGCTGACCGGTGGCCGCTTCAAGATCAACCTGTTTGCGGCTGGGCAGATCGTGCCCGCAGCCCAGGCGTTTGATGCCGTGCGCGGCGGCGCGTTTGAGCTGATGAAAACCTTCGACGGCTACGAAGCCGGCAAGATCCCCGCGTTTGCCTTCACCAGCACCATTCCGTTCGGCTTTGCCGAAAGCGACGAATACGAAGCCTGGTTCTACGAGCGTGGTGGTCTGGACCTGGTGCGCCAGGCGTATGCGCCTGCAGGCCTGCACTACATCGCCCCCACGGTGTACGGCCAGGAGCCGCTGCACTCCAAGGTGCCAATCCGAAAAATCTCCGATCTGGCGGGCAAGAAGGGCCGCTTCGTGGGCCTGGCCTCGGCCGTGATGGGCGCCATGGGTGTGTCGGTAACACCGCTGCCCACAGGCGAGGTGTATTCGGCGCTGGACAAGGGCGTGATCGACATGGCCGACCGGGGCGACCTGACGGCCAACTTTGAAGCAGGCCTGGCCGAGGTCGCCAAGTATGTGGTGGTGCCGGGCTTTCACCAGCCCACCACCGCCACCAGCTACGTGGCCAACCGCGCCGCGCACGACAAGCTGCCCGCCGAGTTCAAGGCCGCGCTGGCCGTGGCCGCGCGCGAGATTTCGGCAGCGCTGCGCCAGCACATTCTGGTGAGCGATGCCACCGTGCTGGCCAAGTACCAGGCCAAGGGCTGCGAGATCATCCGCTTCAGCGCCGCCGACGTGGCCGCCGCACGGCCCAAGGCGATGGCCGCATGGCGCACCGCCACCAAGGGCGACGCACTGGCCACCAAGATCCTGGACAGCCAGGTGGCCTTCATGAAAGAACTGGGCCTGCTGGCCTGATCGTACGCGGCGGACCTAGCACTGGCGCCCTTTGTGCGCGCCAGTGCGCATAGGCTCGCCCCCACTGTTCTGAGGAGTCGCACCCATGCCGTCATGGCTCTCTGTCTCCACGTCTGCCATCACCACACTCAACCGCTGGATCTTCCAGGCCACGGTGTGGTTGATGGCCATCGTGGTCCCCGTCATGCTTTATGAAGTCATTGCACGCTATGTGTTCAATGCGCCCACCGTGTGGGGCATGGAGCTGGCCGTGCTGCTGTTCGGCCCCTACTTCCTGCTGGGCGGCCCGTACCTGCTGCACCTCAAGGGCCATGTGGCGCTTGATGTGGCGCGCCAGCGCCTGAGCCCTGCGTGGCAGCGCCGGCTGGACCTGGTGAACTTTCCCATCATCGTGCTGTTCTGCGCCATCCTGCTGTACTTCAGCGCACCCGCAGCCTACAGCGCCTTCACCTACCGCGAGACCAGCTTTTCAGCCTGGAACCCACCTATCTGGCCGGTGAAGGCCGCCGTGCCGCTGGCCCTGGCGCTGATGCTGCTGCAGGCCGTGGTGGAGTTCTTTCGCACGCTGTTTGGCGAAGCAACCGTTGACGCGTCCCCCGCGGAGGCCCACCCATGACCTCCAACATGATCCTGGTGCTGATGTTCGGCAGCCTCACGCTGTTCATGCTCACCGGTCTGCCCATTGCCTTTGTGCTGGGCGGTTTGTCGCTGCTGTTCACCGTGACGCTGTGGGAGCCCAACGCGGTCATCGTGCTGGTGCTGCAGATCTTCGACACGATGAAGTCCGAGGCACTGCTCGCGATCCCGCTGTTCATCCTGATGGCCTGCATCCTGCAGCGCTCGGGTGTCATCGAAGACCTGTACCGCGCGATGGAGCTGTGGTTTGGGCGCCTGAAGGGGGGCCTGGCGATTGGCACCGTCATCATCTGCGTGGTGATGGCGGCCATGACGGGCGTGGTGGGTGCGGCCGTCACGGCCATGGGCATTCTGGCGCTGCCCGAGATGCTCAAGCGCGGCTACAAGCCCGAGCTGGCGCTAGGCACGATCTGCGCGTCGGGCACGCTGGGTATCCTGATCCCGCCATCGGTGCTGACCATCGTGTACGCCGTCACGGCCCAGATATCCATCGGCCAGATGCTGATTGCAGGCATTGTGCCGGGCCTCATCCTGGCCGCGCTGTACATCGCCTACATCATCGTGGTGGGCTGGGTGAAGCCCGAGTGGGTGCCCCTGGACCCCAGCACCCGCAAGGCACCGCTGCGCGAAAAGCTGGTGGCACTGAAGGCCCTGGTGATACCCGCCATGCTGATCGTGATGATCCTCGGCTCCATCTTCTTCGGCATCGCGACGCCCACCGAATCCGCTGCCGTGGGCGTGGCAGGAGCGCTGCTGCCCAGCCTTATCAAGCGCCGGTGGGAGCGCGGCATGCTGCGCGGTGCTGCAACCGACGCACTCAAGGCCACGGCGATGATCCTGTGGATCACTCTCGGAGCCAAGGCCTATGTGGCCATCTTCACCGGACTGGGCGGGGCGGACACTTTGCTGCAGTTCATCCAGGGGCTGGACGTGAATCGCTGGCTCATCCTGGCGGCCATGATGCTGTTGCTGGTGTTCCTGGGCACGGTGCTGGACGAGCTGGGAATCATCCTGCTCACGGTGCCGGTGTTCCTGCCCATCGTGCGCCTGCTGGGCTTTGACGAGCTGTGGTTTGGCGTGCTGTACGCCATCACCATCCAGATGGGCTACATCAGCCCGCCGTTCGGCTACACGCTGTTCTACATCAAAGGGACGCTGCCCAGCCACATTGGAATGAACGCCGTGTACTGGGGCATCTTGCCGTTCTTCGGGCTGCAGTTCGTCGGCCTGCTCATCTGCGCGGCCTTCCCCGATCTGGTCACCTACCTGCCCCGGCTGATGGCGTCGCGCTGAGCCGCTTGTTCACCCATTTATCCCAAACACGTCCATGACTTCCACCGCACACCCCAGCAGCCGCATCGGCGGTTTTCACAAGCTCGCCATTCCCGCACGCATCGACGCCGTGGCCCAGTTTGCGGGCCTTGGCGACGACGACAAGGCCCACCTGCTGAACACCGGCAACCTGCCTGCCGAACTGGCCGACCACCTCATCGAGAACGTCATCGGCACGATGAACATCCCCGTGGGCATTGCCACCAACATGAAGATCGACGGCCGAGACCGGCTGATCCCCATGGCCACCGAAGAATCGTCGGTGGTGGCCGCGGTGTGCAACGCGGCACGCCAGTGTTATGACCACGGTGGCTTCATCACGTCCATGTCGGGCACCGAGATGATTGCGCAGATCCAGCTCACGCAGGTGTCTGACCCGCAGCACGCACGCATCCGCATCCTGGAGCACAAGGAAGACATCCGCACGCTGTGCGATGCCTGCGACCCCATCCTCGTCAAGCTGGGCGGCGGCTTCCGCGACCTGGAGGTGCGGGTCATCGACACCCGCGGCGGCACCATGGTGATCACCCACCTCATCGTGGACACGCGCGACGCCATGGGCGCCAATGCCGTCAACACCATGGCCGAAAAGATTGCGCCGCAGATTGCGGCATGGACGGGCGGGCAGACCAACCTGCGCATCCTGTCGAACCTGGCCGACCGGCGCCTGGCGCGTGCACGCTGCGTGTGGCGCACGGCCGACATCGGCGGCGAGGCGGTGCGCGACGGCATGCTGGCGGCCTACCACTTTGCGGCAGCCGACCCCTACCGCGCCGCCACGCACAACAAGGGCATCATGAACGGCGTGAGCGCCGTGGTGCTGGCCACCGGCAACGACACGCGCGCGGTAGAAGCCGGTGCCCACGCCTACGCCGCACGCGGCGGCCGCTACACCAGCCTGACGACTTGGGAGGTGACCAACGGCGGCGACCTGGCAGGCTCCATCGAACTGCCCATGGCCGTGGGCCTGGTGGGCGGCGCCACCAAGCTGCACCCCACGGCCAAGACAGCGCTCAAGATTCTGGGCGTCACGTCGGCCCGCGAGCTGGCCCAGATCATTGCGGCCGTGGGCCTGGCGCAAAACTTTTCGGCCATGAAGGCCCTGGCCACCACCGGCATCCAGAAGGGGCACATGGCCCTGCACGCGCAGAACATCGCGATGATGGCGGGCGCCGCGGGCGACGAGATCGACCGCGTTGCGCAGGTGCTGGTGGCGCAGGGCACGGTGCGCATCGACGTTGCGGAGGCCGAGTTGCAGCGGCTGCGCAGTGGTGCATGAATTCGTTCACAGCGGCAGCGTGAGAGGGCCGACCCGCACCACCCAACCACCTGGAAAAGCGACCTAGAAATTACCCACAAAAAAAGCCACCACCGCCTTGTTCATAGGCGCTGGCAGCTGTTGTTTTTGAAGAATGCCGCAACCCGAAACCACCGGGCGCGGGGGTGGCCTGCTCTGCAGCCCGCCTATTGCACGCCCGCCACCATCATGGGGCGGTTGCTACGGCACCAGATCGGTGCCAGATGGCCAATCTGGATGGTCAGCTCATTGCCCTTGCCGAGCACGGTGGTGGGGCCGTTGCTGAAGGCGTAGCCGGTTTCCGTGGCCTGTTTGGGCAGTTCCACCGTCCAACCGCTGCGCCGCAACACGCTGCGGCCTTGCTCGGGGTAGAACTGCATCTCCACCTTTTCGCCATTGCCGCAGGCGAACTGCATGCTGCCGCGGTCCGTTGGCTCGCTAAAGGCCTGCATCACGGGTGGCTGGCTCGCACATCCCGACATCAACAGCGTTGCCAGCGCACCTGAACACAGCGAAACCATCTTCTTCATCAGTCACTCCTGAGTAGCGATGTGCATTGCGGCACACACTCCAACCTGCAAACTGCTTGTGGCCACCGACCACCGGGGTCACTGGGGGCTTCCAAGCACAAACCTTGCCACCACTCCGCTGCAGGCGAGAAGCCGAAACCGAGGAACGGTTTCAGCCGCCATCCACACCCAGCGCAGGGCATGCCCATGAGAGTGCCGCACGGTCCACGCCCCGTCGATTGGGGTGATCCCCACATCGAGAGCCTTCTCTAAAGTCTGACTTCGCTCCGTGGCGCCCCGATGACGGGCAAGACTGCCCCGTCCAACACGGCATTACAGGCACGCATGGTTGCAATGCACGGACCTGACACCCGATTGCGCGCAGCTTGGCCCCAAAACGCCACGTCACCTTGGCGACTGGAGCGCCTGCGGCGACGGCTCGGGACATACCCTTAGAACCTGCGCAAATGAACCTTCGCAAATCGGGATGCAACAGCCGCCCTTGCCCAAAGGTGCACCGCTGGCCCGAGCCCTGGTTTGCGCAAGTCATGACCCTTATCCCTCGCCCAACGCCCGTACTGCCTGCCCCACGCGCCCGTCGGCCGCTCCCGTCTGGTGCAGATTGGCGGACCCGGCAACCCCTGCGATTCACGCGAGACAGCGGTCACCGCCCTGTCCATGTACGCTCGGAACGGGGCAGCCTGTTGCCACCCCTTTTTGGAGACCCACCACCGTGCAGGTGCCCCCGCCCCCCACACCCCCTACCCCACTGCTCCCCCTCCGCGCCGCCTGGGCCATGCTGCTGGCACTGGTGACGGGTTTTGCGCTGAGCCAGGCGTTTCGCACCATCACGGCCATCATGGCCACGGGCCTGCGGGCAGAGTTCGGCCTGTCGGCGCAGGCGCTGGGCGTGTTTGCCGGCGCGTTTGCATTCGCCTTCGGCACCATGCAGCTCTTCATGGGCATCGGCATCGACCTCTATGGCGTGCGGCGCACGCTGCTGGTGGCGTTTCCGCTGGCGATTGCGGGCTCGGTGCTGTCGGCGCTGGCGCCCGGCTATGGTGCGGTGCTGCTGGGGCAGGTGCTGATCGGCGTCGGCTGCGCGCCCGCGTTTTTGGTGTGCACGGTGTTCATTGCGCGCTACTTTCCGGCCAGCCGGTTTGCGATGGTCTCGGGCGTGGCCATGGGTGTGGGTGGGCTGGGCATGTTGTTCACGGGCACGCCGCTGGCGTGGCTGGTGCAGCTGTCGTCCTGGCGCATGGGTTTTGCGGTGCTGGCGGGTTTTGCGGCGCTGGCCTGGCTGCTGATCTTCTGGAAGGTGCACGAGCCCGCGCAACCCACGCACAATGCGCCCCCGCGCGAATCGGTGCTGCAGGCGGTGCGCGGGTTTGGCGCGCTGTTCTTGCTGCCGCACACCGCCGGAATCATGCTGCTGGCGCTGACAACGTATGCCTCCTTCCTCACGCTGCGCGGGCTGTGGCTGGGGCCGCTGCTCATTGAGCGGCATGGCTATTCGCTGGTCGCCAGCGGCAACGTGGCCATGTTGTCGTCGCTGGTGTCGCTGTTCACACCGGCATTGTTCGGGCGGCTCGACCCGGGGCCTGGCCAACGCCGCCGCTGGATCACGGGCTTCACGGTGCTGCTGGCAGCCCTCTTCGGTGCCATCGGCCTGCTGCACGCCGAGTGGCTGGACGTGGCGGGCTCCATCGCGGTGGGCCTGTTGTCGGGCTACATGGTGCTGCAGTATTCAGACGTGCGTTCGGCCTACGCACCCGCCGTCACCGGGCGCGCCATGGCGGTGTTCACGATGGCGCTGTTTCTGGGCGTGGCACTGATGCAGTGGGTGACCGGCGTGGCAGCCTCCATCGCTGCCGCACAGGGCGCAGACCCGTATGTGGCTGTGATGCTGACCATTGCCGCCATGCTGGCGACAGGCGCCCTGGCGTTCAGGTGCCTGCCGGTGCCAGCACACTGACCCGTGCTGGGGACGTGCCCGCCACGCGCCACCACTGCAGCACACCAAACAGCACCTCAAACAGCGTGAAGCCCAGCACGATCACATTGGCGCCGTGGGCCACGGCATAGATCTGCCAGGCCGCAAACAGAAACCGCGCCACGCCATCCAAGCGCCCCAGCAGCAAGCTGGGCGCAACCATGCGCGCGATAGACCACACCACCACTACCGAGCCGAGCAGGTTGGCCAGCAACATGTGGGTGGTGTCCAACGGGTGCAGGGTGCCGGGCAGGCCCAGCACGGCGGCCAACATGCCCAACTGGGCATACAGCCACGCAAAGGTCCACGGCAGCACAAAAGGCCAGGTCACCAGCAGGTCGTACCAGCCGCTGGCGCGCACGATACGCAGGTAGCGCGGAGTGGAAATTGAAGATAAGGGCATGAGGATCAACCTGGGGATGAAAGAAGCCCCGAGGTTCAGCCCTGAAGTACGCTTCAGGGTCAAGCCCCTTCCAGGGGTGGCATTTGTTTTCACGCCACAAGGAAACCCCCATGCTGATCGGTGAACTCGCCAATGCTTCCGGCCTAAGCCGCGAGGCACTGCGCTTTTACGAACAACAAGGCCTCATCCGATCGCGACGCCTGGCCAATGGCTACCGCGACTACCCGGCCGAAACGGCGATGCTGGTGCAGTACATCCGCACCGCGCAGCAGCTGGGCTTTACGCTGGCAGAGATTGGCGACCGGCTGCCCGCCATCTGGGACGCCGCCGACCCCGGCCCAGCGCTGGCCCAGGTGCTGGCAGTGAAGCTGCAGGAGATCGACGCACGCATTGCCGCGCTGCAGGCCCTGCGCCAGACTCTGGCCGAGCGGGTGGCCACGGACTGCCCACTGCGTGGGGCCGCTGCCGCCGCCTGAATGGCGCAATGGTCCCTCATCGTCGGCAGCCTCCAAAATATCAAGCAAAAACAGGCCTTAGCGCTTATCCAATAAGCGTATCCAGCTATATATTTAATAGCAATCATCCTGCAAGAAATGGGCGCTGGCCCACGGCACGTGCAGCAGGTCTGCAGGCGCGCATCGCGCTGCCACCTCCCCCCCGCTCAGCCCCTGTTGTTCACGCGGCCGATGAGGCCACCGAGTGCAGCAGCACGGGGTGGTTGCCATCGGCATCCACACTCTCGATCTGCACCCCAAAACCCCACAGGCGCGCCACATGCCGCAGCACCTCCTGCGTGTCGTCGGCCAGCGGGCGGCCCTGGAACTGGGTGTGGCGCAGGGTCAGGCTGCGGTCGCCGCGCAGGTTCACGTTCCAGACCTGGATGTTGGGCTCGCGCGTGCCCAGGTCGTACTGCTGCGACAGCATCTGGCGCAGGCGGCGGTAGCCGTTCTCATCGTGGATCTCGCTGACCACCAGCTCGCGCTCGTTGGCATCGTCGTGCAGCGCAAACAGACGCATCTCGCGCATCAGATGCGGGCTGAGGTACTGGCCGATGAAACTCTCGTCCTTGAAGTTGCGCATGGCGTGGTCCAGCGCGGGCAGCCAGGGTGTGCCCGCGATGTCGGGGAACCAGTGCCGATCCTCCTCCGTAGGGTTCTGGCAGATGCGCTGGATGTCGCGGTACATGGCAAACCCCAGCGCATAGGGGTTGATGCCGCTGTAGGCGCGGTGCCCCACGGGCGGCTGGTAGATGACGTTGGTGTGCGAGCCCAGCCATTCGATCATCACCCCGTCGCTCAGGTAGCCCTCGTCGTACAGCGTATTGAGCAGCGTGTAGTGCCAGAAGGTGGCCCAGCCTTCGTTCATGACCTGGGTCTGGCGCTGCGGGTAGAAATACTGCGCGATCTTGCGCACGATGCGCACGATCTCGCGCTGCCAGGGTTCCAGCAGGGGCGCGTTTTTTTCGATGAAGTACAGGATGTTCTCTTGCGGCTCCTGCGGAAAGCGGTTGTGCTCCTGCGTGGCATCCTCCTTGCCGGGACGCATGGGCAGGGTGCGCCACAGCTCGTTCACCTGCTGCTGGGCATAGGCCTCGCGCTGCGCGCGCTCCAGCCGTTCGCGCGCCAGGTTCTTCTTGGAGGGGCGGCGGTAGCGGTCCACGCCAAAGTTGGCCAGCGCGTGGCACGAATCCATGAGCCGCTCCACTTCGGCCATGCCGTAGCGCTCTTCGCACTGGGCCACGTAGTCCTTGGCATACACCAGGTAGTCGATGATGCTGGACGCGTCGGTCCACATGCGAAACAGGTAGTTGCCCTTGAAGAAGCTGTTGTGCCCATAGGCCGCATGCGCAATCACCAGCGCCTGCATGGCGGTGGTGTTCTCTTCCATCAGGTAGCTGATGCAGGGGTTGGAGTTGATGACGATCTCATACGCCAGCCCCATATGCCCGCGCCGGTAGCGCCGCTCGGTGGCCAGAAACTCCTTGCCGTAGCTCCAGTGCCGGTAGTTCACCGGCATGCCGACGCTGGAGTAGGCATCCATCATCTGCTCGGCGGTGATGATCTCCAGCTGGTTGGGGTAGGTGTCGAGGCCAAAGCGCTCGGCCGTGGCGGCAATGGCGGCGTGGTAGCGCTCGATCAGCTCAAACGTCCAGTCGCTCGGGTCGGGCAACGGCTCGGCAGGCCGCGCGCCCGCCGGCAGGGGCTGGCCGGGCACGGCGCGGTGGCGGCGCTCACCCACGGCGGCGGCCTTCCAGGGGTTGTCGCTGATGCGGCGCTCCAGCACGGGATACTGCACAACGTTGTTCATGCGGCCACCCCCTCTTTCTTGAAGAGGTCGCGGAACACCGGGTAGATGTCGCCGGGTGCGGCGACCTTGCGCATTGCAAAGTGGGAGAACAGCGGCATCAACTGGCTGTACTCGTCCCACAGGTTCTGCTCCTCTTCTGCCACCTGCACATAGGCAAAGTAGCGCACCAGCGGCAGGATCTTGTCCACCAGCAGGTTGCGGCAGATGCCACTGTCGTTGGTGAAGTTGTCGCCATCACTGGCCTGGGCCACGTAGATGTTCCAGTCGCCCTGCGGATAGCGCGCACGGATGATCTGGTCCAGCAGCGCCAGCGCGCTGCTGACCACGGTGCCGCCGCTCTCGGTGGAGTGAAAGAACTGCTCCTCGCTCACCTCGGCCGCCTGGGTGTGGTGGCGGATGAACACGATGTCGATGGTCTCGTAGTGCCGCGTGAGAAACAGGTACAGCAGGATGAAGAACCGCTTGGCCAGATCCTTGCGCGTCTCGTCCATGGAACCCGACACGTCCATCACGCAGAACATCACCGCCTGGCTGCTGGGCACTGGCACCGGCGTACGCGCACGAAAGCGCAGGTCGATGGGGTCGAGGTACGGAATCTTGTCGATGCGCGCCGTCAGCGCATCGATGCGGCGCTGCAGCTCGGCCACCGCTTCGCTCGTGCCGTCGTCCTGCGCCAGCAGGGCGTCCAGTTCGGCCTGCAGCGCCAGCAGCTCGCGGTGGGTCGACTTGCCCAGCGCAATGCGCCGCCCCAGCGCCCCGCGCATGGTGCGCAGCACAGCCAGGTTGTTGGGGATTCCATCCTGGCTGTAGCCCGCGCGGCGCGACTTCCACTGCGGGTTCTCGCCGATGTGGGTGCGCAGCAGGTGCGGCAGCGCCAGGTCTTCAAAAAAGAGCTGCATGAACTCTTCCTTGGTCAGCGTGAAGGTGAAGTCGTCCTCGCCCTCCCCACTGTCGCTGGCCTGCGAGCCGCGCCCGCCCGCTCCGCCCTGGGGCCGTTCGATGCGGTCGCCGCGCACATGCTCTGCGTTGCCGGGGTGCACCGTGTCTCGGATGCCGCCTTGGCCATGGTGGAACACGGGCTCGCTGATGTCCTTGCGCGGTATGGTGATGCTCTCGGCCTGCTCCATGTCGCGGATGCCGCGCTGCGAGACAGCACGACGCACCGCGTCCGCGATCTGTTCCTTGTAACGGCGAACAAATCGCTCGCGGTTGCCCACCGACTTGTTCTTGCCAGCGAGCCTGCGATCGATGATTTGCAATGCCATCCGTTGCCCCCATGCATGAACCAGCGCCCGCAGGGCTGCGCTGGCAATCCAGTCCCTTGATCAGCTGCTCTTGCGCACACGCAAGTACCACTCACACAACAGCCGCACCTGCTTGGGCGTGTAGCCCTTGTTCACCATGCGGGTGACAAAGTCCTCGTGCTTGCGCGCCTCTTCGGCGCTGGCCTTGGCGTTGAAGCTGATCACGGGCAGCAGCTCTTCGGTGTTGGAGAACATCTTCTTCTCGATCACCAGGCGCAGCTTCTCGTAGCTGGTCCAGCTGGGGTTCTGGCCCTGGTTGTTGGCGCGCGCGCGCAGCACAAAATTGACGATCTCGTTGCGAAAGTCCTTCGGGTTGGCAATGCCTGCAGGCTTCTCGATCTTTTCCAGCTCGGCGTTGAGTGCGCCCCGGTCGAACACCTCGCCGGTGTCGGTGTCGCGGTACTCGTTGTCCTGGATCCAGTAGTCGGCGTAGGTCACGTAGCGGTCAAAGATGTTCTGGCCGTATTCGCTGTAGCTCTCCAGGTAGGCGGTCTGGATCTCCTTGCCAATGAACTCGGCATAGCGGGGGGACAGGAACTCCTTGATGTAGCTGGTGTACTTGGTCTCCAGCTCGGCAGGGAACTGCTCGCGCTCGATCTGCTGCTCCAGCACATACATCAGGTGCACCGGGTTGGCGGCCACTTCGGCACTGTCAAAGTTGAACACCTTCGACAAAATCTTGAACGCAAAGCGGGTCGATATACCCGTCATGCCCTCGTCCACGCCTGCGTAGTCGCGGTACTCCTGGTAGCTCTTGGCGCGCGGGTCGGTGTCCTTCAGGCTCTCGCCGTCGTACACCTGCATCTTGCTGAAGATGCTGGAGTTCTCGGGCTCCTTCAGCCGCGTGAGGATGGCGAACTGCGCCATCATCTTGAGCGTGCCCGGCGCACACACGGCGTTGCCCAGCGACGACTCGCGGATGAGTTTTTCGTAAATGCGGGTCTCTTCGCTCACCCGCAGGCAGTACGGCACCTTGACGATGTAGATGCGGTCCAGAAACGCTTCGTTGTTCTTGTTGTTGCGAAATGCCTTCCACTCGCTCTCGTTGCTGTGCGCCAGCACCACGCCATCGAACGGGATGGCGCCAAAGCCTTCCGTGCCCTTGTAGTTGCCTTCCTGCGTGGCCGTGAGCAGCGGGTGCAGCACCTTGATGGGCGCCTTGAACATTTCCACAAATTCGAGCAGGCCCTGGTTGGCCAGGCAGAGGCCTCCGCTGTAGCTGTAGGCGTCGGTGTCGTCCTGCGCAAAGGTTTCTAGCTTGCGGATGTCCACCTTGCCCACCAGGCTGGAGATGTCCTGGTTGTTCTCATCGCCCGGCTCGGTCTTGGCAATGCCCACCTGCTTCAAGATGCTGGGGTAGCGCTTGACCACGCGGAACTGGCGGATGTCGCCGCCAAACTCGTCGAGCCGCTTGACCGCCCACGGCGAGAGCACACGCTGCAGGTAGCGGCGCGGAATGCCGAACTGTTCCTCCAAAACCGGGCCGTCCTCTAGCGCATCAAACAGGCCCAGCGGCGATTCGTTCACCGGCGAGCCCTTGAGCGCATAGAAAGGCACCTTCTGCATCAGGTGCTTGAGCCGCTCCGCGATCGAACTCTTGCCGCCACCCACAGGGCCCAACAGATAAAGAATCTGCTTGCGCTCTTCCAGCCCTTGCGCAGCATGGCGAAAGAAACTCACCACCTGCTCGATGGCGTCCTCCATGCCGTAGAACTCGGCAAAGGCCGGGTAGCGCTTGATGACCTTGTTGGCAAAAAGCCGTGACATGCGCGGGTCATTGCGCGTGTCCACCATCTCGGGCTCGCCAATGGCGGCCAGCATGCGCTGGGCGGCCGTGGCGTAGGCCATGGGATCGCGCTTGCACTCGGCGAGGTACTCGTCAATCGACATTTCCTCTTCGCGGCTGCGGGCATAACGCGCGGCGAAACTGCTGATGGCATCCATACGACCTCCTGTGGCGGCACCCCCGGCGGGCTCGGGTGGTGCCACGGTGTTGCAGTGGGAATCGCTACCGGCTTGGCCCTTTGTAGCACCACGGCGTGCGCTTGAACAGCAAATTCGCTGGCGCATCCGTTGCCTTTTTGGGGCTTTGCACACACAGGGATAGAGCGTGGCACACTGCGCAAAGTTCATCCCGCGCAGCGCATGCAGGGGTTGCCCCGGATAGGGAATATCCTGACAACCTGGCGGCGCTGTTCACCCACCCTGCAGGGTCATGAACCGGGCGGCTCGGGGCGGGCAGTTACCACCACCCCGCCCACTGCAATGAACTCACAACGAACTGGCGCTGGAGCCATCGCCCCGGTACAACCAGGGCACATCCAGCAACCGCTCGCCCAGCAGGCGCAGCGACAGATCGCGGCCCCAGCGCACAGGCCCGGTGGCATGGAAGATGCGGCCGTTGCGGATGGAGCGCGCCTGCACCCGGGCGTTTCGCTCCCAGCGGTTAAGGGCGTAGCGGGTAAGGCGCAGCGGCACGTCCAGGTCGTGCATGGCCAGCGCACGCTGCAGCTCGGCCGCGTCTTCAATGGCCATGCCAGCGCCCTGGGCCAGGTAGGGGCGCATGGGGTGGGCCGCATCGCCCAGCAGGGCCACCAGGCCTTGCGCCATCTCGTCGGCAGCGCGCACCGGTGGGCGGTCGCACAGCGGCCACAGGCGCCAGCCGGGGCCACCGGCGTCACCTACGCTGCGCACGACATCCTGCAGCGCCGTGCAGGTGCCTTGCAGGGCGTGCTCCAGGCCCGCAGCATTGGCAGCGTGGTCCCAGTTTTCCAGATCGTGCGGCGCGGGGCCTTGCACAATGACGACGATGTTCTGCAGCTCGCCCCGGCGCACGGGGTACTGCACGGCATGCAGGCGCGGACCCAGCCAGGCGGTGACCTGGCCTGTGCGCAATGCATCGGGCAGCGCATGCTGCGGCACCAGCGCGCGGTAGGCCAGGTGCCCTGTCACGCGGGGCGGCACGGCACCGAGCAGCTGGGTGCGCGTGCGGCTCCACAGGCCATCGGCACCAATGAGCGCATCGCCTTCCACCTCCTTGCCACGGCTGGTGCGAACAGTCACGACGCCCTCGGCGTCGGTGAATCCGTCGATGGCGTGCTCCAGATGCAACTGCGTGTCGGTGTATTTGGTCACCGCGGAAAGCAGCAGGCCATGCAGGTCTGCGCGGTGGATGGTGGCATAGGCCGCCCCATAGCGCTGCACCGCCGTGGGGCCCAACGGCAGCACGGCCAGTTCCTTGCCACTGACGGCGTTGCGCACCTGCAAGCGGCTGGGGAACGCGGCCACCGCCTGCAACGGCTGCTGCAGGCCCCAGGCCTGTAGGCGGCGCACTACGTTCGGCCCGATCTGCACGCCGGCGCCCACTTCGCTGAATGCTGTCGCGCGTTCGTACAGCCGCACATCCCACCCCGCGCGCGATGCGCCCAACGCGGCGGCCAAGCCGCCAATGCCGCCACCGGCGACCAATACCTGCTTCTTCATGCACCGATTGTGCCGTGCGGGCGTGCCTGGATGTTTGTCATGGCGCAGGGGCCCTGCAACCACATCCAGACACCACACCACGCCATACGTCGCTCGTCACAGCGCAGGCCGCAGCGCCCGCTCCAGAACCTCTGGTGGCATGGGGCGGCCAAACAGGTAGCCCTGGAAAGCCTGGCAGCCATGGCGCTGCAGGAACTCCAGCTGGCCCGTGGTCTCCACGCCTTCGGCCACCACGGCCAGATCCAGGCTGTGCGCCAGCGCAAGAATGGTTCGCACGATGGCAGCATCGTTGGGGTCGGTCTGCAGGTCGCGCACAAAACTCTGGTCAATCTTGAGCTGGTCCAGCGGCAGGCGCTTCAAGTAGCTCAAGGAGGAATAGCCGGTGCCAAAGTCGTCCAGCGAGAAGCCCACACCATAGCGCCGCAGGTACTCCATGCGCGAGATCACATCCTCCACATCGGCCAGCAGCAGGCTTTCCGTCAGTTCCAGCTTCAGGCGCTCGGGGTTGGCCCCGCTGGACTGCAGTGAGCCCAGCACCTGCTCCACAAAATCGGGCTGGCGAAACTGCCGCACGCTCACGTTCACCGACAGGAAGAACTGTCGCGTGAGCGAGCTGCGCGACCACACCACCAGCTGCTCGCAAGCGGCCTGCAACACCCATTGCCCCAGCGGCAGGATGAGCCCTGTCTGCTCGGCCAGCGGGATGAATTCAGCTGGCGACACCAGCCCACGCCGGGGGTGCTTCCAGCGCACCAGGGCTTCCGCTCCCTGCAGACGGCCCTTGCCGTCCACCACGGGCTGGTAGTACAGCACCAGTTCCTTGTCTTGCAGACCTCGGCGCAGGTCGGCCTCCAGGGCCGCACGGTTGCTCACTGCGGCCTGCATGTCGGGGTCGAAGAAGCGCTGGGTGTTGCGCCCTGCAGCTTTGGCCTGGTACATCGCCAGGTCCGCGTGCTTGAGCAGCTCGTCCACACTCACGGTCTGCTGGCCAAACAGCGCAATACCGATGCTCGGGGTGCTGTGGTGGCTGGTATCGCCCAGCGCGTAGGGCTTGCCCAGCGTGGTGGCGATATGGCTGGCCACCAGCGCGGCCTCGGCACTGGCGTGCGGGCCATCGGCACTCAGGCCTTCCACCAGCACCACGAATTCATCGCCGCCAAACCGTGCCACGGTGTCAGCCTCGCGCACGCAAGCCTTCAGACGCTGGGCCGCCTGCACCAGCAGCTGGTCGCCTGTATCGTGGCCCAGGGTGTCGTTGAGGTCCTTGAAGTTGTCCAGGTCGATGAACAGCAGAGCCCCTTGCGCGCCTGAGCGTGCCACGGCCGCCGTGGCGCGCTGCAGCCGGTCCACCAGCAAGCGGCGGTTGGGCAGGCCGGTGAGCACATCGTAAAACGCCAGCTGCTCGATCTGGCTCTCGACCCGCTTGCGCTCGGTAATGTCGCGGCCCACGCCCCGGTAGCCCCACAGGGCGCCTTGCGCGTCAAACACAGGCACACCGCTGACCGAGATCCAGTGCATGCTGCCATCGGGCCGCTGCCGCTGCAGCTCCAGGTCGCGAAACGGCTGGTGGGCCTGCAGCACCGCGCGGTGCGTAGCCCAGTCGGTCTCGGTCATGTTGAGCGCGCCGATCTCCCAGCGCGTGCGGCCCATCACGTTGGACAGCGGTATGCCATTGACGCTCAGGTCGCCCGCCAGCTGCACAAAGCGCCCTTCGGCGTCGTGCTCCCAGTACCAGTCGGACGACAGGTCACTCAGCGATCGAAAGCGCGCCTCGCTCTCACGCAACTCGTTCTCAACGCGCACGTAGTCGCTGACATCCGCAAAAGTGCGCACGAGACCCCCATCGGGCAGCCCGGTGGTGCGCACTTCAAACGTGCGGCCATCGGATGTGGTGCGCCAGTAGACGGCGGGCGCAGGCGCCACGGCCCCCCCTGCCACGTAGTCATGCCCGCGCCGGTCCACCAGGCGGTGGCCTTCGCCAAAGTCACCACGCTCGGCCTGGATGCGGGTCAAGTCGGCCAGCGTGGGCCGCGTGGCCATCAGCGATTCGGGCAGGTTGAGCAGTTCCAGCACACGCTGGTTGTAGACGGTGATGCTGCCATCCGGCGCCGTCTTGAAGATGCCCTGGCTCATGCTGGCCAGGGTGGCCTGCAGAGCCGTGCGCTGCTCCTGCAGCAAAGTCAGCGCTTCTTGCCAGATGCGGGCGTCCACCATGCGCACGGGCTGGCCCTGCCCCTGGGCTCCCTGCAGCAGCACGGCCAGACGGTGCAAAAGCTCCGGCAGGTGTGCCACGCCATCTGCCTCGCGCACCATGTAGTCACCCAGCCCGCAGCGAAACGCGCGTGCGGCCAATGCCTCCTGGTGGGCGTCGATGCACATCAGCACCGGACGGCCCGCGCACAGCTCCAGCACGCCGGGCAGGTCCTGCACTGAAGGCTGGAGGCACAACACCACGGCATCCCAGGCCTGCGACGCCAGCGGCGCCCGGGCGGCCTCGGGCGTGGGGCTGTTCACGACACGCCAGTCGGGGTAGCGGGTGGCGATCAGATGCCGCGCTGCCGCTGCATGCTGCGTGTCGCTGTCCACCCAGAGAATGCCCGGCTCGGTCATGGCTTGCGTCCTTCCGGCAGGGCCAGCGCGGGCTGGGCAAACAAGCCCAGCTGGTGTTCGCGCGCAAACACATCCATGGGTACCGGCCGCCCAAACAGATACCCCTGAAACCCCTCACACCCATGCAGCCTCAGGAAACTCAGCTGCCCCGTCGTCTCCACCCCCTCGGCCACCACCTCCAGATCCAGGCTCTTGGCCAGCGCCAGGATGGTCCGCACAATCGCCGCGTCGTTGGGATCCGTCAGCACGTCCCGCACAAAGCTCTGGTCGATCTTGACCTGGTCCAGGGGCAATCTCTTGAGGTAGCTCAAGGAGGAGTAGCCGGTGCCAAAGTCATCCAGCGCAAAGCCCACGCCTTCGCTCTTGAGCTGCACCATGCGTGCGATGGTGTCTTCGATGTCTCCCAGCAGCAGGCTTTCGGTGAGTTCGAGCTTGAGTTTGCGGGGGTCTGCGTGGTGGTTCTTGAGGGTCTGCAGCACTTCGGCCACGAAGCCCGGTTGCCTGAACTGCCGGGCGCTGACGTTGACCGAGATGGACAGGTGGGCGGTGGCTTCGTGCTGGCCCCAGCGCTGCAGTTGTTCGCAGGCGGTTTGCAGCACGTATTGGCCTAAAGGGAGGATCAGGCCGGTCTGTTCGGCCAGGGGGATGAAGTCGCCGGGGCTGATCATTCCGCGCTGGGGGTGGCGCCAGCGCACCAGGGCTTCTGCGCCCATGAGCTGGGACTGGTGGTCCACGACGGGCTGGTAGTGCACCAGCAGTTCGCCCCGGGCCAAGCCCTGGCGCAGGTCGGCCTCCAGGTTGGAGCGGGCGTTGACGGCCGCTTGCATGTCCGGGTCGAAGAAGCGCTGGGTGTTGCGCCCTGCCGCTTTGGCCTGGTACATGGCCAGGTCGGCGCGTTTGAGGAGTTCGTCCACCGTGAGGCGTTCGTCGCCAAAGAGGGTGATGCCGATACTGGGGGTGCTGTAGTGCTGGGCGCCGTCGAGTTCGAAGGGCTGGTTCAGGCTGGCCAGGAGTTTCTCGGCCACGGTTTCTGCCTGGGTGGCGGCGTCTTGCAGGTCGGGGGCCAGGGCTTCGAGCATGACGACGAATTCGTCGCCGCCAAAGCGGGCTACGGTGTCGGCTTCGCGCACGCTGCCCACCAGGCGGGTGGCGACCTGGGACAGGAGCTGGTCGCCCATGTCGTGGCCCAGGGTGTCGTTGAGGTCTTTGAAGTTATCGAGGTCGATGAACAGCAGGGCGCCGAGGTTCTTGGTGCGCTGGCAGGCGGCGATGGAGCGCTGCAGGCGGTCCAGCAGCAGGCGGCGGTTGGGCAGGCCTGTGAGGGCGTCGAAGAAGGCCAGGCGCTCGATTTCTTGTTCTGCGCGCTTGCGGTCCGTGATGTCGCGGCACACCCCCAGCACCCCCGTCACCCGGCCGGTCAGGTCACGGATGGGGGTCTTGATGGTCTCGAACTGGCCTCGGTAGCCATCTTCGGCAAAGGTCAGTGTTTCTTCGTAAACCAGCGGCTGCCAAGCCTGCATGGCGCGTTGGTCGTATTTGCGAAAGCGCTCAGCCTCGGCCGGGGCCACCAGGTCAAAATCGTTGCAGCCCACGATCTGCCGCTCCGACCTGCCCGCAAATCGCTCGAACACCGGATTGACGGACAGGTACACGCCGCTGGCATCCTTCAAGAACACCATGTCGGGCATGGCGTTGACCACGCGGGCCAGATGGGCCTTCTGGTCGGCCAGCTCGGCCTCCACACGCTTGAGCCCGGTCAGATCGTAGGCAAACAGCACAACGGCAGGCACGCCTTGCTCGGTAACGCTCTCGGGCGCGATGGTGGTGTGGCGAACCTGCAGGCCGTCAGGCCCGTCCATACGGTTCTCGAACACGGCCGTCTCGCCCGCAAAGGCCTTGGCGAAATGGGGTTGCATGCGGGCGAAAACATCGGCCGGGATCACCTCCTGCAGCAGGCGGTCTTGCAGCTCCTCGGGCTTGCGGTAGAGCCAGCTGGCCTGCTGCGCATTGACATACAAGACGCGCAGATCCCGGTCCAAGCGCGCCACACCGCCGGGCACCTGGCGCAGCATGTTGGCCATCAGGGCTTCGTGGGCATGCGCAGCCTCCTCGGCCAGACGGTGGGCCGTGATGTCGGTCTGTACACCATCCCACAGCACACGCCCGTCGTCGAGCAGACGGGGCGATGAACTCAGGTGCATCCAGCGTATCTGGCCATCGGTGCGGCGCACGCGAAAAACGGCCTCCATGCTGGTCATGGTCAGAAAAGACTGCCGCTCGGCCTGTCGCAGGCGGTCGATGTCTTCGGGCAACACCTGGCGATACAACACCCGGAAATCGGCCATGACCTCTTGCACCGTCACCCCATTGAGCCGCTCGATCGCATCGCCCATGTGCACAAAGTGTGAGCTGCCATCCAGCTCGCGCACCACCTGGAACAACACGCTGTGGGGCAGGTTGCGCCCAAGCAGCGACAGACGCCCTTCACTCTCGCGCAGGCGCCGCTCGGCCTCCTGCACACGGGCGAACGGCGCCCGTATGCCCGCATCAAAAACGGCCTGGTACAACAACGCATACGCCAAAACCCGCAGACCGTGCGCCAACGGCCCCCCGATGGGCGAATGCCCACCCATCAGGCCCACCACCAGCTCACCCCCCAGAAAGGCCACGGCGGCCCAGGCAAACACCCGTTCGCGCCGGCCCGGATTGCGGTGGAGCCACACTGCGGCTACGCCCAGCGCCACCACGAGCACAAAGGCCAGGTATTGCCGCAATGACCCGCCCGCCGCAGCGGCAAACCAGCCTGGCAGGGGCCCCATGGCCGAGCCCACCAGCAGCAGCGCCACCACGCCCGAGGCGGCCAGCCAGACCTTGGCCGGGCCGGGCATTGCCAGCCGCGCGGCTGTGAGCAGCAGGGTTACGACTTCGACCACCCGCGCCCAGCTGCTCAGCCACAGTGAGATGTGGGCCGTGCCCGATGGCATGTGCACGGGCGTGGAATGTGCCAGCACGCCGTGCAGAAAATTGCACACCGCCGCGACACCAAAGCCTGCCACCAGCACATTGGCCCGGGCCTGCTCGGACGGGTCCAGTGTGTGCAGGGATACCGATACCACCAGCAACCCCAACAGAACCGCCACCAGTTCCATAAATGGCTCCAGGCCGTGCTGGGAACCCGCCCCCGGCCCCAGCATCTGGGCCACTGGCACGATCACCAGCGTCAATGCTGCGACCACCAGCACCACCGTCAGGGCGGGCGCATCCGCCCACGGTGAACGCGCAGGCGGAGTGCGGGTGGGAGAGGACGACAGCGGCATGGTCTGGAGTGTTTCTACCGGGTTCTACATAGCGTCACAAGTGTATCGACGAGTAAGGCGCGGGGGTGCGTGTTTCCCCCCACCATCGGGCTCCATGCAAAACGGGGCCGAAGCCCCGTTGCCGACGATGCCGGTGCCCTGCACCGCCGACAGGGCAGTGTCACCCCTGCAACAACTGGCGCAGCACAAACGGCAGGATGCCGCCGGCCTGGTAGTAGTCCACCTCGATGGGTGTGTCGATGCGCAGCGTGACGGTGACTTCCTGGCGCGAGCCGTCCGCGCGGCGGATGACCAGTTGCGCGTCGCTTTGTGGCGTGAGCGCCGGGTCGGGCACCACATCGATCAGCTCATTGCCCGTAAGGCCCAGCGTCTCCCACGATTCGCCCGCCTTGAACTGCAGCGGCAGCACCCCCATGCCCACCAGGTTGGAGCGGTGGATGCGCTCAAAGCTGCGCGCCACCACGGCCTTGATGCCGAGCAGCTGCGTGCCCTTGGCGGCCCAGTCGCGGCTGGAGCCGGTGCCGTATTCCTCGCCCGCAAAGATCACCGTGGGCGTCTTTTGCGCCATGTACTGCATGGCGGCATCGAAGATGAACATCTTCTCGCCCTGCAGCGCGCCTTCGTTCTGGAACACCGTCACCCCACCCTCTTCGCGCGAGCCGTCGGCAGTGGGCGGGATCATGAGGTTCTTGATGCGCACGTTGGCAAAGGTGCCGCGCACCATCACGTCGTGGTTGCCCCGGCGCGCGCCGTAGCTGTTGAAGTCGGCCTTTTGGACGCCATGCTGCCGCAGCCACTGGCCGGCGGGTGAGCTTTCCTTGATGGAGCCTGCGGGCGAGATGTGGTCAGTGGTGATGGAGTCGCCAAACAGCGCCATGATGCGGGCACCGATCACCGATGGAAGTTTGGCATCATTTTGGCCTCCAGCGCTTGATGGATCTGCGTTAGCAGCTCCTTTTTCAAGAGCAAACTGTGCAAAAAACGGAGGCTCTGCAATGTAGGTGCTGGCGGGCCAGGTGTAGGCGGTGCCGCTCACGCCCTTGATCTTTTCCCACAGCTTGCCAGGGTCGGTGGCCACCTTGGCGTAGTTCTCGCGGAAGGCCTTGCCGTTCATAGCGAACTTGAGCAGGGCGTGCACCTCTTCGCTGCTGGGCCAGATGTCGCCCAGGTAGATGTCCTTGCCACCCTTGCCCTTGCCCACCGGCTCGGTCATCAGGTCCTTGAGCACCGTGCCGGCGATGGCATAGGCCACCACCAACGGCGGACTGGCCAGGAAGTTGGCCTTGAGGTTGGGATGGATGCGCGCCTCGAAGTTGCGGTTGCCCGACAGCACCGCGGCACACACCAGGTCGTTGCTGGTGATGGCCTCGTTCAGCTCGGGCGTGAGATCGCCCGCATTGCCGATACAGGTGGTGCAGCCGTAACCCGCCAGCGCAAAGCCCAGCTTTTCCAGGTAAGGGAGCAAGCCGGTCTGCGTGAGGTATTCGGTGACGATGCGCGAGCCAGGGGCGAGCGAGGTCTTGATGTGCGGCTTGACCTTGAGCCCCGCCTCCACTGCCTTCTTGGCCAAGAGGCCTGCGGCCAGCAGCACGCTGGGGTTGCTGGTGTTGGTACAGCTGGTGATGGCGGCAATCAGCACGTCGCCATTGCCCACGGTCACGTCACCCGTGCGGCTGGCTTGCTGGGCGGGGACTTCGGCATGCGCGGCCGCCAGCGTGGGCTTGTTCTGCTCCATCTCCACGATGAATCGCGGTGCACCCGATGGCGCTGGCACCTCTGCCGGAGCGCCCACATCGACAGGAGCATCACTGGCCCGGACATGGTGGCGCGTGTGCAGCAGCTCGGCCGGGCGGTTGAAACCATTTTGTGCATTGGGCTTGCTGAACAGGTCGGCAAACTGGCTGCAGACCTTGCCCAGTTCGATGCGGTCTTGCGGGCGCTTGGGGCCAGCCAGGCTGGGGGTGACGCTGCCAAGGTCGAGCTTCACCACCTGCGAATAGTCCACCTCGCCCGCCAGCGGCACGCCGAACAGGCCCTGGGCCTTGAAGTAGGCCTCAAACGCTTCGATCTCGGCCTTGGTGCGGCCCGTGCCCTTGAAGTAGTCGATGGTCTTTTCGTCCACCGGGAAGAACCCCATGGTCGCGCCGTATTCGGGCGCCATGTTGCCGATGGTGGCCCGGTCGGGCAACGCCAGGGTGCGCGTGCCTTCACCAAAAAACTCCACGAACTTGCCCACCACCTTGTGCTGGCGCAGCAGTTCGGTCACCGTGAGCACCAGGTCGGTGGCGGTCACGCCCTCGCGCAGCTGGCCCGTCATCTCAAAGCCCACGACGTCGGGCGTGAGGAAGTACACCGGCTGGCCCAGCATGGCGGCCTCGGCCTCGATGCCGCCCACGCCCCAGCCCACCACGCCAATGCCGTTGATCATGGTGGTGTGGCTGTCGGTGCCCACGAGGGTGTCGGGGTAGTAGACGTTGTCCTTGCGCTTGTGCACGCCACGCGCTAGGTATTCGAGGTTGACCTGGTGCACGATGCCAAAGCCCGGCGGCACCACGCCAAACGTGTCGAAGGCCTGCATGCCCCACTTCATGAACTCGTAGCGCTCGCGGTTGCGCTGGAATTCGAGCTTCATGTTCAGGTCGAGCGAATTCTTCTTGCCGTAGTGGTCGACCATGATGGAGTGGTCCACCACCAGGTCCACGGGCACCAGCGGCTCGATCTTCTTGGGGTTCTTGCCCAGTTTCACGGCCACGCTGCGCATGGCGGCCAAGTCGGCCAAGAGCGGCACGCCGGTGAAGTCCTGCAGCACCACGCGGGAGACGACAAATGGAATCTCGTCCGTACGCGCGGCATTGGGCGCCCAGTGCGCAAGCTGTTGCACATGCTCGGCGGTCACCTTGCGGCCATCGCAATTGCGCAGCACCGATTCGAGCACGATGCGGATCGACACGGGCAAGCGCTGGATCTGGGGGAACTGCTTGGCCAGCGCGGGCAGCGAGTAGAACTGGCCTTCTTTGCCAGACACTGTCTTGAAACTCTTGAGGGTGTTGGCAAACGCGTGGCGGGCGGGCTTGGGCGACAACTTGCGTGATACGGCCATGGCAAACTCCTGTGAAAGGCAACAAAGCCTATTCTGGCAGTCTTGCATGGCGGTGCAATCGTGGGGCTATGCAAACGAGGCCCCCAACCCTGTGCGGCGTGGTCGGGTCGCCCGATCCACGCCACCCGTGCCCGATATCGGCAAAAAAAATGCCCCTGGCGCCTGATGGACAAGCGCAAGCAGCTATATTTTCAGGAGCAAACAACCAATCTCCATCACGCCGCAGCCCAGGTTGGCAGGCGGCGCACGCCAAACCACTGCAGCTCGGCCAGCATGGCCACCGAGACCACATGCACCAGCAAATAGGCCTGGCCCAGCAAGGTGGGCGTGAGCGTGGAGCCCAGCAGCAGCAACAGGCTGGCCAACGCCCAGGCCAAGTTGCCCACGATCAGCACCCACAGCCAGCCACGCGGCATGGGCTCAGACCGGGCAATCGCTATCGCCAGGGCGGCATAGCCCAGCAGCATGGCGCCCGTCACCTGCAGCAGCCCGGGCGGCAGGCCCAGCCACTCAGCCAGGGGCGCTGTCAGCAGCAGGTGCAGGGCGCCGAGCAGAACCCCCGTGGAGGCATCGAACCAGACCACGGCACGCAGGAATCGGGGGGAGGACATCAGCTTGAACATGGAAAGCTCCTTGGTTGAGGAAGAAAGAAGGCTCCATCGTTCCCGCCCTGGCGCACCGCGTCGATGACCTGCCAGGTAATGGCCCGTGTGCGGTTAGCGCCTAGGATGGCGGCCATGACCTCCACCGCACCGTCCTCTCACCGCTCTCCGCGCCATCCTTTGCCGCACCGCGTGGCACCGGCGGGGCCCACCTCGTTTGGCGACCACCTGCGCACCTGGCGCCAGCAGCGGCACCTGAGCCAGCTGGAGCTGGCCGACGAGGCGGACATCTCCACGCGCCATGTGAGCTTCATGGAAACCGGCCGCACCAACCCCAGCCGCGACATGGTGCTGCGCCTGTGCGAGCGCCTGGCCATTCCACTGCGTGAGCGCAACGCCCTGCTGGTGGCCGCCGGCTACGCCCCCATGTACCGCGAACGCGCGCTGGACGACCCTGCGCTGGCCGCGGCGCGCCAGGCGGTGGAACTGGTGCTCAAGGGCCACGAACCCAGCCCCGCCATTGCCCTCGACCGCTGCTGGAACGTGGTGGCCACCAACCGCGCCGCGCTGGCCCTGCTGTCTGCCCACGTCAGTCCCGAACTGCTGGCGCCACCTGTCAACGTGTTCCGGCTGAGCCTGCACCCCCAGGGGCTGGCGCCGCGCATCGCCAATCTGGCGCAGTGGCGGGCGCACCTGTTTGAACGCCTGCGCCAGCAGATACAGGCCACGGCCGACCCGGCACTGATCGCACTGCAGGCAGAACTGCTGCAATATCCCGCCCCGCCGGAATCCGATGCCCTGGTACTGGCAGGTGAAATGCTGGGCGTGGTAATGCCGTTCTGCTTTGAAAGCGTGCATGGAATGCTCTCCCTCATCAGCACCACCACGATATTCGGAACGCCGGTGGATGTGACCTTGCAGGAGCTGGCTGTGGAATCCTTCTTTCCGGCGGACGATTTCACGGCACAGGTATTGCGCAAGATTGCGCAGGAAAACCCTGGGGTTGCAGAAGGCTGAACGTAATGCCTGTGCACTGTGAGGGTGCAATCAATGCGCGCAGTGCAAAATTAAAACGATGACCATCCGATTCACCAAATGGCTCCACAAAGTACATTGCGCTGCCGATAAATCGCAGACACTGCGCGCGAAGTTACCGCACATGCATTTCCTGTTCGTCGCACAGTGCGTACAGTTGTCGAGGCGCCACCCGCCTGAGCACCTTTTGTCCTGGCCAAGAGTAGCCCATTAAAAAGCCCGCATCAGCGGGCTCTTTTAATACAGGGCAAAGACCCTTAAATCACAAACTTTTCGCGGTTTTCGTTTTGAATCCACTTGGGAGCCTTGCCACGGCCTGTCCAGGTTTCGCCGGTGGCGGGGTTGCGGTACTTGGGCGCCACCTTGGTGCCGGCCGTAGAACTGCGACCTGTCTTGCCAGACGCCTTGCCTGTGGGGAACACGTCCTGGGCAGTCAGACCATATTCGGCCACCAGTGAACGGACCTGCGACACAGCGTCCGACAGTTCCCGGCGCCGGGCTTCACTGATTTGTTGTTCAAGGGCTTCGCGCTGCTTCAACAGTTCTTTGTAGCTGGTCATGGTGTCTGGATTTTGGATAAGGGTGAAGACCCGCGAATTATAAGAATAATGTGCCTTTTTTGTGCAACCACTTTCAGAATTTCATTAAAAATTCTTGGCATTAACCCCCAACACCCATTGATGTATGGTTTGCGTCTGGCTGAACAACCGGGGTATTGATGCATGCTGGAGGCGACCGCGGTTCCGTCTTCTGACTGGGGCAATACGTTGTCGATACGCTTGCATTCCAGCGCCAGCACCTCAAATACCCAGCCCATGCACCGAATGCGGTCGCCCACTTCCATCAAATGCCCCGTTTCTTCCCTCAAACGGGCCGCCCGCGTGTTATAGCAACCACGGCCCTCACCCGGTAAATTGCGAATATCCAGGCGCACCTTGAGTTCCGACACCGGTATCCAGGGATGACCTGCATAACTCCCTGCGGTCTGTGATAGCGCGGCCTCGGGCGGTTCGCTGCGTTGCTTTTCTTGCCAATAGCTGGGGGCGATCTCAAATCTGAAGTGCAACACCCTCACCGAGGGTAATGTACGCAAATGGGAACGAGATACGAACACTTGCAGCCAGAAGAGAGGGTGACGTTGGCATCGCTGCGCCAGCAGGGCTGGAGCATCAGGGCCATAGCCCGCCTTCAAGGCCGCAGCCCCAGCACCATCAGCCGTGAGTTGCAGCGCAACGCCTGCAATGGCAGTTATGCCAGTGAGTCTGCGCAGCGCAGGTGCCAGCAGCGGCGCATTCAGGCCAGGCCACACCCCAAGCTGCACAGCGGCGGGGCTTTGTGGACTCTTGTCACCACCATGCTGTGCTGGCTGTGGTCGCCCCAGCAGATTGCACGCACACTCCAGCGCATGTATCCCCAGGAGCCGAGCATGCATGCCTCGCACGAGAGCATCTACACCGCTATCTATGCATACCCACGCGGTGAGTTGCGCCGCCAGCTCATCGCACTGCTGCGCCAGGGCAAGAGTACACGCCGCCCGCGTTCAGCAGGCTCTGATCGGCGTGGTCAGATTCCAGACATGGTCTCTATCCATGTTCGCCCACCCGAGGTCAATGATCGCGTGATGCCGGGGCATTGGGAGGGAGATTTGATCAAGGGCGCTGGCAACAAGTCGGCGGTGGGTGTGCTGGTAGAGCGCTCAACGCGCCTGGTGCTGCTGTGCAAGATGCCTGACGCATCCGCAGAGAGTGCGCTGGCCGCGTTCACCAACAAGCTGCGCCAGATTGCACAGCCGATGCGCCAGACACTCACCTACGACCAGGGCAAGGAGATGGCCCGGCACAAGGAACTCGCACAAGCCCTTGGCATGCGGGTGTACTTTTGTGATCCGCACAGCCCTTGGCAAAAAGGCAGTTGTGAGAATACGAATGGGCTGCTGCGCCAGTTCATGCCCAAGGGCACAGACCTGAGCGTTCATGACCAGGATGCGCTGGACTCCATGGCCGATCTAATGAACAACCGTCCTCGTCAGACGCTCGGCTGGGATTCTCCCTATCAGGCTTTCCAGCAATTCATGACGACTATCGCCGAGAAGAGCTCCGCTACCATTCATTGAATATAAACCAGCGGTGTTGCACTTCAGATTTGAGATCGCCCGCCTTGCGTCCCATCCCGATCCGCACTACCAGCGCCTCGCGGGGGTTATGCAGGACATCCCCAGCCATCCAACAGCCAGCCTCCGTCATCGCGCTGCGGGGCCCAGGCATCGAGGCCCCCCCTGGGCTGCAATTCAACGGGAATGGCTTTCAGTAAATGGCGCGGGTCATGGTGCATTGCGCCACACCATATTCGTCGCCCACAAACACCATGCGCCCAGAACGGGCCCGCAACTGCTCCAGCAACTCCACTCCACCGAGGGTTTCGGGCAGAAATTTCGCCGCCCGTCCATGCGGACACCGCGCGTCCCCGGCCTCAACGCCCAACTCCGGCACATGCTGAGCAAGGTCGGCGACGCGATCAGCAGAAAATCCGTGCTTCACTCATAAAGATCACCATGGCGCTTTACTGTATCGGCGACATCCAGGGCTGCGACGCCGCGCTGGACCGCCTGCTGGACACCATCGGCTTTTCCCCTAGCCGCGACACGGTCTACCTGCTGGGTGACCTCGTCAACCGAGGGCCTGACTCGGCCGCCGTGCTGCGCCGCTGCATGCGCCATGGCGACGCCATCCGATGCCTGCTGGGCAATCACGACCTGCACCTGCTGGCCGCCGCACACGGTGCACGCAAGCCCTCGCGGCGCGACACGCTGGGCACGGTGCTGGACGCCCCCGACCGCGCTGCCCTGCTCGACTGGGTGCGCCAGCAGCCCCTGGCCCGCACCCACACGCATGCGGGGCAAACGCTGCTGATGGTGCATGCCGGTGTGCTGCCCACCTGGACGGCCGCAGAGACTCTCGCGTACGCGGACGAAGTCCATGCAGTACTGCGCGGCCCTGACCTGCCCGATTTTCTGCACGCCATGTACGGCAACATCCCCGACCACTGGAGTGACGATCTGACCGGCACGGATCGCCTGCGGGTGATCGTGAATGCGCTCACCCGGCTGCGCTTTTGCTCGGCCGACGGCGTGATGGATTTTGAAAGCACCGAAAGCGCCAGCGCCGCCCCGCCCGGCCTCATGCCCTGGTTCGAAGTGCCAGGGCGGCGCACAGCGGGCACGCTGATGGCCTTCGGTCACTGGTCCACGCTGGGCTGGCTCAACCGCAGCGATCTGCTCGGACTGGACACGGGCTGCGTGTGGGGCGGCTGCCTGAGCGCCGTGCGTTTTGGCGCGACGCTGGCCGAGCGTGAGCTGCTGCAGGTGCATTGCGAGCAGGCACAGGCTCCGGGCTGAATAAACCGCAGCAGGTTCAGGACGGCACTGGCTCCAGCAACGCCGACATGGCGGTGGACTGCCAGACACCACCGTCCTGCCCGGCGATCAGCACGGCCAGCCCCGGCATGCGCTGCGCCAGTGCCCTGCCCGCCTGCGGGCCCTGCACCATCAGCGCGGCGCCCAGTCCGTTGACGGCCGCCACGTCGCGCGCCACCAGGCTCACGCCATGCACGCCCGATGCCGGGCGCCCTGTTCGCGGATTGAGCACATGGTGCTGGCGCTGGCCTTGGTGGAAGAAGAAGCGTTCATAGTCGCCCGACGAGGCCACCACACCGGCGCCCGCCACGGCCACAACACCCAGCAGGCGCTCGGGGGAACGCGGGTCGCGCAGCCCCACACGCCAGGGCCTGCCTTGCCACAGCCCGTGGGTCAGCACGTCGCCACCACCGTTGATCATGGCGTTCTCAACCCCTTCGGAGCGCAGCATGTTCATGCCGGCTTCCAGGATCGGTAGCTTGGCGATGCCCCCCAGGTCCAGCGCCATGCCCTGGCGGGCCAGGAAGGCCGTGCCAGCGGCCACGTCCAGCACCAGGCTGCGCGCATCCACCAGGGGCAGTTGCCGCGCGATCTCGCTGGCCCCTGGCACCACCTTGTCGCCAGGGCCAAAGTTCCAGGACTTGAAAGCCCCCACGGTCACATCAAAGGCCCCACGGCTTGTTGCCGACACACGCTGCGCACCCTGCAGCACCGCCATGACCTCGGCCGGAACCATCACTGGCGTCACGCCTGCAGCCAGGTTGATACGACTGACCACGCTGCGGTGTTGGTAGCGGCTCATGAGCGCTTCCAGCCTCTGCATCTCTGCATAGGCCCGGTCCATGGCGCGGCGCAGCTGCGGGCCATCAACGCCCTCCACCGCCATATCCACCTGCGTTCCCATCAGGGGACGCGAGCTGCGTTCAGGCACCACCCGTGCGCCCGCTGACGCGCCACCACCCCAGACCGCACCACCCAGCAAGGGCAATGCCATCACCATGCGACGACGCGACAGACCCTGAGGGGGCAGAAAAGCTTGCTGCATGGCGCCTCCGCTCAGAGCGACTTGTCGGCCATGTAATCCACGGCGGCCTTGACCTCGGCGTCGGTCAGATTGGCGGAGCCCCCCTTGGCAGGCATCATGCCTTTCGCCCCGGTAAAGCCCTCGATCGCGTGCTTGTACATCGTGTCCTTGCCCTGGGCAATGCGCGGGCCCCAGTCGGCCTTGTCGCCCGGCTTGGGGGCACCGGCCACGCCAGCGGCATGGCACATGGCGCAGGTCTTGCCAAACACGCTCTTGCCCAGTTCGTTCTCTGCGGCAGCCGGTGCGGCGGGGGCCGCTGCGGGCGCTGGGGCCGTCACCGCAGCGGGTGCAGCCACCGGAGCAGGTTCCGACTTCTTGTCGCCACAACCGGCCAGCAGTGTGGCCAAGATCGCTACGGCGACCATCACGGTTTTCTTTTGCATCGCATACATCCTGTTCTTGGGGGTTAAAAAAAATCTGAGAGGGCCTGTGGCTGCGCGAGAAATGCGACGAAATGCGTCCAGCACCTGGCCTGAAAAAACCTACGGGCATTGCACAGGCACCGCTTCAGACTGGTGCATTGACTGTAGGTGCAAGAAGCACTTTTGGGCAGATGCGAGCGCCGCCAAAGCATGATCCAGATCAAATTGATTCATATTATGTGAATCTATTATCCGTGCCATGCAAAGCCATCACAACCTGCGAACACTGCGCCTTTGGGTGCTGGCGTGGTTTGTCATGGCGCTGGCTGCTGCGGTGGCTTCACCGCTGGTAGTGCCGCGAAGCATGGAGCTGGTCTGCTCCGGCACAGGCAGCGCCAAGCTGGTGGTGAAGACCGCTGAGGGCCTGGTAGCGGCAGACGCCACGGGCCTCGATTGCCCTGTGTGCCTCGCGGCCGACACGCCACCCACCACCCATCTCGCAGCGGCAACCACTGCTGCAGCCCCCACCTTCCAGCCCCGTTTTCACACACCACTTTTTCCACGCACAGGGGTGGCGTTCAGCCCCCCTGCACGCGCACCACCCCTTTTCAACTGAGCGATCCCAAAGAGGAAAACCATGACCGAGAGAAAAGACAGTCCCCTTCCCGCTGCTGGCCTGGGCCGACGCAGCTTCATCAACACGGCGGCCCTGGTCGGGCTGACTGCAGGCGTCGCCGCATGCAACGAAAAGCCCAGCGCTGCAACGCCTGCGGCCCCCGCCCCTGCAGCACCTGCGGCCAGCCATGCCGCCGCTGGCGCCAACGTGCACCTCAAGCCCGGCGAGCTGGACACCTACTACGGCCTCTGGAGCGGCGGCCACACGGGCGACATGCGCGTCCTGGGCCTGCCCTCGGGCCGCGAGATCACCCGCATCCCCTGCTTCGTACCCGACGCCCTGGTGGGCTGGGGCATCACCAACGAATCCAAGGCCATCATGGGCACCAAGGCCGATGGCAGCCTCAAGTACACGGTGGCCGACACCCACCACACACATGCCTCGTACAAGGACGGCAACTACGACGGCCGCTACGCCTGGATAAACGACAAGATCAACAGCCGCATCGCGCGCATCCGCCTCGACTACTTCGTGTGCGACAAGATCACCGAGCTGCCCAATGTGCAGGGCTTTCACGGCATCTTCCCGGACAAGGCCGACCCGGTGGACCCTGCCATCAACTACACCACGCGCGTGTTCTGCGGCGGTGAGTTCGCCATCCCCCTGCCCAACACGGGCACGGAAGACTCGGGCAAATACCGTTCGATGTTCAGCTGCGTCGATGCAGAAACGATGGAAGTGCGCTGGCAAGTGCTGATCGACGGCAACTGCGACCTGGTCGCCACGTCATACGACGGCAAGCTGGCCGCCACCAACCAGTACAACGTGGAGATGGGTGCCAAGTACGAGGACATGATGTCCGCCGAACGCGATGCCTGCCTGTTCTTCAACGTGGGGCGCATCGAGGCTGCCGTGAAGGCTGGCAAGTTCAAGACCATCGGCACCAGCAAGGTGCCCGTGGTGGACGGCACCCATGAAGCCAACAAGGACCCCAAGACAGCACTCACTGCGTACGTTTCGGTGCCCAAGAACCCCCACGGCGTGAACGCCAGCCCCGATGGCAAATACTTCATCTGCGCCGGCAAGCTGTCGCCCACCGGCACCGTGATCGAACTGGCCAAGGTGCTGGACTATTTCGACGGCAAGCTCGAAAAGCTGGACTCCGCCATCGTGGCCGAGGTGGAGCTTGGCCTGGGCCCGCTGCACACCGCCTTCGACGGCCGTGGCAATGCCTACACCACCCTCTTCCTGGACAGCCAGGTCGTGAAGTGGAACGTGGAGGCCGCCATCAAGTTCCACGCGGGCGACAAGACCGCCAAGTACGTGGTGGACCGCCTGGACGTGCAATACCAGCCGGGCCACTTGAACGCCTCGCAGTCCGAAACCAAGGCCGCCGACGGCAAGTACCTGGCCGTGGGCTGCAAGTTCTCCAAGGACCGCTTCCTGCCCGTGGGCCCGCTGCACCCCGAGAACGAACAGCTCATCGACATCTCGGGCGAGAAGATGGTGCTGCTGGCCGACCACCCCGTGCGTGGCGAGCCCCATGACTTCATCATCTTCAAGCGCGACCTGGTGCGCCCCAAGCAGGTCTACACGCTCGACGAGTTCCCGCTGGCCGTCAAGGACCCCAAGGAGTCCGGCGTGTTCCGCAATGGCAAGAAGGTCACCGTGAAGATGACCTCGCAAGCCCCGGCCTTCAGCCTGCGCGAGTTCAAGCTCAAGAAGGGTGACGAGGTCACGCTGATCCTGACCAACCTGGACAAGATCGAAGACCTGACGCACGGCTTTGCGATCCCGAACTACAACGTGAACTTCATCGTGAACCCGCTGGAGACCAAGTCGGTGAGCTTTGTGGCCGACAAGCCCGGTGTGTTCTGGTGCTACTGCACGCACTTCTGCCACGCACTCCACCTGGAAATGCGCACTCGGATGATTGTGGAAGCTTGATGGGGCGATCCCCCTGAGGCGCTGCCGCGCCTTTCCCCTTCTCTCGAATCGCTGCGCGATTCGGGAGGGGGGACGATGCACTCGCTGCGGGGCGGCCCTTGCTCTGCATCCCTGGTCTGGGGCGCGCCAGTTGTGACGACTGCGCCCCAATTTGAACAAAATTGGCCGCTAGCGCTTGATAGATAAGCGCGAACAGCTATCAAAAAGATAGTCTCATGATTTCCCTCCGTCGGCTGTTCGCCACGCTTCTTCTGGTCTTGTTGGCAGCACTTTGGCTGGCGCCGCGCGCGCATGCTGCGGCAGGCGCCTACGAGGCCGAACTGCCTGCGGAACTCTCTACCGCGCGCGACATGTGCGCGCTGGTGCCGTGCAAGGACGTGTTTCCCGGCGCCAGCCATTTCTCTGAACGCAAGGGCCAGCCGCCCTACGTAGAGGCTTACGACAACGACAGCGCGCAAAAGAAGCTGCTGGGCTACGTGATGCTCTCCACCGACATCACGGACACCCCTGCCTACTCGGGCAAGCCCGTGGTCACGCTGATCGGCATGGACACACAAGGTCGCTTCGTGGGCGTGAAGGTGCTCAAGCATTCCGAGCCCATCCTGCTGCTGGGCATCCCTGAATCTGCGCTGCTGAAGTTCAACGCCCAGTACCTGGGCAAGTCCGTGGCCGACAAGATCGAGGTGGGCCAGTCGCGCCCTGATGAAAACGTGCTGGGCCTGGACGCCATCTCGGGCGCCACGGTCACCGTCATCGCGCAGAACCAGGTCATGATGGCCTCGGGCTCGGCCGTGGCGCGGCAGGTGGGCATCCTCGCACCCACGGTGCGCGAGCCCGCACGCTATGCCGAAACCGGCAGGCGCCTGAGCTGGGCCGAGCTGGTGCAACAAGGCACCGTGCAGCGCCTGCGCGTGCAGCCCGAACAGGTGGGCCTGGACAAGGGCCCCGACCCGTTCATCGAGCTGTGGTTTGGCGACCTGAACCACCCCGACATTGGCAAGAGCCTTCTGGGCGACAACGGCTGGAACAACCTGCGCCTGCAGCTCAAGGAGGGCGAACACGCCTTCTTCATCATCCGCACCGGCGGCAAGGAATCGTTCAAGGGGTCGGGCTTTGTGCGCGGCGGCATCTACGACCGTGTGCAGGTGCGCCAGGGGGCGGATTCATTCACCTTCCGCGACCTGGACGCGCTCAACCTGTATGGCATCGAGGCCGCAGGCCCACCCAGCTACAACGAATCGGTCATCTTCATCATCCGCTCACCCGCCTTCTCGGCCGCCTACCCCTGGAAGCTGAGCTTTCTGGGCAACCGCGTGGACCGTGCCACGGGCACGCGCAGCTTCACCAGCTTTGACACGCCCTACTGGCTGCCCGCCGCCATGCTGCAAGGCGGGCGCCCCACCATCAACGCGCCCGACGACCCCTGGGTGCGCGTGTGGAAGTCGCGTGCGGTAGAGATTGCGCTGTTCGCCGCGCTGCTGATTGCCGTCACCATGGTGTATGCCCTGCGCGAGAAGCTCACGCGCCTGTCCACCCACAAGAACAAGTGGCCGGTCAACGCCTTCAAGTACAGCTTCTGGGCCCTCAGCATCGGCTGGATCGGCTTTGGCGCCATGGCACAGCCTTCCATCACGCAGGTGCTGACCTGGTTCCACGCGCTGCTGTTCCAGTGGACCTGGTCGCTGTTCCTGTCCGACCCGTTCATCTTCCTGTTCTGGATCTTCATCATCGTCACCGTGTTCCTGTTCGGGCGCGGGTTGTTTTGCGGCTGGATGTGCCCGTTTGGCTCGCTGCAGGAGGGCATCTACAAGATCGCGCGTGCGGTGGGCTTCAAGCGCTTTCAGACGCAGCTGCCGCAGAAGTGGCACGACCGGCTCAAGTGGGTCAAGTACGCGGTGTTCTTCGGGCTGCTCGCGGTGTCGATGTTCTCCATGGGCCTGGCTGAGAAGCTGGCCGAGGTGGAGCCGTTCAAGACGACCTTCCTGGTCGGTGTAATAAATCGCGCCTGGCCCTACAGCCTGTTTGTGGCGGCCATCCTGGGCGTTTCGATCTTCATCGAGCGACCCTACTGCAAATACATCTGCCCGCTGGGTGCCTCGCTGGCCATGCCCAGCACGTTCCGCTGGTTTGGCCTCAAGCGCAAGCAGGACTGCAACAGCTGCAAGGCCTGCGCAGTGGGCTGCGGTGCACAGGCCATCGACGCAGACGGCCGCATCGACCACCGCGAATGCCTGCACTGCCTCGACTGCATGATTCTCTACACCGACACCAAGGGCTGCCCGCCCCTGGCCAAGGAGCGCAAGCGCCGCGAGAAAGATGGCCTGGAAATCACGCCCATCGGCAAGAACGGCTATTTCATCCCGATCCACCCTGCCACGGTGCAGGACCAGATCTCGGCCAAGGCCGCGAAGGGGCCGGACCCACGCTGGCCTACGGCGCCAGTGCTGCCGCAGACCAAGGCAGGCTCGCGCGGCCTGCGCTGGATGGCGAAGGAGCTGGTGGACCATCTGTGGCCCTGGAGCCGCGAAGGCTGGGCCTCGCGGCGCGCACTGCAGATCGCGGGCTTCTCGCTCGCCCTGGCTGCCAGCGTGGCCTGGGTGATGACCGCCCTGGGCACGTTGTCGTCGGGCGCCATCATCGGCTGGTGGTTTGGCTGGAGCGTGTACGAGGTGCTGATCCGCCTGTCGGGCAAGCGCTATGTGAAGGACGGCCCGTGGTGGCGCGACCAGTACCGCCGGGCGGGCGTGATGGACATGCTGAGCTACGTGGGCTTCAAGAACCTGCTGATCGGCGCAGCACTCTTCCTGGCCATCAAGGCCTTGGTGGGACTGGCGTGATGAAGTCCCCCCTTGCACTCGCTGCGGTTGCCATGGCCCTGGCGCTGTGGACAGCACTTCCTGCGGCGGCAGCCACCGTGCAGGTGCGCCCTGGCCAGGACCTGCAGGCCGCCATCACAGCTGCGGCGCCGGGAGACACGGTGGAGGTGCAGCGGGGCTTTTTCCGCGTGAACCTGCGCATCGACAAACAGCTCACCCTGCGCGGCATCGACCGCCCCACGCTCAGCGGCGGCCAGACGGGCGACACCATCCGCGTCACCGCGCCCGACGTGGTGATCGAAGGCCTGATCGTGCGCGACTCGGGCACCAGCCTCAAGGACCAGAACGCAGGCATCTACATCTACCCCGGAGCACACCGCGCCGTGGTGCGCCACAACGACCTCACCTACAACCTCTTTGGCCTGTGGATCGAGAAGGCCAACGATGTACAGGTGCTGCACAACACCATCACCGGCCTGCGCGATGTGAACTCGTCGCAGCGCGGCAACGGCGTGCAGCTGTACAACACCACGGGCGCACGCATCGAGGGCAACCACATCAGCTTTGTGCGCGACGCGCTGTATGTGGACGTGTCGCACCACGCGGTGTTTCGCGGCAACCGGCTGCACCACAGCCGCTACGGCACGCACTACATGAACTCCTACTACAACCTGTGGGAGGACAACGATACCTACCTCAACCGTGGCGGCCTGGCGCTGATGGAGGTGCGCGACCAGGTGGTGCGCAATAACCGCGCGTGGGGCAACAGCGACCACGGCATCATGCTGCGCACCTTGCAGGACTCGGTGATCGAGAACAACGTGGTGGCTGAGAACTCCCGAGGCTTCTTCATCTACGACGTGGAGTACATCACCCTGCGCGGCAACCTGGTGACCCGCAACACGGTGGGCGTGCACCTGTCGGCCGGCTCCAAAAACAACAAGGTCGAAGGCAACGACTTCATCGGCAACCGCGAGCAGGTGCGCTATGTGGGCGCCCGCGACGAGCGCTGGGGCACCGAAGGCGGCAACCACTGGAGCAATTACCTGGGCTGGGACCGCGACGGCAACGGCGTGGGCGACGTGCCCTACGAGGCCAACGACATGGTGGACCGCCTGACCTGGCGCCACCCCGCCATCAAGCTGCTGCTGGCCAGCCCGGCCGTGCAGGCACTGCGCCTGGTGGGCCAGCAGTTTCCGGTGCTGCGCGTGCCCACCGTGGTGGACCCAAAGCCCCGCATGCAACCGAACCAACCCCAACGGAATTTTCAGCGTGACACGCAACCCTCCCCCCATTGACCTGAGCGAGCCCCCCGCCATCGAGGTGCGGGGCGCGCACAAGCACTACGGCGCACTGCACGCCGTGGACGGCATCGACCTGCGCATCGCGCGCGGCGAGATCTTCGGCCTCATCGGCCACAACGGCGCGGGCAAGAGCACGCTGTTCAAGATGATCCTGGGCCTCACGCCCGCCACCTCGGGCGAGATCCGGGTGGGCGGCGCCACGGTGCAGGGCCGCGACTTTCGCGCCGCCCGCCGCCACCTGGGCTACCTGCCCGAGAACGTGGTGCTCTACGACAACCTGAACGGGCTGGAAACGCTGCGTTTCTTCGCCCGCCTCAAGGGTGCGCCCCTCGCACAATGCCCCGCGCTGCTGGAACGCGTGGGCCTGGCCCACGCGGGCAACCGCGCCGTGCGCGAATACTCCAAGGGCATGCGCCAGCGCCTGGGGTTTGCGCAAGCCCTGCTGGGCGAGCCCCAGGTGCTGCTGCTCGACGAGCCCACCAACGGCCTGGACCCGCAGGCCATCCGCGACTTCTACGCCACACTGCGCGAGCTGCAGGCGGGTGGCGTGACCATCGTCATCACTTCGCACATCCTGGCCGAGCTGCAGGAGCGCGTGGACCGCCTTGCCATCCTGGCCTCCGGCAAGCTGCAGGCCCTGGGCAGCGTGCAGGCGCTGCGCGAGCAGGCGCACATGCCGCTGACCATCCACCTCACCCTGGCTGCGACCGACCGGCCTGCCGCGCTGGGGCTGCTCTCTGCCGTGCCCGGCGTCACGGGGACGGAAACGCCGGAAGGCCTGCATGTGAACTGCCCGCGCGGCAGCAAGATGGCCGTGCTGCGTGCGCTGGCACCGCTGGGCACCGCGCTGCAGGACCTGCAGATCCAGGAACCCTCGCTTGAGGATGTGTACTTCGACCTGCGCAAGGGCTAGCCATGGAATTCCAACAAATTTTCACCATCGCGGGCAAAGAGTTCCGCGACCGCATGCGCAACCGCTGGGTGCTGGCCGTGGCGCTGGTGTTCACCGTGTTCTCGCTGGCCATCGCCTACTTTGGCGGCGCGCAGCAGGGCACGGTAGGCTTTCGTTCCATCGAGTTCACCATCGCCAGCCTGGTCAGCCTGGTGATCTACCTCATCCCGCTGATCGCGCTGCTGCTGGGCTTTGACGCCATCGTGGGCGAACGCGAGCGCGGCTCGCTCGACCTGTTGCTGTCGCTGCCCATCACGCGGCTGGAGCTGCTGCTGGGCAAGTACCTGGGGCTGGCGGCGGCGCTCACGCTATCGACGCTGGCGGGGTTCGGGCTGGTGGCCGTGCTGTTGGTGCGACAGTTCAGCGGGGCTGCGCTGTTCCACTACGGCGGCTTCATGCTCAGCTCGGTGCTGCTGGGGCTGGCCTTTTTGAGCATGGCGGTGCTGCTGTCGGTGCTCACGCACGAGCGCACACGCGCCTCCGGCCTGGCGATTGCCGCCTGGTTCTTTTTTGTGTTGGTGTTTGACCTGCTGCTGCTGGGCGCCCTGGTGGCCACGGGCGGCAGCTATGGCGGCGAGGCCATGGCCTACCTGCTGCTGCTCAATCCGGCCGACGTTTTCCGCATCCTCAACGTGTTCTCGCTCGATGACGTGCGCACCCTGTACGGCCTGACCAGCATCGTGCCCCCTGCCCTGGCCAAGCCATGGCTGATGGGCGCGGTGATGGCGGGCTGGATCGTGGTGCCGCTCGGTCTTGCAAGCTGGAGATTCAAACCATGAACCATTCTTACCAACCCCTGTGCGGCTGCACCACGCGTCGGCAATTGCTGGGCTGGGCCGCACTCGCTTCGCTCGGCACACTCACGGGCCTGACTGGCCTGACTGGCCTCACGGGCTGCAGCCAGGCGGACAACAGCGCGCAATCTCTCCAGCCCCAGGAGATCGACCGCACCACCAGCTGCGAACTCGACGGCATGCTGCTGGCCGACTACCCCGGCCCCAAGGCGCAGGTGCGCTTTGCGGGGCAGGACAAGCCCTCGTTCTTCTGCGACACGGTGGAGCTGTTCAGCACCCTGCTGGCCGGTGAGCAGGTGCGTGCCGTGCAGGCCGTGTATGTGCAGGACATGGGCCAGGCCGACTGGAACGCACCACGGGGCCACTGGATCGACGGCAAGACCGCCCTCTACGTAGTGGGCGGCAAGCGCCACGGCTCCATGGGCCCCACCATCGGCAGCTTTGCGCAAGAGGCCGACGCGAAAAAGTTTGCTGCTGAATATGGCGGCAAAGTGTTGCGCTTTGCCGAGATCACGCCCGCCATGGTGGACCTGAGCGGCGGGGCACTGCACGACACGCGGATGTGAGCCGCCCATACCTGCGCTGATGCCCCGCCCACACGCAACCACCCGGCGCACAGCCCTTGCAGCCCTGCTGCTGGGCTCGGCAGGCCTGGTGGCATGGCAATGGCCCCAGCGCACTCCGCCCCGTCCATCCGGCAACGCCGCCCTGGAGGGCATCGGCGACGATGTGTGCGTGGTGGCGCCGCCCACGCCCTACGACCCTGCGCTGGGCCAGCCCCTGACCGCCGCCCGCGAGGTGCCCGCCGACGCACGCTGCCCGGTGTGTGGCATGTACCCGGCCCGCGCGCGGGGGTGGGCGGCGCAGGTCATTTTTGCGGACGGGGATGCGTATTTTTTTGACTCACCGCTCAGCCTCATGCTGTACCTGGGCAACGTGGCCCACTACACGCGGGGCCGCACGGCCGACGCCATCGTGGCGCGGTATGTCACCGATACCGATACGGGTGGTTGGCTGAACGCGCAGGAGGCGGTGTATGTGACAGGGTCTTCGGCCATGGGGCCGATGCGGGCGGGCAATCTGCCCGCGTTTGCCCATGCGGAGGCTGCACAGGAGTTTGTGCAGCAGCGTGGGGGGCGGGCGGTCCCCTTCGGCGCCATCGATGTGGCCTTGCTGCGCAGGCTGGCCCCGAACCTCCGGGCCGACCACCGTTTGCATTCAGACTGACGGGGCCTCAGTTGCTATTGAAAATATAGCTTCTTGCGCTTATCCATCAAGCGCTACAGGCCTAAAAAGGCCTGTATTTCATCACTGCACCGAAGTCTCTGGCTGGGCAGCCTTGAACAGTGCTGCCACCTTGCGCTTGGGCTTGATGTTGGCCGACACGCTGCTGCGCGGGGCCGATTTGGCAGCTTCCCAGGCGGGGGTTGCGTCGGCAGCTGCGCTGGCCTCATACGGCTTCTCAAAGAAGGGGTCGCGCGATGCCACGGCCGGGCGAAAGCCCCGGTGTTGTTCGCGCCCCTCGCGCCCGACGCGCTGGTCACGCTCGCGCCGTGGCGCAGCGGGGGCGGCCGGCAGCGCATCGCGCCCGTCGCCCGTCTCACCGGCTTCGCGCCAGGCACGGCGGCCGTCGTTGATGCGGCCGCGGGGCTGGTCTTCTTCGTATTCGATGGCTTCGAGATCGATCTTCTTCTTGATCAGCTTCTCGATGTCGGCCACCAGACGGGCATCGCTGCCCGACACCAGCGTCACCGCCAAGCCCGAGGCGCCAGCACGGCCAGTGCGGCCGATGCGGTGCACATAGTCTTCGGCGTTGAATGGCACGTCGAAGTTGAACACCGCAGGCACGTCCTTGATGTCCAGGCCGCGCGCGGCCACATCGGTACACACCAGCAGATCGACCTCGCCGCTCTTGAAGGCTTCGAGCGCCTTCAGGCGCTCGTCCTGGCTCTTGTCGCCATGCAGCGCGGTGGTCTTGAGGCCTTCGCGCTCCAGGCTGCGCGCCAGACGGGCACAACCGAGCTTGCTGTTGACGAAGATGAACGCCTGCTTGATACCCCGGGTCTTGAGCACCTGGTGGATGGCGCGGCGCTTGTCGTCGTCATTGGCGCTGTAGAAGCGCTGCTCCACGGTGGAGGCTGTTTCGTTCGGGCGGGCCACCTCGATGGTGATGGGGTTTTGCAGGTAGCTGCTGGCCAGACGCTTGATCTCGGGCGAGAACGTGGCACTGAACAGGAGCGTGGTGCGCTGCTTGGGCAGGTACGAGAGGATGCGCTGCAGGTCGGGCAGGAAGCCGATATCCAGCATGCGGTCGGCCTCGTCGAGCACGACGTACTCGACCTGGTTGAGCACGGCGTTCTTGGCTTCGATGTGGTCCAGCAGACGGCCTGGTGTGGCCACCAGCACTTCGACGCCTTTTTTCAGCTCGATGGTCTGGGGCTTCATGTCCATGCCGCCAAACACCACGGTGCTGCGCAGCTTGGTGTACTTGGCGTACAGCGCGATCTGCTGCGCCACCTGGTCGGCCAGCTCGCGCGTGGGCAGCAGCACCAGGGCACGCACGGGGTGGCGGGCGGGGGATGTGGAGCTGCTTTCGTGCTTGAGCAGGCGTTGCAGCAGGGGCAGCGAGAAAGCCGCCGTCTTGCCGGTGCCGGTCTGGGCTGCGCCCATCACGTCTTGCCCTGTGAGCACCACCGGAATGGCCTGCTCCTGGATGGGCGTCATGGACTCGTAGCCCATTTCGGCTACGGCGCGCGCGAGCGGTTCAGCCAGCGATAGATTGGAAAAGGAACTTGTCATTTAGCCCTCTATTGTCGCACCGGTGGCCCAAAAAGCGATTTTTCACCATGGGGGCGTGGTACAGAGCGCATTTATTCATTGAGCAAGTCACAGCAATAAGCTACATTTTTAATAGCTATCAGCGCTTATCCATCAAGCGCTAGCGGCACTTTTTATTCAAAATTACTCCAACACCGCCCGCAATTGGCGTGTGGTCACCGCCAGACGCCTCGCCCCGATCTGGGCGAGGTTATTCATCACGGTGAGCGCTGCCTCGGGGTATTGCCGGGCCCAGGCATCAAAGTGCGCCCGCGACAGGCGCACCAGGTGCGCAGGCCCCCGCTCAGACCCCGCACAAGCGCTGCGCGCAGCGCCGTTGAGGAACGCCATCTCGCCAAACGCCATGCCCGGCCCGACCGTGGCCAAGCGCAGCCCCTTGTCGGGCGGCCACTGGGTCACCAGCGTGATGTGGCCCGACTTCACGACCAGCAGGTCGTGGTCGGTGTCTCCCGCGCTGAACACCACCCCGTGGGGCGGCACGGCCAGAGGCTCCAGCAAGGCCATCAGGGCATTGGCCGCCGTCCGGGGCACGCCCTCGCCGATCTCGCCCAGCAGATCCCTTTCGGGACGCGCGGGGCGTTGCTCAATGGGGCGCTGCGAGAGGATGCCGGCCTCGGCCCATTCCAAGGCGCGGTCCAGGTCGGCAAAGGCGCGTACCTGGTCGCCTGCATGTTCAGCGGCCACAGGATCGAGCGCGGCCACGGCAGCGGCAATGCCCTGCTGGCCCAGGTCGCGCACCAGCGCGCGCAGTTGCGCCAGTGCCGTGCTGTCCCAGGCGGGCACGCGGCCCGCATCCAGAATCACCCAGCGGTGGCGCGGCTGCAGCAGCAAACGCACCTGCTCGGCCAAGTGGGCCGCCACGCCGAACGACATCACGCCCTGCAGTTCAAACACAGCCACCTGGTTCATGCGCGGCGAGAGCCAGGTGTCCGACCCCGCGCGCCGCAGCCGGCGCGAGCGCAGTTCGCCATCGAGCCGCACATGGCGCAGCACCTTGGCGGCGGAGTCGTGCAGCAACACAAAGGTGGCCACCACCAGACCCGCCACCAGAGCCCCCACGCCGCCCATCACGGCAAACACCAGCGCCACCAGCCAGCTCTGCGCCCAGGTCACCCGCGAGCGTTGCGCGTAGCGCAGCGACCACATGAGACCCGGCACCTGCATGAGCCCGGCCAGCACCAGCCCCCCCGCCAGGCAGGCCATGGGCACCCAGTGCAGCCACCAGGCGCCCGTCACAGCCACGCCCAGCATGATGCCGGCATGCCAGCGCGGAGCGTCGCGGGAGGGGCCCGCCTGCGCCAGCACAATGCGCGAGCGCGATGCGCTGGTGGATGCAGGAATCATCCCGGCCAGCCCGCACAACACGCCCAACAGGCTCTCGCGGCGCAGGGTCAGATTGGCGTTGCCACGCAGACCGTGGTCCAGCTCCAGCTCCTGGTTGAACACCAGTATCTCCAGGCTGTTGACCAGCGCCATCAACAGCGCCAGCACCACCAGATCCGACCCGTGCTGTTGCGCCAGCGCCATCCAGGGGACACCAGTCCAGTCGGGCCACAGCGGGCCCGCAAACTGGCTGGGCTGCACGGCGGGTGCAAACACATCCCCCAGACCACCACCCCACACCCCCGCCACCGCCACGGCCAGCGCCACCAGGACCACAGCCGACAGCAGCCCCGGCATGCGGGGCCAGCGCCAGCGCAACGCCCAGGCCAGCCCCACCACGGCGAGCGCCGCCAGCAGGTGCCAGCCGGTGCGGGCGTTCCACAGGGTGTCGCCCCCCGCGCCAAAGCCGTTGCGCACCTGGCCCACCACCATCGACAGCCCCACCCCGGCCGCGAAACCATGCGTCACCGAAACGGGCAGAAACCGCGCCACCGAGGCCAGCCGCAGCACCCCCAGCAGCCACTGAAAAACAAACGCCAGCGCCACCGTGGCGCCGCTCACGGCCAACACCTGGCGCGCACTCAGGCCCAGCGCAGGGGCCGCACCATGGGCGGTCGCCAGCACGGCCGCAAACAGCAGCGCCACCACCGTGGTGGGTGCGTAGACCACCCCGGCACGTGGCACCACCAGCGTGAGCAGCAGGCCCGGCAGGGCCGCCGACCACAGCGCCAGCGCTGCGAGGGAATGGTCGGCCGCCAGGGGTGCAAAAGCCAGCAGGCCCAGGCCGACGGCATGCGGCACCGTGACCGCCGCCGCCGACCACGCGGCGGCGATGCCCGGCGACCGGAGAGGCTGCAGGGACTCAGCAGGGGACATCTCGGTTCTCCATAGCGCCGTAGATCACCCACACCCCACAAAACCGGCGCGGCCCATGCCCGGGCAGCCGCGCAAGGGCCACCCCGCCGCGCTGGCTGCGTCCCCCTGCCCGCAACGCGCAGTGTTGCGAGAGCGGGGGCAGGCCGCGAAGCGGCTCAGGGGGTGTTTCAAAGACTCCGCGCCGCGAAGGTATCGCAGGCTTTGACGCTGCCATTCTGCAGCCCGTTGTGAAACCAGCGCTGCCGCTGAGCACTGGTGCCGTGGGTGAAGCTTTCGGGCACCACCGCCCCGCCGCTCGAGCGCTGCAGGGCGTCGTCACCAATCTTGGCCGCTGCGTTCATGGCCTCTTCCACATCGCCCTGCTCCAGAATCTGGCGCGCGTTCTGCGCATGGTGTGCCCACACCCCGGCAAAACAGTCGGCCTGCAGCTCCAGCCGCACCGAGAGCGCGTTGTACTCCGCCTTGCTCACGCGGCCACGCATCTGGTCCACCTTGCCGCTGATGCCCAGCTGGTTCTGCACATGGTGGCCTACCTCGTGGGCAATCACATAGGCCTGGGCAAAATCGCCGGGCGCGCCCAGGCGGTTCTTGAGGGTTTCATAAAAGCCCAGGTCGATGTAGACCTTCTGGTCCGCCGGGCAGTAGAACGGGCCCATCGCCGCCTGCCCGGTGCCGCAAGCCGTGGCCGTAGCGCCCCGAAACAGCACCAGACGCGGCTCCTGGTAGGTGCCGCCACCCTGGCGGAACACGGCCTGCCACACGTCTTCGGTATCGGCCAGAACGGTCGATACAAAACGGGCCATGGTGTCGTCGGCCGGGGGGCGCTGGGCAGGCCCCTGCGACTGCACCTGCGCGGGCGGCCCACCGCCACTGAGCAGTCCCAGGATAGTCAGCGGATTGATGCCCAGCACCCACCCGCCCACCAGTGCGATGACGATGGTGCCGATGCCAATGCTGCGCCCTCCGAAAATCGGCGAGCCGCCGCCCCCACCGCGCCGGTCTTCCACATTGTCCGACTCGCGATTGCCTTCCCATTTCATGCCGTATCTCCAGCGCCCTCACCGTGCGGAGGGCATGGCGCATATTACGCGCGGTGCAGGAACCGGAGGGGCCGATTACGATGGCCTGCCTGTCGGCGCCCGCTGGCACGATTCCCCCCTTCCACGCCCCACCCGAACCGCCCCATGCTCCACGACGCCTCGCACTACGCCCCCATCGGCGACAAGGTGATTTTGATCACAGGCTTTGATCCCTTTGGCGGCGACAGCCTGAACCCCAGCTGGCTGGTGGCCCAGGCGCTGGACGGGCAGCGCATCGCGGGCCACCGCGTGGTGGCGGCGCAACTGCCCACCGTCTTTGGCGAATCGCTGCAACAGCTGCGGGCGTTGGCCACGGCCCACCGGCCCGCGCTGACCATCTGCCTGGGCCAGGCAGGAGGGCGCAGTGCGCTGTCGCTGGAGCGGGTGGGCATCAATATCAACGACGCCCGCATTCCCGACAACGTGGGCGCCCAGCCCATCGACACGCCGGTGGTGCCCGGCGGGCCTGCCGCCTACTTTGCGAGCCTGCCACTCAAGGCCATGCTGCGCTCCGTACAGCAGGCTGGCGTGCCCTGCGAGGTTTCACAAACAGCGGGCACCTTTGTCTGCAACCATGTGCTGTACGGACTGATGCACATGCTGCAGGCACAAGGCGTTGGACCTGCGGGCGCCCGGGGCGGATTTGTGCACGTGCCCTGGCTGCCCGGGCAAGGCACACCCTCCCTGGCACTGCGGGACATGGTGCGCGGCATCCACGCAGCCCTGTGGGCCGCTGTGCTTCACCAGAGCGACATAGCGCTCGGGGCGGGTGCCACGCACTGAAATCATGGCCTCGGACTGGGGGCTTGCCCGCTCCCCGGCTCCGCCCTCGCTGTGTAAAGTCGGCGAATGTCCTTCACCTCCCTCTCCCCGGCCCCCGGCACGCTGGACGCAGCTGCCACAGCGGCGTGTCTGCCATGGGACGCGCTGGCCACCGAGATTGCGGCCCTCTTGCGGGACAGCACCGTCTCGGTGCCTGCCCGCACGGTGCTGCCACTGCCCCAGGGCGGCAGCCTGTTTGTCATGCCTGCCACCGACAGCCGCGTGGCGATGGCCAAGCTCATCACGCTGACCCCTGCCAACACGGGCACCGGCCGCCCCGCGATCCAGGGCGACGTCGTGGTGTTTGACGTGACCACGGGCGAACGCCGCCTGGTGCTGGACGGCCCCACCATCACTGCACGGCGCACAGCGGCGGTGTCGCTGCTGGCTGCACAGCATCTGGCGCCGCAGCCCCGGGGACCTCTGCTCATCGTCGGTGCGGGCGTGCAGGGCCTGGCCCACCTGGAAGCCTTTGTGCAGGGCCTGGGGGTGCGTGATGTGTGGGTGGCCTCGCGCAGTGCCGCCAGCGCCGAGGCCCTGGTCCTGCGCGCCCAGGCGCTGGGCGCCCAGGCACGCACGGTGGCCGATGCAGACGCTGCGGTGCCCCATTGCCCGCTGATTGCCGTGTGCACCCCGGCGCACAGCGTGGTGCTGAGCGCGCCACCACGGCCCGACGCCTTTGTGGCAGCGGTGGGAGCCTTCACCCCGGCCATGGCAGAACTGGCCCCCGCCTTCTGCCGCCATGTGGCAGCACACGGGCATATCGTGGTGGACAGTGAAGACGCACGCCACGAGGCGGGCGATCTGCTGCAGGCGGGCCTCGACGTGGGCATGCTGCCCACACTGCGGGAAGCTCTGCAACGCCAGCGCGCCCCGTCCGCAGGGCCGGTGCTGTTCAAGAGCTGCGGCTGGGCGGGCTGGGACCTGGCTGCGGCCCGCCTGGCGATGCGCCTGGGCACAGAGGGTGCCCCACCCACGCAGGCCACGCCATGAGCCTGCTCCGGTTCTCGGACCACAGCCTGCGCTCGCAGATCGCGCTGGTGTTCGGTACGTTGGTGGTGGGCCTGGCGGTGCTGCTGTCACTGGGATTTGGCGAACTGCTCAAGCTGCGCATCGAGCGCGATGCCGGGACTGCCCTGCAGGTCATTGCCGAAAATGCAGGCAAGCTGCTGGCCAACGGCCTGCAGGAGCGCAGCCGCGAGGCCGAGGTCCTGGCCGCCGCCGAGGCCGTCTGGACCAAAGGGCTCGACAGCGCCGAAGCCCACCACATGCTGGCACGCAGTCAGGCCACCCACCCCCACAGCGCTTGGATCGGTGTGGCCGATGCCCAGGGCGTGGTGCGCGCCGCCACGGGCGGGCTCCTGGTGGGCCAGAGCGTGGCAGAGCGCCCGTGGTTCAAGGAAGGCCTGCAAACACTGCACGTGGGAGATGTCCACCCGGCCAAGCTGCTGGAGCAGCTGCTGGCCCCGCCGCCTTCGGGCGAGCCCTACCGGTTTGTGGATTTTGCGGCGCCCATTCGCCTGGGCCCGACCACCATCGGCGTGGTGGGTATCCACGGCAGCTGGGAATGGACCCATGAGGTCATGGAAAGCCTGACCCCGGCACGTACGGACGACAAGGCGGTAGAACTGTTCGTCTTCGACCGCAAAGGCGAGCTTATCTACGCCCCTGGGGGCCAGACCCGGGCCCTGCAAATAGCCGGGCAGCGCCTGCCCGTCGAGGCCAACAACCCGGTGGCGTCTGACCGCGCCGCAGGCCGGGCCGTCGTGGCGAGGTGGCTGGATGGCCGCAGCTACCTCACGGCCACCGCACCGATGCAGGCACGCAACAGCACCAGCGACCTCGGCTGGCGCATTGTCGCCCGCGAACCCGTGGAACTGGCCTTCGCCGAGGCCCACCGCACCGTGCAACTGGCACTGGCCATCGGGCTCGGCGCCGCGCTTTTGGCCTCGGTGCTGGCGTGGCTGGCGGCACGCCGCCTGAGCGATGACCTGTACGCGCTGGCCGATGCCGCCAGCGCCGTGGAGGCCGACAAGCCCGGCACCCGCATTCCCCAGGCCCACAGCAGCCGGGAAGTGAGCAAGCTTTCAGGCGCACTGGGCCGCATGACGCACCGGCTTCTGACAGCCCACGAAGCCATGGAGGAAAAAGTGCGCCTGCGCACGCTGGAGCTGGAGGCTGCCAACCGCGCCCTGGACCTGCAGGCCCGCACCGATGCTTTGACGGGCCTGCTCAACCGCCGGGGTTTTGAAACGCAGATGGCGTTTGCCCTGGCGCTGGCGCGGCGCAGCGGCCGGCCGTTGAGCCTGATCACAGTCGACGTGGACCATTTCAAGCGCGTGAACGACACTTATGGACACGAAACCGGCGACGAAGTCCTGCGCCGGCTGGCCCGCACGCTGGAAATGCGCCTGCGCAACTCGGATGTGATCGCACGGCTGGGGGGTGAAGAGTTTGTGGTGCTGCTGCCCGACACCGACCTTCTGGGGGCCCAAGCCATCGCCCAGGCCCTGGTCGAAGCCATGGCCGAACAACACGACCCGGTCGTGGGCCGCATCACCGTGAGCGCGGGTGTGGCCAGCATGCGCGGCCTGCAGGACAACGGCCTCGATATCCTGCGCCGGGGCGATGCGGCGCTTTATGAAGCCAAGGGCCAGGGGCGCAACAGGGTCTGCGTGGAGGCATGACCACAGTCCATGAACAGCGGTCAGCGCACAGCAAGGCCAGCGGCGTGCAAGAAACCCGCCAGTAACCTGTTCTAAACCTCGCTGATCTCGGCCACCACGGCGCAGCCCTGGGGCGCGGCAACATCAAAATAGGCTTGCAGCCGCAAGGCCAGCGCATTCAGGCTGTGGTCCTGAATGGCCCGCGCCACGGCCAGCTGTTCGAGCGCGTAGGGCCGGTGCCCCAGCATCATGGCGGTATTCACACAGTGGCCCGTGGCGGCCATCTTCAGAACGAAAGCGTTGAGAAGCTCGCAGGGCCAATAGTGGGCGTGGGACACGGCTGCCGGGCGCAATGCGCCGTGGTCCGAGGCCAAGTCGCCTGTGGCACCTGCAGGGTCATGTAGAGAAAGCGCAGCACCCCGGGCCTTGGCGGGTGTGGTCATCGCAGCAAAGGTCAGCATGGTGGACTCCGTGACCACCGGAGGGCCCGGCGGCATGACACCATGCTAAGAACCTTACCTGCGCTTGCATTTCAGCCAATGGGCACTGGCGCTGTAGGACGCAGCCCCTGCGAACACGTTCCAGCGCATGCCGAAGGTCTGGCGGGCGGGAGGTCAGGCCTTGGGCAGCGTCACGCCGACCTGCCCCTGGTACTTGCCGCCCCGGTCACGGTAGCTGACCTCACACACATCGTCCTTGTCGCTCTCGAAGAACAGCACCTGCGCGCAGCCCTCGCCCGCGTAGATGCGTGCGGGCAGCGGCGTGGTGTTGGAGAACTCCAGCGTCACATAGCCTTCCCACTCGGGCTCGAACGGGGTCACGTTGACGATGATGCCGCAGCGTGCATAGGTGCTTTTGCCCAGGCAGATGGTGAGCACGTTGCGTGGAATGCGGAAGTACTCCATCGTGCGCGCCAGCGCAAAGCTGTTGGGCGGGATGATGCAGCTGTCACCCTCGAAATCCACAAAGCTCTTCTCGTCGAAATTCTTCGGGTCCACCACCGTGCTGTGGATATTGGTGAACACCTTGAATTCGGGTGCGCAGCGGATGTCGTAGCCGTAGCTGCTGGTGCCGTAGCTGATGATCTTGCGGCCCTCCACCTCGCGCACCTGGCCCGGCTCGAAGGGTTCGATCATTCCGTGCTCGGCCGCCATGCGGCGGATCCACTTGTCGCTCTTGATGCTCATGGCTGAATTTCCTGCGCTGTGGCCCTGGCCGTCGGCAAACAGCCGGGCGCTATTAAATATGTAGCTATTAGCGCTTGATGATCAAGCGCTGGGGCCGTATTTTGCTTGAGAAATCACGGTTTGCTCCACCACACGGTCATCGCCGAGCACGATCAGCGCAAACAAAAGCTCATCCAGGCTGCGCGCCTGGCAGGTCTTGCGCTCCAGCAGAGGCGTAGCCCGAGGGTTGAGCACCACAAAGTCGGCCTCGCAGCCCGGCTGCAAATTGCCCACCTCACCCGCCAGACCCAGCGCCTTGGCCGCCCCGGCCGTGTGTTGCCACCACAGCTGCTGCGGCGACAGGCTCAGCCCCTGCTTGGTCTGGCCCTCACGCCCCACGTAATACGCCGCCAGCATGGTGTGGAACGGGCTAAAGCTGGTACCCCCGCCCACATCGCTGGCCAGGCCGTAGCCAAAGCCCACGCGGTCGGCGCTGGCGTAGTCAAAAAAGCCACTGCCCAGAAAGAGGTTGCTGGTGGGGCTGACCGCCGCCACCGCACCGGTGTCGCGCATCAGCGCGCGGTCGTCATCGTCAAAGTGGATGCAGTGCGCATACACCGCGCGTTCGCGCATCAGGCCAAAGTCGTCGTACACGCCCAGGTAGCTGCGTGCGGCGGGGAACAGCTCGCGCGCCCAGCGGATCTCGTCGCGGTTCTCGGCCACGTGGGACTGAATCCAAACATCGGGGTAGCGCGCAGCCAGCTCGCCCGCGCCGCGCAGTTGTTCATGGGTACTGGTGGGCGCAAAACGCGGGGTGATGGCATAGCCCAGGCGGTCCACGCCGTGCCAGCGCTGGATCAGCGCCTCGGTGTCGATGAGGCTTTGTTCGGTATCGTCGCGCACGCCATCGGGCGAGTGGCGGTCCTGCAGCACCTTGCCAGTGATCAGGCGCATGTGCTGGCGTTGCCCCTCGGTGAACAAGGCATCCACCGAGGCGGGGTGCGAGGTAGCAAACGCCAGCGCCGTAGTCACGCCATGGCGCAGCAGCTCGGCCACAAAGAACTCTGCCACCTGCGCGCTGTAGTCGGATGCGACAAAGCGCGATTCATGGGGAAAGGTGTAGTTCTCCAGCCAGGGCAGCAGACCATCCGCGGGTGAGCCAATCACGTCGGTCTGCGGAAAGTGGATGTGCATGTCCACAAACCCAGGGGCCAGGATGCGACCCGGCAGGTGCGTGACGGGCTCGTGGGCATACTGGTGCGACAGCGCCTGCCAGGCGCCGGCTGCCAGCACCCGCTGGCGGCCCTGGGCATCCGGGCCAATGGCCAGCAGGCCATCTTCGTCATAGAGGGCGCGGCCATCGTCGGCAAATCGCAAAAGGGCGGAACGGTAAACAGGCATGGCGGCAAGCTTAGCGGCAGGGGGCGCCGTTTGTATATGCAGCACCCCATAGTGGCTATGGGGTTGGGGGAGCACCGACAGGTGATAACGACGGGCGATATGCCTTGCAGGATCAGCGGGACACCTTGCCCACGACACCTTCCACCAGCCAGTTCATCTGCAGGATCTGAGCATCCGACAGCGCTTGGCCCGCAGCAATGCGTTCCTGCCCTTCGTTGTCGCGTACCGGTGCCTTGCCCGCACGGAAGGGGTGCAGCTTGCCCGCGCCCACGGCCTTTTGGGCATTCAGCACCTCCTGCTGGACGGCGGCTGGCACCCGGGGGCCAAAGTCGCCGACGCGGATCATGCCCTCGCGCACGCCGCCCCACAGGTTGGCACTCTTCCAGGTGCCGTTCTGCACGGCGCGCACGCGCTCGGTGTAGTAACTGCCCCACTGGTGCGTCACGGCCACGATCTGGGCGTCAGGCCCGGTCTTGCGCATGTCGGAGTGGTAGGCCACGGCCATCTTGCCGCGCTCTTGCGCGGCGGCCATCACGGCGGTGGAACCCGTGTGGAACGCAATCACGTCCACGTCCTGGTTGAACAGCGCCATGGCCGCATCACGCTCCTTGGGTGGGTCGAACCACACATTGAGCCATACCACCTTCACCGCGGCCTGCGGGTTGACCGAGCGCATGCCCAATGTGAAGGCGTTGATGCCCTGGAGCACCTCCGGGATGGGGAAGCCCGCCACAAAACCGGCCACGCCGGTCTTGCTCATGCGGCCCGCTGCAATACCGGCGAGGTAACGCCCCTCGTAGTAGCGCGCGTTGGCAGCGGCCACATTGGGCGTGGTCTTGTAGCCCGTGATGGACTCGAACTTCACGTGTGGATAGTCCTGCGCCACCTTGAGCGTGGGCTCCATGTAGCCAAAGCTGGGGGTGAAGATGATCTGGTGGCCCGTGGCCGCCAGATCACGGATCACGCGTTCGGCATCGGCGCCTTCGGCCACGTTCTCGACAAAGGTGGTCTTCACCTGATTGCCCAGCGCGGCCTCGACGGCCTTGCGGCCTTCGTCATGCTGGCGCGTCCAGCCTGCCTCGGTGATGGGCGAGACATAGACAAAACCGGCTTTGACCGGATCGGCCGGACTGCCCTTGGCGGGCGTGGTCTGGGAAAAAACGGGAGAGAAAAAACAGGCGGCCACGAGCGTGGCTGCGAGGTTTTTGTACATGGTGTTCCTCTACATGGCCCTGATGGAATGGAACGGAAGCACCGCAGGACGACGGTGCTGCCGAGGGGAATCAAACTGCGCTGAAACTACGTTGGAACTGTATTGATTGAAGCCGGAGGGTAGGCTCTGCTGCAGTGCGCAAAGCCCTCCATAGGAACTCAGTTCAGCCGCAGCGCCTGCGGGCCTGCGCCCAGGCGGAAGGCACCCACCACCTCGGCCAGGCGCGACGCCTGGTCCTTCAGGCTTTCGGCGGCAGCGGTGGACTCTTCCACCAGGGCAGCATTCTGCTGGGTCATCTGGTCCAGCTGGGTCACCGCCACATTCACCTGGCCAATGCCCTGGCTCTGTTCCGAAGCGGCTGCGCTGATCTCTCCAATGATGTCGGTCACGCGGCGCACGGAACTCACGATCTCGCCCATGGTGGTGCCGGCGTTCTGCACCAGGGCAGCACCCGACTCGACCTTCTCCACCGACACGCCGATCAGTGTCTTGATCTCCTTGGCCGCCTGGGCCGAGCGCTGGGCCAGTGAGCGCACTTCGCTGGCCACCACGGCAAAGCCACGGCCCTGCTCGCCCGCACGGGCGGCTTCCACGGCGGCGTTGAGGGCCAGGATATTGGTCTGGAACGCAATGCCGTCGATGGTGCCGATGATGTCGGCAATCTTCTTGCTGCTGGTGTTGATCTCGTCCATGGTGGTCACCACCTGCGCCACCACTTCACCGCCGCGCTGGGCCACTTGTGCGGCCGACACCGCCAGCTGGTTGGCCTGCACGGCCGAATCGGCGCTCTGGCGCACGGTGCTCGTCAGCTCTTCCATCGAGCTGGCGGTCTCCTGCAGGCTGCTGGCCGTTTGCTCGGTGCGTGCGCTCAGGTCCTGGTTGCCGATGGCGATCTGGGTGCTGGCGGTGGAGATGCTGTCCACCACACCACGCACTTGCTGCAGCGAACGGTGCAGAGCGCTGCGCATGGCATCCAGGGCGCGCAGCAGGTGGCCGGTTTCGTCATTGGCGTAGCTCGCCTGGGGGGCACCCGTCAGGTCCATGTTGGCGATGGTCTCTGCAATGGCCTCGGCCTGGCGCAGCGGGCGCGTGATGCTGGTGGTCAGCAGCCAGGCCAGCAAGGCGCCCAGCAGCAGCGACACCCCGGTGCAGATCTGCAGCAGCAGCGTGGTCTGGGCACGCAGCTCTTCGCTGCGCTTGCCGGCAGCATCGAGCTCGGCGCGCTGGCCATCCACCATCTGCTGCACGCCCGCCAGATAGCTGCGGGAGGTGGGCTCGAACCGCTCGGTGAAAACCTTGTTGGCGTTCTCGGCATCGCCCGCCTGCTTGAACTTGCTCACTTCCTCGCGGGCCGCCAGGTAGTCCTTGCGCAGGTCACCCACCTTGGCAAAATGCTGCTTCTTCTCCGGCGTGTCCATCTTGGACTCGATGAATTTCTGCAGCTCGTTGGTATCGCGGATCGACGCGGCCGTGGCGGGCGCAAAGTAGGGGATCAGGCTGGCATCACTGCTCTTGGCAATGGCTGCCGCGCGCTGCACGCCCGATGTGGTGTGGCGCAGCCAGTCCGAGCCAGCGCGCTCGGTCTTGATGTTGTCGTTGACCATGGCGTCGATCTCTTTGCCCAACTGGCTGAGCTTGACCACGGCCACCACGCTGCTGGCAAAAAACAGCGCCAGGATGAGGCCGAGCACCAGGGTCAGGCGCTTGCCAATGGAGATTTGACTGAGAAACATGGAAGGCTCCAAAAAAGGGGGCTACACGGCACCCGTGCACTCCGCAAGGGAGCGCTGGGTAAGGGCCATGGTGGTGGATCACCCCGTGGGCCTGGGCCGGACGCAATTCGAACGAATACTTACTATTTTAAGGGTTTACCCACGCCGCCGCCCTGCCGCGCGGGTGACAGCGCACCAACCCGCCGATTCGCACTGGCAATCCGCGCTATGCCCGCCGCACACAGCTCAGTAGTCGTGCTCCACGCACCGCTCAAAGGTTTCCTTGAGCTTGTGCTCCCACACACGCTTGTCGGCATTGCTGGCAAAACTCGCCTCAAAGCTGTTGAACGCCAATTGGTAGGCGTGTTTCGCCGTGAGGCCCGTGGCGGCAAACACCTGGGTGAAGTTCTCGTTCATGTAGCCGCCAAAGTAAGCGGGATCATCCGAGTTGACCGTGGCGGCCAGCCCGGCGTCGAGCAGCTTGCCCAGGTTGTGGTCCGCCAGGTTGGGAAACACGCACAGCTTCTGGTTGGACAGGGGGCACACCGTGAGCGCAATACGATCCTGCGCCAGGCGCTGCATCAGTGCCGCGTCGTACACCGCCTGCACCCCGTGGTCGATGCGCTCGACCTTGAGCACATCGAGCGCACTCCAGATGTAGGCAGGGGGGCCCTCCTCGCCCGCATGGGCCACCAGGTGCAGGCCCAGTTCGCGGCAGCGGGCGAACACGCGGGCAAACTTTTCGGGCGGGTGGCCCAGTTCGCTGGAATCCAGCCCTACGCCAACGATCTTGTCGAGCAGGGGCATCGCCTGCTCCAGGGTCTCGAAGGCGGACTCCTCACTGAGGTGGCGCAGGAAACACAGGATGAGCGTGGCACTGATGCCCAGCTCCCTGCGTGCATCTTCACAGGCCCGGTACAGGCCGTTGATGACCGTCTCCATGGCAACGCCGCGTGCGGTGTGGGTCTGCGGGTCGAAGAAGATTTCAGCGTGCAGCACGTTGTCGCGCGCTGCTCGCCCCAGGTAGGCGCGCGCCATGTCATAAAAGTCCTGCTCGTGCAGCAGCACGCTGGCACCCGCGTAGTAGATGTCCAGAAAACTTTGCAGGTTGGTGAACGCGTAGGCGCTGCGCAGTGCCTCCACACTGGCATAGGGCAAGGTCAATTCGTTGCGCTGCGCCAGTGCAAAGATCAGCTCAGGCTCCAGGGAGCCCTCGATATGGATATGCAGCTCGGCCTTGGGCATGGCGCGCAGCAGCGTGGGCAGGCGCTCGGCGGAAATAGGGGGCACTTTAAACATCAGCAGACTCCAAAGGTGATGCCGCTCTGGCGCAAGAAGCGGCGGTAGGCAGATGATGCCTTGTCGGCGGCGGTATGCAACTCCGCCCGCAGGTCCAGCGGCAGACACTGTGGCGTCTGCGACTCCAGCACGGGCTGGTCTTGCGTGAAGATGGTGTGCTGAAAGGCCTGCAGCTTCTCATCGGGCGAATCGAAATCTGCCACGGCCAAGCGAAACCACACGCGGCTGCGCACCGGGGTGATCGGGCAGATGAACAGCGCAATGGACTCCCGCCAGCCATCCACGGCCGTGGTGCCCGCCTCGGGCACCTTGGTCAGCACGGCCGCGTAGGGTGCCGTGACTTCGTAGGTGTACTCCACCTGGGCCGGGGCGGTGGAGTGCAGGTTGGACTGGGGTTGCCAGGCCTTGCAGCCGGTGGCCAGCAAGCCAGTGGTTGTGGCCTCAACGCGGTAGTCATCAATGGCAGGGACGTCGCGGCTGCCCAGCCAGCCTTCGTGCACAAAACCAAAGTGCGACATATCGAGAAAATTCTCGATGATGCGCGGCGCACTGGCGGCCACGTCGTAAGGGCCGCAGTTGAGCTTGCGCAAGCGCAAGTCCCCTTCGGCGGCGAATGGGGGCAGCGCTGCACTGCCCGGCGCAATGCGCACCCACACCAGGCCATGGGCCTCGCAGGCCTCATGGTGCCGGGCGCAGTGCGTGGTGGGCGGCACAAACGCAGGCAGTGCGGGCACATGCGTGCACTGGCCCGAGCCCTCGAACTGCCAGCCGTGGTACGGGCACTCCAGCCGCCCCTGCACCGTCACCCGGCCCAGCGACAAGCGCGCACCCCGGTGCGGACACCGATCGGCCAAGGCCTGCACCCCACCCAGGCCATCACGCCACAGCACCAACGGCTGGTCCAGCAACTGCACGGCCAGTGGGGTGTTCGCCACATCACCCGCCAGTGCCACGGGGTGCCACAACGTCGATTCGACCATCGTCCCTGCTCCAAAAAAAGCACTCAACAATGAAAAAGGGCCACCCAGGAAGGTAGCCCTTTTGAACTGGCAGCCCCAAGAGGCTGCCTGATGAGGGGTCAGAAGTGCTTACTTCTTCTCGCCGCCGGGGATCTTGCCTTCCACGCCCTTGACGTAGAAGTTCACACCGCCCAGAAACTTGTCATCGGCCACCGTGTCTTTGGCCAGCACTTCCTTGCCGTCCTGACCCACGATCGGGCCCTTCCAGATCTGGAACGACCCGTCGGCCAAGCCCTTCTTCACGGCTTCGACCTTGGCCTTGGTGTCGGCAGGCACGTCTTCGGCAATGGAGACGATGTCGATGGCGCCTTCCTTCACGCCCCACCAGCTCTGGCCCGTGGCCCACTGGCCTTCCAGCGCGTCCTTGGTGGCCTTGATGTAGTACGGGCCCCAGTTGATGACGGCCGAAGCCAAGTGGGCCTTGGGACCGTAGGCGGTCATGTCGCTGTCCCAACCGAAGGCGCGCTTGCCCTTCTCTTGTGCGGTCTTGAGCACAGCAGGCGAATCGGTGTTCTGGAACAACACATCCGCGCCACCGTTGATCAGGCTGGTGGCGGCTTCGGTTTCCTTGGGTGGGCTGAACCATTCGTTCACCCAGACCACCTTGGTCTTGATCTTGGGGTTGACCGACTGCGCACCCAGCGTGAAGCTGTTGATGTTGCGGATCACTTCAGGAATCGGCACCGAGCCCACCACGCCCAGCGTGTTGGACTTGGTCATGGCACCGGCAATGATGCCCGCCATGTACGCGCCTTCGTAGGTGCGGCTGTCGTAGGTGCGCATGTTTTCGGCCGTCTTGTAGCCGGTGGCATGCTCGAACTTCACGCCCTTGTTGTCTTCCGCGACCTTGAGCATGGACTCCATGTAGCCGAAGGTCGTGCCGAAGATCAGCTTGTTGCCCTGGCCGGCCAGGTCACGCAGCACGCGCTCGGCGTCGGCGGACTCGGGCACGCTTTCCACAAAGCTCGTCACGACCTTGTCGCCGAATTCCTTCTCGATGGCCTTGCGGCCGTTGTCGTGGGCGAACGACCAGCCACCATCGCCCACCGGGCCGACGTAGGCAAACGCGATCTTCAGAGGCTCGGGCTTGGGCGCCGGTGCTTCTGCCACGGGAGCCGGTGCGGGCGCGGGGGCCGGTGCCGGTTCTTCCTTCTTGCCACAGCCCACGAGGGCGGCAGCGGCCACGGCGGAGAGCGCTGCCACCTTGAGCATGGAGCGTTTCTGCAGATCAGTCATGTCGGTTTCCTTATTGAAGAAGTAAGACTTGCAAAGGTTGAGGGACGAAAACACTAATTATGGGGCGATCTACCACCGGGTAACCAGCAATTCTTGGGACCAGTGCTTGTTCACGAACCCGGATAAAACGGCTTGCCCAGCGATGCCGGCATGTTGATGCGGATCCACGCCGGATTGCGCGAGATCAGCGCCAGCACCACGATGGTCGCCACATAGGGCAGCATGCTCAGCAACTGGCTGGCCACTTGCACGCCCGTGGCCTGCAAATGGAACTGCAGCATGGTCACGCCGCCAAACAGGTAAGCACCAAGCAACACCCGTGCCGGGCGCCACGTGGCAAAGGTGGTCAGCGCCAGCGCGATCCAGCCGCGCCCGGCCACCATACCCTCCACCCACAGCGGGGTGTAAACGGTAGAGATGTACGCCCCGGCCAGCCCGCACAGCGAGCCACCGGCCACCACGGCGGCCAAGCGAATACGGCGCACGGGGTAGCCCAGTGCATGGGCCGACTCGGGCGACTCGCCCACCGAGCGCAGCACCAGCCCGGCGCGCGTGCGGTACAGGAACCAGATCAGCCCCGCCACCAGCAGCATGGTGAGATACACCAGCGGGTGCTGCCGGAACAGCGCAGGGCCGAGCAGCGGCACATCGCCCAGCACCGGGATCACGTATTTGGGCAGCTCTGGCAGCTTGGCCTGGACGTAGCTGATGCCCGCAAAGGCCGAAAAACCCACGCCGAACAGGCTGAGCGCCAGCCCCGTGGCGTACTGGTTGGTGTTGAGCCAGATCACCAGCACACCAAAGATGGTCGCCAGCAGCGCGCCAGCGGCCATGCCCGCCGCAAACCCCAGCCAGGTGTTGCCCGTGTGCACCACGGTGGCAAACCCTGCAATGGCGGCGCAGAGCATCATGCCCTCGGCGCCCAGGTTGACGATGCCAGCTTTTTCATTGATCAAGAGGCCCAGGGCCGCGATGGCCAGAACGGTGCCCGCGCTCAGCGTGGCGCCGATCAGGAGTGCATAGGATTCCATTACTTGCCTCCCTTCGCGGCCACCCAGCGGATGCGGTAGGCGATCAAGGTGTCACAGGCCAGCAGCGTAAACAGCAGCAGGCCCTGGAACACGCCCGTGAGCGACTTGGGCAGGCCCATGCGCGACTGCGCCAGCTCGCCGCCGATGTAGAACATGCTCATGAGGATGGCCGACAAAATCATGCCCACCGGGTGCAGCCGCCCCACAAAGGCCACGATGATGGCGGCAAAGCCGTAGCCTGCGGGCACATACGGTGTGAGCTGACCAATGGGCCCGGCCACCTCCAGCGCGCCCGCCAGGCCCGCCGCGCCGCCTGAGATCAGCAGCGCCGTCCACAACGCCTTGCGCGACGAGAAGCCCGCGTAGCGCGCCGCAGCGGGGGCCAGCCCGCCCACCTGCTGGGCAAAACCGGCCCGTGTGCGGAACAGAAACACCCACAAGGCCGCAGCCCCCGCCAGCGCCAGCAGCAGCCCGATGGACACGCGCGAGCCCTGCATCAGGCGCGGGATCTGCGTGACTTTCTCGAACGTCTTGGTCTGCGGAAAGTTGTAGCCCATGGGGTCTTTCCATGGGCCATAGACCAGGTAGCCCAGCACCAGCGTGGCCACATAGACCAGCATCAGGCTCACCAGGATTTCATTGGCGTTGAACTTGTCGCGCAGCAGTGCCGTGAGCCCCGCCCACACCATGCCACCCAGCACCCCGGCGAGCAGGATGGCGGGCACGATCCACGGCCCGGTGGTCTTGTCGGCCAGCAGCGCCACGCCGCCCGCCACCACGGCGCCGATGACAAACTGGCCTTCGGCACCGATGTTCCACACGTTGGAGCGAAAACACACGGCCAGCCCCAGCGCAATCAATAACAGCGGCGTGGCCTTGACCATGAGTTCACCGACGGCATAGGGCGTCTTGATCGGCTCCCAGAAGAAGACCTGCAACCCGCGCACCGGGTCTTTGCCCAGCGCCACGAACAAGGCCACACCAATCAACACCGTGACGGCCAGCGCCAGCAGCGGCGAGCCATAGGTCCACCAGCCAGAAGCCTGGGGGCGCGGTTCCAGCTTAAGCATGCTGCACCTCCGCTGCCTTGGCCTGTTGTGCGAGGTGCGCTTGGACATCGGCATGCCACAGCCCGCTCATCCATTCGCCGATGCGCTCTACCGTGGCCTCGGCGCGCGGCACGGAAGGCGACAAATGCCCCTTGGCCACCACGTGCAGCCGGTCACAGATCTCAAACAATTCGTCCAGCTCCTCACTGACCACCAGTACGGCGCAGCCCGCATCACGCAGCGCCAGGATGGAGCCACGGATCTGTGCGGCGGCGCCCACATCCACACCCCAGGTGGGCTGCGAAACGATGAGCAGCTTCGGGTTGGCATCAATCTCGCGCCCCACGATGAACTTCTGCAGGTTGCCGCCCGACAGCGACTTGGCCGCTGCATTGGGGCCGCCCGCCTTGACGTTGAAGCGGGCAATGATGTCCACCGCATGCTTTTGCAGCGCGCCCACCTTGATCCAGCCACTGCCGCTGACGGAGTTGGTGCGCGTGAGCAGCAGGTTGTGCGCCAGCCCCATGGTGGGCACGGCGCCCCGGCCCAAGCGCTCTTCGGGCACAAAGTGCAGGCCCAGCGCACGGCGTTGGCCGGGGCCCATGCGGCCTGCGTTCTGGCCCGAGACCTGGATGCTCGCAGGCTCGGCCCGCTGGTCTTCCCCCGACAGCGCATACAGCAGCTCTTTTTGCCCATTGCCAGACACGCCGGCAATGCCCACCACTTCGCCCGCCTTCACCTCAAACTGCAGGTCGATCAAGTCCACGCCGAACTGGTCGGCACGCGGCAGCGACAGGCCCTTGACGCGCAGCACGGTGGCGCCGGTCTGCACCGCACGGTGCTCCAGCGCGGGCGGTTCGGCGCCGATCATCAGGCGCGACAGGGAGGCATTGGATTCCTCGGCAGGGTTGCACACGCCCGTCACCTTGCCGCCGCGCAGCACGGTGCAGGCAGTGCACAGCGCGCGAATTTCGTGCAGCTTGTGGCTGATGTAGAGGATGCTGCAACCCTCGCGGGCCAGCTTGCGCAGCACCACGAAGAGCTTCTCGACGGCCTGGGGCGTGAGCACCGAAGTGGGCTCGTCCAGGATCAGCACCTTGGGGTTGGTGAGCAGCGCGCGGATGATTTCCACCCGCTGCATCTCGCCCACGCTCAGGGTGTGCACGGGGCGCAGGGGGTCGATGTCAAGGCCGTATTCGGTGGCCTTGGCGGTGATGCGGCCGGTCACTTCGGCCAGCGTCAGGCTCTTGTCCAGGCCCAGCCACACGTTCTCGGCCACCGTCAGGGTGTCGAACAGACTGAAATGCTGGAACACCATGGCAATGCCCAGGGCCCGCGCTTCTTGCGGGTTGCGCACCTGCACGGCCTGGCCGTTGAAGAACACGCTGCCTTCATCGGGCTTGACCGAGCCGTAGATGATTTTCATCAGCGTGGACTTGCCCGCGCCGTTTTCGCCCAGCACGGCGTGGATTTCACCCGGCAGCACCGTGAGCGACACGCCGCTGTTGGCCACCACGGCCGGGTAGCGCTTGGTGATGCCCACCAGCTGCAGCCGTGGCGGCGCCGCACCAGGCGCTGAAGGATTGGGGGGAGAACTCATGCGGGGATTGTCTCTCAGTTTTACAACTTGTTATAAGAATGAAAATACCTCATGGCGCTTGTTCAGCATACTCAAGCAGCTATTCTTTTCGTAGCGAAGCAGCCACGGTTTTCACACAGTCACGCAGCCAGGCGGCCGCCGCCGAGTGGTGCGTGCGGGCGTGCCACAGCTGGTAGTACATGAGCCGAGGAAACGGCACCGGGCACGGCAATATAGCCAGCGGAAGTTGCTCCACATACCGCTCGCAGTACTGGCGGCCGGTGGTCAGCACAAGCAAGCTCGATGCCACGATGCTGGGGATGAGGCTGAAATGTGCGCAGCGCGCCGTGATGTGGCGCTGCATGCCCAAGCTGTCCAGGTGGGCGTCGATCACGCCGCGCGCGCCGGGGTGGGTGGGCGTGGGCGCGATGTGTTCAGCGGCCAGCCAGCTTTCCACGTCCCAGCCGCGCCGCACGGCGGGGTGGTCTTTGCCGACCAGGCACACCACCTCGTCACCAAACAGGCGGCCCATGTGCAGGTCGTCCGGCGGCTGCGGCCAGTTGCCGATCACCACATCGACCTCACCCTGCGCCAGGTGCGCGTGGTAGTGCGTGTCGGCCGACAGGGGCAGGATCTCGATGGGGCACAAGGGCGCTTCGACCTTGATGCGGGCCACGAGCTGGGGTAGAAAAAGGGGGTCGAGGTAATCGCTGGCGGCCACGCGGAAGGTGCGGGTGGCCGTGCGCGGGTCAAACCCGCGTGCGTCTGAAAACAGCGCCTCGGCCGAGCGCAGGATCGCGCCCGCAGGCTCCACCATGCGCAGCGCAGCATCGGTGGGCATCATGCTGGCGCCCGAGCGCACGAGCAGCGGGTCGCCCGCCAGGTCGCGCAGCCGCTTGAGCGCAGCCGACACCGCCGGCTGGTGCATGCCCAGGCGGACGGCGGCCCTCGATACGCTGCGTTCTGTGAGCACGGTGTGCAAGACCCTTATGAGATGGAGGTCTATCTTGTCGAAAAGGGCGTGGTCTCTCATAGCGGTGTGGGCATGGGTGCCATAAGCTTGCGCATATGCCGGTAACGGTACTGCGTTCTACCCTCTGCTGAACCTTTCCATCCAAGATCGAAGTGGCGTTTGTCATGACAACAAGACCCTTGCAATTCCTGCGCCGAGGCCAGCCCGTGGCGCTGGGCAATGTACCACCCGACCGAACCTTGCTGGAGGTGCTGCGCGAAGACCTGGGCTGCACCGGCACCAAGGAAGGCTGCGGCGAAGGCGACTGCGGCGCCTGCACCGTCATGCTGGGTGAGGCGCGGGACGGCAAGCTGCACTACAGCGCGGTGAACAGCTGCATCCGCCTGGCGCATTCGGTGGATGGCATGGCGCTGTGGACGGTGGAGGACCTGGCGGAAGACCCGCTGATCCAGCCCGTGGGTGATGCCGCAACGGCTCCTGGTCAAACCATCACGCTCCATCCAGCACAAGAAGCCATGGTGCTGTGCCACGGCTCGCAATGCGGCTTTTGTACCCCCGGCTTCGTGATGAGCCTCTTTGGCATGTACCAAAACCATGTGTGCCATGGCCAACCCATCACCCGCGAGCGGGCGCAGGAAGAACTCTCGGGCAACCTGTGCCGCTGCACCGGCTACCGTCCCATCCTGGACGCCGCACAGCAGATGGCCGCCCTGCCAGCGATGGCGGTGAACGAGCCGCTTTTGCTACAAAAATTAGAGCTGCTTGCGCTTGACCATCAAGCGCCAGATGCCAATTCTTCTTATATTTCACCCACCACGCTGCCCGACCTGCTGGCCGCACGCGCCGCGCACCCTGCGGCGCAGGTCGTGGCAGGCTGCACCGATGTGGGCCTGTGGGTGACCAAGCAGCACAAACAGTACGCGCAGATTCTGGATGTGACCCGCGCGGCAGAGCTGCGGCAGATCCAGCAGGACGCACACCACATCACCATAGGCGCCGCCGTCACGCTGACCGACGCCTTTGCGGCACTGACCGCGCAGTGGCCACAGCTGCACAGCTTTGCCACGCGCTTTGCGGGCCTGCCCGTGCGCAACTCGGGCACGCTGGGGGGCAACGTGGCCAACGGCTCGCCCATTGGCGACTCGATGCCGCTCTTGATTGCACTGCGCGCCCAGGTGGTGCTGGCCAGCGTGCGCGGCGAACGCGCCATGGCGCTGGAAGACCTGTACACCGGCTACCGGCAGAACGTGATGGCGCCCGACGAACTGCTGGCACGCATCGTGGTGCCCAGGCCGGGTGTCACGGAAGTGCTTCGGGCCTACAAGATTTCCAAGCGCTTCGACGACGATATTTCTGCCGTCTGCCTTGTCATCAACCTGGACATCGAAGCCGACGTGGTGCGCCGCGCCAGCATCGGCGCGGGCGGTGTGGCTGCCACACCAGCCCGCGCGCGCCAAACCGAAGCCGCGCTGACCGGCCAGCCCTGGAATGCCGACACCATCGCCCGCGCTGCGCAAGCGCTGCAAGGCGAGTTCAACCCCATCTCTGACATGCGCGCCAGCGGCACCTACCGCCGCACGGTGCTGGCCAGCCTGCTGCAGCGCTTCTGGCTGGAGAGCCAGGGCGAAGAGGCCGTGAGCGTGGAGAACTTCCGACTGGAGGCTGCGGTATGAACCAGCGCGAATCTCTCCCCACGGACCTCCCGGTGAGCCGCGACGCCGTGGACGACCCGGTGGCTGCCACCGCCGACGCCCACGCCGCCGAGCCCCAAGCCCCGCAGCGGACCAGCGCACCCGCCAGTCCCCGCGCCATGGGCCAGTCGCACATCCATGAAAGCGCGCGCGCCCAAGTGGCCGGTGCCGCCCACTACATCGACGACCTGCCGGAGGTGAAGGGCACGTTGTACGCTGCGCCCATCCTATCCACCGTGGCCCACGGCACCTTGAACAGCGTGGATGCCAGCGCCGCCCTGGCCCTGCCCGGCGTGCGCGGCGTGGTGCTGTCGTCCGACGTGCCAGGCGACAAGTTGCTGGCCGCCTTTGCGCACGACGAGCCCGTTTTTGCAGTCGACACCGTGCAGCACATCGGCCAGGTCATCGGCCTGGTGGTGGCCGACTCGGTCATGCAGGCGCGGCGTGCGGTGCGTGCCGTAAAGCTCGACATCGCCCCACTGCCCGCCGTGCTTTCCGTGCACGAGGCACTGAAAGCCGAAAGCTACGTGCTGCCCCCCGTGTTCGTGCGCCGGGGTGACGCCGCCACGGGCCTTGCCCAATCGGCGCACCGCCTGCAAGGCGCGTTCGAGGTGGGCGGGCAAGAGCATTTTTATCTGGAAGGCCAAATCGCCTACGCGCTGCCGCTGGAGCAAAAGCAGTGGTGGGTCTACTCCAGCACCCAGCACCCCGGCGAGGTGCAGCACTGGGTGGCACACGCGCTGGGCATCGACAACCACGCGGTCAAGGTGGAATGCCGCCGCATGGGCGGCGGCTTTGGCGGCAAGGAGACCCAGGCCGGTCACCTGGCCGTGTGGGCCGCCGTGGCTGCCAATAAGTTCGGCCGCGCCGTCAAGCTGCGGCTGGACCGCGATGAAGACTTCATGGTCACCGGCAAGCGCCACCCGTTTGCGTACGAGTACGACGTGGGCTTTGACGACACCGGCCGCATCACGGGCCTGAAGATTCAGATGGCCGCCAACTGCGGTTTCAGCGCCGACCTGTCCGGCCCCGTGGCCGACCGGGCCGTGTTCCATGCCGACAACGCGTACTACCTGAGCGATGTGGAAATCGCCTCCTACCGCTGCAAGACGAATACGCAGAGCCACACGGCGTTTCGCGGCTTCGGCGGACCGCAGGGCGTGATCGTGATCGAGGCCATCCTGGGCGACATCGCCCGCGCGCTGGGTCGCGATGCGCAGGACGTGCGGATGGTCAATCTGTACGGCAAGGATGCAGCGGATGGCCGCAACGTCACGCACTACCAGATGACGGTGGAGGACAACATCCTCCACGCGCTGATGCCCCAGCTGGAGCGCGATGCCAACTACCGCCAGCGCCAGGCCGCCATCGCTGCGTGGAACGCCACAAGCCCGGTGCTCAAGCGCGGCCTGGCCATCACGCCCGTCAAGTTCGGCATCAGCTTCACCGCCACGCTGTTCAACCAGGCGGGCGCGCTGGTACATGTGTACACCGACGGCAGCGTGCAGGTGAACCACGGCGGCACCGAAATGGGCCAGGGCCTGCACACCAAGGTGGCGCAGATCGTGGCCGACGAGCTGGGTGTGCCGCTGCACCGCGTGCTGGTCACCGCCAGCGACACCAGCAAGGTGCCCAACGCCAGCGCCACCGCCGCCAGCAGCGGCACCGACCTGAACGGCCGCGCGGCGCAGTTCGCAGCCCGCAATGTGCGGGATAACCTGGCCTCGTTCGTGTGCGGGCTCGATGGCTGCGGCGCGGGCGCCATCCGCTTCGAGGGCGGCCAGGTGATCTCGCCCAAGAAGGTGCGCCCGTTCGACGATGTGGTGAAGGAGGCGTACGCCAACCGCATCCAGCTGTGGAGCGATGGCTTTTACCGCACGCCAAAGATCCACTACGACAAGGCCACGCTCACGGGCCGGCCGTTCTACTACTTCAGCTACGGCGCAGCCTGTTCCGAGGTGGTGATCGACACCCTCACCGGCGAAAGCCGCGTGGCGCGCGTGGACATCCTGCACGACGTGGGCCACAGCATCAACCCGGCCATCGACATCGGGCAGATCGAAGGCGGTTTTGTGCAGGGCATGGGCTGGCTGACCACCGAGCAGCTGGTGTGGAACGACAAAGGGTATCTGGCCACGCACGCGCCTAGCACCTACAAGATCCCGGCCACGGGGGACATCCCCGAGCACTTCAAGGTGGCGCTGTGGCCGGAGGCCAACCGGGAGGACAACGTGGGCGGCAGCAAGGCGGTGGGGGAGCCTCCGTTCATGCTGGCGATCAGTGTGTACGAGGCACTGCGCAATGCGGTGGCTGCAGGACGTGAGGGGCAGGACGCTACGGAGCCGGTGATGCTGATGGCACCGGCGACTGCGGAGAATGTGTTGCGCGCCTTGGGTAAATTGGGCGCGTGAAGGGCCTGCCTCCCGACCGTTTCACCGCACGATCCGTTCGGGCTGAGTTGGTCGAAGCCAGGGCAGGCACGCTCGCTAATCTGGCAGCATGCCTGGTTGAAGGGCGGAGGCCGGGGTGTGCGTCCGGCGGCGCAGTAACTTTCTCTTGCCTCGCCAAGAGAAAGTCACCAAAGAGAAGGCGACCCTACACGCTGCGTCCCTTCGCTTCGCTGCGGGCAACCTGCGGTGCTCGCGTCCAGCGGGGTCTCGCTCGAACTCGCTCCACTTCGTTGCGCTCAGACAATCGCGAGCCC